>OBLI01000298.1_pt1 | contig 54162 bp, 40 predicted proteins | sample 1519701 | NCBI WGS metagenome assembly OBLI01 (sample SAMEA3663005, study PRJEB22513) | pig gut metagenome | biome: pig gut; feature: pig-associated habitat; material: faeces | place: France | collected 2012
ACCCGCAGACGGCGCGCCTCGGGCAGGGCGTAGATGGGGGTGAGCACCGACTCGTTGGGCCAGTGGGGAGCGTGGAGCAGGGTGTGCGGACTGCCGCCCAGTCCGCTCCAGTCGATGCGCCGCACGTGTTCGAAGCTGGGCGAACCGAAGTCGAACGAACGGCCGAAGAGCAGCACGGCCTGCCGTGCGTGGTCGATGCGCCACAGTCCGCCGCCAAAGGGGCACGACTCGCCTTTGTCGAGGAGGTCGCGGTGCAGGTAGACGGTGCCGAAACGCAGCACGCCGTCGTGGTTGATGATGAATTTCTGATACATAAATGCTGGGAGATGTGGGGTGTAAGGCTTTGCGCACCGCGCCGCCGTGGCGAGATGCCGCTCGGTGCGTTGCACTCGGCCGTGGACAACGTTGCCCTCGCCCATGGGCAACGTTGCACACGCTCATGGACAACGTTGCACACGGCCGTGTGCAACGAATTTTCCCTGTTTACGTCACGTCGGATCCCTTTACCGAAAGGGTTTGTTGCCTTACGGAAATGGCGTAGCGAAGCTGCAAGCGGGGTGCCTGCGGTGTGCGGGCTACGTGTGGCCGTTGAGGCCGGATAATGATGCACTGGCGAAGCGCTTCATGCCCGAAAGCAGACATGCAGGAGGACGCCCGGCGGATGGGGCAGCCTCCTGCATGCTTGCAGTGCGGGGTGTTCAGTGAATGCGCCAATGCTGGCCGTCGTAGACGAGGGGAAAGATGATTTCCTCGTCGCTACCGTCGCCGTAGGTCACGTTGAGAAACACGTTGGCCATGCGGCCGCTGTCGTGCATCTCGGTGCGGAGCACGGTGGCCCGTTTCACGCCCTGCCTGTCGCGGGCTATACTGGCGTAGTGGTGCTTGAGGGCGAGCGCCATGCGGCTCTTGTAGTCGGCCGTGGTGCTGTCGCACGAGAGCATGGCGTCGACATACTCCGCATAGTGCCCCTGTGCGCCGAGCATGTAGTAGTGCACGGCCAAAGTGTCGGTGAGGGCGGTGCGGTCGGGGGCGGAGGGACCTTTGTCGCCGCCGCAGGCCGTGAACACCGCAACCGTGAGGAGGACAAGGAAAATGCGTGGAGTGGACATGGTGGGGCGTACTACTTTTGACGGATGAAAATGTTGATAGGCGTGCCCGTGAAGTTCCAGCGCTCGCGTATCTTGTTTTCAAGGAAACGCTTGTAAGGCTCCTTCACATACTGCGGCAGGTTGGCGTAGAACACGAACGAGGGTATCTGCACGTCGGGTATCTGGGCGCAGTATTTTATCTTGATGTATTTGCCCTTCATCGAGGGGGGCGGGTAGGCTTCGATGAGGGGGAGCATCTCCTCGTTGAGCTTGGAGGTGCTGATGCGGCGCTTGCGTGAGAGGTAGACCTCCTTGGCCGTTTCGAGCACCTTGAAGATGCGCTGCTTCGTGACGGCCGAGGCAAAGACGATGGGGAAGTCGGTGAAGGGAGCCAGGCGTTCGCGCAGCGTGTTTTCGTAGTGCTTGATGGCCTCGTTGGTCTTGTTTTCAATGAGGTCCCATTTGTTGACCACCACTACGAGACTCTTGTTGTTGCGCTGTATGATTTGCACAATGTTGAGGTCCTGGCTCTCGATGCCGCGGGTGGCGTCGAGCATGAGAATGCACACGTCGCTGTTCTCAATGGAGCGGATGGCGCGCATGACGGAGTAGAACTCGAGGTCCTCGGTCACCTTGTTCTTGCGGCGAATGCCTGCGGTGTCGACGAGGTAGAAGTCGAAGCCGAACTTGGTGTAGCGGGTGAGGATGCTGTCGCGTGTGGTGCCGGCAATGTCGGTGACGATGTTGCGGTCCTCGTCGAGGAAGGCGTTGATGATGCTGCTCTTGCCGGCGTTGGGGCGGCCCACCACGGCGAAGCGGGGTATGTTGTCGTCGTCGCTGGTGGCCTCGTTGTCCTTGCCAAGCTTGCTGATAATCTCGTCGAGCAGGTCGCCCGTGCCGCTGCCCGACATGGCCGAAATGCAGAAGGGGTCGCCCAAGCCGAGGCTGTAGAACTCGGCGGCCGTGTAGCGGTCTTCGTTGTTGTCAGTTTTGTTGGCACAGAGAATGACGGGCGTGTGGTGGCGGCGCAGAATGCCGGCCACCTCCTGGTCGAGGTCGGTGACACCGTTTTTGATGTCGACCAGGAAGAGAATGAGGTCGGCCTCTTCGGTGGCAAGCGACACTTGTTTGCGGATTTCGCCTTCGAAGATGTCGTCGGAGTTGACCACCCAGCCGCCGGTGTCGACGATGGAGAACTCCTGCTTGCCCCATTCGCACTTGCCGTACTGACGGTCGCGCGTGGTGCCGGCCTCGTCGCTGACGATGGCCTTGCGGGTGCCCGTCAGACGGTTGAAAAGGGTAGATTTGCCGACGTTGGGCCGGCCTACTATCGCTACTAATTTTGACATGTTGTGTGCGGTGTGTGTATAGGGGTGAGGGTGAAACAGATGGTGGGGCGGCTTAGTCGAGCTTGTAGCCATAGGCCTCGAGGCGCTTGCTGTTGTTGCGCCAGTCCTTGTCCACTTTCACGTAGATTTCGATGAAGATGCTTTTACCGAAGAACTTTTCGAGCGTTTTGCGGGCCTCGCTGGCCACCTTCTTCAAGGCCACGCCGCGGTGGCCGATGATGATGCCCTTCTGGCTTTCGCGCTCCACGTAGATGACGGCACGGATGCGGATGTTCGTGTCCTGCTCCTTGAACTCCTCGACGGCCACCTCGACAGCGTAGGGTATTTCCTTGTCGTAGTAGAGGAGGATTTTCTCGCGAATGATTTCGGTGACGAAGAAGCGGGCGGGCTTGTCGGTCCACTGGTCCTTGTCGAAGTAGGGCGGCGACTCAGGCAGCAGTTCCTTGATGCGGCTCAGCACGTGGTCGACGTTGAACTTCACCTTGGCCGAGATAGGGAAGATTTCGGCCTTGGGCAGCTGCGTGTGCCATTGTGCCACGAGGGCTTCGAGTTCCTTCTGGTTCGACAGGTCAATCTTGTTAATGAGGAGCAGCACGGGCACATCCATTTGCTGCACCTTGCGCAGAAAGTCCTCGTTCTTGTCGGGTTTCTCCACCACGTCGGTTACGTAGAGCAGCACGTCGGCATCCTGCAGGGCCGACTGCGAGAAGGCCAGCATTTCCTCCTGCAGTTTGTAGTTGGGCTTGAGTACGCCCGGTGTGTCGGAGAATACGATTTGTGCCTCTTCGCTGTTGATGATGCCCATGATGCGGTGGCGCGTGGTTTGTGCCTTGAAGGTGGCGATGGAGATGCGCTCGCCCATGAGGAGGTTCATGAGGGTAGACTTGCCCACGTTGGGGTTGCCTACGATGTTGACAAATCCGGCTTTGTGCATAATCGGTGTGCTGTGGAAGGGGTGAGAAGGGTGGGTGAGGGGGTGGTGTGCAGGATAGATATGGAGGAAGGGCGTATGTGTACTCTTCAGTCGGTGGGCTGTTTGTTGTGAGCGACCTCATGTTTCAAGCCTTGGCGGTCACATAGCCCGTGTGCTCTTTCCTCTGCAAGAGACGTCTCTCAAAGCGTCCAGCAAACGCCCCTTCTTGTTGTTAGGTCAGCCCTTGCAAATGACAACGCGCCACGTCCACCCCTTGCTTGTGAAGTGTGCGACGTGGCGTGTGCTATGTCAGTTTGTGCGGGGTTGCAGACTGAGGTTTTAACCGTTGTAGCCCCACTTCAGGTAGGCAGCCCCCCAGGTGAAGCCTGCGCCGAATGCGGTGAGGATGAGGTTGTCGCCCTTCTTGAGTTGCTTTTCGTAGTCCCACAGAGCTAGGGGCAGCGTGCCGGCTGAGGTGTTGCCGTAACGCTGTATGTTGAGCATCACCTTGTCCATGGGTACTTCGAGTCGGTTGGCTACGGCGTCGATGATGCGCACGTTGGCCTGGTGGGGCACAATCCAGGCGATGCTGTCCTTGTCGAGGTGGTTGCGCTCGGCAATGAGGGCGCAGGCATCGCTCATGTTGGTGACGGCGAACTTGAACACCGTGCGGCCTTCCTGATGCAGGTAGTGCATGCGGTGGTCGATGGTGAAGTAGGAGGGGCTGCACACCGAACCGCCTGCCTTGAGGCAAAGGAAGGGCAGACCCAGACCGTCGGTACGCAGGTAGCTGTCCTGCCAGCCCAGGCCTTCCTCAGTGGAGGGCTCTACCAGCACGGCAGCGGCGCCGTCGCCGAAGATGGGACACGTGGCGCGGTCGGTGTAGTCGACGATAGACGACATCTTGTCGGCACCGCACACTACAACCTTCTTATAGCGTCCGCTCTGCACCATGCTGGCGGCGGTGTCCATGGCAAAGAGGAAACCGCAGCAGGCTGCCTGCATGTCGATGGCAAAGGCATTCTTCAAGCCCAAGCGGCCTATCACGATGCTCGAGGTTGAGGGGAAATGGTAGTCGGGCGTGGTGGTGGCAATGATGAGGCAGTCAACCTGCTGAGGGTCGGTGCCGGTTTTTTCGAGCAACTGCTTTACGGCCTTGCGTGCCATGTAGCTGGTGCCGAGTCCTTCCTCGTTCAGTATGCGGCGCTCCTTGATGCCGATGCGGGTCATGATCCACTCGTCGTTGGTTTCAACCATACGAGAGAGTTCGTCGTTAGTGAGCACGTATTCGGGCACATAGCCGCCTACGCCAGTAATGACAGCATTGATTTTCTCCATAAACAGTGATATGTGAGTTGGGGGAGACTTCTTATATATAGGGGATTGTTGCAGAAAAAGGCTTGCGCCTCACGGCGGATGGGGGTGTTAAGCCTAAAAAAGGGGGGAACAGATTAGTAAATTGGCAAGGCTTGTAGCGGCAAACAAGGCCTCGCGTGGCAGCCTCAAAGGTGGCGCTGCTTGCAGAGGGCCCGTTTCAAGTGGTTTGCTGGCATGCTGTCCAAATTACTAACCTGTTCCCGGCAGGTTGACTGCCTGCACCGCAGGGCGGCGTATTTATTCGGCAGTTTCCTTTACGATTGCCAACTTGCCGCGATAGTAGCCGCAGGCGGGGCAAACGGTGTGGTAGATGTGCCAAGCGCCGCATTCGGGGCAGATAGCGAGCGTAGGTGCTACGGCCTTGTCGTGGGTTCTACGCTTGAGGGTTCTGGTCTTCGATTGTCTTCTTTTAGGATGTGCCATTGTTGTTTATACGTTTTGGATGTTTGTATTCGAGTGTAGGTTGTGTGGCTTTTCCCGTGTGCTGTGCCGGCTTGCTTGCCTGGGGTGTTAGGCTTCTGAGGTAAGGCGGCTGAGCATGTCGGGGTTGCATTCCTCTATCGGGTGGGTGCGTTGCATGGGCAGCGCCGTTTCGATGAGTTCGTAAAGCAGCCACGCCAAGTCAATGCAGCCCGTGCGGTAGTCGGTGTAGAGCGTGTCCTCGTGGTCGCTCGCTGCCGGGGCTTCATCTTTCACCTTGAGCGTTTCCTCCACTTCGACGGGCAGTGTGAGCGGGTCGAGGCAGCGGTCGCAGGCCACGGTGACGCTGCCTTTGAGGCTGACGTCGATGTGATAAAGGTCTTGCGAAATGTGCTTTACGTCTATGCACGCTTCAACCTCACCTCCGTCCACTTCGGTTTGCTCCAGGTCAGCAAAGAACGGTTCGGCGAGCGACAGCTGCAGGCGTTGCGAGTGCCTTGCTGCTTCGGCCACGTTGAAGTTTCTCATTGTTACATGCTGCATAGCGGCTGCAAATTTAGTAAAAATATCTGCGGTAAATTACGCAATCACTTGATTTTTTACATTTACCCGCAGACGAAAGGCATGTAAAACGCCGTTTCGGCCGCTTGGCCTTGCGTTTTACATGCCTTGTTTCAGTTTGGGGGCGGGAGGCCCTGTCTATCGTTTGGCGCTGATGGAGGCGCGTACCAGGTAGACGGTGAGCAGCACATACATCACCAGCGACAGCCACTCGGCAGCAGGCTGGGCCAGCCATGCCGTCTGCACCAGGTTGATGCCGAAGAACTGCAGGCCGGTGCTGGCCACGCCCATCAGTGCGCCGCCGGCTATGAAGCCCGAGGCCAGCAGTGTGCCGCGCTCGTTGCGCAGACTGTTGGTGGTGGCGTCGGTGGAGCGTGTGTTCACATACCAGCTGGCCAAGCCGCCCACCATGAGCGGCAGGTTCAGTTGCAGCGGTATGAACATGCCCAGCGCAAAGGCCAGGGCCGAAATGCCGCAGGCGTTCAGCACGAGGGCTATGACGGCGCCGATGCCGTAGAGCAGCCACGGTGCGCCTTGGCCCGACATGAGCGGCTCGATGACGGCGGCCATGGCGCGGGCTTGCGGTGCGGCCATCACGTCGGCGTTGTCGGGGGTGAAGCCGTGAATTTTGTTCAAAATCATGATGACACCGCCTACCGTAGCGGCCGACACCAGAATGCCGAGGAACTTGAACGTTTCCTGCTTTTGCGGCGTGGACCCCAGCCAGTAGCCTATCTTGAGGTCGGTGATGAAAGCGCCGGCCGACGAGAGTGCCGTGCACACCACGCCGCCCATGATGAGTGCTGCCACCATGCCGCCCGTGCCCTTGAGGCCCACCACGACCATGATGATGGATGAGAGAATGAGCGTCATGAGCGTCATGCCGCTCACGGGGTTCGAGCCTACGATGGCGATGGCGTTGGCCGCCACGGTGGTGAAGAGGAAGGCGATGACGGCCACAATAACGATGCCCACCAACGTGAAGAGCAGGTTGCCCTGCATCACGTCGAAGTAGAAGAAAATCGTGGTCACCACCAGTGTGAGCAGCGCTCCGATGGCGATAATCTTCATCGGCAAGTCGCGCTGTGTGCGCACCTCCTCAGTCGTGTTGTCGCCGCCCTTGAACACCTTGCCCATCAGGCCAAAGGCGCTCTTGATGACGCCGCGGCTCTTCACCACGCCAATGATGCCAGCCATGGCTATGCCGCCGATGCCGATGCTTTTGGCGTAGCCGAAGAGGGCCTCAGGCGATGCGTTGGCTGCCAGCAGTACGGGATCGCCGGCTGCGGCTATGTTCATGTTGGGGAACAGCAGCGCGATGCCTGGCACGATGACCCACCATATGGCTACTGAACCGAAGCAGATGATCGACGCATACTTCAAGCCCACAATGTAGCCCATGCCCAGCAGCGCCGCGCTGGTGTTGACGCTGAACACGAGTTTCGTTTTTTCGGCCACCATGCAGCCCCATTCACAGCAGCGCGAGGTGAAGTTCTCCGTCCACGCTCCGAAGGTGGTCACCGCAAAGTCGTAGAGGCCGCCCAGCAGTCCGGCCACCAGCAGCGGTTTGGCCTGGCCGCCGCTCTTCTCGCCCGACAGCAGCACCTGCGTTGAAGCCGTGGCCTCGGGGAAGGGGAACTGCCCGTGCATGTCCTTTACGAAATATTTGCGGAAGGGGATGAGAAACAGAATGCCCAGTATGCCGCCCAGCAGCGACGAGAGGAACACCTGCATGAAGTTCACCGTCAGTTCGGGGTATTTGTGTTGCAGAATGTAGAGTGCGGGCAGCGTGAAGATGGCGCCGGCCACAATCATGCCCGAGCAGGCACCGATGCTCTGGATGATGATGTTCTCGCCCAGGGGGTCCTTGCGGCGGGTAGCGCCGGCCAAGCCCACGGCAATGATGGTGATGGGAATGGCAGCCTCGAACACCTGGCCCACTTTCAGACCGAGGTAGGCCGTAGCGGCCGAGAAGAGCACGGCCATGAGCAGGCCCCACGTCACCGACCACGGTGTCACCTCGCGGTAGGTTTTGTGCGGCTTCATCAGCGGTTCGTACGTTTCGCCCTCCTTGAGCGGCCGGAACGCGTTGTCAGGAAGTTGTGATTGTTCCATGTGTTGTTAAAACGGTTGGGGTTGGTTATAAATCGATAAGAATGTGGTGGCCTTTTGAATGCCTTCTGACGGGCCCGAGATGCCTGCTCGTGCGAACGGATTATTTTCAAGAAAAACTGCCGTGCCTGGAAAAATTTTTTTCCAAGGCTTGAAAATTTTTTTCCAAGGCTTGAAAAAAGTTTTTCAACCGTTGAAAAAAAAATTTCAAGCGAGGGAAGTTTTTTTGAAAATCAAGGCGTCTTTTCTGCACGCCCTATCCTTTCGGCGGAGGGCGGGCAGCATGGGCTGGTTCATGGGCTGGAGGGATGTTAATTCCATTCGTAGGTGTTTTCGTAGCGGTCGAAGGTGACGGGCTCCTTTGCTCCGTGGCTCACGAAGATGTCGGTCAGAATCTTTTGCTGCTTGGGAGGGATGGGGAACGCGTCCTTCCGCCAGCGGTAGAACTGGGTGGTGTTGTATTTACAGATAATTTCAAATTTGGCGGCGTTGGCTCCGCTTACCGACATGGCCGACAGTATGTTCATAAAACCATAAGCGATGGGGACGATTTCGATTTTCTTGAACTGAGGGCACTTGTCGGTGCCGATGGCAGCGTGGGCGTTGCTGTTGACGCAGAAGATGCTGTTGGCCTCGGGGTCGGCGTAGGGCAGCGCTTTGGCACGCAGACAGGTGGAGGCCAGAGGGCAGCCCTGTACTTGGCAAAAGACGAAGGAGGAGGGCGGCGTGGGGAATTTTTGTTCTGACATAATGAAAAAATATAATTGAGGGGTAAATAAAAGTGTCGGGTAAATAGTGAATGGAGGTGGGGCTATTCATACGCTTGGTCAGATTTCCGCTCATAGAACCCACCTTAAGCGACGGTGTGTCAGCATGGCCAATCTGCTTCGTTGCTATGGCATTCGGGCTTGGTCATGTACTTTATCATAGAACCCACCTTAAGCGACGGTGTGTCAGAATGGCCAATCTGCTTCGTTGCTATCGGCATTCGGGCTTGGTCATGTACTTTAGTACACTCCCTGCGCCCTCAGCCTCAGCGCCTTGCATCTTAGCCATTCTGACGCACCTTCGAGTGCGCGTCAAAATTTGCATTTTGACACACCCTCGGTGCGTTGGCGTAGTGGCGAGGTTTACCACACGTCGGCGCGCTTTTTGGGTGCAATGTACATGGGGTCCGACTTTTTCACGCCGAAGGCCTTGTACCAGGCTTCGATGTGGGGCAGGGCACCGTTTACGCGCCAGCGGCCAGCCGAGTGAGGGTCAGTCAGGGTGCGCTGGCGCAGGGCTGCCGGACGGATGTTGCCCGCCCAGAGCAGGGCGTAGCTCAGGAAGAAGCGCTGCTCGGGTGTGAAGCCGTCCTTGGCGGGCAGGGGGTTCTGGCGCATGGCGTTCTGCAAGGCATGGAAGGCTATCTTGATGCCGCCGTGGTCGGCAATGTTCTCGCCCAGGGTGAGCTGGCCGTTGGCCTTGAGGTCGGGCAGCACGTCGATGCGGTTGAAGTAGTCTACCATGACCTGCGTGCGGGCCTTGAAGTTGTCGGCATCGCTCTTGGTCCACCAGTTGGCCCAATTACCGTTCTTGTCGAACTGCGAGCCTTGGTCGTCAAAGCCGTGCGTCATTTCGTGGCCTATGACAACGCCAATGGCGCCGTAGTTGCAGGCGTCGTCGGCCTCGGCGTTGAAGAAGGGCGGCTGCAGAATGCCTGCGGGGAAGCAGATTTCGTTGGTCGTGGGGTTGTAGTAGGCGTTGATGGTCTGCGGCGTCATGAGCCACTCGGTGCGGTCGGTGCGGCGGTTCACGCGCTTGTCAATGTAATACTTGCTCATGAACTGCTGGGCGCGCACCATGTTCTCATAGTAGGAGAGGGAAGGGTCGATGTCGAGGGCAGAGTAGTCCATCCACTCGTCGGGGTAACCAATCTTCACGTAGAAAGCGTCGAGCTTTTCGTGCGCCTTGCGTTTGGTTTCGTCACTCATCCACGTTTGCATGTCGATGCGTTCGCCCAGGGCCTTGCGCAGGTTTTCCACGAGCTGCAGCATGCGCTCCTTCGACGAGGCAGGGAAGTAGCGCTCCACGTAGGTGCGTCCCAGAGCCATGCCCAGTGCGCTCTCAACGGCATTGACGCCCTGCTTCCAGCGCGGAAGGTCCTGCTCGGTACCGCTCATGGCGCGGCGGAAGAAGTTGAAGTGCGCCTGACGGAAACGGTCGCTCAGCAGGCTGGCGGCATCGTTCACCACCTTGAAGTAAAGGTAGGACTTGAGGTCGGCCAGATCAGCCTCGGCCAGAATGCGCTCCACCTCGTGAATAGGTTCGGGCTGGTTCACCGAGAGGCTGTCGAAGGGCGGCATGCCGTTTTGCATGAAGAGTGTGCTCCAGTCGATGCCGGGGTAGGTGGCCAGCAGTTCGCGGTAACTGAGCTTGTGGTAGTTGGCACCCACGTCGCGCAGTTTGACGGGGGCGTACGACACGCGGGCTATCTGCATCTCGATGCGCAGCACGGCCTCGGCGCGGGCTGCGGCTTCGGCCTCGGTGTGGCCCGTCATGGCAAAGAGGCTGCGCACGTAGTCGGCGTAGGTTTTGCGCAGCGCTTCGGCGGCCGAGTCCGTTTTGAGGTAATAGTCGCAGTTGCCCATCGAGAGGCCGCTCTGGTTCACCTGCACCAGGTTCCACTCGGCGTTCTGCAGGTCAGCGTCGCAGCCCAGCGCCACGAAGTTGCTCACGCCGCGTGCGCTGAGGCGTGCCATGCAGTATTGCACGTCGGAGCGGGTGGCTATTTGCTCCACCTCGGCCAGCAGGGGGCGAATGGGGTCGAAGTCCTCGCGGTTGCGGCGTGCGCTGTCGGTGACGAGGCTGTAGAGCGTGCCGATTTTCTGCTCCAGCGAGCCGCGCTCGCTCGGCCGTGTGGCAAGTTCCTCAATGAGGGAGCGCACCTTGAGCATGTTGGCCTCGCCCAGTGCCTCAAACTGCCCGTAGCGGGCATACTCTGAGGTGAGCGGGTGGCGCTGGTTCCAGCCTCCCGTGGCATAGGTGAAGAAATCGGCGCCGGGATGGGCGCTGAGGTCGAGGTTGGCGCGGTCGATGCCCGAGCCAGTGGGCGTCTGTGCGCAGGCACAAGTGGCAGCCATGGCAAACGAAGAGAAAAGGGTTTTAAGTTTCATAGGAAGTGAAAGATGAATGTTTTCATTTCAAGGAAATACTCCATTATATATATAAGGGTACTGTTTATTCCACCAACAAGTTGAAAACTGACGTGGCGGGGTAGGGCGCAGGGGGCTACATCTCGTCGAGTTCGGCCAGCGCCTCCTCCCACGCGGCCTCGGCCTGCTTGATGGCAGCCTGGAGGTCGGCATATTGGGCGAAGAGGTTGGCATCGGCAGCACCCTCGGGCGTGGCCAGACGGGCTTCGAGCGTGGCCTTTTGCTCCTCCAACTCGATGACGTGGGCTTCGCACTGCTCCACAGCGCGCTCGGCTTTGCGGCGGCGGCGTGCCTGCTCCTTGCGTTCCTCGTACGACACTTTGCCCTCGCTCGGCTCAGCCGCGGCGGCCGCCTGGGAAGCGGATGAGGCCGAGGGGTTGCCGTCAGTGTGCAGCTGGTCGAGCGTGTCGAGGTCCTTGCGGCGCAGAAAGTCGTAGATGCCGCCGATATGCTCGCGCACCAGACCGCCGCCGAACTCGTAGACCTTGTCGACGAGGCCGTCGAGGAAGTCGCGGTCGTGGCTGACGAGGATGACGGTGCCGTCGAAAGCCTGTATGGCCTCCTTGAGCACGTCCTTGGTGCGCATGTCGAGGTGGTTGGTGGGTTCGTCGAGAATGAGGAAGTTGACGGGCTCGAGCAGCAGCTTAATCATGGCCAGACGTGAGCGTTCGCCGCCCGAGAGCACCTTGACCTTCTTGTCAGAAGCCTCGCCGCCGAACATGAAGGCGCCAAGAATGTCGCGTATCTTGAGACGCACGTCGCCCACAGCCACGCGGTCGATGGTGTCGAACACGGTGATGTCGCCGTCGAGCAACTGCGCCTGGTTCTGCGCGTAGTAGCCTATCTGCACGTTGTGGCCGAGCTTGAGTGTGCCTTCGTAGGGTATTTCGCCCATCAGGCACTTCACGAGGGTCGATTTGCCTTCGCCGTTTTTCCCCACAAAGGCTACCTTCTCGCCGCGCTTGATGGTGAGCGTCACGTCGTGGAAGACGCAGTGCGCGCCGTAGTCCTTGCGCAGCCCGTCGCAGATGACGGGGTAGTCGCCCGAGCGGGCACAGGGCGGAAACTTGAGGCGCAGGCGCGAGGTGTCGACCTCGTCGACCTCGATGGGCACGATTTTCTCAAGTTGCTTGATGCGGCTCTGCACCTGCACGGCCTTGGTGGGCTTGTAGCGGAAGCGCTCGATGAAATCCTTCATGTCAGCAATCTCCTTCTGCTGGTTCTCATAGGCGCGGAGCTGCTGCTCGCGGCGCTCGGCGCGCAGGGTGACAAACTGGTCGTAGGGCACGCGGTAGTCGGTGACGCGGCCGCAGGCTATCTCAAGCGTGCGGTTGGTCACGTTGTTGATGAAGGCGCGGTCGTGGCTGACGAGTACCACGGCGCCCGGCGAACGCTGCAGAAACTGCTCGAGCCAGCGTATGCTCTCAATGTCGAGGTGGTTGGTGGGTTCGTCGAGCAGGAGCACGTCGGGGCGGCGCAGCAGGAGTTTGGCCAGTTCGATGCGCATGCGCCAGCCGCCCGAGAACTCGCTGGTGGGGCGGTCGAAGTCCTGCGCCGTGAAGCCCAGACCCTGCAGCGTGCGCTCCAGTTCGGCGTGGTAGTTCATGCCGCCCATCAACTGGAAGCGCTCGGTGTCGTGTGTGAAGCGCTCCACCAGCGCCATGTAGTCGGGGCTGTCATAGTCAGTGCGGTCGGCCAGTTGCTGGCCCAGGCGTTGCAGGTGCTCCTGCATGTCGCTGATGTGCTCGAAAGCCTGTTCGGCCTCCTGCATTACGGTGCGCTCGTCGCTGAGCACCATGACCTGCGGCAAGTAGCCTATTGTCACGTCGTGCTGCACGGCCACCGTGCCCGAGGTGGGCATTTGCTGAGACGAGAGAATCTTGAGAAGCGTGGACTTGCCCGCGCCGTTCTTGCCCACAAGCGCAATGCGGTCCTTGGGATTGATAACGAATGACACGTCCGTGAAGAGCGGACGTGCGCTGAACTCAACAGAAAGATGTTCTACGGAAATCATGTCAACGTATGTGTTGCACAAAAGGCTGCGGGGCGGCAGTCTGTGGGAAAAAGAAACGAAAGCCGCACACGCCTGCAACAGCGTGGTGCGGCTTTGTCTTTTTTAGATACACATTATTCAATATGGAGAGAGCACGCGCCCATCGCTTTCGCACTCCTTTATATAGAGAGAAGGGGGAAACAGGGGGCGGCTACTCCATATTATATATATAAGGCGTCTTAGTAACTGCGGGCCACGATAACACGGCAGGTGGCGGGCTTGCCGCTCACCATGTCGGTGCCGAGGTTGTCCTGGCTGAAGCCGTAGGGCACGCAGCGAATGGTGGCCTGCGTGTCGGCCTTGATGCGGGCTTCGGTTTCCTCGGTGCCGTCCCAAGGGCAGAGGAAGAAGCCGCCCTGCTTCACGCGCTCCTTGAACTCCTCGTAGTTGTCGCAGGGGAAGATGTTGTCGTCGAGGCGCTTCTTGGCCTTGTTGTAGATGTTCGTCTGAATTTCCTCGAGCAGGTTCTTCACATATTCCTCAATGCCCTCGAAGGAGCGCGTCTCCTTCTCCAAGGTGTCGCGGCGCATGAGTTCGATGGTGCCGTTCTCCAAGTCGCGGCCGCCCATCACGAGGCGCACGGGCACGCCCTTGAGCTCGTAGTCGGCAAACTTGAAGCCAGGGCGCTTGTTGTCGGCGTTGTCATACTTCACACGGATTCCCATAGCCTGCAGGCGCTGCGCCAGTCCGCCCAGTTTCTCGTTGAAGGCCGCCAGTTCGGCGTCGCCCTTGTAGATGGGCACGATGACCACCTGAATGGGGGCGAGGTGCGGGGGCAGCACCAGACCGTTGTCGTCGGAGTGTGTCATGATGAGGGCGCCCATGAGGCGCGTGCTCACACCCCACGACGTGGCCCAGGCATAGTCGAGCTTGTTCTCCTTGTCCACAAACTGCACGTTGAAAGCCTTGCCGAAGTTCTGGCCCAGGAAGTGGCTCGTGCCGCTCTGCAATGCCTTGCCGTCCTGCATCATAGCCTCGATGGTGTAGGTGTCGAGGGCACCGGCAAAACGTTCGGTGGCACTCTTCACACCGCGTACGACGGGGATGGCCATCACCTCGCGGGCAAAGTCGGCATACACGTCGAGCATTTGCTTGGCGCGAGCCTCTGCCTCCTCGCGGGTGGCGTGGGCGGTGTGGCCCTCCTGCCACAGGAACTCGCTGGTGCGCAGGAAGAGGCGCGTGCGCATTTCCCAGCGCATCACATTGCACCATTGGTTGCAGCACAGGGGCAGGTCGCGCCAGGAGTGAATCCACTTGCGGTACGTGTTCCAGATGGTCGTTTCCGACGTGGGGCGAATGATGAGTTCCTCCTCAAGGCGAGCCTCGGGGTCCACCACCACGCCGTCGCCCTCGGGGTTAGCCTTAAGGCGGTAGTGCGTCACCACAGCGCATTCCTTGGCGAAGCCCTCCACGTGCTCGGCTTCCTTCGACAGGAAACTCTTCGGTATGAGCATAGGGAAATACACATTCTGCACGCCCGTCTGCTTGAAGCGTTCGTCGAGCGCCTGCTGTATCTTTTCCCAAATGGCATATCCATAGGGCTTGATGACCATACAGCCGCGCACATCAGCCTGTTCGGCAAGGTCGGCTTTTACCACCAGTTCGTTATACCAGCGGGAGTAGTCCACACTGCGTTTTGTTAAATCTTTGAGCTCTTTTGCCATAATAAATGGGTGTATATACTGAATTTTTGCGTGCAAAAGTACAAATAAAAGAGGTACGCATAACGAAGCGTAATGCAGAATTTGTAACTTTGCGCCGTTTCCTCCCGTCCCCATTGCGGCATGAAAGCATGCCAGTGGCGTGGCCAAGGCTCTGCGTGGCATGACACGAGGCTTTTTGAGGGGGAAACCATTCTTTTTCGAAGCAAACTAAAACTTCATTATTTTCAACATTCAACAATTTATGAAAAAGACCAAGTTTTCTGTACTCGCTGTGAGTGTAGCCTTGCTCCTCAGTAGCTGTGGTGGCGTGTCTAACACGGCCAAGGGCGGTATGATTGGCGGCGCTTCGGGCGGTGCCCTGGGTGCACTCATTGGCCAGCTGATTGGTAATGGCAAAGGTGCTGCCATCGGTGCCGCTGTAGGTGCTACCGTAGGCGGTGCCACCGGTGTCATTATCGGTCACAAGATGGACAAGGCCAAGGCTGCCGCTGAGGCTGCCAATGCACAGGCAGAGGTGCTGACCGATGCCAACGGCACGCAATACGTGAAGGCTACTTTCGACAGCGGCCTGCTCTTTGCCACGGGTTCGTCTACGCTGAGCGCCGAGGCCAAGGCTTCCATTCAGAAGTTCGTCACCCAGCTCGCTGCTGAGGACAACACCTTCAACCTTGCCGTGTGCGGTTACACCGACAACGCAGGCTGGGCCAACAGCACCGTGGCACAGAGCCAGCAGAAGAACCTCAACCTCTCGCAGCAGCGTGCAGAGTCAGTGAAGGGTCAGATTACTGCCGCCGGCTATCCCGCAGCTCGCTTGGTACACGTGCAGGGCTACGGCGAAAGCAACCCTGTGGCCTCCAACGAAACGGCTGCCGGCAAGGCACAGAACCGTCGTGTGGAAGTTTACATCCTCCCCAGCAAGGAAATGATTGCAGCTGCCCAGCAGCAGTAAACCACTGCCACACAGAGCAGACAACTGAAACATAACCATGCCTTGCCACGTACACTGCCCCGTGCTGCGTACGGGCAAGGCTTTACACTTTTATTTTAGCAACATGGAAAAAAGCGCATTGCAAATTGCACGTGCTGCGTATCAGCCCAAACTCCCTGCAGGCCTTCGCGGTAACGTAAGCATCAAGGAAGGCGAACCCACCCAGAGCGTGGGCGACCAAGAGGAAATCAAGAAACTCTTCCCCAATACCTACGGCATGCCCCTCGTGGAGTTCGTGCCCTCCGACGAGAAGAAAACCTATGCCCCGATGAACATCGGCATCATCCTCTCGGGCGGTCAGGCTCCTGGCGGTCACAACGTAATCTGCGGCCTCTACGATGAGTTGAAAAAGCAAAACCCCGCCAACAAGCTCTACGGCTTCCTCATGGGCCCCGGAGGTCTGGTGGACCACAAGTACATCGAACTGAACGACGCCCTCATCGACGACTACCGCAACACCGGCGGCTTCGACCTCATTGGCTCTGGCCGTACGAAGCTCGAAGAAGAAAGCCAGTTCGAGAGCGGCCTTGAAATCATCCGCGAACTCGGCATCAAGGCCATCGTCATCATCGGTGGCGACGACTCCAACACCAACGCCTGCGTGCTGGCCGAATACTACGCTGCCAAGAACTATGGCGTGCAGGTAATCGGTTGCCCCAAGACCATCGACGGCGACCTCAAGAACGACCAGATTGAAACCTCCTTCGGTTTCGACACGGCTTGTAAAACCTATGCTGAAGTGATTGGTAACATCCAGCGCGACGCCAACTCCGCCCGCAAGTACTGGCACTTTATCAAACTCATGGGCCGCTCCGCCAGCCACATCGCCCTGGAGTGCGCCCTGCAGTGTCAGCCCAACGTGTGCATCGTGAGCGAGGAAGTGGAGGAGAAGAACCAGACCCTCGACGACATCGTTACCTACATTGCCGACGTAGTGGCCAAGCGTGCTGCCAACGGCCACAACTTCGGTACGGTGCTCATCCCCGAAGGCCTCATTGAGTTCATTCCTGCCATGAAGAAGCTCATTGCCGAACTCAACGACCTGCTCGCTACCCCCGAGGCTGCCAGCGTAGAACCCGCCGCTCAGCGCGCCTGGATTCTGTCGAAGCTGTCGGCCGCCAACGCCGCCATCTACGAGAGCCTGCCCGAGGGCGTGGCCAAGCAGCTCACCATGGAGCGCGACCCGCACGGTAACGTACAGGTATCGCTCATCGAAACCGAGAAACTCCTCTCTGAAATGGTGGCCGTGAAGCTCGCCGCTTGGAAGAAGGAAGGCAAGTTCAGCGGCAAGTTCGCTGCACAGCACCACTTCTTCGGCTACGAAGGCCGCTGCGCCGCACCCTCCAACTACGATGCTGACTACTGCTATGCCCTCGGCACCAGCGCAGCCCAGCTCGTGGCCAACGGCAAGACGGGTTACATGGCCATCGTGAAGAACACCACCGCACCCGCAGAACAATGGGTAGCCGGCGGTGTGCCCATCACCATGATGATGAACATGGAGCGCCGTAACGGTAAAATGAAACCCGTGATCAAGAAGGCACTCGTACGCCTCGACGGTGCTCCCTTCAAGGAGTTTGCCGCTCACCGCGAAGAGTGGGCTCTCAACACCTGCTTCGTTTATCCTGGCCCCATCCAGTACTTCGGTCCCACCGAGGTTTGCGACCAGTGCACCATCACCTTGAAGCTGGAACAAGGCAAATAAGCCCCAACCCTCTTTTCACCTCTCCCTTGTTCGCACCAGAGCAGGGGAGAGGTTCCCTTTTCCGATTTCGGCAGAAAGGCGTAGCTGGCATCAGCCGTGCAGCATGCCCGCTGCCATTTCACATTTCACGAACTTGCAGAGACAGAGAAATAACCCCTATTCCCAACCCACACCGCCGATGCCCACATCCCGCCCCACACGCAAGGCTCCCACGCGCAAACCTACCCGCCGCCACAAGGCTGGCCGCCACAACCTCGTGCGCACGTTGCCCGTCAGGCTTGGCGTCATCCTGCTCTTTGCGTGTCTCAGTTATTTGGCCTATACCTATGTGGTGGCACCGCGTGTCAACATGTGGAAAGCACTCTACGGCGAAGAGCAATACCCTGCAGGCTATTCCATACGCGGCATCGACATCAGTCATTATCAGGGAAAAATCGATTGGGAGAAACTCCGAAAGGCACAGATAGGCAACGAGCCCATCAGTTTCGTTTTCATCAAGGCCACAGAGGGACGCTCCCTGCTCGACGAAAACTTCAACGACAATTTCTATCAGGCCCGCGAGAGCGGCATGTTGCGCGGAGCCTACCACTACTTCAAGCCCCGCGTGTCGGCCAAGGACCAAGCTCGCTACTTCATCAAGCAGGTAAAATTGGAAGACGGCGACTTGCCCCCTGTGCTCGACATCGAGGAGGAGGGCAACCTCTCGCCCGCCGAACTGCGGCAGGCGGCACTCACGTGGCTGCGCATAGTGGAAAAGGAGTACAAGGTGAAGCCCATACTCTATACCAATTACAAGTTCAAGCAGTCGTATCTCAGCACCAAGGAGTTTGAGCCCTATCCTTACTGGATTGCACACTACTACGTGCCCGACCTCGTCTACAAAGGTGCATGGAAATTCTGGCAGCACACCGACTGCGGTAAACTGGACGGCATCAAGGGTAAGGTAGACCTTAATATATATAATGGTACATATTACAGCCTGAAGCGCATGTGTCTTGGTAATTAAGAACACTGCGAGCAAGCCTTCAGTTACTTGTGCCCTTATGCAGCACTGCGAGCAGCACAGGCAGGCTCAGACCATCGTTTCATTTCAAACAGAGAGGACCACGCAGCCATTGCAGCCGCGTGGTCCTCTTTCTGTAACTCGCAGAAGGGTTTGCCGAGTTTCCGCTCCGCCCCAAGGCATTCGCGTTTCATAATGCCGCTTGAGGCGTTGTTCACGGCCGTGTGCAACGTTGTCCACGGCCGAGTGCAACGTTGTCCATGGGCGTGTGCAACGTTGTCCATGGGCGTGTGCAACGCATCAATCGCCTTGCAGGAACGGCCTTGCGAGTCAGGCAAACACCTTTCCGCCATTCCGTCGCGGCAGATAGGGGAGGGGAGAGGCCGTGTCGTGCGTCCAGGCCGCTTGTGCTGTAGTCTTTTGTAGCGAGAGTCGGCCTGCTTGTTTTCAGCCCCGCCCGCTACTCGCAAAAAACGCACAGAGAGGTGATAGGTGAAGTAATGTTAACGTAAAATCGCATGAAGAGCGAAATTTCCAAACTACACTTCGCAAAAACATGGGTATCTATTGTACGTTCTAAAATCATTTCTTAAATTTGCCGCTGTACTTGATGTTTGGGCGCTGTGTTGTTCCATATCACACATATGAGGGCTTTATCGTAGCGCGTGGCACATCAGGATTGCGGCCTCGCACTTGCTGGCTCGTATATCCAAGAAGTAGTTCCTGTCCAATCGTTACCGAGACAATCGTTTCCCCGAAAATGGCTTACGGTGTGGACAGGCAATTTGCCTTTTTATTTTTACGCGAAAAGTATTATTAATTTTCATTCATATCATGAAGAACGAAAAAAGAGTTTACACTTTCGGAAATGGTAAGGCTGAAGGCCGTGCCGACATGCGCAATGAGTTAGGCGGTAAGGGCGCTAACCTTGCTGAGATGAACCTGATTGGCGTGCCTGTACCTCCGGGCTTCACCATTACCACCGATGTTTGTAACGAATATTACGAAATTGGTAAGGATAAGGTGGTAGCACTCCTCAAGGACGAGGTAGAAAAAAGCCTGCATCTTGTGGAAGAACTGATGAGCAGCAAGTTTGGCGACGTGGCCAACCCGCTCCTGCTCTCCGTACGTTCGGGTGCCCGTGCTTCCATGCCGGGTATGATGGACACCATCCTTAACCTGGGTTTGAACGACGAGGTGGTGGAAGGTCTGGCCAAGAAGACCGGCAATCCCCGCTTCGCTTACGATGCTTACCGCCGCTTCGTGCAGATGTACGGCGACGTGGTGCTTGGCATGAAGCCCGTCAACAAGGACGACGTGGATCCCTTCGAGGCTATTATCGATGCTGTGAAGAAGGCCAAGGGCGTGAAGCTCGACAACGAACTGGAAGTGGACGACCTGAAAGAACTGGTTGTACGCTTCAAGAAGGCTATCAAGGAACAGACGGGCAAGGAATTCCCCGTGGATCCCATGGAGCAACTCTGGGGTGCTATCTGCGCCGTGTTCGACTCTTGGATGAACGAACGCGCCATCCTCTACCGCAAGATGGAGGGCATACCCGCTGAATGGGGTACGGCAGTAACCGTCATGGCTATGGTATTCGGTAACATGGGTAACACCTCCGCAACGGGTGTTTGCTTCAGCCGCGACGCTGCTACGGGTGAAGACCTCTTCAACGGTGAGTGGCTCGTGAATGCACAAGGTGAAGACGTGGTGGCTGGTATCCGTACGCCGCAGCAGATCACCCTCGAGGGATCGCGCCGCTGGGCCGAACTGCAGGGCATCTCTGAAGAAGAGCGCAAGGCCAACTATCCTTCGATGGAAGAGGCTATGCCTGAAATCTACCACCAACTCGATGCTATACAGACCAAGCTTGAAGAGCACTACCACGACATGCAGGACATGGAGTTCACCGTGCAGGAAGGCAAACTCTGGTTCTTGCAGACACGTAACGGCAAGCGCACGGGTTCGGCTATGGTGAAAATCGCCATGGATCTGCTCCGCCAGGGCATGATCGACGAGAAAACAGCCATCAAGCGCTGCGAACCGCAGAAGCTCGACGAACTGCTTCACCCTGTGTTCAGCAAGGAAGCCCTTGCTAAGGCTAAGGAACTTACACGCGGTCTGCCCGCCAGCCCGGGTGCTGCTTGTGGCCAGATCGTATTCTTCGCCGAAGATGCCGCCAAGTGGCATGAAGATGGCCACAAGGTAGTGATGGTTCGTATCGAAACGTCGCCCGAAGACCTCGCCGGTATGGCCGTGGCCGAAGGTATCCTGACCGCACGTGGTGGTATGACTTCGCACGCTGCTGTGGTAGCCCGCGGTATGGGTAAGTGCTGCGTCAGCGGTGCAGGTGCCATCAACGTAGATTACAAGAACAAGACGGTTGAAATTGACGGCGTAGTGCTCCACGAAGGTGACTACATCTCCCTCAATGGCTCCAACGGTCGCGTTTATCAGGGCGAAATCAAGACGCAGGCTGCCGAACTCTCTGGCGACTTTGCTGCTCTGATGGACCTTTGTGCCAAGTACACCCGTCTGCAGGTTCGCACCAACGCCGACACACCCCACGATGCTGAGGTTGCCCGCAAGTTTGGCGCTGTAGGTATCGGTTTGTGCCGTACGGAACACATGTTCTTCGATGCCGAGAAGATCGTGGCTATGCGCGAAATGATTTTGGCTGAAGACGTGGAAGGCCGCAAGAAGGCTCTCGCCAAGTTGCTCCCCTATCAGAAGGAAGACTTCAAGGGCATCTTCCGCGCTATGGACGGCTATCCCGTGAACGTGCGTCTGCTTGATCCCCCTCTCCACGAGTTCGTACCCCACGATGCAAAGGGTCAGGAAGAAATGGCCAAGGCTATGGGCGTGACAGTAGAGTATATCCGTCAGCGTGTAGAGAGCCTCTGCGAGCACAACCCGATGCTCGGTCACCGCGGTTGCCGCCTCGGAAACACCTATCCCGAGATTACGCAGATGCAGACCCGTGCCATCCTTTCTGCAGCTATCGACCTGAAGCGTGAAGGCCTTGATCCCCATCCCGAAATCATGGTGCCCCTCACCGGTATCCTTTATGAGTTCGAGGCTCAGGAGAAGGTTATCCGCAACGAAGCTGCTGCACTCTTCGCCGAGGAAGGTGTCGAAATCCCCTTCAAGGTTGGTACGATGATTGAGATTCCCCGTGCAGCCCTCACCGCCGACCGCATCGCTTCGCGTGCTGAGTACTTCAGCTTCGGTACGAACGACCTCACGCAGATGACCTTCGGTTACTCTCGCGACGACATCGCAAGCTTCCTGCCCGTATATCTTGACAAGAAGATTCTGAAGGTTGACCCCTTCCAGGTGCTCGACCAGAACGGCGTAGGTCAGTTGGTAGAAATGGCTGTCAACAAGGGCCGCACCGTACGTCCCGAACTGAAGTGCGGTATTTGCGGCGAGCATGGTGGCGAACCTTCCAGCGTGAAGTTCTGCCACAAGGTAGGTCTCAACTACGTCAGTTGCTCACCCTTCCGTGTGCCCATCGCCCGCCTCGCAGCGGCGCAGGCAGCTGTGGAGGAGTAATCCTTTGAATGCTGATAATTAGTGAAATACGAGGCAAGTACCTGGCAACATGTACTTGCCTCGGTTCTTTTTAGTACATTCTGCACATCCCTCAAGCAGTCCATGACGCATGTGTCTTACATAGGTAAATTTGTTAGTGTTCCGAATTTTTACGACTATCTTTGTAGTCAAAATCTGACAATTCTACAGATGAATAATTACTGATGACATCTATATGAGCAAAGCCACTAGAAATATATTATCCTTGAATCATGATGAAGCAATGGACTTCTTCATGAAATCTGAGCAATATCATGGATTTGAACTACCGGAGTACTTTTCGTTTGATGAAGTTCTGAAGTATGTCCGTGAGAAGGTTAGGACCATTCCTTATGAAGAATGCATGCAAAAAGGTATTTTTCCAGACTCTCTCTCAGATGTTAATCTTGATATCTTGCTCAACAAGGATGGACGCTATGCCGTTCGTCCTATCATCCTAGCCAATCCTTTCCTCTACTACTTCCTTGTGCGAGAGGTTTGTTGCGAAAGCAATTGGCAAGTAATAAAAGATTTGTTTGAGAAGTTCAATGTCCCTCATATCACATCTTGTGCAATTCCAGTCATCCCTAACGAGAAAGAGCCATTCCATAAGGCAACGACTATCAACAATTGGTGGAATAGTATGGAGCAACGTTCCATTGAATTGTCATTGGAATATCGTTATATGTTTGTGACGGATATCACCAACTGCTATGGTTCTGTCAATCCTCAGACTTTCGATTGGGCATTCACTCTGAAAGGAACATCCCTCGAAACCGAAGGCGAAAGCACAATTGCCAAAAATATACAGAAATATTTGTGTGCATTCCAACAGGGACGCAACATAGGCATTCCTCAAGGTAGTTCCATTTTCGATTTTGTGGGCGAGATCGTACTTGGATATTCCGACCTTCTGCTACATGAGGCATTGCAAGCAGAAGCAAAGGAGTACGAGGAACAAGGCAAAACCTTTCCTCCATACGAGATTATCCGCTATCGTGACGATTACCGTATCTTCTGTAGCAATCGTGAGGCACTCGAAGACATCTCATACATCTTGCAGCAGGTTCTGGAGCGATTGAATTTTCGCATGAATAGCCAGAAGACAAAGATAAGCGACAGCATTGTGACTGATGCTGTCAAGTCTGACAAGCTGGCTTACATCTACAACACTCCTATCTTCAACAAGAAAGGCGTTGATTTCGATAGCTACGAAAAGCATTTACTCTTTATCTTAATGTTTGCTCGTCAATATTCAGATAGTGGTTCAATAAAGACAATGCTGTCAGATATTGATAAACGCCTAGAAGAATGGCTCCATCCGCAAGATGAGAAAAAGGAAACAGAAAGTATATTATGGGGTGATGTTGATTTAAGCGATGATGGTCATCTTGTAAAAACAGATCAAAAGAAAGCGCAGAAACCATATTACATTCCCGGTGGTAGTGTTCGCGCTATGTCTGCCATCTGTATTCAGATTGCTCTTGAAAATGTCGGGTGTGCCCATTATGCCCTCCGAATTATCAGTCGCATGATTGACTCGCTTAAGGATATGTCAGAAAAGCAATCCATCATCGACCTCGTCTATAACAAACTCTGTAATCAGCCCAACTCTGACTACAATCAACTTTGGCTTCAGAACATGACCTATACACAAGACAAGAAGAATGGAACATCACCATATTCACTTCGTCTCTGTAAATTGGTAATGGGAAATATTAAAGAACCATTATGGAATAATGGATGGATAAGGGCAGAATTTGTCCAAAATATGCCAATAGAGTCTATAGTAAACAAAGAAACCTTGAAGAAGGTAACTCCAGTGATTACGTTTAGGGAGACGAGGAGATATAATGAAATAGAATACTAACACATTAAATATTATGTCATTTATTCAAGACTTATATAAGAAACGAAGCAATTATAGTGACCCTGACCAGGCTACTATGCAAGAAAACAGTTTGGAAAAACTGTCTTCAGGTATTTATACAGAAGGAGAACGATTTGTTTTTGAACTTCTTCAGAATGCAGTTGATGCACATAGAGCGACAGATTGCTTGAATGTCTCTATTTGTATCCAAGAAGGTTATCTTATTTTCATGCATAATGGTGATGCCTTTACAAATGAGGACATTGAAGGAATCTGCTTTGTTGGACGCAAAGGCGAAAAAGTTAGGAACGCAAAGAAAATTGGATACAAGGGAATTGGATTTAAGTCTGTTTTCGGTATCTCGTCAAAGGTGTTTGTTCACACAGGAAATCAATGTTTCAGATTCGATAAAGACTATTGGCGGTCATATTGGAACGAGAACTGGAGTTCTTCTTTCGGTCCAAAACCTACAGATTTGTCAGAATACACAATGCCATGGCAGGTTATTCCTATTGACTCGGAAGTTCCATTTTCTTTTGACGAGAAAAACGCTAATGTTGCGACTTATATTGCAATTGATCCTGAAGACGAACAGAAATTAGCTGATAGCATAAAAGGTCTTATGCAGTCGTGTCGTTTCTTAATTTTCTTGAAAGACAACAATATAAAAATGTCTTTTGATCATCACGGGAATACTCTGTGTACTATAGAAAAACGTACTTTGAACAATGAAGTCGTACTTTATTTAAACGGAACAGAGGATAGCCGATGGATGGTATATCAGAATCCAGAAGTACCATTAAACCTTACAGAAGAACAGAAAAGAAGAATAGAGAAACATAAAAGCACTCCTGATAAACTGAAAAACGCCGTTTCTTTTGATCTTTCTTTTGCTATAGCGGTAGAAGATGGTAAGCTTAAGAAGGCTGAAGATGCCGTGCTTTATACTTATTTACCAACATCATATAGTTTTGGTGATGGATTTCCATTCCTTGTTAATGCGAACTTTATTACAGATGAAGGTCGCCAGCATCTTGATGTGGATGCAGAATGGAATAAAGTTCTTATTTCAAAGATTCCAGAAGAATATCTAAAATGGATAGCGTCTTTTTCGAAGAAGCACTCTAACTATTATGAGGTTTTGCCACAGAAGTCATATGGTTCAATAAATGATCTACTGAAGACGTATGAGGAAGCAATGAAAAAAGCTCTTGCTAAAATTGCGTTTATTCCATCAAGAGCAAACAATTGTCTTCTGAAAGTAAATGAGGCTATAAATGACAGTATAGATTTTGCATCTGTTGCCGGTAATAGTGCATTTATTGCTCACATAAACAAAGAATACTCAAAACAATTTATCCTCAATTCTTTCTTTGACTGTGATGATTGTCAAAAGTTCGAAGAATATGGAGTGTTTTGTTTTAATGAGAGCAAACTTAAATCCTATTTTGATGATAATGACTCCATAGAAGTAATAAACCCGAAAAAGTGTAAAGATATTATTGATTACCTCGTTCGATTATCTGAGAATTCAGAATCTAAGGACAGAATAATGTCTATTCTCAGAGACTGTAAATTCCTTTTATGTGAAGATAATACAGTAAAGGAACCTTCGTTATGTTATTTTCCAACTGAGTACAGTAGCGAAAACAACTCCTACGTTCCCCTAATTCATTCAACTGTATTTTTACACATCAAGTCAAAAAAACTATTTGATTGGTTTAAGAACCTTGGTGTAGAGAATATGTCCTTAAGTAATTATCTATGTGATGTATACTGCAAGCAGAATTACAATATAAAAATTGATAATGCGATTGATGTCGGTAAAATTGTATATGATGCTTTCATGAAAGAAACATTGGACGATATTCCAGAAAGATTCCTAAAACAATTAAAATTTTTATCAACAAAAAATAACCTGTTTTATGCAGACGAACTTTATATTTCTCATACTTATCACCCTAACTTTGAGTTAGAGGGTTTGATGGACAATGACATGTTTGTCTCTGAGAAGTACGCAGAATATGGAGATATCAACATATGGAAAAGTATATTCTTGAGATTAGGCATGTCTGAAAGCGTAAATCTAAAAACTATACGTTATAAGGGAAAATTCACGGATATTGTATCGGTTCCAGAAAATTACAAGTCTGAGATTATTGCTATTGAGACTAGTCTGAAGGATCCTAATTGCTATATTAAGATGTATGGGTATAACATTGAGTATTATCCAGCAATCTTGAATTGTACAGACAATGTTATCCTAGCAAAACTCTTTAATGAAATATTCACTAAGGAATACCAAACAGAGGACTCATCTTGCTACCTAGATTATCGGTGGTCAGTAGAAGAGCATTTGCGATTTAGAGGCGATTTTTGGAAACACAGAAAAGACGGCTTTAGTTTTAGAGAGTTTCTTTTGAAGTATTGTCAACTTTACCCTACAACTACAGGTGAGGCACGTTATTCTAATGAGACTTTTTTAAATACAAACATAAATATATCTTTATGTGGTGAATATCTACCTGTATTAAGTATCACAAATCAACTTAACGAAGATTGGATATCTAGAATTCCTTTTAAGCGAGACTTGCTTTTAGAAGATTTCCTATCATTGCTTTCTAAAATTGCTGATGATAGTGAAACAGATAACTCAGAAAGAATATCTAACATATACAAGCGCATAGTTGAATTGGAATATCAAGATAGTCCGATAATCAAGGAATGGGGGAAATACCATAAAATATTGTCAGCGGACAAGGGGCAATACCTTATGCCAAAAGATTTGTCGTATATTACAGTAGAAGGATTTAAAGACACCAATAAAGCATACATTGGAAAGCATGACAAATCAAACAGAGAGGGTTTATTGCAACTGCTTAAGACTTTTGGAGTAAGGATTATCACTGAAGATAATGTAAAACCCACGTTTGACGAAGCAATTCCAAATACAGAAATCTCCACTCGTCTTCTTTGCACACTCCCAGCATTGACTGTTTTAGCTTGTGATTGCAACGAGAGAAAATCATATCAAGAATGCAAAGAAATTCTTCAGAAGAAAATAGAGAACACGAAGTTCTATCAATGTAAAAAGATACATCTCGCCTACGACGACTCTGGTGACACAATCTCAAAAATCACCTTTGCGCAGGAGAGTAAATTCTATTTTACAGGAGAATTGCGTCCTGCAAAAATTGAACCATTACTTCACCCTTTATGTTCCTACCTTGGCATAAGAGGTAAGGAACGTGAATTATTTGTCATAATGACCGAACCAGAATTCTCGGGAATCATAGAATACCTTGAGGATAAGGAATATGATGTGGATGATATCAAGTCAGAAATGCACCCAATAATTACAAGTGGAGGTTCTGGTGTATCTATAGGCGGACAAATTGGAGGAGGTATTGACAAAGCAAAACAAATAGACGACAGCAACGAGGCAAAAGCTATCGTTTTGGCAAAACTTGAAAAAGAAGGATTTGATGTGAGTGACGTTGATTCTGACTGGTCTGTAATTAAAGGCGTCACAAGAGATGGTATTGCATATCCTCTTGTGGTGAAGAGTTGCAAAAACTGGGATCATAAACTATTCCTTAATCCTAATGAGTGGAGACAACTCTTCAAACCGAATTCAATGTTATGGTTACATTTGGGAAATAGTGTTGTCGCTCCTATCAAGGCTTATGAGTTGTTTACATACCAAGACAAACTCTCCCTTACATTTGACACAGTTAATCTTATGATGGATGACCGTATAAATAAAATAATGGAAGTGATGCGCTACTTCAATAATGTCCATCTTGATGTAGCAACGCTCAATCCTGACCAACATAGAGCTGAACACTTGGAAGAATATCTATTTGATGCTAACAATGCTGACAACAGCGATTTGTCCATTTCTCCTATTGATTGATTATGATATATTCAAGAAAAGAACATTACCTTTTCCTCGAAGAGGAATTGAGGGCACAAACTGACCAATTCAAGCAGAAATTTGACACATCGGCTTCATACTTGTTAAATGTACGTGAAGAATTATTCATCTCCCAGTTTGTTAAGATTGAAAATGGAGAAATGATTCTGAAATTTAGCACAAGTAGAGGGCTACCCAGAAAAGGTGAGTATTTATATTGCTTCACAACACCAAATCATCTTCATCAATTCAAAGAGTGGGACAAAGTTACTTATGGAGACCTGTTGAAGTCCAAGGGTTTTGCCACGGAAGCGGTTTGCATCTGGCAAGCATCATTGAAAGATGATCCTAAGCATTGCTTGGTCGGTTTCCGTGGTGTTGATTTAGAGTTTGCAGAACATGTAAATGGACATACTGGGGCATTTCTCATTCTAGGTCCGAATGTTCCGCCTACTCAATACATTAGTAATCTCCAGTATGTCATTAAGAATAATACTCAAGAGAGGATTGAGAAACTGATAGAGGGTAATTTAGAACTGAAGAATGTGGAACCTACTTCACTTGATGGCAATACGAATATATCCGACTTTATCATAACTCAATTGAATTTGACAGATGATGTGATTCTGCAAGGTCCTCCAGGAACAGGAAAAACTTTTCAAATTGCCACTATTTGTAAGAAACTCTGTGAAAGAGGAGCATCAGTGTTAGTGACGGCATTGACAAATAGGGCCTTAATGGAGGTTGCCGGCAAGGAAGCATTATGTAGTCTTCTTGCGGATGGCAAGATTCACAAGACAAAAGTCTCAGTGGATGAAGCAAAGGAATTATCAGAATTAGATTGTGTCAAGACTCTAAGCGCTGAGCCTGGGCAGATTATGCTTTCTACTTTCTATATTACAAGTGGAGAGGCGAAATGCATGTCAGGATTACCTTTGTTTGACTATGTTATCATGGATGAAGCTAGTCAGGCTTTGCTCGGAATGTGCGCAGTCGTAAAATTGCTTGGACGGAAATGTCTTTTTGTTGGAGATACAAACCAATTGGCTCCTGTAATTGCTATCAATGAAGATCGAATAGCACGAAGAAATTATCATTTCTACGCTAATGGTTTAAGTTCTTTGAATAGTTTAGCAACTATACCATCTTACAGGCTATCTTGTACATATCGTCTTACTCCGAGAGCTACACTCTTTACAGGATTATTTTATAACGGCACTCTATCTTCTCGTTCAGATTCAAAGATTCCATTTTGTTATGATGATCTTGTTGATTATGTCGCAGGATTCTTCCATCCACAGGGTGGCCCAACATTAATAAAGACGGATTTGCCTTTGGGAGACAAGAAACCTGCAGCAGCGTTGCTATTGACTACCCTCCTTGTATCTGCTTTATTAGGGCGAAAAGAGAAACTACACATATCAGTTCTGACGTTTTACATAGAAACCACAAAGGCACTCCAACGTGCAATATATCAAACAATCGGCAATCATAACAACTTGCTGATTGATACTGTGTCACGCATACAAGGTCTTACGACTGATGTGGCTATATATGTTGTACCAAACACTTCTTATTATAGGTTGCTAGATAGGCGATTGTTTAATGTTGCAACAAGCCGAGCGCGTAGACATACAATCATTGTTTCAGATGCTGAAATACTAAGTCATCTTGATATGATTGACACTGACGTATGTAGGTTTCTAAACAAAATTGAAGCAGAATCGTTTTATGTACCAATAATATTGCCATCGCGAAACTCCCTAGACAATATTGGTGATGTAAGAACTATACATTCGCTTCCTGTTTTAGAACACTCCATTTGTGTGGAGGGTAATACAACTCCTGTTGTACTTCCTGTATATGAAAAAGATAATGAATGTGAAAATAATCATGATAAGAATGGAAAATCAGCTTCTGCGGTAATCAACAAATCGAGTTTCATCGCAACAGAAGTCCCTAAGGTGAAATTGAAGATTGTTGGCAAGATAGATTTGAGTAATTTTGAAACAAAAAAGAAAAAAGGATCTGTAATAAATAGCACTTCGTCTACTACGTATATCATTGATACCAATGCTTTCGTTGATTGCCCTCATATTATTAGCAAAATTAACAGAGATGCTACTATTGTCCTTTCTGCAAAAGTAATTGACGAATTAGACAAACTAAAGATTACTTTAGATGTTAGAGGAAAAGAGTCAGTGCAGAAGGCATTAAGAAACATCAACAAAGAAAGTGACGAAAGAAATATACAATTTGATGTAGCTAATACATGCATTTTGCCAAAAGATTTTGATTATCGATCACCAGATAACATGATTCTATCTGTTGCGATGAAGTATAAGGACGAGAATCCTATCATGATTACATCAGATAATGGATTGCAAGTTAAATGTAAGATTGTTGGTATTCCGACCATCTCTACTAAGAAATTCTTGAACCCATGACAGAACTCGCCCAACAACACCTACTCCGCGAGTACCCTCAAGAGAATGCTCGGTGTGAGTTTTAGAATTATATATACATACGTTCTTCATCTCCGGTCAATACTATTTGCGGAGCGTATCTTGGGGTAGTTCGAAAGCATTGACTGTTTGGATGTATTTTGGCATGAAATCGGCCATGGTAGGGTAGAGGTCGGGATGTGCTTCGCGCTCTTTAAGCACCTTGATGATGTCGCGTATGAGCACGAATTTCTTTTGCGTCTCGTCCATCTCTATCAAGTCCTCCAGTGTATATCCGTTCATGTCAATGGGATGCTGCATTAGGTAGCGGATGACGCAGGCTTCCACGAATGTTTCATTCATCACGTAGAGAGGGCTACCATAGGCTATTGAGGCGTAGAACTTGGCGTTAGGAGTGAAAAGTTCTTTGGCTTTCTTCTCTATGCTGGTCCAGTGCTGCTCGTTGAGCGGATTGCAATAGGAGTGGTTGCATTCATGAATGATGATGGGAATGGTGTAGGCTTCGCCGTAGTATATTTGGCCGTTCTTGTCCCTGTCGCAGCATCCCATCATGGCATAGATAGTCTCCGAACCGTCTTTGTGCATCTTGTTGATGGCGTAGTTGGCAGGTCCGATGAGTATGCCCAGGCAGATGGTGAAGTGCTTGTTGCCACGTGGGCCAAAGAACGTGTCGTACCATCCGAAGTCTATGGTGTCTACCACCTTTTGCATGGCTTGTTCGCACTCTTGGTAGAGCGGTTGGTGCGCTTTGTAGAATGGGCGGAAAGGAGTCTCGTCGTAGAATTGCTGGAGCAGCTCTACGAATTTTTTCTCCTTGATTTGCTTGATGCGGTCGTAGTAATCGTTGTAGTCAGGCACAATGGTCGGGTCGAAGGCCACTTTCCCCTCTTGGATGCGTAAGCGTAGGGCCACCTCTATGGGGAAGTGCCAGTTGAAGCCATCGTTCATGAGTTCCTCTTGGGCATAGCGTACTGCGGGGTGCTCTTTGTAGGGAGCGAATACGCTGTCGAGTTCGGCCATGTAGTCGGGTAGGGCTTCTTCGTTCCATGTGTATCCAGGGATTTCTGCCAGATGAGCCACAATGCTTACCAGTTCGGTTTCTTCAAGATAGGTAACCTCAACCTTCTGCTGGGCGTGCCCCTGAGAGGCTGTGATGAGCAGCAGCAGGAGAGATGATAGCAATGTCTTCATGTGTGATGGGCGTGATAGGGGTGAGGATTTCGGTTTGGGGCGAATGCTTCGTAGGACCGAACGTCATAACTACGGATGAATGTTGCCTAAAAGCATTGGGTGGTGCCACCGCGGTATGCTCTTTCTGGCTGAGGCGAAAAAGAAAGAGACTGTGTCGTTAATTCTTGCGGCACAGTCTCTTAAAAAATGGGTGGGCAAAGATGGATTCGAACCACCGAAGGCGTAAGCCAGCAGATTTACAGTCTGCCCCATTTGGCCACTCTGGTATTTGCCCGTCCTTTGCTTTTTTACGTGTGCAAAGGTATGTATTATTTCTGTAACTTCCAAGCGTAGTCTACCATTTTTATGGCGGTGAGCGCAAACTCGCGTCCTTTGTTGCCGAGTTTTCCGCCGGCTCGTTCCTCCGCCTGCTCTTCATTGTTTACGGTGAGCAGACCAAAGATAACGGGTATGTTGCTTGTGGCATTGAGTTGCGCTATGCCCTGTGTGACGCCCTGGCAGATGTAGTCGAAGTGGGGCGTGTCGCCACGAATGACGCAACCGATGATGATGATGCCGTTCACGTGGCCGTATTTGGCCAGTTGCTGGGCTGCGTAGACGAGTTCGAAACTGCCGGGTACGCGTTTGGTGGTGATGTTGCTCTTGTCTACACCTTGTGCGGTGAGTTCGTCGATGGCGCCGCTGAGCAGTTTGTCGGTGATGTGGTTGTTCCACTCAGTGGTGATGATGCCAAAACGCATTTCGCCTGCATCGGGTATGGGCAGACTTTGGTCGGCTGTGTAGGAGAAGGTATGTGATGACATGGGGATGTGAAATAAACTTATGTGGAGGGCGGAGAAGTGTCGTTCACTAAGGGCCAACGGCCATGCAGCACGCTTTGGGCGGTTGCCCTGTGTCGCATGGCCGTTGGCTTGTGGTTGTGAGGGTTTATCCGCGTCCTGACTTTATTTGCTGAGGCGCTGGATGTATTTGTCGATGATGGCGTCAAGCACTACGTTACCCTGCTGCTGGCGCGAGCACAAGGGAGCATCGGGGTAGTTCTCCTTGATTTCCTGATAAAGGGCCAACGCCTCGTCGTTCTTCTTCTGCGATTCCAGGATCTGGGCAGCCTGGAAGAGGTATTCGGCGCAGAGTGCGGGCACTTCCGTAGCCTTGGCTGCATCCTTGAAGGCATCTACGGCCTTGTCGAGCTTGCCCGTGGTGGCGTAGCAGTTACCTAAGGTGAAGAGAGCTTGTGCCGATACGGTTTCGTCGCCGCAGGTGCTGTACTTTTCAAGATACTTGATGGCTTCGGCATGCTTTCCCTGATGGTAGTAGCAGATGCCAGCCTGATAGCAGGCAATGTTACCGGCGTCAGTGCTGCTGTACTCGTCGGCAATCTTCAGCAAACCAGCGGTTTTGCCCTCGCCCTTCAGAGCGTGCTCAAAGTCCTGCTGTGCAATGTACTTCTGCATCACGATGCCCAGCAGTTCCTGTGCCTTGTCTTCGTGGGGCTTGGCGTAGCCGTAGAGGTAGGCGAAGAATCCACCTACTGCGATGACAACCACAGCGAGGGCGGTGATGATGGGTTTCTTGTACTTGATAATCATGGCCTCGGAGGTAGCCAGGGCATTGTTGACGTCAAGGGCTTGTTGGTCTTTCTGCTTGCTCATTGTATTTTAATTTCTTGTTTGTCTTGGATTTATAGTGTGGCATGAAAAAATGCAAGCGCAAAAGTACAACTTTTTGATAATAGCATAAAGCAATGCCTTGATTTTTTTGGTTTTCCGCCCTTTTTGCGGGCTTCGACACGGGTTTTAGGGCGGGATGCAGTACTTTTGCAGGCGCCGTTTTACCACATAATGCCTTGAAATATGGTCTTGGAACGTCTTAACATCATGAACTACCGTAACATTGCCGCTGCCGACCTTGCGTTTTCGCCGCAGGTCAACTGTTTCGTGGGGGCTAATGGTATGGGAAAGTCTAATGTGCTGGATGCCATTTATTATCTCTCCTTCTGCCGCGGGTTTGCCGGCGCGCAGGATGCGCTGAATGTGCATCACGATGCCGACTTCTTTCTGTTGCAGGCCAATTATTCCCAGGAAACGGGTGTGAAGCGTGAAGTGTGCGTCAGTTTGAAGCGTGGCGCCCGCAAAAGGCTGAAGGTGGACGGGAAGGACGTGCGGCGCGTGTCGGAGCATGTGGGGCAGGTGCCGCTTGTCATGATAGCCCCGTCAGACGCGGCCCTCATTCAGGGGGGCAGCGAGGAGCGACGCAAGTTCATGGATATGGTCATCATGCAATACGATGCGGCCTACCTTGACGCCCTGATACGTTACGAGAGTGCCCTCAAGCAACGCAACGTTCTGCTGCGTGCCGATGACGAACCCGATGCGGCGGTGCTCGATGTGCTCGAACAGATGATGGCCGACTATGGCCAGACACTCTTCACAGCCCGCACGCAGTTCATCGAGGCTTTCGTCCCCCTCTTCTGTACCACCTACAAGGCTCTCTCGGGGTGCGAGCATGAGCAGGTGTCGCTGACGTATGAGAGCCACCTGCAGCGCGGTCCGCTCGGCGAGCAGTTGCGCAGCGGCCGTGCCAAAGAGCGCATCGTGGGTTATACGTTGCACGGTGCTCACAAGGACGAACTCTCGCTCCTGCTCAACGGTTACGCCGTGAAGAAGGAAGGCTCACAGGGCCAGCAAAAGACCTATCTCATTGCCATGAAACTGGCGCAGTACGATTTCCTTCGCAGCAAGGGCGAGCAGCGTGTGCCCCTCCTCTTGCTCGACGACATCTTCGACAAACTCGATGCCACGCGGGTCAAGCGCATTGTGGACTATGTGGGCAGCGGCCGCATGGGGCAGATTTTTATCACCGACACGCAGCGTCCCCATCTCGACGAAATCCTTGCCATGACGCACTGCCGCTACAAACTCTTCGAAGTGGACCACGGCCAGGTGAGCGAGGTAGCCTCTGATGCAGGTGGCGAGTAGGCCCTTTTTATTGAATGATATTGGAGTCATTTGTTGCTGCTTGTCGATGCAGACGCTCGGCTGTCGTAGAACGTGAAAAATTGATGCCACTTTTTTCGTAGATTTTCCTGAGCTTGATTTTTTTTCAAGGCACGGAAAAATCAAGCATGGGCGTTTTTCCTGAAAATAATCTCGTGCGCCGTACGTCTTATATAAGTTCCACGGCGTGCTTCCCAACTCCTCCGTCCCCGCTTGTCATAGGGTAGGGCGTGCCGCCCCCAAACGGTGGTTTGCTTCGCAATGGAGCCCATCTCAACAAGGAGTGGGGTGGGAGGCGACTGTGGTCGTTCACAAAATGGAGCACACCACGCTGCATGGGGCCAAGGGGAGCGGCGCGCAGCGGAACGGCGCGTACTTCTGCCTCCCCAGTGTGTTTTCGTCACTTTTTAGGCCCACGGCGCGCCTAAAACGGCGATGATAGCCTATGAAACATGTGCAGGCGTACATGCTTTGTCTGTTTTTTACGTAACTTTGCACGCGGTGAAACGGCATAAGGACGTATCTTTTTATAACTTACAACCTCAGCGGAGCATGTTTTGCCCGTTGCTCCCCGCTTCCTTATGTCGCAACCACGGTGCCAGCACCGCGCATGGCCAGCCATTTGCGGCGGCGCATCCACACATATCTACATACATCCCTTGCCCATGCAACACATTCGCAATTTCTGCATCATAGCCCACATCGACCACGGTAAAAGCACGTTGGCCGACCGTCTGCTTGAATTTACGCAAACCATCAAGGTGACGGAGGGGCAGATGCTCGACGATATGGACCTGGAACGCGAGCGCGGCATTACTATCAAGAGCCACGCCATACAGATGAACTACCGCCTCGATGGCGAAGACTACACGCTCAACCTCATCGACACGCCGGGGCACGTGGACTTTGCCTACGAGGTGTCGCGCAGCATTGCCGCCTGCGAGGGCTGCCTGCTGCTGGTGGACTCCACACAAGGGGTGCAGGCGCAAACCATATCGAACCTCTACATGGCCATCGACCACAACTTGGAAATCATACCCGTGCTCAGCAAGTGCGACATGATGAACTCCATGCCCGAAGTGGTGGAGGACGAAATCATCGACCTGCTGGGCTGCAGCCGCGAGGATATCATCCGCGCTTCGGGCCGCACAGGTGAGGGTGTGGAGGACATTCTGCGTGCCGTGGTGGAGCGCATTCCGGCCCCCAAGGGTAACCCCGATGCACCGCTCCAGGCGCTCATCTTCGACTCCGTGTTCAATCCCTTTCGCGGCATCATTGCCTACTACAAGATTGTGAACGGCTGCATACGCAAGGACGAGGACGTGCTCTTTGTGAACACCCAGAAGCAGTATCACGCCGACGAAGTGGGGGTGCTTAAAATGGACCTCGTGCCCAAGCGCGAACTGCGTTGCGGCGACGTGGGTTACATTGTGAGCGGCATCAAGACCGCCACCGAGGTCAAGGTGGGCGACACCATTACCGCCGCTGCCAATCCCTGCGCCGAGGCCATTTCGGGTTTTGAGGAAGTGAAGCCCATGGTGTTTGCCGGCGTCTATCCCATCGAGACTGAGGACTTCGAGCAGCTGCGTGCCAGTCTTGAGAAGTTGCAACTCAACGACGCCTCGCTCACCTTCCAGCCCGAGTCGTCGGTAGCGTTAGGCTTTGGCTTCCGCTGCGGCTTCTTGGGGCTGTTGCACATGGAGATCATTCAGGAAAGGCTCGACCGCGAGTTCAATATGAACGTCATCACCACTGTGCCCAATGTGAGCTATCAGGTCTACGACAAGCACCATGAAATGAAGGAGGTGCACAACCCCGCTGGCATGCCCGACGCCACGGAGATTGACCACATTGAGGAACCCTACATCCGTGCCTCCATCATCACGCGCACCGACTACATTGGCGGCATCATGACGCTGTGCCTGGGCAAGCGTGGCGAACTGGTGAAGCAGGAGTATGTGGCCGGCGACCGCGTGGAACTGCATTACGACATGCCCCTGGCCGAAATCGTCATCGACTTCTACGACAAACTCAAGTCCATATCCAAGGGCTACGCCTCCTTCGACCATCACCCCATCGGCTTCCGCCCGTCGAAACTTGTGAAACTCGACATCCTGCTCAACGGCGAGCCTGTGGACGCCCTCTCCACGCTGACGCACGTCGACAACTCGGTGTACTTCGGCCGCCGCATGTGCGAAAAGCTGAAGGAACTGTTGCCCCGCCAGCAGTTCGACATCGCCATACAGGCTGCCATCGGTGCCAAAATCATAGCACGCGAAACCGTGAAGCAGGTGCGCAAGGACGTAACAGCCAAGTGCTACGGCGGCGACATCAGCCGTAAGCGCAAACTCCTCGAAAAACAGAAGCGAGGCAAAAAGCGTATGAAGGAGATTGGCAACGTACAGGTGCCGCAAAAGGCCTTCCTCGCCGTGCTTAAGTTGGATTGACGTGAAGGCCGCATGTCTTGGGGGGCAGGGTGGGGCAGAAGGCAGTAGCCACTCCTTATTATATTATATACAGCCGCCCCAAGGCCTGGCGTCGCGCACTGGCATTCTTAGCAAAACAAGCCATAGACACATAATCACCCATGATTACATACGAAGACGTATCGCTACAGCAGGAGGGACACAGTGTGCTTGAACACGTGAACCTGCGCGTGGAGGAGAACGATTTTATCTATATCACCGGCCGCGTAGGGTCGGGCAAGAGCACGCTGCTCAAGAGCCTGTATGCCGAGTTGCCCATTGAGAGCGGCGAGGCCACGGTGCTGGGCCACAACCTGCGCAAGCTCAAAACGAAGCATCTGCCGGCACTGCGCCGCGAATTGGGCGTGGTGTTCCAGAACTTCCGTCTCATCGACGAGATGACCGTGGAGCAGAACCTGCGTTTTGTGCTTCGTGCCACGGGCTGGAAACGCAAGGCCTGCGATGCCCGCATCGAGGAAGTGCTGCAGGCGGTGGGGCTGCAGGACAAACGTCCCTACTTCCCCCACGAACTCTCGGGCGGCGAGCAGCAGCGTGTGTGCATAGCCCGCGCCCTGCTCAACCACCCCAAGGTGATATTGGCCGACGAGCCCACAGGCAACCTCGACGCAGAGACCACCGAGAAAATCATGCAGATACTCTTCACCGCACGCGACCAGGGATCCGCCGTGGTGATGGTTACCCACAACCTCAACCTCATCTCCAACCATCCAGGCATTGTGTACCGCTGCGAAAACGGCACCATCAGCGACGTAACGCTGGAATACAACAAAGCCATCGAACTAGACATGCTCGAGCCCGAAGCGCAGTTGGCCGACACGGTAGCCCATGAAACTGCTGCCGAGGAAGTTGCCGCCGCGGCCGAAGCATCGCAGCCCGCCACCGCGTCCGAAACGCCCGTTGCCGATGAGGCTTCCATAGCTCCCGAAAGCGAAGCCATCCTCCCCGAGAGTGCCGAAGCGAAGGCTGCCGAATAAACCCCATTGACAAACAAAATATTCCACAAAGCATATACACATGAAGATACTCAAATTCGGCGGTACGTCGGTAGGTTCACCGGCCCGCATGAAGGAGGTTTGCAAACTCATCACCGACGGCGAACAGAAAGTGGTGGTGCTCTCGGCCATGTCGGGCACAACTAACTCGCTGGTTGAAATTGCCGACTACATCAAGAAGGGCAACCCCGAGGCTGCCAACAACGTGGTCAACAAGTTGCGCCGACTCTACAGCGCCCACCTCGTGGAACTCTTCAGCACGGGCAAGATGCTCGACGAAACGCGCAAGCTCGTCAACGGCATTTTCATGCACATTCACGACCTGGCCATGGGTGCCTACACCGAATCCGTAGAGAAGGAAATCCTGGCGCAGGGCGAACTGATAAGCACCAACATGGTGACCAACTACCTCAAGGAGTGTGGCATCAAGGTCTACCTCATTCCTGCCCTCGACTTCATGCGTACCGATGCCAACGCTGAGCCCGACCTGCCCTTCATCAAGCAGGCGCTCAACGACATCCTCACCGAGCACGCTGGCTACGACATCTACATCACGCAGGGCTTCATCTGTCGCAACCACCTGGGCGAAATCGACAACCTGCAACGTGGCGGCTCCGACTACACGGCCTGCCTCATCGGTGCCGCACGCCGTGCTGAGGAAATCCAGATATGGACCGACATCGACGGCATGCACAACAACGACCCCCGCTTTGTTGACGGCACCACCCCCGTGCGCCAGCTCAACTTTGAGGAGGCTGCCGAACTGGCTTACTTCGGTGCCAAAATCCTGCACCCCACGTGCATCCAGCCGGCTCGCTATGCCGGTGTGCCCGTGCGCTTGCTCAACACCATGGAGCCCAGCGCTCCAGGCACGCTCATCAACAACGAGATGCAGTGGGGCACCATCAAGGCCGTAGCCGCCAAGGACAACATTACCGCCATCAAGATAGTGTCCTCGCGCATGCTCCTTGCCACAGGCTTTCTGCGCAAGGTGTTCGAAATCTTCGAGCAGCACCGCACGCCTATCGACATGGTCACCACCAGCGAGGTGGGTGTGTCGCTCAGTATCGACAACACCAGTCACCTGGCCGACATCGTCGAGGACCTCAAGAAGTATGGCACCGTAGAGGTTGACGAAAACATGTGCATCATTTGCGTCGTGGGCGACCTGGCCTGGGGCAACATAGGCTTTGAGTCGAAGGTGGCCGAGGCGCTGGCTGCCATCCCCGTGCGTATGATCAGTTACGGAGGCAGCAACCACAACATATCCTTCCTTGTCAGGGAGCAGGACAAGAAAGCAGCCCTCTGCGAACTCAGCCACAAACTCTTTGCATAGCCCTTACAAACCACACCGGCAGGTGCGCCCGCTCACAGCAAGACGGCGCACCTGCTGTTTCTTGCATCCCCACCCCAGGCCGCGGCCCGCGGCCCTTTCCTACAATACCAACACAACATACTGACATGACTGCATTCCCCGTCAAGGAGTTGGCCACGCTGCGCACTCCTTTTTATTATTACGACCTCGCCCTGCTGCGCGAAACTCTCGACACCATACAGGCCTGCCTGGCCGAACACCCCAACTACCACGTGCACTATGCCGTAAAGGCCAATGCCAACCCCCGCATCCTGCAAACCATTGCCCAAGCCGGCTTGGGTGCCGACTGCGTGTCGGGCGGCGAAGTGCTGGCTGCGCGTGCCGCAGGCATTCCTGCCAGCCGTATCGTCTACGCCGGCGTGGGCAAGACCGATGAGGAAATCAACGCCGCCCTCGACGAAGGCATCTTCTGCTTCAACGTGGAGAGCCTGCCCGAGCTGGAGGTTATCAACGAACTGGCTGCCCGCAAGCAGGTGGTGGCACGCGTGGCTTTCCGTGTCAACCCCAACGTCGATGCCCACACGCATGAAAAAATCACCACGGGACTGGAGGAAAACAAATTCGGCATCGACATGACCGACCTCGTGGACGCCATACGCCAGGCCGAGGCCATGCCCCACGTCGCCTTCGAAGGCATGCACTTCCACATTGGCAGCCAGATACGCGACCTCGTGGTCTACGAGCACCTTTGCACCCGCATCAACGAGTTGCAGGATATGTTGCAGCAGCACGGTCTGCAGCCGCGCCACATCAATGTGGGCGGCGGCCTGGGTGTAGACTACGACGCACCCGATGCCGAACCTATTCCGCCCTTCAGCGCCTACTTCAGCCTCTTTGCGCGCTGCCTCCAGTTGCGTGAGGGCCAGGAGTTGCACTTCGAGCTCGGCCGCTCCGTGGTAGCGCAGTGCGGCACGCTCATCGCACGCACCACATTTGTAAAGTGTGGCCACGCCCGCCGTTTTGTCATTGTCGATGCTGGCTTCACCGACCTCATACGCCCCGCCATGTACGGCGCGCACCACTTCACACAGAATCTCTCGGCAGCCTCTGACGCAGCCACCGAAACCTACGACGTGGTAGGTCCTATCTGCGAGAGCAGCGACGTGTTCAGTCGCGACGAAGTGCTCCCCCTTACCCGCCGCGGCGACCTCATCGCCTTCCGTTCGGCCGGAGCCTATGGCGAGGTGATGGCCTCCACCTACAACTGCCGCAGGTTGCCCGAGGCACATTTCTCAGAAAATTAACTTGTAAATTGCATTTTTACAAATGTGAAGTGCGTGGTTTGCAAGGATTTTTCTATTTTTGTTGCCGTGAAACAAATGCATGTAGGCGGTGCTGGGTGAAAAACACGCCGCGCTACATGCTACTCCCTCCTTTCTGAAATCCTTTTACACGATGTCCTATACATATTGCCGCCACATCGCATTAGCCACCGTGCTCTCCTTTCTCTTCGCTTGTCCGCAGCAGGCCTCGGCCCGCAAAAAGGACAAAACCAACGGTAAGGGCATGGCCGCTTACAATGCTACCGAACCTGACCAATTGGCCGCCAAGGCCCGCGACGAACGCCGCATGGTGCACGCCTCGGCATTCTTCATGCCCACCTCGAACGCACGCATCAACTCTCGCTACCGTGAGGGTATCGACGTGTCGCATTACCAAGGCAGCATCAATTGGGACGAAGTAGTGCGCGGCACGCAGATTTCCTACGTCTACCTCAAGGCTACCGAGGGCGCATCGCTCGTCGACGACACCTACCGCCGCAACCTCGCCGAGGCACGGCGCGTGGGGTTGAGCGTGGGCAGTTACCACTTCTACCGTCCTAACATCAACTGGCAGGAGCAGTTTGCCAACCTCACCTCTGTGGTCAAACGCGAAGACCAAGACCTCGTGCCTATCATCGACATCGAGCACCGCGGCTCCGTCAGCAGTGAAGCCTTCATTCGCGACCTTAAAGCCTTTGTAGCCAAGGTCACCGAGTACTACGGCAAGAAACCCCTGCTCTACACCTACCACAACTTTTACAACCGCTACCTCTTAGGTGAGTTCAGCGACTACCACTTTATGATAGCCCGCTACCGCAGCGACTCCCCCATACTCGACGACGGCAAGGACTACATCATGTGGCAGTACACGTCCACCGGATCCATTCCCGGCATCAAGGGCAACGTGGATCGTAGCAAAATCATGGGCGAGTATTCCCTTTATCAGGTCATGCTCTGACATCCCCGTCCACCACGCATCACCCTAACCACAGCGCATCCGCAGTGCCACCCCTTGGCGTTGCGGATGCGCTGTGTTGATAAACAGCTCGCAAAAAAAAAGTCCGCAACTCTTACAAGCTGCCGTCCTAATTGCCTCATTCTGTTAATAATTCGTACTTTTGCAGCGTTACATCCTTTTTGAGGATTTTTTAAGACAATCAAAACTTATTCGTTCTAATCATTTATGTAATATGAGTAATTCCCTATTTAAGAAGCAGGACTATGTGTTTCTGTCTGTCGTGTTCATTGTATTCTACTTTATCAACAGTCTGTATATGCAGGTTCACGATGATGTAACGTACACGTTCTTCAACGGAGCGCGTAATGTGAGTTGGACGGACGCCATCGTGGCTAATGCGTACGACTACCTGCATGTCAATGGTCGCTTCATTGTGCACACGTTTGTAAGATGGATGTGCGGTGGACATCGCGTGCATTTCTATGCTTTGGGCTGTGCCTTCAGTTTATGCCTGTTGCTGGCCTCGTCGCTGGCCATCATCCGGCGTAAGGTGCAGACTGCTGGATGCGATAAGTACATTCTGCTGACCCTGCTCTGCGTGCTTACGCCGCAGTTCAACATGACGTTTATGGGCAACATGGCAGAAGTTGTCAATTACCTGTGGACAGGAGCGCTGGTCATGGCCTTCATGCTTGCTCTCGACGTGGCCAAGGATAAGAAGCACATGGGGCATGCGGCAACGGCTGTTTTATTTGTGACTGGCATCGTGATAGGTTCGTTGCAGGAGAGTTTCTCCATCGGTTTGGCTGGTGCCACATTCCTTTTACTGCTGTTCCGTAAGGACTATCGCGTACCTGCATTCTACATCCCCGCCATTGGCTTTTGGATAGGCACGTGCATAGGTGTGTTTGCTCCTTCCAATTTCCTTCGTTTCAAGAGTTCAACGCCTGGCGATGCAGACGGTTTTGTTGTGGCTATGGTCAAGCGTTCACTAAAAGTCGTGCTGTTGTCGTGGCTGCCTATGATGCTGCTGCTTGTTGCCTTGTTGAAGCGCAAGAGCCAGTTAGTACGCGACAATCTGCTTTATCTTGCTTCTGCCGGTATCAGCATTTTGTTCACGTGCGTAGTGGCCTTTACAGCGCGCCACCAACTTACTTTCCCTGTTCTGCTTGGCATTTTGGCCGTAGTAGTTTTGGCTTTTGCTTATAGGGGGGGGTATTTGCTCAAAACTTATAGCAAATACATCAGCGTCGTATTAGGCGTTTTACTCCTTGTTTCTTCGGGTTTCGTCTACTATTACCGAAGCCTATTGTTTGAGGGATATAACGATTACATCAGTCAGGCTCGCAAGGCAGACCATTCCTATATCTCATTCCATAAATTCTATCACGCAGAAACCGAAGTTGTGGGTCAATCCCTCTTGTGTGACTTTGCACTCCATTCTAGTGCTACTGCCAAACATCCGAATGTGTGTAAAGTAGTTTCAAAGTATGTATCAGAAGATACAGACGAGGTCAAGGTTTCTGTGATTTTACCCGACTCCTTGCCTACGCTCGAAGCGCATTGTATTCCAGCTCACGAGGTTGGTCCCAGCGTTTACACCAACCCGACGTGGCATTATTACATAGTAAAGGTAAAGCCCACGGAAATGCATAAGCAAGTACACTTGCATTATGCAGCCAAGAGCATAACGGCCAAGGTTGAGAAACTGTTTGGCCTGACCCCGTCATCTGCGTCAATACCTCTTGCTGAAGTTTATCCAAGCATCCAGTCTGAAAACTACGTTTATGCTATCATCTACGAAACCGATGTCAACAATGTGCATTGGGTGATAGATGAAGTGAAACTGGGGGATTAAACTATCAAGAAAAAGAGAGACGCTATGAAAAAGGTATCGATATTAGTGCCGTGTTATAACGAGGAGCAGAGCTTGCCGTTGTTATATCCCGAATTGCAGTCGCTCATGCAGTCGCAGCCTGGTTACGAATGGGAGGTGCTGTTTGTGAACGATGGCAGCAAAGACAACACGTTGCAGATTATCAAGTCGCAGCGTGCCAACGACAAACGCATGAACTATGTGAACCTGTCGCGCAACTTTGGCAAGGAGAACGCCATGCTGGCTGGATTTGACTATGTGACGGGCGACTGCGTGGTGATTATGGATGCCGACCTGCAGGATCCACCCTCCTTAATACCCGAGATGTTGCGATATTGGGAAGAGGGATATAAGGATGTATATGCCAAGCGTGCCAATCGTGGCAAGGAAAGTTGGCTCCGCAAGAAGTTCTCCCTGCTGTTCTATAGAATACTGGACCATACCACACGCTTTGACGTTTTACAGAATGTGGGCGATTTCCGACTGCTCGACCGCCAATGCATTCATGCACTGACCAAGCTGCGTGAGAGCGAAAGATACACGAAAGGTCTTTTCTGTTGGATAGGTTATAGCAAGAAAGAAATCATTTTCGACAGAGGTGATCGTGTGGCAGGCGAGAGTAATTGGAATTTCAGTAGTCTGTTCAACTTGGCTATTGAAGGTATTACTTCGTTTACAACAGCCCCCCTGCGTTTTGCTTCAGTGTTTGGCTTTGTTGTGGCTTTCATAGCATTCTGCTTTATGGTGTTCTACGGTGTCAAGACCTTGGTGTTTGGCGATGAGGCTCGCGGTTTTACCACCTTGATTGTGGTCACCCTGTTTATGGGTGGTGTGCAGTTGCTCACCATCGGCATATTGGGTGAATATATAGGCCGCATCTTCAACGAGACCAAGAAGCGCCCCACCTATCTGGCATCGGAGTATAATGATGAAGAAGTAATGTAAAATGCTTTGTCACCACGGGTTGTGAAACAAGTGCCAAACTGTAAGTTTCCGTACGTGGACAGGCTGAACATCGGGAGGCTGTGTCGTAAAAATAGAATTACGGCACAGTCTCCTTCGGCTTGTTACGTTCGGCCTTTGCCATGTTATCCTATTCTTCGCTTTGCTCTGATTTCTGGCTAATTGTGGAGTAATGCTATTCGCAGGAGGTGGCGTGTGGCGCGATGGTGGCGAATTGGGGAATGTTGCTTTTGTATTTCAATGATTTAGGCGCGTATCTGTCACACGTTTGGCTCTTTCGAGAAGGCGTAATCCCGTTGCAAGAACGCTTGTTGTTCGTTGTCCTCGGCCGAGGACAACGTTGCACTCGGCCGAGGACAACGTTGCACTTGGGCGAGGACAACGTTGCACTTGGGCGAGGACAACGTTGCCCACGGCCGTGGGCAACCCACTAGACGGCTTTACGTAAGGAAAAGATAGGTTGCCATCACGGTTTCGCGCCTTGCTGAAAGTGAGAGTGGGCATGGAGGCGAAGCAACCAATATGGGAGGGGAACCGTTTACGCGGCGACAAAGAATGGGGACAAAGCAAGTGTGTGGTGTGAGGGGAGTGCTGGAAATGATAAGCGGCTGGAAAGCGTGCGGGGGAATACAGCGTACTCGTTCTTTGGGTTAGACATCCTACAACAGCATGCGTGGCTCTATCCTGAACGGACGGAGCCACGCATGTTGTGATGGATGGGGGGAGGGGCGGTGGGCTTGATAGCATTCCATGTTCCCCTGATAGCGTTGTAGATATGGCCGCTATGCCATGAAATGAAGGAAAGCTTCAGTCTGGCGGTGCAGATCGGCTGTTTGCGCTTCGGTGAGGAGTAGGCGGCCTTCTGTCCACGCTTCCTTGCAAAGAACGATGCCCGTTTGCGGTGTAGTCATAACGTGGGCATGGATGAAGGGTAGGGTGAGAAGCTCAGTGAGTTTTTCACGGCACTTGGCCGTGGCAGATGCACCGCCCGCGCCGCTCAGTGCCACCTTCTTGTCATTGATGGCCAGGGGCGTTTGACGGTCGCCTGGCACGAGGGGGCGCGACAGCCAGTCGATGAGGTTCTTGAGGTGCGCAGGGTAACTGTAATTGTACTCGGGCGTGAAAATCCATAGCGCATCGGCCTCGGCTACCTTGGCGCGGACGCGCTGCACGGAGTCGGGGGCAGGAAACTCCACGTCCTGATTCATGAAAGGGAGGTCGGCGTAGTCAAGGTACTCCACTTGTGCGCGGTTGGCCAGATGTTGCTCGGCGAGCAGGGCAAGCTGCTTGTTGAACGACTCCTTGCGCAGGGAGCCGATGATAAACAAAATCTTCTTCATAAGCGATGAGTATTTAAGCCCAAAGTTCAAACAGACACGTGGGGCGTGCTGTGCGAAAGGTTCGGGATGAGATGGCACCTACACACCTTTGAGACACCAGAGCATGCACTGCGGGACTCTGAAGGGTTATGTTATTCCAATTCGACCACGGTGATGCCAGCACCGCCAAACTGCACGTGTTCGTCGTGATAGGAACGTATGCCGGGTGTGCTGGCCAGGTAGTCGCGCACCAACTGTCGCAGGGCGCCCGTGCCCGTGCCATGCAGAATTTTCACAGTGCCTTGGCCAAACTGTATGGCATCGTCGATGTAGTAGGCTAAGGCGCGCAGAGCCTCGTCGGCACGCATGCCGCGGAGGTCGGTCTGCGGACTGAAGCGCAACTGCTTTTCGCGCATCTCGGCCGTGGATGCTGGATTGACGAGGTGGAGCGCTGCAGGCCCCGATGGGGTGGTTGAGGGAGCGTCGGTGACTTCGAGACGCGAGAGGGGCACGTGCGTGTGCATCATGCCGAACAAGACTTTGGCCTGTTTGCCCTGAATGGCTTGCACGCGGCCTGTGGTGGTTTGCCCCTTGAGGCGGACGAACGAGCCTACGAGTACGGGTTGGGTAGAGGAGGGTGAGGCGGCCTGCGGGGTGGATGCGGGTGTGGCTGTTGTGGGGACGGACCCATTGTTGCGCCGTTCGGCTGACTGGCGTCGGCGCTCTTGGCGTCGCTGAATTTTGGCCATGCGGCGGGCAATGTTCTCCTCTTCGGTGTCGACGTCGGGGACAGTTTGTGTAAAGTCGGCCAGTTCGCGGCGTGCCTCAAGCGTTTTCTCCTTTTCGGCCTGTGCCTCCTTGATGAGGCGTATGGTGTTTTCAATCTTGGCATTGGCAGCCGCCACCAGTTCTTCGGCTTGGCTTTTGGCCTCGGTGAGAATGCGTTTGCGCTCTTCGCGTAGCCCAGCCAGTTCGGCAGCATAGTGTTGCAGGTCGTGGTCGAGTTGCTGCCTGCTTTGCTGCAAGGAGTGTTTTTCCTTTTCAACGAGCATCTTGTCGCGCATGATGTCCTGCAGGTAGCGGTCGCTCATCACGTAGTCTTTGCCCACAAGGCGTGTGGCGTATTGTATGACCTCGTCGGGCAGACCGCTTTTGCGCGCTATTTCGATGGCAAACGAACTGCCGGGGTGGCCTATGCGTAACTGGTAGAGCGGCTGCATCTGTTCGCGGTCGTAGAGCATGGCGCCGCTCTCGGTGGCATCGTGCTGCTGGGCGTAGTTTTTGAGGTTCTGGTAGTGGGTGGTGATGATGCCGTGCGTGCCGTTGCGCACAAAGGTGTGCAGCATGCCCTCGGCCAGTGCACCACCCATCTGCGGCTCCGTGCCGCGCCCGAATTCGTCGATGAGTACCAAGCTGCCGCGGCGCGCCTTTTTCAGCATTTGCGACATGCCGAGTAGGTGCGAGGAGTAGGTGGAAAGTTCGTTTTCAAGACTCTGCTCGTCGCCGATGTCGATGAACATGCTGTGAAAGATGCCAGGCTTGGAGCCCTCGCCGGCGGGTACGGGCATGCCGCATTGCAGCATGTATTGCAGCAGCGCCACCGTTTTGAGGCAAACGGATTTGCCGCCTGCATTGGGACCAGAAATTAGCAGAATGCGTTTGTTGGCTGGCATCCTGACTTGCAGGGGAATCATGTGTTTGCCGTGGCGTGCCAGCGACTGTTCGAGGAGCGGGTGTCGGGCCTCCTCCCATGCTATGCGGGGAGAGGCTGCCACCTCGGGCACGATGGCCCTTTGGCTAAGGGCAAATTGATGGAGGGCGCGAAGGAAATCGACATGCGCCAAGAACTTGAGCGAGTGCGACATGGCCTGCATGTGTGGGCGTATGGAAGCCGTGAGTTCCTGCAGGATGCGTATGACCTCGCGCTTTTCGGCGGCTTTCAGTTCGCGGATGCGGTTGTTGGCCTCGACCACGGCAGCTGGCTCAATGAAGACGGTGCGGCCCGAGGCACTCTCGTCGTGCACAATGCCCTGAAATTTCTTTTTGAGCGAAGGGGCTACGGGTATGACCAAACGGCCGTCGCGCATGGTGGGAGCCACGTCGCGTGCAATGAAACCCTCCTGCTGCGCCTCAGCCAGAATGTTGCGCAGGCTGTGCGAAATGCTGCGCATGGTTTGTTCCAACTGGCGGCGCGTCTGTTGCAGCTCGGGCGAAGCGCTGTCCTTCACCTTTCCGTATTTGTCGAGAATACTCTCGATGAGTCTTACTACTTCGGGGAACACGTCCACCTGTTCGGCCATGGCGGCCAATGCGGGATAGCGGTAGTCTGCCGCAGGCGTGGCAGCGGCTGTGGCGTCGTCGTCAGCCCCTTCAATTTGCTCGTCGTCGTCATCGTTAGGTGTATCCCAGGCAGGCTCGTCGTCGTCTCCACAACTTTGCATGAATGCCTGCGTGTAGGCATGGATGGTGTGCAGGGAGCGTTTCAGCAGAAAGAGGTCCTGCTCCTCCATGTAGGTGCCTTCGGGGCGGGCACGCAGCAAGGCTTCGCGCACATCGAAGAAGTCGCACTCAGGCTCTTCGTCAGCCTCGTCCACGTAACGCACGTATTCGCTGTAGATGGTCAGCGCCTGCCGCACGTCATCCACCCGCGACATGAAGCGCAACTGGCGCTCCACCCACTCGGTGCCAAGCGACGAAAGGCAACGCCCCTTAAGCATGGTGCGTATCTCCGTGAAGCCGATCTTCTGTTCAAAATTTTGGGGATAGATCATAATTCTTGTAGTAAGCAGGCGCAAAAGTAAGAAAAATTTGTTTTACTTTTGCTCCGTGCTTGTAGATGCATGCCTGCATGGGCCGTGTGGTGGCCTCATGCGCCTTTTATGCCCTTCTTACGCCATAAAAGGAAGTCTGAGTGAAGGGTGTGCTTCATTTCCCAGCACAAACAAGTAGTAACCAAGAATTTATATCATGCAAGATTCTATCACGGTGCGCGACCGCCACTTCCGTATCTCCATTCCCGACGAGCAGATAGCGCAGCGCGTGAACGCAGTGGCTGCAGCCATCAGCAAAGACCTTGAAGGCGAGAAACCCCTGTTCCTGGCCGTATTGAACGGTTCGTTTGTTTTTGCCGCCGACCTGCTGCGCGGCATCACCATTCCTTGCGAAATATCCTTTGTGCGGTTGGCCTCCTACGAGGGGACTACGTCGACGGGTAAGGTGCGCGAACTCATTGGCTTGAACGAGAACATTGAGGGGCGCACCATTGTGGTGGTGGAGGACATTATTGACTCAGGCCTCACGATGAAGGAAATGCTGAACATGCTGCAGGCGCACAAGCCCAAGGACATACGCATAGCCTCGCTGCTGGTGAAGCCCGGTAACCTGAAGGTGGCGCTCGACATACCCTACTGCTGCTTTGAGATACCCAACGATTTCATTGTGGGCTACGGCCTGGACTATGACGGCGAGGGACGTAACTTGCCGCATATTTACACTGTGACAGACTGATAGACAAACGAACCTGATAAACCGCTATACATATATGAAGAACCTTGTAATCTTTGGTGCTCCGGGCTCTGGCAAAGGCACGCAGAGCGATTTGCTTGTGGCCAAATACGGCTTCAAACACATTTCGACCGGCGACGTGCTGCGAGGCGAAATCAAGAAAGGATCGGAACTCGGGCAGACCGCCAAGTCGTACATTGACAAAGGACAACTCATTCCCGACAGCCTGATGATTGACATACTGGCTGCTACCTACGATGCCCTTTGCCCCTGCGAAGGCGTTATCTTCGACGGTTTCCCGCGCACCATTCCGCAGGCCGAGGCCTTGAAAAGCATGTTAGCCGAGCGCCACACGCAGTTGTCTGGTATGCTGGAACTGCAAGTGCCCAACGACATGCTTATGGAACGCCTCATCAACCGGGGCAAAACCTCAGGACGTGCCGACGACAACGAGGAAACCATACGCAAGCGCCTCACGGTGTACGAGGACCAGACGAAGCCCCTCATTGCGTGGTATGAAAAGGAAGGCCTGCGTCATGCGGTGAAAGGCTATGGTGCCTTGGAAGAAATTAACGCCGCGCTCTGCGAGGTCATCGACTCCTTATAATAATGTGTGATCACGGGCTGGCTTTGGCCAGATGCCCTATGCATCATTTCATCTCACCAATCAGTATGTGACGGACTGGCGGGAACAGGCCACGTTGCCTCATGTCCCTGCCAGTCTGCCATTTGATGTTTATACCATTCACCTTGAGCCCTGTGCCGGGCCTATTTCTACCACTTGATTATGCCAGAATCCAATTTCGTAGACTATGTGAAAATATTTTGCCGCTCCGGAAAGGGCGGGCGTGGCTCCATACACTTGCACAGGGCCAAATACCAACCCAATGGTGGACCCGATGGCGGCGATGGTGGCAGAGGTGGCAATGTGTATTTGCGCGGCAACCACAATTACTGGACGCTGCTTCATCTGCGGTATGAGAAGCACGTGTTCGCCGGGCATGGCGGTAACGGTTCGAAATGCTGCTCGCACGGCAGCGACGGCGAGGACCGCTACATTGATGTGCCTCCCGGCACCGTGGCCTACAATGCTGAAACGGGCAAGTACCTGTGCGACGTGGAACGCGACGGCCAGGTGGTCATGCTGCTCAAGGGAGGACGCGGCGGACTGGGCAACTGGCAGTTTCGCACCTCCACCAATCAGGCACCGCGCTATGCCCAGCCTGGCGAGCCGATGCAGGAGATGATGGTGATATTGGAACTGAAACTGTTGGCGGACGTAGGCCTTGTGGGCTTTCCTAATGCCGGCAAGTCTACGTTGGTGTCGGCCTTGTCGTCGGCCCGTCCCAAGATAGCCAACTATCCCTTTACCACCATGGAGCCCAGCTTGGGCGTAGTGCCCTATCGCGAGGGTAAGTCGTTTGTGATGGCCGACATTCCCGGCATCATCGAGGGCGCAGCCGAGGGGCGCGGGCTGGGACTGCGCTTTCTGCGCCACATTGAGCGTAACTCCCTTCTCCTCTTCATGGTGCCTGGCGACACCGACCATATTGCCAAGGAATACCGCATCCTGTTGGGCGAACTGGAAAAGTTCAACCCCGGCATGCTCGACAAGCACCGCATATTGGCCGTGACGAAATGCGACCTCCTTGACGACGAACTCATTGACATGCTCAGGGCCGAACTGCCCGACGACCTCCCCGTGTGCTTCATCAGTGCCGTAACGGGGCAAGGCATTGAGCAACTCAAGGACATGCTGTGGGAGGAACTGAACAGCGAAAGCAACAAGCTGCAGTCGGTGAGCGAGGGCGGATCCATTGTGCACCGCGACCGCGAAGCCCTCACCATTGCCAGCGACTTTGCCGATTGGGAGCCCGACTACGACTTGGATGAGGCCGATGACGACAGCGAAGAACTTGACGTGTACGACATCGAAGACCTCGAGGATTAGTTGCCTTTATGGAACTTGGCATGACCGTGTGACACCCCATCATTTGCCATCGCTGCCGCCGAAGAGTTTGTCATCATCATGCTTGCCACGGGCTATGTGCTCATTCAGGGGCGTCGCAGCATGGAAATATGGGCTGCCTTGTTCCTGGCCTTCACATTTCATCAACTGATACACATCCTGCAGGGCGTTATGCTGCGCGGTTATGTGCCCGGACTGTGCACTGCGCTACTCCTGTTGCCCTATTCATACCTTGGCGTAAAAAGCATTGCGCTTGCCATGCACGGAGTAGAACTCATGCTATGGGCATTCCTCGGCATACTCTTCATGGCTCTCAATTTGAGGTTTGCCCACTGGATTGGAAAACTCTGCCATCAACGTACTTAATAAAGGCTTATGCAAACATTGCTTCGCTATCCCTGGCCTGCCGAAGGGGTTACGGCATTCTCTACCACACGTCACGCACCTTGGCCCGTGGACGACGAACAACGGGGCAGAATGGGGCATTACGCAAGCTTCAACGTGACGCACTACTGTGGCGATGACCCCTTGCATGTGTCGCAATGCCGCAAGTGGTTAGCCCAGGAACTGCGAATAGCTGAAGAACGCATCTTGCTGCCGCGGCAAACGCACAGTGCCCACGTGCTGGCTGTGGACAAGGCCTTGCTTGCATGCAGCCCCGAGGAACGTGTAGCCGCCCTCGACGGCGTGGACGCACTCCTCACAGATGTAGAAGGTCTGTGCATCGGCATCTCCACAGCCGACTGCGTGCCCGTGCTCCTCTACGATGCTCGGCATCATGCCTGTGCGGCCGTGCATGCCGGGTGGCGTGGATTGGTGCAGCACATCCTACGGCATGCTGTGGCGTGCATGCAGCAAACCTATGACAGCGACCCCCGGCACATGCAAGCACTGGTCGGGCCGTGCATCGGCGTCGAAGCCTACGAGGTGGGCGAAGAGGTGGTGCAGGCTTTCCAGCAAGCAGGTTTCCCCACTCATCTGTTGCGTCGTGACTATCCCGCCTCGCAGGCCTATACGTCTGCCCCAGGTGGTCAGCGCACGCTTGCTCCCCACATCGACCTTGTGGCGGCCGCCAGTTGGGAGTTGGAAGAATGCCACATTCCCCTCGAACGCATTATGGTCACGGGGCTGTGCACCTATCACGAGTATCACGATTTCTTTTCAGCCCGTCGCCTGGGCATTCATTCAGGTCGCATCTACACAGGCATCATGCTTTAGAGTCTTGTGGTCAATTATGCCTCCAATCGACGGTTCATGTAAGTCCTGTTTGTAAAAAACGAGTCCTGTTCATGTCCGAACCGGAATATTATATTACTTTTGCACAGCCAACGAGAAAACCTTTCGCTCTTTCTCGTTCATTCTACGGGGCGTAGCGCAGTCCGGTTAGCGCACCTGCTTTGGGAGCAGGGGGTCGTGGGTTCGAATCCCGTCGCCCCGACAAAACAAACAAGCGGTTGATGTGGATCATGATGAATGTGAAGCAACCGCTTGTTTTTTGTTGGAATAGTGTCTCGTGGCTAATCAAACCACGGCTTGCTTCTTCTACACATCCACAACACCCACAGCATGAATAAAAGAGCGTATGCACAGGCCAACAAGGATTGGCTCGCCAATAAAGCGCTGGAGGAAGGCGTGATGCCGCTTTCGAATGGCATATATTATAAGGTGTTGGCCCAAGGCAAGGCCGACGGCAAACATCCCGCGCCCCGCAGCATCATCACGGCACATTATACGGGCCGCACCATCGACGGCAAACAGTTTGACACCAGCCGCGGCGGCGCCCCCCTGGCCATTCGTCTCTGCGACCTCATCGAAGGCTGGATCATCGCCATGCAGCAAATGTGTGTGGGTGATAAATGGGAAGTCTACATTCCCGCAGAGAGGGGCTACGGCAAGTTGTCGCAACCAGGCATTCCCGGAGGTTCCACCCTCATCTTCGAGATAGAACTGCTCAGCATAGCTTAGCCATTCCATTCAGATAGGTATGCTTGCTATCAGCCTGTCTTTCCGTGCCGCTGATAGCAAGCATATATGTTTAACCCACGGCGTCAAAATTCTCTTTCTGTGTGCCTACAATATTACGCCTCGCCCTGTGGCGAACTCATCCTGGCCTCTATGGGCTCGGCCTTATGCCTTTGTGATTGGCACGATCGCCCTTGTGCCGAGCACCACCTGCGCCGCATCATCAAGCAGGTGCATGCCGATTTCCACGTAGCCACCTCCGCCGTGCTGGAACTGACGAAAAGGCAGCTCGATGACTATTTCGCCGGCCGTCGCGCGGCATTCAGCATTCCGCTGCACCCCGTGGGAACAGACTTTCAGCAACGGGTGTGGAGTGCCCTGCGTTCTATACCCTATGGCGAAACGCGCAGCTACAAGCATATCGCTCAGAGCATAGGTTGTCAGCAAGGTGTGCGGGCCGTGGCGCAGGCCATGGGGGCCAACGGCCTCTGCATCCTCATTCCTTGCCATCGCGTCGTAGGTAGCAACGGCTCCCTAACAGGCTTCACGGGAGGGTTGGACAAGAAAGCGTATTTGCTGCAAATGGAGCAGTGCTCGGGTGCTACCCAGTCTGGCATCCTTGTGCAGCGGGGGTAGTATCGGCTGCTCTTCAGTCTATGAGCCGGTAGCCTTCACCCAATTATATGGAGTAGCCCCACCATATAATATGTAATAGAGGTGGGGGATGTAGTTGTTGAACACTCAGTCATATTTCAGCCTCAAATGTCATACTTCGCCTTCAGCCTGTCGTAGCACATACCCGTTACGTAGAGGTAGAGGGTGAGGAAGGCTTTGATGTGGGCGTCGAGTTGCGCTTCGGTCTGCAGGTAGGAGGCGTGGGCGCCGTTGCCGTCGCTTGTGTTGCGGTTGAGGCGGATGATGTTCAGATAGTTTGAGAGTTCCATACTTCTCCAAAGAGAATTATTGGTGTCCGGTAAACTTGTATGAGCGCCCCTAGAAAAGACGGGTGCTCGGTAAACGCATTGAAGGCGTTGCCTCCGACGGGATGCCGT
>OBLI01000299.1_pt1 | contig 53994 bp, 45 predicted proteins | sample 1519701 | NCBI WGS metagenome assembly OBLI01 (sample SAMEA3663005, study PRJEB22513) | pig gut metagenome | biome: pig gut; feature: pig-associated habitat; material: faeces | place: France | collected 2012
TCCGGACAATCCCCGAGACATCTACGCGAGGGCGGTTGCCAAAATGGATGACAAACTGAAACTTGGTGGTGTGCTTGTGGCAGGAGCGATGACGGGAACGTATCTCACCCAGTGCTACTTTCAGCATTACGACGCAAGGCTCTATCGTCTGTCGTATCTCGTGTATGTCATCGGTCCGCCTGCCTCGGGAAAATCATTCCTCGCCGACCTCGACAAGGTGCTGATGTATGCGATGAAGCAGCAGGACGAAACCTTCCGAAAGATGGAAAAGGAATACACCGAGAAGAAGGAGCGCAACGAGCAGATGAAGGGTGCAAAAGAAACAGACATTCCATCTAAGCCTCACGTCCCCATCAGATATGTGCCTTCAACCATATCTAATAAGGTGTTGTATAACCGACTGACAGATGCAGTGACAAGCGACAGTCCCGAAGCTATGCATCTCCACTTATTTACTACCGAAACTGAGCTTGCAACGGCTCTTCGTGTTCAGGTAGGCTCTTGGGCTGGTAAGCTCGACTTGGAGTTGAAATCATTTCAGAATGAATGGGCAGGTGTTGACTATGCCGACAACGGCAGTGCAAATGGCTTGATTCAGGTGAACTGGAACCAGTGCATATCATCAACACAATCGAGTGTGATAAAGAAGGTGAGAGGTGGTGACCTCGACGATGGATTCATCACCCGACTTGCTCTTTGGCTTATGCCTCCGACTAAGGGAAAGATGATCGATTACAAGGGCGACCAGCCTGTTGAGTTCGACGACATTCGACTTGCCCCAGAAGATATGGACATCGTGAGTATGTGCATCGAATTGTCGGAATTGACGGGCAGGATAAACTGCGAACCGCTTGTGCGTGCCGCTTGGGAATGGTGTGATAACCAAACCGACCTTGCCAAACTCGACAACGATGAATGTCGTGAATACTTCCGCAAACGAATACCTCTTTATATGATAAGATACACACTGCCGAGGATGGTGTGTATGCAATACGAGGAATTCAAAAAGACAGGAAAACTCGTGGTGACTGAAGAGGACAAGGAGTTTGCAAGGCTCATCGGTGACTGGCTCATGTTTGCCTCGATAAGGCAGTGGGGCAACAGGTTGATGACAACATGGGAGACAAAGGCTGAGGAGAATAAGGTGAGGGAGAAGAGTTCTCCGTTTGCCGATCGCTACGCCAATTTGCCTGAAATATTCAATTTAGAGCAGATCACTCCATTTTATTCAAACAAGAGGTCAGCCCAAACTGCCGTTTGTACAATGGTGAAGAAGGGGCTCGTGGAAAAAATGGGGAAAAATACTTGGAAGAAAATCGTTTCAAATATATACGATTTGTCAATATTCAAATGAAAATGTCATTTTGTTATTTGTCACGATGTCATAATAATCATTTTTTAGTTATGGAAATAACAGAAACAAGAAAGACGTTTGACTTCTCAAAAGAGAAAGTTCAGACAATCACGCTCGCCGAATTGGAGGAGACGTACAAGGAGAACGATGTGTATGGCCGGCCACTCGGCGGTATCTATCATTCTGATCTCATCAACGGTATCTCCAACATGGCTCGCAATGCCGGTTTGGAGGTGGAGATGGGCGACATGTTTGCAGTGAATAATCTCGACGGCAAGCGACCTGGTGTCGCTTTGCTGCCCGAGGTGGAGGAAAAGGAAGGAGAGCGCAGCATAAGGGCGCATCTGCTGAGAAGGGTGTTTGCGGTGATACGACTGGCCGCAGGAGAATCTCCTACGCTCCCAGAGGCAGCGCATGGGATTTCTTGCCCCGCCATTGCAATCAGCTACTCGCAGCATGGCATACAAATAGGCATTGGGCCTAATATCCATATTTGCCGGAATCAGACGATTCTTTGTGCCAAGCAGATGATTGCCAATTTCGGATACTGCCGCCTCGAAATGGACAAGAAAGATTTGGCAGGACCGGACTGGTGGCGACCTACAGTGGAGGGATGGATAGACGACGTGGCAAAGGGTGTGATGCAGCAGCAATGGGCTGACATTATCCAGAGCCTCGACGAGCAGTTGGTGTATGAATCGGATATGCAGCAGATATTCGGAGGATTGATGCAATTGCGCATACAGGCTGATACATCTGAAAAATCCCTTCGCACGGGCGAGGTGCCGCCGTTGACGCAATCACAGATTAATCACTGCATGGAGCGCGTGCTGATAAAACATTTCGGAAAGGGTGGAGCCGGTATGTGCACCAAGTGGGACATCCTCAACGCCATGACTGACACCCTCAAGCCACTTAACGATAGTGCTGGAATAAGAGTGCCGATATGCGACACGTCGAGACTGCTGCCGCAGTTGGCGAAATGTGCGGAATATCTGAATTAATCTGTGGATAAAAAAAGTGAATGCCCCTCGCTTCTCAGCGTGGGGCATTTCAATCAATAGGTATTAGCCTTCTAAGGTAAAAAGATTGTATTCAGGATAACGATGCAAAGGTACGCATTTTTGCACAATTACGCAAACTATTGTGCATGTTATTAAACACAAAAACACGTCGTTTACTTAATTTTATTTAAAATAGCATGATTATTTGATGATTTGTATCATTAAAACGCCATTGTTTGCTAAATTTAGCATAAAAAACGGCGATCACATAACAAAAAATATGTAATCGCCGTCGGTGTTTTATTTCTTGTTTTTCAGACTTATCTTATCCTGTCGGCAGCACGCACAAGTCGCTCATCAGACATAATGCCCTTATATGCCAAAAACAGGAACGCTATAGAAAATGCCGGCAAACCACCTGCAAACTCCACCTGAAAGCTGGAGCCTGAAGCTGAATCGCCAAGAACATTGCTATATACAGTATATAATATGTACCATCCTACAAGCAAGAAGATATTAAACATACACATCTTTGCCTGTACTCTTCTGTTGTGATAGAGAAAGATGGTGTAGCAACTCAATGCTGACGACGGCAAGAGGACTGCAAACAATGGCCAGCAGTCAAAACTGCGCTGACCCTCGGCATCCACAAGCCAAAGATTGAACTCCCTCACCGTATGCAGTCCATCGACATCAAATGTTCCTATGGGCATGCACATACACACAACAGAGGCTATAACAGCCAACAAGAGATATATCGTTTGCTTGCGCTGTATCATTGGTGAACATCCTTAGAGGGGTCACGCCAATAAACCTTGTCCTCTATAAACTCCTGTGTAGCGAGGAGAGATGGTTTTGGCAACTTCTCATAGTAACGTGAGATTTCAATCTGCTCACGATTCTCGAACACCTCTTCGAGACTGTCGTTGTAAGAAGCGAACTCAGCCAATTTCTTGCTCAGGTCTTCCTTGATCTGGGCTGAAATCTGATTAGCTCTCTTAGATATGATTGCAACACTCTCATAGATATTGCCTGTGTCCTTGGCAAGATCCATAATGTTGCGTGTAACGGTATTAACCGGTGCTTTTGATTTCTTGTAATCCATAATATATTATTATAATTCCTAATTCCTAATTCCTAATCCCTAATCCCTAATCCTTAGTGATCTCCTTGCATTTCTTGATATACCTCTCTGCGGTCTTGCGCTCAACGCTCTCGGGATATTCGTTGATAAATCCGTAGCACTCGTCTTCTGCATCGCGATAACGTTCTATCTTTTTATCCTCCACACTCTGCCGTGCCAATTCGTATTTGCTCTTCATGATAAGCACTGCAAACTCCTCGCGCATTGTTGTGAAGGGATAGGTCTTTAGAGCATTCTCGCTGGTGACGATGCAAGCCTCAAAATTTGAACCGCCATTGGTGCAGTTGCCGAAATAGTCGCCAAGATTATAATAGAGTTTAGCCGACAGATATTCCTTCAACACCAGTTTGTCGGTGAGTTCAAACATCCTTGACGATGCCTTCGCCTTGAGCTGTGACTCGGGGAAGAAGTCGAGGAAATCCTGATATGCACTGATGGCATTTACTGTTGCCGTCTGGTCGAGACGGGGTTCGGGAGTACTCTGATAAAGCGACTGTCCGATATAGAACGCCGCCTGCTCGGCATATATTCCCTTGGGATATGTCTGATAATACTTCTTGAATGTCTCCGACGCACTCTCGTAGTCGCGGTCGCAATATTCTGCCATGGCAAGCATATAGAGACACTCCTGGGCATTGTCGGTACCCTTCTGGATGGTAACCAACTCTTGCAGGAGTGTAATGGCCTGCGTAAACTTGCCACGGGCGAAACACTCCTTGGCAAATTCATATTTATAGTCATTGTCCGTTGTCTTATAGACACGGTTAAACTCCGACGCGCAACTTGTAAGCAGCGTAGCCAGGATTGCTAATGATATGACGTATTTCTTCATTTCTCGCATTTTGGAGTGCAAAGTTACTCATTTTTTGGTAAAAGTCAAAGCTTTTATACCCTTTTTTGCAAAAAAATCATCAATTATAACTTTTATTACGTTGAAATTGAGTAATTTTGCAGCCCATGAACAGATTTATATTAACTTCTAAGTACAAACCAACGGGCGACCAACCCGAGGCGATAAGACAATTGACCGACGGACTTGAGCGTGGAGACAAGGCGCAAGTGCTGCTCGGTGTGACTGGATCGGGGAAGACATTCACCGTAGCCAACGTGATTGCAAATGTTAACCGCCCTACCCTCATCCTAAGCCACAACAAAACTCTGGCGGCACAACTTTTTGAAGAGATGAGAGGGTTCTTCCCGCAAAATGCGGTGGAATATTATGTAAGCTACTACGACTACTACCAACCCGAGGCGTATATGCCCTCAACAGACACATATATAGAAAAAGACCTCGCCATCAACGACGAGATTGACCGACTGAGACTGAGGGCGGTGTCGTCGCTGCTGTCGGGAAGGAAGGATGTCATCGTGGTGTCGTCGGTAAGTTGTATATACGGTATGGGAAGCCCGATATCACTTCAGGAGAACGTGATTGTTGTAAAGAAGGGACAAACACTCGACCGCAACATGCTGTTGCGCCGACTGGTGGGCGCACTTTATGTGAGAAATGACATCGAACTGCAGCGCGGAACATTCAGAGTGAAGGGCGACACGGTGGATATTTGTCCCGCCTATAGCGAATATGTCGTGAGAATAACATTCTGGGACGACGAGATTGACGCCATCGAGGAACTCGACGCGATGACAATGCAAAGGCTCGCCTCGTTTGACGAGTATCAGATTTATCCCGCCAACCTATTCACCACCACTCAGGAGCAGACCAACACTGCCATCCGCGAGATACAGGACGACCTGGTAAGGCAAATTGATTACTTCAAGGAATTGGGCGACACTATCAAGGCCGACCGTATCAAGGAGCGAGTGGAATATGACATGGAGATGATAAAGGAACTGGGACACTGCTCGGGTATAGAAAACTATTCACGATATTTTGACGGACGAAAGGCTGGCGAGCGACCTTACTGCCTGCTCGACTTCTTCCCGGAGGATTATCTGATGGTGATTGACGAGAGCCACGTGAGCGTGCCGCAGATAAGTGCCATGTATGGAGGAGACAGGGCTCGCAAGCGCAACCTCGTGGAATATGCCTTCCGTCTGCCGGCTGCATTTGACAACCGTCCGCTCACATTCGACGAGTTTCAGGAGATGACACATCAGGTGATATATGTGTCGGCTACTCCCGCAGACTTTGAACTTGCTGAATCTGAGGGCGTTGTTGTGGAACAGATAATACGTCCCACAGGACTGCTCGACCCGGAGATTGAGGTAAGACCAAGCGAAAACCAAATTGACGACCTCATGGACGAAATTCTCACTCGCACCCATCGCCACGAGCGTGTGCTCATCACTACACTGACTAAGCGAATGGCAGAGGAACTGACTGAATATCTGCTCAACCATGATATCAAGACGGCATATATACACAGTGATGTTGCCACCCTCGACAGAGTGAAAATCCTGGAAGACCTAAGGGCGGGAGAATATGACGTGCTTGTGGGTGTGAACCTTTTGCGAGAGGGTCTTGACCTTCCCGAGGTGTCGCTTGTCGCTATCCTGGATGCTGACAAGGAGGGATTCCTGAGAAGTCATCGCAGTTTGACACAGACGGCTGGTAGGGCTGCCCGCAATGTGAACGGAAAGGTGATTATGTATGCTGACAACATCACTCAGAGCATGCAGCAAACCATTGACGAGACCAACCGCCGAAGAATGAAACAAATGAAATACAACGAGGAGCATGGTATCACTCCTACCCAGATTATGAAGGAGAGGAAATCGGTGCTCACTGCAAACACCTACGAGGCTCCGGACATGTCGGCAAAGGCTTACAGTGGTCCTGCCGAGGGTGCTTTTGCCGCCGACCCTATTGTAAGGAAGATGACTCCAAAGCAGCTTGAGAAGTGTATTGCCGAAACAACCCGCCTGATGAAGGAGGCTGCAAAGAACCTCGACTTCCTGCAGGCTGCGCAATACCGCGACGAAATCGTGAGACTGGAGAAAATGAGAGATTCACAATAAACAATAAAGGCTGGCGAAATAAATCGTCAGCCTTTATTGATGTGACTCCGGCGGGATTCAAACCCACAACCTTCTGATCCGTAGTCAGATGCTCTATTCAGTTGAGCTACGGAGCCAATCCGTAATGTATTTGCACCTCAAAAAGTGACTCCGGCGGGATTCAAACCCACAACCTTCTGATCCGTAGTCAGATGCTCTATTCAGTTGAGCTACGGAGCCTCTTTCTTAATTGCGGGTGCAAAGGTACGCACTTTTTTTCAAACTACCAAATTTTTTCCTACTTTTTTTTATTTTTTGGCAAAAAAAGTGTGGGAATAACCCTTTCACAAGGGCTTCCCACTAATAATAATGATCTTTTATCTAATTACTTGAATCTATAGCCTTATTTTTCTAAATCTTCAATTCCTTGAGAATCTCACTCATCTTCTGAAGTGTACTGATGCGTGTAGGTACAAGCGGAAGACGAAGAACATTCTCGATGAAGCCCATCTCGTGGAGCATGGCTTTAACACCGGCAGGGTTGCCATCTACGAAAAGCAAACTGAATAGCTCGGTGAATCGGTGATGTATCTTGCGGGCTCCCTCATACTCTCCCTTAAACTCAAGGCGAATCATGCGCGAGAACTCCTTGGGAAGAGCATTACCGATAACACTGATGACTCCCTCGGCTCCACATGAAATCATAGGGAAAGTGAGGGCATCGTCGCCACTGATGACGGCAAAATCCTTTGGTTTGTTCTTGATAATCTCATCTACCTGCTCAAGACTGCCACTGGCTTCCTTGATAGCTACGATATTCTCGCAGTCACGGGCAAGTCGCACCGTGGTCTCTGCCTTAAGGTTGACACCCGTACGCCCTGGTACATTATATAATACTACTGGCAACGAGGTGGCTGCAGCAATTGTCTTGAAATGCTGGTAGAGTCCCTCCTGCGACGGTTTGTTGTAGTAAGGACATACGCTAAGCACTCCGTCGATACCACGGAAGTCGCCTGTATGGAGTTCCTCGACGATAGCTGCAGTGTTATTACCGCCACATCCCATGAGGATTGGCACACGACCCTTTACTGTGGAAACCACGAGGTCCTTGATTTTCTGTTTCTCGTCCTTGGTCAGACATGGTGTCTCACCCGTTGTAGCGAGTATGCAGAGAAAGTCGGCACCATTGTCGAGCTGATATTCCATCAGTCTCACCAATGACTTGTAGTCAACCGACCCGTCCTTGCAGAATGGAGTAATCAGGGCTATGCCCAGTCCTTTGAATATATTTCTTACCATAGGATTGTTTTCTCTATACTATACGTGTCACTCTAATCCTATAACTCGGGATGAACATCGGTGGCCTTGAGCATCTCGGCTACCTCGTCGTTGATCTTCTTGGCAAAGTCGGCAATGGTGAGCACACCACGCTCCTCGGAACCTTGCTTACGAACGCTCACAGTGCCGTCGGCCTGCTCCTTCTCACCCACAATCACCATATACGGAATACGCTTCATCTCGTTGTCGCGCACCTTACGGCCTATCTTCTCATTGCGGTTGTCGATAGTGGCACGCACTCCCTGCTTGTCGAGTTCCTTTGCCACCTGCTTGGCATAGTCGTTGTATTTCTCCGAGATAGGCAGGATTGCCACCTGGTCGGGAGTGAGCCACAGGGGGAAGTGACCTGCGGTATGCTCGATGAGCACGGCGCAGAAACGCTCAAGCGAACCGAACGGGGCACGGTGGATCATCACGGGCACCTTCTTGGTGTTGTCCTCGTCGGTATATTCGAGCTTGAATCGCTCGGGCAGGTTGTAGTCAACCTGGATTGTACCCAACTGCCAACGGCGTCCGATGGCATCCTTAACCATAAAGTCGAGTTTCGGACCATAGAAAGCGGCTTCACCATATTCTACCTTGGCATTCAGTCCCTTCTCGCGACAAGCCTCGATGATGGCGTTCTCACCCTTCTCCCATACCTCGTCGGAACCGATGTACTTCTCGGTGTCGTTGGGGTCGCGGAGTGATATCTGCGCCTCAAAGTTATCGAAGTGGAAGATTGAGAACACGGCACTGATGATGTCCATCACACGGAGGAACTCGTTCTTCACCTGGTCGGGACGGCAGAATATATGGGCATCGTCCTGTGTGAACGAGCGTACACGGGTCAGTCCGTGCAACTCGCCGCTCTGCTCATAGCGATACACCGTACCAAACTCTGCTATACGCAATGGGAGGTCGCGATATGAACGCGGTTTCCATGCAAACACCTCACAGTGGTGGGGGCAGTTCATTGGTTTAAGCATATACTCCTCGTTTTCCTCGGGAGTATGTATGGGCTGGAACGAATCCTTGCCATAGTGGGCATAGTGGCCCGATGTAACATATAGGTTCTTGCTACCGATATGCGGAGTGATAACCTCCTGATATCCGTAGCGCTTCTGAATCTTGCGGAGCATGTCCTGCATGCGCAGACGAAGCTCTGTTCCCTTAGGCAACCATATAGGCAATCCCTTACCCACACGCTCGGAGAACATGAAGAGTTCCATCTCCTTACCAATCTTGCGATGATCGCGCTTCTTGGCTTCCTCGAGCATCACGAGATACTCGTCGAGCATCTTCTTCTTGGGGAATGAGATACCATAGAGACGCTGCATCTGCTCGCGGGTGGCATCGCCACGCCAAAACGCACCAGCCACGCTTGTGAGTTTAACAGCCTTGATAGCACCTGTATTGAGAAGGTGCGGACCCTTACAGAGGTCGGTGAATGAGCCCTGTGTATAGGTGGTAATAGACCCATCCTCAAGGTCCTGGTCGATGTGTTCACACTTATATGTCTGTCCTGCAGCACCGAATTCCTTCATGGCATCGGCCTTGGAGATTTCGTGGCGAACCACAGGCTCTTTCTTGCCTGCCAATTCCTTCATCTTGGCCTCGATGGCGGGGAAATCGGCCTCCTTAATCATCTGTCCGTCCTTGAGGAGCACGTCATAGAAGAAGCCGTTCTCCACAGCTGGTCCAAATCCAAACTGAATGCCGGGATAAAGTTCCTGCAAAGCCTCTGCAAGGAGGTGGGCTGATGTATGCCAGAAGGCATGCTTACCCTCATCGTCTTCCCACTTGAAGAGTTGCACCTTGGCGTCCTCGTTGATTGGGCGGTTTAGTTCTACTGTCTCACCATTTACGGCGCAGGCGATAACGTCGCGTGCCAAAGCCGGTGATATACTTTCGGCAATTTGAAGTCCATTGACTCCCTGTTCATATTCACGTACGGAGCCGTCTGGGAATGTGATCTTTATCATATCTTTGTTGCTTAAATTTCTATTTTGGGCGCAAAATTAGCTAAATTATTCGTAATTAGAGAATAATTATATTAAAAAAATACTAATTTGCCATCATTTTGTATCACTTACTATATTTTTTTATAACACTATAGGCTTTATACAGTCCACCTTCGCCTGCTTTGCCTAGGTCGGAGATGGCTTCCTTACTCTTCTTCAACTTAAGTTTTGAAAGTCCTCTATTGTAGTATGCCTCTGCCATCTTGGGGTCGAGTTCCACTGCCTTGTCATAGTCTTCAATAGCTTTGTCGAAGTCACTTCCGGCTGCATAAGCGTTACCTCTATTATAATAGAGATATGCATTTGAAGGAGCAAGACGGATAGCCTTGTCGAGTTCGGATATCACACTGCGCACTACGATGTCGTCGTGCTTCTGGGCGTTATCCTTCATTCTGTAAACTGCCCTCTGCCACAGCACGAGCACTGACGCTGAGTCGGTATCTTCGAGCAGTGAAAGCACCTCAGGTTCATCTATCACCATCGGGCGGCATACAATATGCAACTGATTCTTGCCGCCTATCTTGTGATTGAATACATCTACATCCTTGTCGTATGGCATATACGACTCCACGTCGGAATGGACAGTCTCGAACGAGAGGTCGTACATCGGCATAAATGCCATGTCGGCTTGACGGTTCTGCACGCGTCCTCGATAGTCGTTCTTGTACTCCTGCTTTACCTCATTCTCGTCGGCAGTGACGAGCTGGTTGTATTTGTCGAGGTCAATATCGCTACGTTTTCTCAACTGTTTTTTGTTGAGACGCGGTTGCTTGCCGTAGAGCGACTTATAGAGCTGGGCCTTAAACACTCTGAATTCATCCTTCTCTGCCTCCCTTGTCATACCGAGTCGGCGGTAGCATTTGGCACGGCTCTCCAGTCCATACCAGAAGTTGGGAAATTCCTTGATAACCCTCGAATAATCGCGTATAGCCCCTCGCAGGTCGCCCGTCTTGTCGAGCAGCAATGCCCTGTTAAAGAGTGCCATGATATTGTCGGGCTCGAGTTTGAGCACGAAATCGAAATCGAGGATTGCCCTGTTGTCGTCGCCCACCTGTGCCCTTAGCAGTCCACGGTTATAGTGTCCGAGGAAGTTGTTGGGATCGAGGTCGAGCGCAGTGTCGTAGTCAGCCATTGTGCCTCGCAGGTTGTTCTGGTTGAATCTCGCAAGTGCACGGTTGATATAGTGGTCTGAACGCTTGGGTTGCAGATGTATGGCTTTGTCGAGGTATTTCTCGGCATCCTTCCATTTAGCTCTCGACAGACTGATAACAGAAAGAGCCTGCCAGGTTCCTCCATCATAGGGGTCGATCTCTACACTCTTGTCGAGTGCCTTGAGGGCCTCGGTAGTGTCTTTCTTGTTGAGATACACCTCCGCTCTCATATTATATGCCGGGGCAAAACGGCTCCATCGTCCGATGATGGTATCTATCTCGTTGAGGGCCCGGTCGTAGTCCTTCATCTGCATGCGGCATATAGCCCTGTTCTGCCAAAAGCCCTGATTCTCCGGACTATACTGCAGCGCAAGGGTATAGTCGGCTATTGCTTCCTCATATTTCTTCTGTTGAATACGGGCGAGACCGCGCAGTTCGTAGAGATTGGTGACAAAGGGATTGATGCGGATAGCTTCAGAGCAATCGGTCTCAGCACCCATATAATCCTCAAGATAATACTTAGCCACACCTCTCAGGAACCAGGGTTCATAGAGGTATGGCTTGGATGTTATTGCCTGTGTGAAATATTGTATTGACAACACATAATCTTCATAATACAAGGCACTCCGGCCGATTGTAATGAGTCGGTCGGTATTATACTGTGCTCTTACCGTCGTGGCAATGAGCACGAGTATTCCCGTCATTATCTTGAATACTATGTTGCGCTGCAATTTCTTATATCTAATTCTTCTTTGGAAGAAGTTTAGTCTTATACCCACAACGGAAACGTCCTTGCAGCAAAGCCTTGAGCTTATTCTTGATCAACTGCTTGCGCAACGGACTGACGCGGTCGATAAACATCTTTCCGTCAAGATGGTCGAACTCATGCTGCATGACTCGGGCAAGGTAGCCCTCAATCCACTCGTCATGTTGCTTCAATTCGCCATCGAGCCACTGAACTCTAATGCGTGTAGGACGCGTCACCTTCTCGTGTATAGCAGGCAGCGAGAGGCAACCCTCTTCCATTGTATCTGTTTCCGTGTCGTCGTATTCCACGATATGTGGATTGATAAACGGGCGACGGAAGTCCTTGTACTCCGGCATATCGTCTGCCAATACATCAAGATCTATCACCACCAGTCGGATAGCCTTACCAATCTGTGGTGCCGCTAATCCAATACCCTCCGACTGTGTAAGCGTTTCAAACATGTCAGCTATCAGTTGCTGCAAGTCGGGATAATCCGCAGGTATATCCTCAGCCACCTTCCTAAGCACTGGCTGACCGTATGTGTATATAGGATAAATCACTCTTTAATATTTTAATTTTTTAATATTTCAATCTTTCAATTTTTCAATTTTTAATTGAATTCATAAAGTCTTGCAGAATAATCGTTGCACTGATTTCATCTACAAGAGCCTTGTCCTGTCGTGCTTTCTTCTTTAGACCACCATCCAACATTGCCCGATGGGCAAGCACCGATGTAAACCGCTCATCGTAGAACTTAAGCGGGACCTCAGGATGAAGTTTGCGAAATTGTCCCGCCCACGATTTCACACGGGCATAGTTCTCACTTGGTTCACCATTCGGTTGGCGGGGTTCACCAACAACGATTAGCTCCACCTTCTCGCGGCTTAGGTAATCATCGAGAAACGCCATTAGCTCAGATGTAGCGACTGTGGCCAATCCTCCGGGAATAATCTTCAGAGGATCGGTCACAGCCAGTCCACAGCGTTTCTTGCCGTAATCTATTGATAGGATTCTTGCCACGAGATTATTTGGCGTTGAAGAGCAACCATGCATCGGGATACTTAGCACGCAGTTCGTTGCGGCTTTGTGCTGCCGAAGCCTTGTCCGCGAAAGTAGAAGCTACCACGCGGAACATGTTGCGGTCGGTGTTCTTCACTACCTGTGCGTCATATCCAGCCTCCTTGAGTCGCTGCTGGAGTCCGTCGGCATTAGCTCTGAGCGAGAACGAACCAACTACAACGCTGAAGTTCTTAAGACCGCTACCATCGATGAGCGACACCTGCTCCTGACGAACCTGCACATTATCTGCATTATCCACAACCCTAACCTCGTCGATAGGTTTCTCCTCAACGGGAGCCACTACATTGGCTTCGGTATTGGTTTCAACAGCTGCAGCTTCTTGAGCCTTTGCCTTCTCGTAAGCCTTCTTATATGCACTCTCACTCGACTTACAACTTGTGAAAGCCATAGCTGCGCAAAGTCCTGCGCAAAGAATCATGTACTTCTTCATATTCTACCTTATTATATTATATAACAGTTATTATTTCAATCAAAAATTTCTGCGAAATTACTAATTATTGGCGAAAAACGGAAACATTTGCCACATAAAGTTTGTTAAATCGGGGAAATATGAGCATTTTAACAAAAAATCACTATAAAAATCATTGCTTTTCCGATATTATTGAGTAATTTTGCCTCGAATAATAAACATGTTAAACCATTTAAACGTATTAGGATTATGAAAAGTTTAGGTTATATTGGCGCATTCCTCGGCGGTGCAGTCGCCGGCGCTGTAATTGGTCTGTTGGTAGCTCCCGAAAGCGGAAAGGATACCCGCACAAAAGTTAGTGACACTGTTAATGACTTTCTGAAGAAGCACAACATCCGTCTTTCACGCAAAGAGGTGGAAGACCTTGTTGACGACATCCAGGAAGTGACTCCTGAGGCATAACACCCATCATCCACCATCTTAAAGCTGACGACATGCTATCAAACGACAAAAACGTGGAATCAATAGCGACACTGGTGGAGACGCTTAAAGACTACGTCGTTCTTCAGAAAAACTATCTGAAGTATGACGTAGTTGAGAAACTCGTACGTCTCTCGGCGGCTCTACTTTTGGCGTTCTTCATCTTCGGACTTGTGTTTGCGGTGGTGTTCTATCTATCCTTCGCCTTGGTGTATTGGATGGCACCCACTACGGGGGTAGCTGGTGGATTCGCTATTGTAAGTGGCTTCTATTTCCTGTTGCTGTTTTTTATATACAACAAGCGCAAGACATGGATTGAGCAACCATTAGTAAGGACATTGACTGGTATTCTATTGGACAAATAATCCCCCACCCGCCTATGAACACTTTAGAAGAAATTAGGGCAAGCAAAGAGGAATTGCATGCCGAGATACAGAAGAAGGAGGAGATGATAGCCTCAACATGGGAATCCCTGTGGGTTCCGACAAAGGCGAACTCCAAAGGGGAGATGGTAACTCATATTATCGCCAACAGCATAACTGCCATCGACGCCTTCCTCACGATGCGCAAGCTAGTATCCCGCTACGGACATCTCTTCGGTATAGGAAGAAGAAAGAAAAAGCGCTGAACCCTGCAATGAGTTCAGCGCTTTTTTATTTATTGCTAACGATGATAATTAGTCTTCGTTGTTCTCAGGACGCAACTTGCGAACTGTCTCGGCGGCACGCCACATCTCCTTGTTGCGCATAGCCTCAAGTTCCTTGTTAAGAGCATCGCGGTAGTCAGGCTTAGAGTTGCTGTCGATAGAAATCTGAGCCTCGTTACCAGTCTTAACTGAGTAGTAGAGCCACTCCATAACAGGCTTGATAGCATCACGGAAACGGGGAGCCCAATCCAATGCACCACGCTGTGCTGTGGTAGAGCAGTTAGCATACATCCAGTCCATACCCTTCTGTGCGAAGAGAGGCATAAGGCTCTGTGTGAGCTCCTCTACGGTCTCGTTGAATGCCTCAGAAGGAGAGTGTCCGTTCTCGCGGAGCACATCATACTGAGCCTCGAGCAGACCCTCGATAGCACCCATCAGTGAACCACGCTCACCGGTAAGGTCGGATGTTGCCTCGCGCTGGAATGTGGTCTTGAACATATAACCGGCACCGATACCGATACCAAAGGCGATTGTCTTCTCCTCAGCCTTACCAGTAGCATCCTGATAAACGGCATAAGAGCAGTTGAGTCCACGACCCTCGCAGAACATAGTGCGAAGAGATGTACCAGAACCCTTAGGTGCAACCATGATAACATCGATGTCAGCTGGAGGAACAACACCGGTACGGTCGCTCCAGTTGATAGCAAAGCCATGAGAATAATATAGAGCCTTGCCTGGAGTCAGATATTTCTTGATCTTTGGCCAAGCCTGAATCTGTCCTGCATCAGAGAGAAGCATGCAGATGATTGTACCCTTCTCAGCTGCCTCCTCGATAGAGAAGAGGGTCTTGCCGGGAACCCATCCGTCGGCCTTGGCCTTCTCGTAGGTCTTGCCTTCACGCTGACCAACGATAACGTTGAATCCATTGTCGCGCAGGTTGCATGCCTGACCAGGACCCTGGATACCGTAACCGATGACGGCGATTGTTTCATTCTTCAATACTTCACGTGCTTTCTCCAATGAGAATTCCTTGCTGGTGACTACTGTTTCGATAACGCCACCAAAATTCATTTCTGCCATAATTGTTATTAAATATTTAAATTGTTATTAATGTCCCTCTGAACCATGCCCGCCTTGTCCAAAAGCAGTCGTCTTGTCGGTCCACCCATCCGCTACACGAACGGACGGCAAGGGGTTAACTATTTCTTTTCGGGGTGCAAAAGTATAAAATTATTGGGATATAACCAAATTTACTTTCACTTTTTTACAAATTTTACCATACATCTGCTCACTTCAACGCTATTTGAGCCATTTTCTGTGAGTTTTGATATACTAATAGACTTTTCCAACTCGTCTGTGCCGTCTTGTATTCTGAATGTCAGTCTGTCTCCTCCATGACTTTCTGCCACGTATGCTATCTCCAACCGGCGGAGGTCATACTGCTTATACCATTCGATAGAGAAGAGGTCGAGCACATGCTCTATATACTTCACTGAATTGATATGCCCATTGACATCTACATCATTATAATATGTGTCTATCGTGCGCACAACGGGAAGGTCGTGGGCCATCTTTACCCTCGAACCTTTATCTATCGGACATTCAACATCGGCGGTAATCCAATCATTGATAGCTCCATCGCGTATTGCCAAGATGTCCTGAGGCTGGCGAGTTTCGGTATCGATCATTGCCCACACGCTTCGCCCATAGCCATACACCTTGCCACTATCCCCTATGACACGGAAATTGCGGTTGGTGAAATATCTCATGGCACTCTCCACCCATGTTTCCACATTAAACGAGGCATATTGCTCCGGCATCTCGTTAATCTCGATGGCAAGACGCGAGAGCACCCATGTCTTGTGGATGGGATTCAGGTAGTCCATACCGAATCCACGCTCAGTGGCATGGAAATCGGCGGCATTGAGCATGTGATTGCCCAAATGCCCCATGAACAGACGGTTGGAGAAGTCGCAATGAAACGGCTCGGCAGTAAAACGATATGATCCAATTTTTTCCATACTTGTGTTCAAAAAAAACCTCAGTTCCCTTTTTCTCTTTCTTCGAGAAGTTTTGTCACTTCCTCAGTGGCACTGCGTGTTACGGCGATACGGCCCGAACGGGTGTATTGAAGGATGCATCCAAACTCGTCGAGCTTGTAATACAAGTCCATAATCTCCTCGGTACGACCTGACTTCATCGCGATGACGTATGTAGGATTCACCTCTGTGATGAATGCGTCATTGCGACGTACGGTGCGGGAAATCTCGGGATTCTCCATCACCATCGGAGTGGCTAACTTGTAGAGACCCGTCTCGCGGATATACAATTCGTCATCGGTGTAATAGGTAGCCTTCACCACGTCGATTTTTTTCTCTATCTGACGTGTTATCTTCTCTACCTGCGACTCATCACTCCATGCCGTGATGGTGTATTTATGCAGTCCGGGAATACTCGACGCCGATACGTTGAGACTCTCGATGTTCACCTGTCTGCGTGTGAACACTGCAGTTATCTGATTGAGAATACCGGCGATATTCTCTGAATATACTAATAATGTATAAAGTTTCTTTTCTTCCATTTGACTATGCTTAACAATCAAGTTCTGTTTTGATATTAATCTCCAGCATCATCTCGTCGATACTTGCTCCCGGTGCTATCATCGGCGCTACATTATCCTCTTCCTTAACTGCACACTCAAGGATAAACGGACCGTCGGTAGCGAGCATCTTCTCTACCGCTGCTTTCAGGTCGGCACGGTCTGTCACTACCTGATAAGGTATGTGATATGCATCTGCTACGAGTTGGTAATGCGGATTGAGCATTCGGGTGAACGACTTGCGCTGGTGGAAGAACATATCCTGCCACTGGCGCACATTTCCGAGATAATTATTGTTCATGAGGATTATCTTCACCGGACTCTGGTTTTCCATTATCGTACCAAGTTCCTGGATATTCATCTGGAATCCACCATCACCAGTAAACATGCACACTGTGCGGTCGGGGGCTCCGAAGGTGGCTCCCACTGCTGCCGGCAGTCCGAATCCCATTGTTCCGAGTCCACCACTAGTTACTACAGAGCGTTTCTTGTTGTATTTGAAATAACGGCATGAGAACATCTGGTTCTGACCCACATCGTTCACCAACACTGCATCGCCCTTTGTCGCCTCTGCCACAACATTTACTATCTCGCCCATGAGCAGCGGACCCTCTGTGGGATGAATGGCGGGAGTGATAACCTTATCGACCTCCTGCTTATGATACTCCGCAAACGAGTCGCGCCACTCACGATGGTTGTTCTTCTCCAACAGACGTGTAATGGCTGGCAATGAAACTTTGCAATCACCAACTACAGCGATGTCGGACTTTATGCACTTGTTGATCTCCGAATTGTCGATATCGAGATGGATTATCTTTGCCTGCTTGGCGTATGTAGATGGCGTACCGGTGTCTCGGTCGCTGAATCGCATACCTATGGCAATGATGACATCGGCTTCCTGTGTCTTGATATTCGGGGCATAGTTGCCGTGCATTCCTATCATACCCATGTTCAGGGGATGACCAGTAGGCAGTGCCGACAATCCAAGCAATGTGCGTGCTGCAGGAATATCTGCCTTCTCAATAAACTCCACCAACTCGTTCTGTGCACCACCTAGTTCAACACCATGCCCCACGAGAGCCAAAGGACGCTTGGCAGAGTTGATAAGTGCGGCGGCTGCCTCAATAGCTTTCTGGTCGGGAGTTGGATAAGGTACATAACTACGCACGAAATCCACTTTGGCTGGTTTCCATTCTGTCTTATCTACCTGTGCATTTTTTGGGAAGTCGAGTACTACGGGACCTGGTCTTCCTGTACGTGCGATATAGAAGGCACGACTCACTGCCCAAGCGATATCCTCGGGACGACGTATCTGATAACTCCACTTGGAAATGGGTTGTGCAACACCCACAAGGTCAACCTCTTGGAAAGCGTCAGTGCCGAGTACGCCCACTCCCACCTGTCCGGCTATCACCACGATAGGTGTGGAGTCCATCATGGCGTCGGCAACACCCGTAAGGGTATTTGTTGCACCCGGCCCACTTGTAACGATACACACTCCCACTTCATCACTCACCCTGGCATATCCCTCGGCGGCATGTGTAGCAGCCTGCTCGTGGCGCACAAGAATATGATCGAATGCCTTTTTCTCGCCACGGGTATAGTCATACAAGGCATCAAACACTGGCATAATCGAACCGCCAGGGTATCCGAATATAGTCTTCACACCCTCTTCTTTGAGGGCTAACATAAGAGCTTCCGCTCCTGTTATTATCTCTTTTGACATTTTATTTCTTTTTTTTGTTGAATCTCCAATCTTCAACCTTCAATCTTCAATTTTCAACCTTCAATCTTCAATAATCCTCACTCCTCCCTTATCGGCACTTGCCACGCTCTGTGCGTAGGCCTTCAGAGCCTTGCTCACCTGACGATTACGCTTGAGCGGTTGCTGAGGACGGGCTGCCAACTCCTCGTCGGAGAGACGCACATTGATAGAACGATTGGGGATATCAATCTCGATAATGTCTCCATCCATAATCTTACCGATATTACCACCTGATGCTGCCTCGGGAGAGATATGACCAATACTCAATCCACTTGTACCACCTGAGAATCGTCCGTCGGTGATGAGAGCGCACTCCTTACCGAGGTGCATACTCTTAATATAAGAGGTGGGATAAAGCATCTCCTGCATACCCGGTCCTCCCTTCGGACCTTCGTGGGTGATTACCACACAGTCGCCAGCCTTGATCTTTCCACCGAGAATTCCCTCGCAGGCATCCTCCTGAGAGTCGAACACCTTGGCGGGACCAGAGAACTTCCACAGGCTCTCATCCACACCTGCTGTCTTGACAACGCAACCATCCTGGGCGATATTACCAAAGAGCACAGCCAAACCGCCATCCTTGGTATATGCATGTTCCAAATCGCGAATACAACCATTGGCACGATCTTTGTCCAACTCGCCCCACTGTGCGTTCTGACTACCCATCTTTGTGGAGAACTTACGTCCGGGAGCTGTCTGATAGATACGGTTTGCCTCCGGGTCAATCTGAGTCTTGGTGATATCGTATTTCTCCATCTGCTCGCCGAGGGTCTTTCCATCCACACGGATAGCCGAACCATCGATGAGTCCGCCCTTGTTGAGTTCGTTGAGAATACCGAGGATACCACCGGCACGTCCACACTCCTGAACACTGTATTTCTGTGTGTTAGGTGCCAACTTGCAGAGGCATGGCACCTTGCGACTCAATGCGTCAATGTCGCTCATCTTGAAGTCTGCTCCAGCCTCCTGTGCCACTGCCAATAAGTGCAGCACTGTGTTTGTACTTCCTCCCATGGCTATGTCGAGAGTCATGGCATTGAGGAAAGCCTTGCGGGTGGCAATGCTCTTGGGAAGGACGCTCTCGTCGCCGTCCTCGTAATAAGCCAACGCGTTCTTCACAATCTGACGCGCAGCATCACGGAAGAGATGTATTCTGTTTTCGTGAGTGGCAAGGATAGTACCATTACCAGGCAGAGAGAGTCCGATAGCTTCTGTGAGCGAGTTCATCGAATTGGCAGTGAACATACCAGAGCAACTGCCGCAACCAGGACATGAGCATCCCTCAATCTCAGCCATCTCCTCGTCACTTACCGAGGGGTCGGCTCCCTTAATCATCGCTGTGATCAGGTCGGCATTCTCACCGCGCCATCTACCAGCCTCCATCGGACCACCCGAACAGAACACGGTGGGAATATTCAATCGCATTGACGCCATCAGCATACCGGGTGTCACCTTGTCGCAGTTGGATATGCATATCATGGCATCTGCCTTATGGGCATTGACCATATACTCCACCGAGTCGGCGATAATATCTCTTGACGGAAGCGAATAGAGCATACCGTCGTGTCCCATGGCAATACCATCGTCGATGGCGATAGTGTTGAATTCTGCTGCATAACAACCCATGGCTTCAATTTCCTGTTTTACTATCTGACCAATTTCATGGAGATGTGTATGACCAGGTACAAACTGCGTGAATGAGTTGACGACGGCAATAATTGGCTTGCCGAACTGTTCACGCTTCATACCAGTGGCAACCCACAGAGCCCTTGCTCCTGCCATCCTTCTACCTTCAGTGCACACGGCACTTCTTAACTGATGTTTCATATCTTATAATACTATTTAAAATCAAATTTGGCTGCAAAGGTACTTGATTTTCCCATAATTTCCAACAAAAAAATCAATTTTTTAATTATTTATTGCATTTTTAGGCACAAATCTTTGCAATTATCCAAAAAAAACTGTAACTTTGCAGCCGATTATGAAATAAGATAATTATAAATTAGTACTAATTCAATAAGTGATTATAGAAAAATGAAAAAATTACATGGTTTATTGTCTGCAATCGCATTTATCTTGTTGCTATCAGGTTGTAGCAACACAAAAGAAGTTGCTTACTTCCAAGATGTAAACAATGGGGCAACTATTGACCTGATTAAATCCAGTGAGATAAAATTCCGCCCCAACGACAAGATGACTATTGTCGTCAACTGCCGCGACCCCAAGTTGGCGGCACTCTACAACCTGCCAGTAATGTCGCAGAGACTTGGCGAGGAAAGTTACTCCAACTCATCGTATCAAATGTCGCTTTACTCGGTTGACGCCAATGGTGACATTAATTTCCCCATCGTAGGCAAGATACATGTAGAAGGTTTGAACCGCCAAGAAGTGGCAGAAGCAGTAAAATCGAAGTTGTCTTCTGAAATCAAGGACGCCTCGGTGACAGTAGAGTTTGCCAACATGTTCGTATCGGTGCTCGGTGAAGTCAACAAGAGAGGCAAGTTCAACATCGTCAAAGACAGAACAACCATTATGGAAGTGCTTGGAGAGGCAGGCGACCTCACCATTCAGGGTTTGCGCACCAATGTCAAGGTGATAAGAACCAACGGCGACAAACAGGAAGTATATACTATCGACCTGACCAATGCCAAGGAGCTGGCATCGTCACCTGCATATTACTTACAGCAAAATGATGTGGTATATGTAGAACCTAACCTCATGAGAAAGCGCCAGAACTCCGTAAACGGAAACAACGTGCTATCAACATCATTCTGGATATCAGTGGCTTCACTCTTGACATCAGTGGCATTGCTGTTCAAGAACTAATATAATAATCATTTCACATATTATATATATATGGTACAAGAAATACAAAATACCTCAACAGCCCAACAGAATGGCTCTGAGGATTTCATAGGAATCAAAGACATATGGATGCTATGTCTCGGCAGGTGGCAGTGGTTCGTATATTCATTAATCGTATGTTTAGGCTTGGCAGTAGCATACTTGCTGCGCACACCTCCTACATACACCCGTTCGGCATCATTGCTTATCAAGGAAGACGCCAAGGGTAACGCAAAGTCATTCAGCGACCAGTTGAGCACATTCTCTGACATGGGTATGTTCAAGTCATCATCGTCTGTCGATAACGAACTCATCGCTTTCCAATCGCCAGCACTTATGCTCGAAGTAGTTAAGCGTCTGGAGTTGGATGTGACTTACTCCATTGATGGAATGTTCCACAAAAAACAAATTTATGGTAGGACACAGCCCATAAATCTGAAATATTTTAATGTAGCGGATAAATCCGGATTCTCTTTTAAGATGACACTGTATGCAGATGGCAACTACACACTGTCCAAGGTGAAATACACTACCCCCGACGGAGTGGAGGAATCAGAGGACATCAGCGGCAAGCTCGGTAAGAAGGTGCGCACACCTATGGGCGAACTCCTATTTGAGCGCACACCTTACTACAAGGCCGAGGACATGGTAATATATATATCGCGCACAAGCATATACAATGCCCTGACAGCATGCCAGAATAAGCTCACGGCCGAACTCGCCGACAAAAAGGCATCAGTGATTAACCTGACATACAACGACCTCATCATACAGAGGGCCGAAGAGGTGCTTAACACTATTATACAGGTTTATAACGAAAACTGGGTAAAGGACAAGAACCAGATTGCGGTGAGCACCTCTGACTTCATCAGCGAGCGACTCAAGGTAATCGAGCAAGAACTGGGACACGTCGATAGCGACATCTCTTCATACAAGAGTTCTAACCTTATCCCCGACATCCAGGAAGCGTCGAAGATGTACATGGAGCAGGCCAATGACGCAAACAACCAGGTTATGATGCTCAACAACAACCTGTATATGGCGAAATACGTGAGACAGTTTGTGCAGAACGAAACCAATAAGCACCAACTGCTCCCCGCCAACTCGGGTATCGGTAGCACTGCTATCGAGAATCAGATTCAAGAATATAACACTAAGCAACTTGAGCGCAACAGTCTTGCTGGAAACTCAAGCGAGAACAACCCCCTCGTACTTGACCTTGACGAGCAGTTGAGACAGATGAGAGTTGCCATCGTGTCATCAATAAACAACGAGATTAACTCTCTCAACACCCAAATCAACACGATGAGGGTCAACGAGAGTATGAGTACATCGAAAATTGCGTCAAACCCAAATCAGGCAAAATACTTGCTTAGCGTAGAACGCCAGCAGAAGGTGAAGGAAGCTCTCTACCTCTTCTTGCTGCAAAAGCGCGAGGAGAACGAACTCTCACAGGCATTTACAGCATACAACACCCGAATCATCACACCGCCAATGGGTGACGTAAAACCCACATCGCCAGTGAGAAACAAGATATTGCTCATTGCCTTTGCCCTCGGACTCATCATCCCCGTAGCTATCATCTATGCACGCGAGAGTCTCAACACCAAAGTCAGGGGCAAGAAAGACCTTGACAGACTGGTTATTCCATTTGTGGGAGAAATTCCAGACTGCTCGCCCCAGAAGAGCATTATCAAGACACTTCTTGAGAAAAAGGACAAGAATAAGAAGAATATCGTAAAGACACGACAATACGTCATTAAGGAAGGTAGCCGTGATGTTGTAAACGAAGCATTCCGAGTGGTGCGCACAAATATCGACTTCATGGCAAAGGACAAGAGCAAGAATACAATCTTGTTTACATCGTTCAATCCAGGTTCGGGTAAGTCGTTTATCGCTGCTAACCTGGGACTGAGCTTCGCCATCAAGGGAAAGAAGGTGCTTATCATCGACGGTGACCTCCGACATGGTTCGGCATCAGCTTATGTCAACTGTCCAAGCCACGGACTTTGCGACTATCTCTCTGGCAGCTCAAACGACTGGAGAAAATTTGTGGTGAAGGATTCCAATTATCCCAACTTACAGGTTCTGCCTATCGGAAAGGTGCCGCCCAACCCAACAGAACTTCTTGAGGAGGGCAACTTTGAAAGAATACTACAAGAGGCTCGCCCCGACTATGATTACATCTTCATTGACTGTCCGCCTATCGACATTCTTGCCGATACACAGATTATCGAGAAATGGACAGACCGAACAATATTCGTAGTCAGAGCAGGTCTTATGGATCGCTCGATGGTGCCGGAAATCGACAAGGTTTACATATCAAAGAAGTACAAGAACGTGGGACTTATCCTCAATGGCACATGGGGAGGTGGCAAATACGGATACAAGTATGGATACAAGTATGGATACAAATACGGATATTCGTATGGACACAATTACTATGGAAGCGAAAAATAATCCATGATTATACTGCGGCAGCGGCAGACAACCGCTGCCGCTACTTTTATGAATATATTATCCAAACAAACATAGAATATTAATGAGACAGACAAAGATTGTAGCCTCCGTAAGTGACCGCCGTTGCAGCGTGGAATTTATCCGCGACTTGTTCTACGCCGGCGTTAATGTCGTGCGTATGAATACTGCCCATGCCTCAGCTGACGGAATCAGGAAAATTATCAGGAACACAAGAAAGGTGTCACACCATATTGGTATCCTTATAGACACCAAAGGACCGGAGATCCGCACTACCTCGTGCGAAAAACCGATTAAGTATAAGACGGGAGACGTGGTCAAGATATTCGGACGTCCCGACATTGACAGTGAGCACGACATCGTGAATGTGTCGTATGTCAACTTTGCCCAGGACATTCAGGTGGGCAATCATATCTTGTTTGACGATGGTGCCCTCGACATGGAGGTTATCGGCATCAATGGCCCTGCAGTGATAGCACAGGTGAAGAACGACGGCGAACTTGGTTCGCGCAAGAGTGTCAACGTACCTGGCGTACACATTGACCTTCCGGCACTCACCGGCAAGGATATCACCAATATCAACCTTGCCATCGACGAGGACATCGACTTCATAGCCCACTCATTCGTGCGCAATGCGTCAGACGTGAAAGCTGTGCAGAAGATTCTCGATGAGAGAGGAAGCGACATCAAGATTATATCCAAGATAGAAAACCAAGAGGGTGTGGATAACATCGACGAGATTATCGAGGCATCATACGGAATAATGATAGCCAGAGGTGACCTGGGTATTGAAGTACCTATCGAGCGCATACCAGGCATTCAGCGTAGCATCATACGCAAATGTGTGATGGCAAAGAAACCTGTTATAGTGGCAACACAGATGCTCCACACAATGATACACAACCCACGCCCCACACGTGCAGAGGTGACTGATATTGCCAATGCCATATATTATCGCACTGACGCACTGATGCTCAGCGGAGAGACCGCATCGGGTGACTACCCCATTGAGGCTGTGCGCACCATGTCGCAGATAGCCGAACAGGCCGAGAAGGACAAGGTGAGGGAGAACGATATCGTGATTCCTATGTCGGCCAACTGCTCAGTGCGTGAGTTCTTGTGTCATAGTGCCATCGAATCTACACAGATGATGAGCGTGAAGGGTATTATCACCGACAGTTCAACAGGTCTCACAGCACGCAACCTTGCAGCTTTCCGCGGACCAACCCCTATCCTTGCAATATGCTATAAGGAGAAACTGCAGCGCTGGCTGAACCTGAGTTATGGTGTTTATCCTGTATTTCAGAAAGAGCACCTGTCGTCTGAACTGCTATTTGTTGCAGCAGTGAGAATGTTGCGCCAAAAAGGATATATCGACCTCGACGACCAGATAGCCTACTTGAGTGGTTCATTCGGCACTGGCGGCGGCACCACATTCATCGAGATTAACAGAGTTCGAGAGGTGTTTGAGCGCTCTTACAGGTTTCACCTGCCAGAATAATAGTTGACAAGACATCAAGTTGACAAATTGGCGAATTGACAAGTTGCCCCTGCATTATTATATATATAATAAGGTGTAGGGGCAATTAAATGCAATAAAAAACGTGAAAATAACACTTTTTTCTAAAAAAAGTCTAATAAAATTTTCATTTCCCGTTGAAAATCAGTATATTTGCAAGCCGATTGTGAATAACTGAGTAAAAACTCTCAACAAATCGCAACTTATTAAGATAAATAAAATAAATAATATTGATATGACAAAAGCAGAACTTATTGAAAAGATTTCAGCCAAGACAGGTGTAGGCAAGATAGAGGTCAGCGCCACTGTCGAGGCATTTATGGAAGAGGTGATCAATAGCTTAGCGGTAGAGAAGGAAGATATTTTCCTCCGAGGTTTTGGCAGTTTCATCGTGAAGAGACGTGCAGCCAAGACAGCCCGTAACATCTCGAAGAACACCACAATGATCATCGAGGCTCACGACTTTCCTGCCTTCAAGCCCTCAAAGTCATTTATTGAGAAAATGAAATAATCAACATTAGTAATAATTTTTAAAATTCTTGAACAATGCCAAACGGTAAAAAGAAGAAGGGCCACAAGATGGCCACTCACAAGCGTAAAAAAAGATTAAGAAAGAACAGACACAAGAGCAAGTAAGGCTCACACTGTTCAAAGAAAGAAATGAAGGGAGTGTGTTCAAGATCCTGTATGGATTTTGGCACACCCTTTCTGTTTAAAAGTACCCCTTTTATCAATGTTAAAGGAATGACAAGCGAACTAATCATCGACGTACAACAGAAAGAGATATCTATAGCACTGCTGGAGGACAAAAGTTTGGTAGAATACCAGAGCGAGTCGAAGGCTGCATCTTTTTCTGTTGGCAACATCTATGTGGCAAAAGTGAAAAAGCTTATGCCCGGACTGAATGCGTGTTTCGTGGACGTCGGCTACGAACGCGATGCATTCCTGCACTATCTCGATTTGGGTACACAGTATTCCTCGTACGAGAAATACCTCAAGCAAGTTCAAAGCGACAGAAAGAAACTATTCCCTTTCTCCAAGGCCACGCGTCTGCCCGACCTAAAGAAGGACGGCAGTGTGCAGAACGTACTAAAGGTTGGTCAGGAGGTATTGGTACAAGTGGTCAAGGAACCAATATCTACCAAGGGACCACGTCTTACATGCGACCTGAGCTTTGCCGGAAGGTATATGGTGCTCATGCCCTTCCAAGAAAAGGTTTCGGTATCAACGAAAATCAAGAAGGGTGAGGAGCGCACAAGACTGAAACAACTGGTACAGAGCATCAAGCCAAAAAACTTCGGCGTGATTGTGAGGACTTCAGCAGAAGGAAAGAGAGTAGCTGAACTTGACAGCGAGATGAAGATACTGCTGAAAAGATGGGAGGACGCCATCACAACCGTGCAGAAGACCACCGAAAGGCCTAAGATAGCCTTCGAGGAGACATCACGCGCTGTAGCTTTGATCAGAGACCTGTTTAACACCACCTACGACGGCATACACGTCAACGACGAGACGGTATTCAACCAAGTGAAGGACTATGTTGGACTTATCGCACCCGATAAGGTTGACATTGTAAAATTATACAAGGGCACTGTACCCATCTTCGACAATTTCAATGTTACGAAGCAGGTAAAGTCGGCCTTTGGCAAAACCGTCAACTACAAGCGTGGAGCATATCTCATCATAGAGCATACCGAAGCTATGCACGTAGTGGATGTAAACAGCGGTAACCGCACCAAAGCGGAAAACGGACAAGAACAAAACGCACTGGAGGTAAACCTCGGTGCTGCCGACGAACTGGCACGCCAACTAAGGCTCAGGGATATGGGTGGAATAATCATTGTGGATTTCATCGATATGCACCTTGCGGAGGACAGGCAACTGCTGTATGAACGAATGTGCAAAAACATGCAGAAAGACCGTGCACGCCACAACATACTGCCACTGAGCAAATTCGGACTGATGCAAATCACCCGACAGAGAGTGCGGCCTGCCATGGACGTCAACGTAGAGGAAACATGCCCCACATGCTTCGGCAAGGGCAAAATCAAATCGAGTATTCTCTTTACAGACCAATTGGAGAGCAAGATTGACCGTATGGTCTCCAAGATTGGTATTAAGAAATTTAACCTCCACGTACACCCCTACGTGGCAGCCTACATTAACCAAGGCATTTTCTCTATGAAGAGAAAGTGGCAGATGAAGTATGGCATGGGTATCAATGTCATACCAAGTCAGAAACTGGCCTTTTTGCAATATGAGTTCTACGACAAAAAAGGCAACTTCATAGACATGCAAGAAGAGATAGAGACGAAATGACAACATCATTATTTTGGCTGTGCCTAGCTATCGTGGTTTATACTTATGTAGGATACGGCCTTATTCTTTATCTGCTGGTTTTTATCAAAAGGCTGGCAATCAAGGCGAAACCTCTGGCAGACATTACCGACGACTGTCTGCCCGAGGTTACGCTTATGGTATGTGCATACAATGAGGAGGACATAATCTCCGAGAAAATATCGAATACACATTCTCTCGACTACCCCGCCGACCGACTACACTTGGTGTGGGTGACAGACGGAAGTACCGACAACACCAATTCCATTCTCTCTACCTATCCTGATGTCAAGATAGTATTCTCCCCTGAGCGTAGAGGCAAATCTGCCGCCCTAAAGCATGGAATAAAAGAGGTATCCACGGAGATTGTCATGATGACAGATGCCAATACGATGCTTAACCCTGAAGCAATCAGGGAGATTGTCCGACTGATGCAAGACCCCAAGGTGGGATGTGTTTCTGGCGAAAAGAAGGTAATGGCAAAGAGTGATTCCGACGAGGCTGCACAGGGCGAGGGACTCTACTGGAAATATGAGAGCACTCTCAAGCGCCTTGACAGCGAACTCTATTCAGCCATGGGAGCAGCAGGCGAACTGTGCGTAATACGTCGCCAACTCATGACTGATATCCCCGACGACACCCTCCTCGATGACTTCGTGATATCTATGGAGATAGTGCGCATGGGATATAAGATAGCATATACATCCAAGGCGTTTGCCATGGAATACGGCAGTGCTGACTTGCATGAGGAGAGCAAGCGCAAAAGACGCATAGCCGCAGGCGGACTTCAAAGCAGTTGGCGGTTGCGCTCACTGATGAATCCACTGCGACATCCAGTTGTAGCGTTCCAGTTTGTGTCGCATCGGGTACTGAGATGGACTATAACCCCCGTATGTCTCTTTGCTCTCATTCCCCTCAACACTATCCTTGTGCTCTCAGGCGAGGGTATCATATACACCATCATCTGGATCCTCCAGATACTATTCTATGCCTCTGCCCTCGCTGGAATGAAGATAAGCAAGTACTTTGTATTTATGAATCTCAATGTCTTCCGTGGTATGGCATATCTAATAAATAACACCTCAGGAACGTGGGAAAAGGCGAAAAGAGCCTAAAAAACGTTAAAATTAAAGCAATAAAGGCATTTTAATTAATAATTGAGACTTTAATCTTAATTTTTTTTGTATCTTTGCAAACTGAAACAAATAGTAGATGTATGTATCATGTATCAAGATGAAATCATAACACTCAGAAGCAAGTTATCAGAAGCTCAAGCACTCTTGGCCAAAACAGTCGAGGAGCGCGACAAAGCTCTGCAGCAGCTCAAGGAATACGAGGAGAAAATAAGGAAGGCTGAGAAAGCCAGCCGTATGAAATCGTTGTTCCTTGCCAATATGAGCCATGAGATTCGCACCCCGCTCAATGCCATCGAAGGTTTTTCGAGGGTAATGGCCGAGACTGACTCTCCCGAGGAGCGTATGAAGATGCTCGAGATCGTAGAGAGCAACAACAACCGTCTGCTTAGTCTGATAAACGAGATACTCGACTTGTCACGAGTTGAGTCCGGCGAGATTCAGATGAAAAAGGCACCAGCCAATCTCACAGAGATGTGTGCCAACATTAAGCAGATTTTCAAGTTCCGATGCCCGGAGTCAATCAAATTGGTGGCTGAGATACCGGCAAAGACTGTAATGCTCAACACCGACATCAACCGCATTACCCAGGTGTATTGCAATCTAATCAGCAATGCCCTCAAGCACACCATCACCGGTAGTATCACATTCGGCTATTGCGTGAGCGACGATGAAAAGACAATCACAATGAAGGTGGCAGACACTGGTTCGGGAATAGACCCTAAGGACATCGACTCCATCTTCCAGACCTATGTCTCCAAGGATGCTGAGCAGCAAAACGGTTATGGACTTGGTTTGCCTCTCAGCAAGATTATCGTAGAGAAATTGGGTGGACATATTTCTGTCAACTCTAAGTTAGGCGTGGGTTCCACCTTCTCATTCACATTCCCCTTCGACGGTTCCTACGTAAACAACAACACTACCTCAAAACCATGCTTCACCATCTCGCGTACACTCAGAGCCAAGCCTGATAAGGACATCAGTAAGATGAAACTTATTCTGGTGGCAGAGGACGAGGAATGTAACTTCGAACTTATCCAGAATGTGCTCAACAATCGTTATCGTATCCTTCGTGCCCGCAATGGTATCGAGGCAGTTACCCTTAATGAGGAAGAGCACCCAGACCTGATACTTATGGACATCCGTATGCCCGAGATGAATGGACTCGATGCCACTCGCATCATCAAGGAGGTCAATCCTTCCGTTCCAGTCTTGGCACTGAGTGCCTATGCATTCCAGGACAGTATTCAAGAAGCTCGCGATGCAGGTTGCAACGAGTTTATCTCAAAACCTTTCAAGGTAGATCACCTCATTGAGACTATCGAGAAGTTTATTTGAATAAAGACACAATAATATGGGAAAACTAGCAGTGAAAAGATATGTTTCGCTGATGATGCTGATACTCCAATTGGTGATCAGCATCTTCACGATTGTAGGATTATATGGTGGAGATTCGTCTCCTGTAGGAAACATGGCTTCAGCAATGTGCGTATATGTATTACCCTTGTTTATAATCGCCAATATCATAATGTTGGTATATTGGCTGATAATGCGCAATTGGTTTATAGCTCCCCTACCACTCATAATCGTATTGTGCTGCATACCCTATATTGGCACTATCTACCAGCCAGGACTCTTCCATTCCGAAAACTCTACAGGTACGGGTATCAAAGTGGCATCATATAATGTAGCCCGTTTCGGGCGTGCTGCCACGGGCTTCATTGCCCAAGACGTGCTCGCCGAGATGAAACGAGAGAATGTGGATGTCTTCTGCATCCAAGAATACACCAATATAAGTGGCGACAAAAAGGTGAGTGACATATACCGTGAATATTTCCCCTACTTAGTTATTGGAAGGGAGGACATGGCAATCTACAGCCGCTATCCTATAACGGGTTCCAAGACCATCCTCTTTGAGCAAACCAACAACAGCGCCATGTGGGCCAATATCAATGTCAATGGTAAGTCGGTGCGTGTATTCAACGTCCATCTCGAAACCACAGGATTCAGTCGTACACTCCACCAAGCAGCAAAATTACAAAACAAAGGCATCAAGGTGGAGGACAACGCACTCATAAATGCCATCTACGGCAACTATACCCTCGGAATGATTGTCCGCGCTGGTCAGGCCAATATGGTGGCTATGGAAATGCGTGACTCCAATCTTCCATGCATTGTGACAGGCGACTTCAACGATGTACCCTATTCCTACGTATATAATACAATGATGGGAGATAATATGGTTGATGGTTTCAAGGAATGTGGCAAGGGTTTTATGTCAACTTATCGTGGCAAAAAGCCTGTGCGTATCGACTATATTATGCATGATAAGTCGCTTGCCGGTTCTACCTACTACACCAAAGACCTCACCTACTCCGACCACATTCCAGTATTTATGACTATCGGATTATAAATCTATTGAGTATAATATAAAAAAGGTGCAGTATTATTACTGCACCTTTTTTATATTGCTCAATATCTTATTGTCAAGATAATCTTCAATCTTCAACCTTCAATCTTCAATATATCAATAAGCCTGCTTATCTCTTCCGGGCATTAGTTGAATTATCGTCTTTATGAAAACAACCACGTCGAGTAGCGGTGTCCAATGCTCAATATACCATATATCGTGCTCTACACGCTTTTCCATATCCTCGACTGTCTTGGTCTCACCACGGCATCCATTCACCTGTGCCCAACCCGTAATACCAGGGCGGCAAAGATGTCTCACCATATAGTTTCCTATCAGCGAGGAATACATCTCTGTATGGTAGAGCATATGCGGACGAGGTCCTATCAAACTCATGTCACCCTTGAGTACGTTGATAAATTGTGGCAGCTCGTCGATAGAACTCTTTCTTAGGAAATTACCGAACTTTGTTTTTCTTGGGTCATCTTTAGTAGCCTGCACCCTGTCGGCATCCGCGTTCACCTTCATCGAGCGGAACTTATACAACTTAAAGGACTTACCGTTATATCCCGTCCTTTCCTGTTTGAAATATAGCGGTCCTTTATTGCCTGCAAAGATGTCACCCAACCATACAAAAAGGCAGACAAACGGATATATCGTACATAGAAAAAGCAGAGAAACAACAAAGTCGAACGACCTCTTTGAAATCTTGCATTTCAGCGTGTTCATAGGCTCCTCTCGCAACTTGATGATATTAACCTTACCCAATTTTGAGATCATCATGTGTCTTTTGGGATACCCATCCATTCTTGGCACGAAATAAAAATCAATGAAATTATCATTGCATATCTTTATGATTTTTCCCACCTCAGCCTGATAGGCTTCTGGAGGCAATGTACAATATATCTCGTCGGGATGGATTGTCTTGGACATTTCAAAGAAATCTTTCATATTGCCTAAGAACTCCAAATGTTTCGACACCTCTTCATCATTTGACGGCGCAAAATATCCTATCACCTTATACCCATTGATAGCATTACCATAACCCAATTCCTTACACAGGCTGGAAGCAATTTTCCCACCACCTATGATAAGCACGTGTTTCATATTATATCCAGACTTGCGAACCAGTCTGACTATTTTGTTGCACAACAAATGCCAAATAGCAATCACTATCAAAGTCACACCAACCTGGGCAAAAATCAAGTATCTCGGTGTTGTTTTATACACCAAAGCCAAAAGTAACACAAACGCAATATACGTTAATGTTGTCTGCTTGATTGCTCTCCAAAAAACGACCGAAGTCTTTATTTTCCTCTCATGCAATCTCAGTCCCTCAACAGAGATAGCATAACTGAAAGCAATTGCAAGAATAGCATATATTCTCAATCCTATATATGACACTTCACCCACGAGGTAAGATTCTTCTAATGTCCTCATGAGCACAGCTAAAGTGCACAGATGAATAGCCAAATCTGTGACAAATACTGGGACCTTGAAGTATAAAAACTCCTTAGAATTCTGATCTAACATAAGTTCCTAAATTTCTTTGATTATCATTAACCCTATATAACATTTAGTCTCACGGCGCAAAATTACAAAAAATATACGAGATTACCAAATAAAAATTCACTTTTTAACTATTTGTTACCGATATTGACTTGTAATCCAATGTTAAAGTCCCATATTCCATTAAAACGGCCTCCTGTTGCTCCTGACCATGATATTCCATCAAAAAACTCAGAAGTAATACCCTCGTAAGCGGTATCAAAATACAAGGAGAAATGACGGCTCAGACGGTAAGTGCCACCTATTCCGGCACCCACTACAGGCGACAGGGAATCAATTGACTTGTTCTTGCCAAGCCCCATTCGGCCGAATGCATACATATCCCATTTTTCATCCTGCACATAGCCCCTGAGTATGTGCTTTGCACTAAGGAGAATATCACAATAAGCCATCACGCATCCACCGCCATCATAGTTGGAGGTGTGTTTCTCTTCATCATACGGCAACCATTTGAGGTTTTTATTCTCGATAAGGAAATTCTCGAGGTTAAGCTTTCCGCGGAATCCCACTTCCGGAGAGAACCACTTTCCCACGGCAATATCGAGACCAGTGGAAAAGCCATCGGGAAAGACATCGCTAAAACTCTTTTCACATGGGTTATACAATGTCATGTCAACACCATACTGCAAGAACCAATTTTTCCATATACCACCACTTTTGAATGAGTTCACCGGGGTATCCTTGTGAAATCCCTGACGCTTACTGCCACCAAGTCGATAGGTGACACCCATATCGAGAGTAAAATACATATTACTGCCACTGCCTATTCCCGTTGCTGTGCTCGGATCCATGGTAAAACCACTCGACACTCCGTTATATGCCACATCGGCATAAAGTCCCCAACGGTCAGACAAGCGAAACTGGTTGGCAAGACCCACACCTATTAACGGCGACCCCTTGTCACATCCAAAGTTATATACGGCACCCGCACGCAAGAACAACTGAGCATTCCATATCCTATCCTCGCGATACTCGCCAATGACGTTATGAAGGTCCAACATTGCATCGCCCACAAACGAAAGGAATCCTCCCTTGTCATGATTCACGCCTGGTTGGTCAAAGGGAGCCAGCCATTCGGCCTTAGAGTCGATTATACCATTGTCCCAACACAGTTTTCCACGCAAGGCCACTTCGCGAGTAAACCATTTTCCAACGGCTACATCCACGCCGAAAGACGTACCCTTACTGAATGCATCTTTAAAGGCATGACCATGCGGTTTCTGCATCGTCATATCCGCTCCGAACTGCACAAACCAGTTATCCCAAAACGTATGTGTACTGTCTGCCTGAGCTGCAACGCTGTTACTACAAGCTATCACAAAGGTAAAGACCAATGCTCTAATTTTTGTATTTCTCATAAAATTAACATTATTTCATTATTTAGGTTGCAAAATTACAACTTTTTTTCCTATCTACCAAACATTTCCTTGTTTTTCTATTAATTATATCGCTTTAGTCATGATGAAATAACACCAATTGGTGTAATATGCTCATTTTGCCTAATGTATATTCTCCATATTACCTTATAATAGATGTATGACTATTGAGTAATGTAATGTTGTCATAACGGGGCAACTCAATGTTTTAAATACGAGTATCTTATTTATATTCCGCAGTGCGGAACGTACATTCCGCAGTGGGGAACATAAACCATTTGCTCTATTGTTACAAATTTATAACGACTATCCACTCAACATTAGGATAACTATTATCCCAACATCTCAACACCCTATTCAACAGTTACCTGTTTCTAGGCTTTATTAATTTTTATTATCGCTGCTCCATACTTAGGAACATGGATGCTGAGAGGCTGCTTGGATGACAGACATGCGGCAAAAGATTCACCCGTAAGGATTTCCTCGCCCATAATGTCCTTACCATCGGATAGTTTGAGGTATTCGAAAGCATGCTCGGGGATATTGAGAAGAATATCGCGGTCGAGATTGTCGAAATTAACTACTACAACAAGGAGTTGGCGACCGGAACGTCTAAGGAACGCATACTGCCTGTCGGGATTGAACGATGCTGAATGGGGATTGGCATACATAAGGTCGTAGCTCAAGCCTGTGACTGTCTTGTCGGTGCGGGCAAAATTCATCAGCTTTGAATAGATGTCAGCCAATTTCTTTTCATCTTCAGTGAGATTGCCTTCATCTGCACGACACATGGTGTCAACACTCCAATAATCAAAGATTGTGGTGCGACCGTCCCTTCCACTGAAGCCTTCCTTGTCCATTCCTTTCTCACCATATTCCTGTGCAAAGTAGTGCATATATGGACATGAACGGAATAATGTAGAGACCACCAAGGCTGGTATTGCCTTAAAGGCATCACCGGCAAAGAAATCCGAAGCTATACGCTGCTCGTCGTGATTCTCAAGGAAATAAAGCATGTGGTCGGAAATGTCGTCGGTTGATTGCCATGCTCCCGTTATACGGGTTGCACTTCCACCGGCAGTAATATCGCGGAGAGTGTCATACATACCTACCTTATCATATAAATATGTGAAACCTGCCTCTACATACTGGCGATAGAGCGACGGATTATATACCTCACCAATGAAAAGATAATCGGGATATTGACGTCTTACTTCGGGAATTACCCAATGCCAAAATTCCACTGGCACCATCTCTGCCATATCACAACGAACACCCTCTACTCCCTTTGATGCCCAAAACAGAAGTATGTCACGCATCTTAAACCATGTGTCGGGAATGGGAGTAAAGTATCCTATACCACCGGCATAATAATCGACACCGTAATTGAGTTTAACGGTCTCATACCAATCATTCTGTCCGGGTTTATTATCAAAATGGTCGTTACCTGTGGCTTTAGCAGGTTCCTCAAGGTAGGGCTCTGCTGTACCGGCATAAAGGTCGAGATAAGGTTCGAATGAACATCCGGGACAATAATAGAAATTATTCTGCGGATTGAAACCCTGCTCCTGGTTATCATCTGCACCAAGGTCGTGCACGCCTTTGGGTTTACACAACGAGACATACTGGCGTGCTACATGATTTGGAACAAAATCGATGATAACACCTAAACGTGACTTGTGGGCTCTTGCCACCAATGCCTCGAACTCTGCCATACGACTATCGACATCCTCGGCAAGGTCGGGATCGACATCATAATAATCGGTGATTGCATAAGGCGAGCCTGCATTTCCCTTGACAATAGCAGGATGATTTACAGGTATGCCCTGTGCACTGTAGTCAGTTTTTGTGGCATGACGTATAACACCCGTAAACCATACATGGGTGGCTCCTTTCTGCCATATCGAATTAAGTACAGATGCGGTAAGGTCATTGAACTTACCGCATCCATTATCAGAAATGCTACCATTCTCCTTCCTCGTCGTGTTTCTGTTGCCATAAAGACGAGGAAGGAGTTGATAGATAATAATCTTATCGTTTGACATATCCTTGGATTATGAGATACCGTTGACAGCTACGTTCTTGTCGATACGGCCTATCATACCCTGAAGAGCCTTGCCAGGACCACACTCTGTGAAATCGTCTGCACCATCAGCTATCATGTTCTGTACGCATGATGTCCAACGAACACTGCTTGTGAGCTGAGCGATGAGGTTGGCCTTGATATCGGCAGGATCTGTGTGAGGCTTACCATCAACATTCTGATAAACTGGGCACTGAGGAGCAGAGAACTCAGTCTTCTCGATAGCTGCCTGGAGTTCATCCTTGGCAGGCTGCATCAATGGAGAATGGAATGCTCCACCAACCTTGAGGGGCAATGCACGCTTGGCTCCTGCAGCCTTGAGTTTCTCGCATGCCTCGTTGATAGCCTCAACATTTCCTGAGATAACGAGCTGACCAGGGCAGTTGTAGTTGGCGGGAACGACAACCGAACCCTCCTTGCTCACTTCTGCACAGATTTCCTCAATCTTGTCGTCGGGAAGACCCACAATAGCTGCCATTGTAGAAGGAGCAGCCTCGCATGCCTTCTGCATAGCCATGGCACGAGCATAAACAAGACGCAAACCATCCTCGAAATTAAGTGCTCCAGCTGCTACAAGAGCAGAGAACTCACCTAGAGAATGACCTGCTACCATAGAGGGCTTGAACTCGTCGCCAAGACTGATTGCCTTGATGACACTGTGAAGGAAGACAGCTGGCTGTGTTACCTTAGTCTGCTTAAGTTCATCGTCAGTACCAGCAAACATAATGTCGGTAATACGATAACCGAGGATATCATTAGCTTTCTCAAAAAGCTCTTTTGCCTTTGGATTGTTGTCGTAGAGGTCTTTACCCATACCTACGAATTGGGCTCCCTGTCCGGGAAATACAAATGCTTTCATCTTAAAATCTTAAAACTTTAAATATTTCAATTATTAAATATTTCAATTTTTCTGTAAGAGAGGAACAAGCACAGAGAAAGTACTTCCCTCACCTACTACCGACTCCACCATAACATCTCCACCATTCTTCACGGCGAAGTCCTTGCAGAGCTGAAGACCGAGTCCACTACCCTCTTCATTATTTGTACCATAAGTGGTTTCACCCTTATGGAAGATTGAGTCGATGCGGTCGGGGGCAATACCCACTCCATGGTCGCGTATGCCCACCTTTACAAAGTTGTCCTTGCGCGACACAACGATTTCTATACTGCTATTCTCATTGCTGAACTTGACTGCATTGCTGAGGAAGTTGCGCAATACGGTGTTGAGCATATCCTTATCTGCACGCACCTTCAACCCGTCTTCGTGATACTCGGTGGTAAGCTTTATCTTCTTTGTCTCGGCAATGAGAGAGAAGATGTCTGCCACTCCAGTAATTACATCACTAATCTCAAATTCCTGGAATGCCACCTTAAGACGACCTGTCTGACTCTTTGTCCACTTAAGCAGGTTGTCGAGCAAGTCGTGAGTCTCCTCTGTCTCACGATTGGCCTTGTCGATAAGATAATACATCTCTGGACCTATAGCCTCGGGACTAACGGTCTGAACGACAAGATTAAGCACCATACGGATACTTGCCATTGGAGAGCGCAGGTCGTGGGCTATCACGGAATACATTTTGTCGCGGTTGCTTATAGTGCGTTTTAACTCTATATTCTGCTGAACAATGATACGCTTGGCAGCTACGAGAGAAATCTGGTGCATGACGCGCATAATGAGCTCTTCCTTGTTGAACGGTTTGGAAAGGAAATCATTAGCTCCTACTTGGAATCCATGGACAAGGTCGGACGGAGAATTTAGGGCTGTGAGAAAGATAATAGGGATATCTGCTGTCTCTGGATTCTTTTTGAGCTCAACAGCAGTATCAAACCCACTGATGTCGGGCATCATCACGTCGAGCAATACCAAATCGGGATGTTGCTCACGGCACACCTGTAAACAACTTGTACCATTGTTGGCTGTGAGTACCTGAAACTTCTCATTGGTCAGCAATATCTTAAGCAACAGAACGTTGCTCATCACATCATCGACCACCAATATGCGATAGTCGCTTCTGTTGATACTTTGCTCAAATGTTTCTCCGTATTCCATAATTAATGTTTTTTTGATGATTACTTGGCGTATGCCACACTTCTTGTCTCACGGATGACAGTGATCTTAACCTGACCTGGATAGGTCATCTCGGTCTGAATCTTGTTGGCTATCTCGCCAGAGAGTGCCTCAGTCTCCTTGTCATCCATCTTGTCGGCACCCACAATAACACGCAACTCACGACCTGCCTGTATGGCATACGTCTTGGTGACACCAGGATAACTCATTGCGATTGCCTCAAGGTCATTGAGACGCTTGATATATGCCTCTACAATCTCGCGACGGGCTCCTGGACGGGCACCACTGATAGCATCGCACACTTGCACAATCGGAGCGAGGAGTGTGTTCATCTCGCACTCATCGTGGTGGGCTCCAATGGCATTGCATATATCTGGCTTTTCCTTGTATTTCTCGGCTATCTTTGCGCCATAGAGAGCATGGGGCAACTCACTCTCCTCATCGGGCACCTTACCAATGTCGTGGAGCAAACCGGCACGCTTGGCCTTCTTGGGATTAAGACCGAGTTCGGACGCCATAACAGCACATAGATTGGCTGTTTCGCGGGCATGCTGGAGAAGGTTCTGTCCATAAGAACTGCGATACTTCATCTTACCGACAATGCGAATAAGTTCGGGATGCAGGCCATGAATACCAAGATCGATGGCAGTGCGCTTACCTGTCTCGATAACCTCGTTCTCAAGCTGTTTCTTCACTTTCTGCACCACCTCCTCAATTCTTGCAGGATGGATACGGCCATCGGCTACAAGTTGATGGAGAGCAAGACGGCATATCTCTCGACGGATAGGATCAAAGGCACTTATTACAATAGCCTCTGGAGTATCATCTACAACAATCTCTACACCAGTGGCTGCCTCAAGAGCCCTGATGTTACGACCTTCACGACCGATGATACGACCCTTTACCTCATCGTTCTCTATATGGAATACACTGACACTATTCTCAATGGCTGTCTCGGTGGCCACACGCTGTATCGTCTGGATAACTATCTTGCGGGCATTGGCATTGGCATTGAGCTTAGCTTCGTCCATAATCTCGTTGATATAGCTTTGGGCGTCTGTCTTAGCCTCGTCCTTCATCGACTCCACAAGTCGCTGCTTGGCCTCCTCAGCACTCAGACCAGAGAGTTCCTCAAGCTTTTCGCGCTCCTTGAGTTGCATTTTCTCCAATTCCTCTTGCTTGATGGAGATAAGTTTCTTCTCATTGTCGATACGCACCTGCTGATTGTCGAGGTCGTTCTTGCGACGACCCAACTCCTCCTGACGCTGGTTGAGCGACATCTCGCGCTGCTTGAGGCGATTCTCACTCTGCTGGATATGCTGGTTGCGCACCTGCACTTCCTTCTCGAGCTCGCTCTTCTTGTTGAGGAATTTCTCCTTCACCTCGAGCAGCTTCTTCTCTTTCATCACTTCGGCTTCCTTATTGGCAGCCTCAACCATCTCATTATACTTACCCTTCAGGACATACCTGAAAACGAGGTATCCGCCTATACCGCCCAATACGAGGGCTGCAACGGAAATTATTATAGTCAATAACATAATACTTTTATTTATTTATATTAAATTACTTTTTGCCTAAAATTTCGTCAATTTCGGCAGAAAGATGGCTGAGAACATCATCATAGGGTCCCGTGTCGTTGCGGGAATGTTCCTTCTGATATTGAAGGGCTATGTCAATCAAAGTCATAAGGGCTATTGTATGATCGCCCTTGCGACCTTTGAACAACTTGGCATAAACGTTGTAGCGGTCGGTAATCATCTTTGCCGCCGCACGATAATACTCCTCTTCCTCGCGGTTGATGGTAACACTCATTTCTTCGTCATAAACATGAAGACGAATGTTGAGCTTAGTCTTATTGTCGTCTGCCATAAATGTTCATTATTTCTGTTCGGATAACACTGCGATGCACTTGTTCACATCTCGTATTAACTTGGCCAGTCTTTCTCTTGCCGACTGGATGTCACCATCAGCGACCTCCAGCATTTTTGCTGCCTTGAACGCGTCAAACTCCCTTTGTTTGTCTTGGAGTTGTTGCCTGAGATTACGCACGTCGTCTTCATTCTTCTCGAGCATGACATACAATTCATCGTTCTCCTTCTTCAGATTCTGAAACTGGAGAATCAATGCACGCACTTTCGTCTGAAATTCAACTATCGTCTTATCACTCATAGCTAAATGGTTCACAATACTTTACAAAGGTAATAATAATATCTTACAACCCGACAATATTTGCTCAAAATTTAATTATTTTTAATAATTTTGACGGGTTATTAGATTTATTTCACCCTCAACACCTTATTTTTTGTCATCATCCTTAGGACGTGGCTCTTTCTTGGCGAGCATAACAACCTTATAGACGAAAGCAGTGGTCCAGGCCTGGGAATAACCAAGGCGACGCGAATACTCGCGGATGGACACAACGGTCTTCATTACGCCAGCATCCGTGAAGTCATTCTTATTGAAAATATCATCCACGGTTTTCTCGGTCATGGTATAGATGGCCTTCTTCATAAACGACGGAATGCGTAACTTGAACTTCATCAGGTTGCCGATAAGCATCATAAGGTCTTGAGTAAACCCTTGGAACTGTATGAAATATGGCTGAACATCCTGAAGACGTTTACACTTTTTCCTCACACTCTGGTCTATCTCCTTAAAGAAGATGTCATCCATACCATATATTTCCTTTAACATCTTGCGGCAGCGGGTCTTTTCGCCCACACCCAACTTATTATTTACCGTGGGAACCTTTAGAGTTGTTTTGAACACACGTAGATCGGGAAGTGCTGCAAGATTGGTAATACCAAGGTCGCTCGCCATTACTGCTTGAAAATACACTCTGACAAGGGTCATGAAATCTTCCATGCCACCTGCCTTCTGCTGGTCATCGGACTTGCGCCCGAAAAGCTTTGAAATTATACTCATTTCTTCTATTATTACTGTTTTTGGCTGCAAAGTTACTGAATTTTCTGCATAACTCAATAAAAAAAAGCAAAAATTGAATGGAAATATGATTTTTTTTTGTAACTTTGCCCCAAAAATGCAATTTATATATATATATGAAAGGTATAGTATTGGCTGGTGGAAGTGGTACAAGATTGTATCCTATCACCAAAGGAATAAGCAAACAACTAATTCCTATCTTTGACAAACCTATGATTTATTACCCGGTGTCGGTGCTTATGCTTGCCGGCATAAGGGAAATTCTGATAATCAGCACTCCGCACGACCTTCCGGGATTCAAGCGACTGCTAGGCGATGGTAGCGAGATTGGAGTGAAATTCGAATATGCCGAGCAACCATCGCCCGACGGACTTGCACAGGCATTCATAATCGGTGAGAAATTCATCGGCAACGACTCAGTATGCCTCGTTCTTGGTGATAACATATTCTATGGTAGTGGTTTCTCTTCGCTGCTCAGACAAAGTGTTGAGAACGCTGAAAAGCATAATTTGGCAACCGTGTTCGGATATTACGTAAATGACCCAGAAAGATACGGCGTTGCTGAATTTGACAATGAAGGCAATTGCCTTAGCATTGAAGAAAAGCCAGAGAGGCCGAAGTCTAACTATGCTGTTGTAGGTTTGTATTTCTACCCAAATAGTGTTGTTGAGATTGCAAAGAACATTAAACCGAGTGCTCGCGGCGAACTGGAGATCACAACAGTCAACCAGGTATATCTTGAGAGGGAAAAACTCAAGGTACTGCCGCTGCAACGAGGATTTGCCTGGCTCGACACTGGCACACACGACAGTTTGAGCGAAGCAAGCACATTCATCGAGGTGATTGAGAAAAGACAAGGCCTAAAGGTGGCCTGCCTGGAGGAGATTGCGTACAAGCGAGGATGGATAAGCATCGAACAGGTACACGAACTCGCCAAGCCTATGATAAAAAACAGATACGGACAATATTTAATGAACTTGAAGTAACCCAATGTCAATGCCACAGTCAACTGTGGCATTGAATAAAGACTACTATTTCAAATCTTAAACTAAACCTTTATGAATAAAGACGCCAAAGAATTATTTGTGCCAGGAAGACTTTGCTTATTTGGAGAACATTCCGACTGGGCAGGTAAATACAGAACTATGAACGCTGACATCATTGCCGGTACTGCCATTGTATCGGGTATTGAACAAGGTATCTATGCCACTGTGGAGAAAGACTCATATTTCACTGTGACATCAACAGCACCGGAAATTATGGATGTATGGCAGGACTTCTCATGCCGTATGGATGCACATGAACTTAAGGAAGTTGCAAAGAGCGGGTCGTTCTTCTGCTATTGCGCAGGAGTGGCATCATATATGCTGGAATGGTATAAAGTAGGGGGAGTGAAAATCAATATCACCAAGATGACACTGCCTATAAAAAGCGGTCTGTCATCCTCGGCGGCAATATGTGTACTTGTGGCAAGGGCATTCAACTTGATTTACAACCTCAACCTGAGCACTATGGGAGAAATGAATATCGCCTATTGGGGCGAACTGCGTACAAGTAGCCGTTGCGGACGTCTTGACCAAGCCTGCGCCTTCGGTGTACATCCTGTGCAAATGACATTCGACGCAGAAGAGGTGGAAGTAAAGAATTTCAATATTAGGGAAACCCTGTATTGGGTGTTCTCTGACCTCAACGGAAAGAAGGACACAATCAAGATTCTTACCGACCTCAATAAGGCATTCCCATTTGCCGATGGCGAGAGGGAGAGGAATGTGCAATATGCATTGGGAGAACTCAACCAGAAGACTGTGAGGGAGGCTATAAAATTGATGGAGGAAGGACAGGTGGAAGAGCTTGGAGCATTAATGACACAGGCCCAAGCTGACTTTGACAAATATATCACACCTATGTGTCCAAGTCAGTTGACATCGCCCAAACTGCATGCAATGTTAGCAGACGAAAACGTAAAGCACCTCACATACGGAGGAAAGGGCGTTGGTTCGCACGGCGACGGTTCGGTGCAGTTTCTCGCAAAATCCAAGGAATGTCAACAGAAACTGGTGGATTACCTCAAGGGAAAGGGACTTCATGCATATGGACTCACCATAGAACCGAAACATACAATACGAAAGGCTATCATACCCGTGGCTGGATTCGGAACAAGACTGTATCCTGAAACTAGATTCCTGAAAAAAGATTTCTTCCCCGTAATAGATAAGGATGGTTTGGTAAAACCACTAATTCTCATACTGCTTGAAGAATGTAAGGCTGCAGGAATTGAGGAAATATGCATCGTACTCGGTAGTGAAGCGGAAAGGGAACAATACAGACTATTCTTTGAAACGCCACTGCCAAAGGAACATCTTGACAAACTACCGAAGGACAAGATTAAATATGAAAGACATATTCTTGATATCGGAAAACGGCTGACTTTCGTCTATCAGACAGAAAAGAAGGGATTCGGCGATGCGGTATATAGATGTGCTGACTTTGCAGCTAACGAACCGGTTCTGCTATTGTTGGGTGACACTATCTACCGCAGCAATACCAACAAATGTTGTGCACTGCAATTCATCGAGGCTTTCGAGAATTTCAACAAACCGATGATGTCTATTCATGAAATACCACTTGAGAAGGTGTGCTACTATGGTGTTACTTCCGGTAAATGGATTGACACCAAGGAAACGGTACTCAACATGAACAATATCACAGAGAAACCATCGTCCGCTTATGCTGAGGAAAATCTCGGGGTACCTTTATTGACGGAAAAGGGTAAAAAAAGCTACTATTGCGCATTTGGTTCGTACATCCTAACTAATGAGGTATTCGCCCAGTTGAAGGATAATATCAAAAATAACGTGGTGAACGCCAAGGGAGAAATAGAACTGACAACTGCCCTGGAACATGTAAGACAGAAATATGGCCTATTGGGTGTGAAACTCGATGGACAGATGTTTGATATCGGTGTGCCGAATGAATACCACAACACGATGTGCAATTTTGCTTCGCCATGCTGACAGTGTTCCTTGTCTCCATACTTACTCTTGTACAACTCAACTGTGAAAACCTGTTTGACTGCTCACATGACGAGGGGAAAAACGACACAGAATTCACGGCTGAGGGGAAAAGGCATTGGACAAAACAGAAATACTGGCAGAAAACAGAAAACATAGCCAAGGAACTGATAGGCTGTTGCGGCAAGGATACACTACCCGACCTAATCACTCTCTGCGAGGTGGAGAATGACACGGTAATGGAAAGGCTGACACGACGCACGGCTATGGGACAACTTGGCTATAGGTATATCATGACCAATTCGCGCGATGAAAGAGGCATCGACGTGGCAATAATATATAACACTATGTCATTCAGGCCTATCTGCCATAAATCAATCAGGCCCGAAGACAATCACCCTGAGCATCCACTTAGAGATATTCTCTACCTCTGCGGCAGCGTTGCCTCAGGCGACACGCTACACATAGTAGCAGTGCACGCCCCGAGCAAGTTCGGCGGTGAGAAGAAGTCATTAAAACGACGTATGGTTGTAATGGAAAAGACCGTCGAGATTATTGACTCTATTCGACACACTAACAGGGATGCCAAGATAATAATAGCAGGTGATTTCAACGACACTGCAGACAGCAAGGCCATGACTTACTTAGAAGGGCATGGTTTGATGAACGTCACGAAACATGCTTGTGGCAAGCATGGAGCGCAAGGAAGTTATAAGTATAAGGGCAAGTGGGAAAGCATAGACCACATCCTTATCGGTGAGAATATGCGCCATAGGGTGATTACTGCCGATATATACGATAATCCTTTTTTATTATCTAAGGACAATAAATACGGAGGATGGAAGCCACGCCGCTCCTTCAACGGATTCAGATACGCCCCCGACGGTTACAGTGACCATCTGCCTGTTGTGATAAAATATTTGAAGACGCCATCAATAAAAAACGAAGGTACCTTCGATAAACAATGAAGGAACCTTCGTTAGATACTAATATATTGTGGGTAAATATCAAGCTACCTTCTCAAGTCGCTTCATCATTGCAAACATGAAGAGTGCTGAGAGGAGGCAGAGTACAATGAATACTGTCCATACCATCCACAAGGGAAGACTACCCCAGAGGAATCCACCCACACTGACAAGGAAATTACCAATGGCTGTTGCAACAAACCAACCTCCCATCATCATACCCTTATATTTTGGAGGTGCTACCTTGGAAACAAAGGATATTCCCATAGGAGAAAGCAGCAACTCTGCAAATGTCAAAACAAGATAGGTAGAGATGAGCCAGTTTGTTGACACAAATGTTCCATTATCTCCAGCTGCAGCCTGTGCGTCGGGGGTAAGAAGACCAAACGAGCCAAATGCCATTACGCCAAAACCGACGGCGGCAACAAGCATACCGTATGCTATCTTGCGAGGGGCAGAAGGTTCCTTTCCCCTACGAGCCAACGCACTGAAAATGGCAAGGCTAACAGGAGTGAGAGCCACTACATAACAGGGATTGAACTGTTGGAAGATAGGGGCAGAAATATCAATTGAGCCTGACACATTGGTGTATTGCCAATAAAGGAATGCAACACAGGCTGCAAGAACACCACCAGAGATGATTTTTCCATTAGATGACTTACTCTGAAACAAGGAGAACAATGCATACACAATAATGATTATGGCAACCAAATTAAGCACGTCGAAAGCCATACTCTGTACACCTTCTACACTCTTCACCGTGAACTCATTGGCAAAATATGTAAGAGTAAGTCCATTCTGATGGAATGCCATCCAGAAAAATATCACAACTGCATACACCAGACAGAGTGCTACAACACGAGCACGGGTGTCGGCAGGAGATAGTTCCTCAACAGTATCATCTGCGCTCTTCTTTGAATCTTTATCTTTCTTGCCACCTTCAACGTGACGGAATGTAGGACGAGTAAGATAATATATAGCAATAGAAAGAATCAGAGAAGCACAGGCAACGGCAAATGCAAAGTGATAGGAATCGTTCTCAGAAACTCCCATATTTGCCTGGGCCCACTCCATAATCTTAACAGCTGCTGTAGGAGCAAATAAAGCACCGATATTGATAGCCATATAAAAGATTGAAAAACCAGAGTCACGCTTGTCGGAGTACTGCGACGAATTATAGAGGTCGCCTACCATCACCTGCAAGTTGCCTTTGAACAAACCAGTGCCAAGGGCAATCATTACTAAAGCCGCCATCATTACAACTAATGCTACAATGTCACCACCAAGGGGCACAGATAACAGCAAATAGCCTGCAAACATAATGATGATACCACTGGTTACCATCTTACCAAAACCAAACTTGTCGGCCATCATACCACCAAACAACGGAAGGAAATAGACCAACATCAGAAAACTACTGTAGATAAAACCCGCTGTACCTGGAGCCAAACCAAAATTGGCTCTCAGAAAGAGAGCGAAAACGGCGAGCATGGTGTAATAACCAAAGCGCTCACCAGTATTGGCAAGTGCCAATGCAAAAAGACCTTTCGGTTGTCCTTCAAACATAACTAAATTTTTATTAGATGATTAATACTATTTAATATTCTTATTTTTACTCTTCACAATATCCCATAAATAGGTCAACTTGACAAATATGCCACTATTGTTACTTCGCCCGAAATAGTCGCTCTTGGTGTTCTTGTATATGTCACCAAGACCATAGTAATAACGGCCTTCAATAATAAAATGTCCTAACTTGGGATTGCTGTATTCAAGACCGAAACCGGCGGTAATACCATAATCAAACTTACGCTGGACATCGAGAGTATCCATCACTGCATCACGCAAAGCACCAATACGGTCATTAACATTGCGAGAGCCATAGTCGAAGTTACTTTTTTTCTTGTCACCAAGATACATGCCCACCTGAGGACCTAATTGGAAAAAGGCTTGAAATCCCTTGCGCTCCCTACCCCATCCCAGACGCGCCATTAACGGCACTTGAACATAGGTGATTTGACGCTCATATTCTTCTGCCACTTTGGTTACTGAGTTAATCACCGGCAAGTCGTCTGCTGTACGGATATCTTCCGTCCATCCCATTTGGGATATATTGACTTCACCTACAATGGCACAAATACTTTTGAAATACTTTTCGCATGTATAGCGGACTGTGAAACCACCAGTGAGACCACCATGCATCTTCTGAGTCACTGACGGAGTAAATCCGACATTGCTCATAACATAACCACCGTTGACACCTATGGCCAACTCATTGCGGTGGTCGCCTATCTGAGCCCATGATGACATCGACATGAACATAAGTAGTAATGATATTGTAAATATCCTGCGCATGAGTCTAATAATTAATCGTTTCTATCTGATGTGTGGGTTTATAGTGGACAAACAGCAACGACGTGTTGCGATATCCGCCATTGGCTATCTTCTCAAACTTAAGAGGAGTCTGCACCGGAATATAACCTACAGAGCCTGGAGCACCTGTAAATTTCTTGCCTTGCTTATAGAATCCCTTAAGGAAAAACATTGCATGATCGAAACCTGTTACGGCAAAGCGTGGCAATGCCTGCATCATATCTGTATGAAAATTCCAACGATACTTGGTCATTATCTTGTCGGTTGACGACGAAAGAGGATTTAGATAGAATGTAGCTGGGATATATACATTATATTTATAATAGTTATCGATGTCGTATTTTGTGTACATCATCCATTCTGTATATCCAAACATGGTGATATCAACATCAGGATTATTGACCGAAAAATTGTTGAGCTTGGCAAAAGCAAGGTTTAACTCTGGGGAACGGCCGGTATTTAGAATGACCACATTGGGTTTGTTCTTACTGAATGCCTTGGCAAAATATGGTTCACTTGACTTCAGATTGGTGATATTATACTCACGACCCATTGTCTCCATCCTGCGACGCAATCCCATCGTAAAAACACCCTTTTTGCTTGTGGTGTCATTGCAATCAATGATGACAGTATTATATCCTGCAAAACGCTGGAGGAACTTGTCGATTGTCGCCTCATTAATGTCTGTGGGCGACTGATATACCTGGAAGAGATTGGAGTTGTTGAACAACTCTGGAGCATTGATTGAGAAGGGTATCAACACCTTGATATCGTGCTTGGAAGCAAAGGAAGCCAATGGAGCAACTTGCTTGGAATATAAAGGACCGATAATAATATCACAGGTAGATGCATTCTTGTCGTTAAGAAACTTCGTGATATTGGCATCTTCTGACACATTCCATGCAAATACATCCACAGACATACCAGTGTGCTTAAGACTATCCACAGCCATCAACACACCACGATAGTATTCCACCATTCGCCGCCCGTCACCATTGTCATTGTGAAGAGGCAACATCACTCCTAGACGTATAGAGGTCTTTTTATCTACCAACTTTCCTGGTACAACCTTAGCGGCTGGTTCTACCTTTGACTTGGGATAAGGGATGACAATAAAGTCGCCCTTCTTAAGTTCATAACCTGGTGTATTCATCTCAGGGTTGGCATCGATGAGTTCCTGGACTGTTAGTCCGTTGTCACGGGCAATACCAAATAATGTTTCCTTCTTCTTTACTTTATGCATCTCGCGAATGTTAGACTTAGTCTGGGCAAGAATGCAGTCACAAGTACAAAAAAGTACCAAAAGTGCCAAAAAATATCTTAAAAGTCGTTTCATATTCGTATATTTTTAAATTTCGGCAACAAAATTACTAAAAAAAAGTGGGGAAATCAACTAAATTCACTAATTTTGCACTAAATATTTCAATAATAATGGATTTTAGACAGATATTTATACTTTTTTTGTGCATTTTTGCGCATAATTGCGCTTTTGCCGACATATTCCCGACTGCTGTCTATACAGATGCAAACGGGGAGAGTATTGAAACAACGGATGCTATATCCGATGCCCAGGCACCATTGGAGGTGGAGTTCAAAGCAACTATTAATGACATACCCGACAATGAACTGCCAGCATTGGAATGGAGGTTTACTAGAGAAGGTGAACAGACTCCGTTTGTAACAAGATACGAGGAAAGTACTTCATATACTTTCGTCGAATCTGGTACATTTCTCGTGTCCCTATATGCCACTTACAACGGGACAAGTGACCCAGAACTAGCAGGAAGTATTTCAATCACCATCAGTACGAGTATGCTTGAAATGCCTAATGCCTTCTCACCTAATGGTGACGGTGTAAACGATATATACAAAGCTAAATCCAATCACAGGAGTATAGTGGAGTTTCATGCGTATATCTTCAATAGATGGGGACAGAAACTATTCGACTGGACAAACATCAACGAAGGTTGGGACGGTACAGTTCACGGGAAACCGGTAAAGGATGGTACATATTTCGTTCTCGTAAAGGCCAAAGGAGCCGACGGACGGGAATATAATATAAAAAAGGATGTTAATATATTAAGAACATACATTGAAAATGAGCAATAATAAAGCAAAAAAAGGAGAGGACTTCATCAATGTCTGGGGTGCAAGAGTGCACAACCTTAAAGATATAGACGTTCAAATACCAAGGGATAGTCTGACAGTCATAACGGGACTGTCAGGCTCGGGCAAATCATCACTAGCCTTCGACACTATCTATGCCGAGGGACAGAGAAGATATATAGAGACATTCTCGGCATATGCAAGAAATTTCCTCGGAGGAATGGAGCGACCTGATGTTGACAAGATTACCGGACTGAGTCCCGTGATCAGTATCGAACAGAAAACAACAAACAGGAATCCTCGTTCTACTGTAGGAACGACAACTGAGATTTATGACTTCCTACGCCTGCTTTTCGCACGGGCTGGCAAGGCTTATAGCTTTGCAACAGGCGAGGAAATGGTGAAATACACGGAAGAACGTGTTGTAGAGATGATTCATCGCGACTATTCAGGAAAAAAAATATTGGTTCTGGCACCTGTTGTGAGAAGTAGAAAGGGGCATTATCGTGAATTATTTGACAGTCTTAGGCGAAAGGGCTATCTATATGTTCGTGTTGACGGTGGACTAAAAGAGATTACGGAAGGCATGAAACTTGACCGATACAAGAATCATGACATTGAAGTAGTTATTGACAAGATGATGGTTAAGGACAACCAAGATGAAAACCGTCTGAAGAAAAGTGTTGCAACTGCAATGAAGGCAGGAGACGGTCTCATAATGATTCTTGACAACGACACGAATGAGGCCAAGTTCTTCTCCAAGCGATTAATGTGTCCAACAACGGGAATGGCTTATAGTGACCCTGCCCCTAATAACTTCTCATTTAACTCTCCACAAGGGGCTTGCCCAAAATGCAAGGGACTAGGAGTAGTTAACGAGATTGACATGGATAAGGTTATTCCTAAAAAGGATATTAGCATATACAATGGAGCCATCACTCCATTAGGTAAATATAAGAACCAGATGATATTCTGGCAGATTGATGCTGTATTAAAACAATATGGTTTTGACTTAAAAACTCCGGTGGAAGAACTATCGGACGAAGCCCTCAATGAAGTGATGTACGGTTCAATCGGTTCGGTAAAAATCAGCAAAGACCTTGTTGGGACATCTTCTGATTTTTTCTCTACCTACGATGGAGTTGTGAAGTACTTGCGTAATGTTATGGAGAACGATGATTCTGCAAGTGCGCAGAAATGGTCGGTACAGTTCACTGCGGTTAAAACGTGCAGCGAGTGTAATGGTAACCGTCTTAACCGTGAGGCTTTGTCATACAGAATATGGAATAAAAATATTGCCGAACTGGCAAATATGGACATAAGTGAACTAAGAACATGGATTGACAACGCGATGGAGCATCTTGACACACAACAAAAGTCCATCGCCAATGAAATCGTTAAGGAGATTAAGACAAGACTTGATTTCTTGCTGGAGGTTGGTCTTGACTATCTATCTCTCAACCGTCAGTCGGCAAGTCTGTCGGGAGGAGAAAGTCAACGTATCCGACTCGCTACTCAGATAGGTTCACAACTTGTTAACGTATTATATATCCTTGACGAACCAAGTATAGGTCTGCATCAGAGGGACAACGAGAGACTGATTAAATCGCTTAAGGAACTTAGGGACATAGGCAACACCGTCATCGTAGTGGAACATGATAAAGACATGATGCTTGCAGCCGACTATGTTGTGGACATCGGTCCGAAAGCTGGACGCAAAGGTGGTGAGGTGGTTTTCCAAGGCACACCACAGGATATGCTTAAACAACATACTATCACCAGTATGTATCTGAATGGGGAAATGAATATTGAAATACCCAAACAACGTAGAAAGGGCAATGGGAGGAGCTTAATACTGCATGGGGCAAAGGGAAATAATCTTAAGAATATCGACGTAGAATTTCCTTTGGGTAAACTGATTGTAGTAACAGGTGTGAGCGGTTCGGGAAAATCGACACTTATAAATGAAACACTCCAACCTATATTAAGTAAGCATTTCTATCGCTCATTAAAGGAGCCACTTGAATATGATTCTATTGAAGGCATTGAGAATATTGATAAGATTGTAGATGTTGATCAAAGTCCTTTGGGAAGGACTCCACGCTCTAATCCTGCAACATATACTGGTGTTTTCTCGGATATCCGTTCATTGTTCGTTAATTTACCAGAAGCAAAAATCAGAGGCTACAAACCTGGCAGATTTTCATTTAACGTGAAGGGTGGAAGATGTGAGGCTTGTAATGGTAATGGATATAAAACAATAGAGATGAATTTCCTGCCTGATGTGATGGTGCCATGTGAGGTTTGTCATGGTAAGAGATATAACCGCGAGACTCTGGAGGTGAGATACAAGGGAAAGAGTATAGCTGATGTCCTTGAAATGACGGTTAACCAAGCAGTGGAATTCTTCGAGAATGTACCGGATATTCTTAGAAAAATCAAGACCATTCAAGATGTAGGCTTGGGATATATCAAACTTGGACAACCTTCAACTACATTGTCTGGAGGTGAGAGCCAGAGAGTAAAACTGGCCACAGAACTGAGTAAAAAGGACACAGGAAGGACACTTTACATTCTCGATGAACCCACTACTGGTTTGCATTTCGAAGATATCAGAATACTGATGGATGTACTGCAAAAACTTGTAGATAGAGGAAATACCGTAATTGTTATCGAGCATAATCTAGATGTCATTAAAATGGCAGACCATATTATTGACATCGGTCCTGAAGGCGGTAGAGCTGGAGGTAAGGTGTGCGCTACAGGAACCCCAGAATACGTAGCAAAATCAAAAAATAGTTTCACAGCATTATTCCTCAAAGAAGAACTGAAAAGATGATATGGACTGATAGAATCAGACAAGTGAAGATAGGTCTGGTAATAACTGCAATAATCATTGCAGTAGCATCACTGGCAACATCACATTTCCTTATCCGAGATTTATCGAATGAGGAAAAGAATAAGATGACAACATGGGCTGAAGCATTGCACACACTTAACAATGCTTCAGAGAATACAGACCTATCGCTTGTATTGAATGTCATTAAGTCTAACAACACTATACCTGTTGTTGTATTGTCGTCAAAAGGAGAAATCTGTGACTATAGGAACATCTCTATTAATGCCGACAATGCTATAGACTCTATCAAGGCTTTAAGAAAAATAGCTAACAGCTGTTATAAAGCGGGAAACTATGTCAAAATTGATTTAGATGGAACATCAGACTACCAACTCATTTGTTATAAAGAGTCAACCATGCTTAAGAGACTTGCAACATATCCATATGTACAATTAGGTGTTGTGCTAATATTCGTTATTGTTGCAATATTTGCATTGTTGGCATCAAAAAAAGCGGAACAAAACAAAGTTTGGGTTGGACTTTCGAAAGAGACTGCACATCAACTTGGCACTCCTATCTCAAGTATGATGGCATGGACAGAAATCCTTAAGGAGACATATCCTGATGACGAGATGGTAGCAGAAATGGGTAAGGACGTGAAACGATTAGAGATTATTGCAGAAAGATTCTCAAAAATTGGTTCTATTCCTGAATTAAAGGCTTCACCCATTAATGAAGTAATTGATCATGTTGTTGATTACATGAACAAACGTACGTCGTCAAAGGTAAAGATAATATATCATACAACAGATAATGATATAATTGCCCTCATTAATCCTGCATTATTTGAATGGGTCATTGAAAACCTATGCAAAAATGCAGTTGACGCTATGGAAGGTAAAGGCTGTATTAACATTTCTACCTTCTATGAAAGAACAATCCTTTGTATTGAAATTAAGGACAATGGAAAAGGTATAAAGAGAAATGACATAAAAAACGTTTTCACCCCTGGTTTTACCACCAAAAAAAGAGGTTGGGGGTTAGGTTTGTCACTTGCAAAAAGAATAATTGAAAACTACCACAAAGGCAAGATATTCGTGAAAGAATCAGAAGTAGGAAAAGGAACAACATTCAGAATAGAATTGAAAAAATAAGAAGCAACAAGGTTATATACATAAAAAAGCCCTGAAAGTATTTCTACTCTCAGGGCTTCGCTTTTCATAAAAGAAGGCGGCTTCCTACTCTCCCGCATTGCATTGCA
>OBLI01000300.1_pt1 | contig 53953 bp, 46 predicted proteins | sample 1519701 | NCBI WGS metagenome assembly OBLI01 (sample SAMEA3663005, study PRJEB22513) | pig gut metagenome | biome: pig gut; feature: pig-associated habitat; material: faeces | place: France | collected 2012
CCAAAGAAAACCTTGAGTGCAGCCTCGCTTCTTAGCGAGTGCGAGCGTAAGCGACGCAGGAGCTTAGAAGCGCGAGGCTGTGCTAAGAGCGAGAGCGAGTTTTCTATGGGTACTGCCGCTACCTGTCCTTTTAAATGTCTGAACAGAGTCCACGAAGTATCAAATTACATCAGTCAGTATATGCACGAAGTAACAATCAAGCACTACGACAAACTGAAAACTATCTTGCTTCCCTGACATAAACCTTTGCCGCCTTGAATTCTCCCAGCAGCTTCCATTCATCCACCTTGAAATCCTTTTCAAAGGAATCAAAGCGGCGGTTGTTCAGAATCAGGAAAACCCGCTTGTCTGTCGGCAGCTCCTCAAAGGAAATAAACGGCATGACATTCTTGGCGTTCCAGCTCTTGCCGTCCGGCAGCATGCCAGGGATGGACTCAGCCTTTTCCAGCCTGTAGACCATCTTGCCACCATAGAAGACAATGGAGGTCTTGTAGTCCCCGTAGCTGACCACCAGGTCATCCTCAGTCACCATGTCCTTGTATACGGCGGCTACATTCTTGCCGCTGTAGCCCTCGTCAGAGCAGGCCGGTACAGCCAAAGCAAAGGTAAGTACGCCATAGACAGCCACCGCGCCTATTACCATGCGCTTCACCAGAACCTCCCTGTTGTAGAGGTAACGGGCCACCAGGATGGCAATCGGCAGCAGGGCAGGCAGGGTATAGGTGGTATACTTGGTAGCCATGCACTGATAGAAGATATTTACCACCAGTGCCCAGGTCAGCAGGAATGCCGTAGTCATGTCAATGACAGGCTTCTGGCGCAGCTTGACATACTTGCGGATAACAGCCGGCAGCGTCCAGCTCCAAGGCAGGCAGCCCAGGAAGAAAATCATCAGGTAGTACCACCATACATCCCAGCGTGGATGCTCGGACTGGGTAGCCCGGAGGAAGTTGTGTACCCCCAGGAAATTATTGATAAAATCCATGCCGTGGATGGTGTACATCATGTAGTACCAGCTGCCGGCAACCAGTGCATAGAGCACCAGCCCGCTAGGCAGGCGAAGGCGCAGGAATTCCTTGAAATCCCGGCGGATGCACAGGAAAACCGTCAGCACAAAGCCCGGCAGCAGCAGCCCGATCGGCCCCTTGTCCAGGGTTGCCAGCCCGGCAAAGAGATAGCAGAGATAGTACAGGTTCCGCTTGCCGGTGGAGTAGCCCAGGAAAAAGCAAATCAGCACCGCATTGAAAAATACAAACAGCGTCAAATCAGTAATAACCGTCTTGGACAGCAGCCAGTATTCAAAGCAGGTGCCCAGAACCCCTGCTGCCATGAGGCCGGTTTTCCTGTCATAAAGCCTGCGGGCAAAGCCGTAGGTCATGCACAGTCCCAGCACGCCGAATACCCCCGGGAAAAAACGGGAGGCAAATTCATTGATGCCGAACAGCTTGTAGGCGGCAATCAGCTCCCAGTAAAAAAATGCCGGCTTGTCATACCAGTAGTTGCCATAAATCCGTGGCGATACATAGTCACCTGACCTGAGCATTTCCGTGGCTGTCAGGGTATAGTTGGACTCAACAGGATCAGTAATGGCAATCGCCCAGTTGCCCAGCATAAAAAGGATAAAGCCTGCTGCACTGATAAGCAGCAAATCTTTTTTTGCAGTTGTCATTTCACAGCTCCCTTCCATATTGCTCATATTTTTCATTAATCATTAATCATCAGCACGGCGGATATCAGCCCCCAGCATTACCAGCTTGGATACCAGGTTGTCATAGCCCCGGTCGATGTGATGGATATAGCCAACCCTGGTTTCGCCCTCTGCCACCAGCCCTGCCAGCACCATGGCAGCTCCGGCACGCAGGTCAGTAGCCTTGACAGCACAGCCATGCAGCCTGTCAACGCCCTCCACCATGGAGGTGCGCCCGTCAATGCGGATGTTGGCGCCCATGCGTTTCAGCTCGTCAACATGCATGAAGCGGTTCTCGAAAACAGTCTCCGTCACCCGGCCCATGCCCTCGGACACCGTCAAAAGCGCCATGAACTGCGCCTGCATATCTGTAGGAAAGCCCGGATAAGGCAGCGTCTTGATGTCCACAGCCTTGGTGCGCCTGTCGCAGACTACGCGGATGCCATCGATGTTTTCCTCGATGGTGACGCCTGCCTCCTTCAGCTTGGCGATGACCGGCTTCAGATGCTCGCTGATGGCATTCTCGATGTACACATCCCCCTTGGTCATGGCGGCTGCCACCATGTAGGTGCCTGCCTCGATGCGGTCAGGGATAATGGTATAGTTCTTGCCGGTCAGGCTCTTGACGCCCTCAATCTTGATTACGTTGGTACCGGCACCCCGCACTCTGGCACCCATCACATTCAGGTAGTTTGCCAGGTCGATAATCTCCGGCTCCTGGGCAGGGTTCTCAATGATAGTAGTGCCCTCTGCCATGGAGGCTGCCATCATGATGTTTTCGGTTGCTCCCACGCTTGGGAAGTCAAGGTAAATCCTCGCCCCCTTCAGCCCCTCCGGCGCGGTGGCTTCAATGTAGCCGTGGCCGATGTCAATCCTTGCCCCCAGTGCTTCAAAGCCCTTCAGGTGCAGGTCAATAGGCCGGGTGCCGATGGCACAGCCCCCCGGCAGGGAAATCTTGGCCCTGCCGCAGCGTGCCAGCAAAGGACCAATAATAAGGAAGGAAGCACGCATCTTGCGCACCAGGTCATAAGGCGCCTCGCAGCTGGCAATCTGTGAGCTGTCCACCAGCAGGGTGTTCTTGTCTGCATCGAATTCCGCCTTTACGCCCAGCTGTTCCAGCACGGCACTCAGGGTATGCACATCGTCCAGTGCCGGAACCTCCTCCAGCTTGCTTGGCACATTCTGTCCCAGCAGTGCCGCTGCAATAATCGGCAGTACCGCATTTTTTGCTCCACTGATTTTTACTCGTCCCCGCAGGGCTTTACCGCCATTTATAATCAATTTTTCCATTTATGTATATTTTCCTCCTACAAACTGTCATGCAGTAGCTTATTTCTCAAAAAACTCTTGCAAAAATCTGCCCGTCTGATAATCCTGGGCATACTTCTAACAAGTAGCATAGTTCAGTTTATCATTTATAGTCAGCACATGCAAGCAATATTATTTTTGACGTATTTTGCTCATTTATGAAAAATAATGCTTGATTTTGATTGAAAATGGTGATATGATATAATTACAAAAGAGAAAGGACTTGATGAGGATGCTTACGGAAGAACGGTATTCCGCTATCATGCAGACACTGAGTGAAAAGAAGGCTGCCACCGTCAGCCAGCTGGCTGAGAAGCTGGGGGTTTCCGAGTCTACCATTCGCCGGGACCTGATTGCCCTGGATAATGCCGGCAGGCTGTGCAAGGTGCATGGCGGTGCAACCCTGAACGGCAACCTGTATCTCACCCAGGAGGATGATGTATCCACCAAGCAGGATCAGCACAGCAGCGAGAAGGACATGATTGCCAGGTATGCTGCCGGGCTGATTGAACCGGAAGATTTCGTGTTTTTGGATGCAGGCACCACCACCTTCAGGCTGATTGATTATCTGCCAGTCCAGCAGGTAGCAGATGTTGCCTTCGTCACCAACGGCATCCAGCACGCAGCGAAGCTGGCGGCTATGGGGCTGAAGGTGTACCTGCCGGGGGGCAGGCTGAAGCCTGTTACTCAGGCACTGGTAGGCACGGAGGCCGTCCAGAACCTGTCCTGCTACAATTTTACCAAGGGGTTTTTTGGTGCCAACGGCATCAGCAGCACCGCAGGGTTTTCCACGCCGGATTTCAGCGAGAGCAAGGTCAAGACCGAGGCCATGCAGCACTGCCGGAAGTGCTTTGTGCTGGCAGACAGCTCCAAGTTCAAGCGGATTTTCCCTGTCACCTTTGCCCGGTTGCCGGAGGCGGATATCATTACCGATGTGCTGCCTGACAGCAAGTATAAAAAGCTTACAAATATTGTTGAGGTAGGAGAAGAAAAATGATCTACACAGTTACTTTTAATCCGGCTCTTGATTATATTGTCCGCCTGGACAGCTTTGCGGCCGGTGAAATCAATCGCGTCAAGTATGAGCAGGTGCTGGGGGGCGGCAAGGGCATCAACGTGTCCATCGTGCTGCAGAACCTGGGCCATGAGAGCACGGCTTTGGGCTTTCTGGCAGGCTTTACCGGCAGGGAGATCGTGCGCCAGCTGGCTGGGTTCGGCTGCAAGAGCGATTTTGTGGAGCTGCCGGAGGGCTTTTCCCGTATCAATGTAAAGGTCAAGGCTGAGTCCGAGACAGAAATCAACGGCCAGGGGCCAAACATTACCCCGGAGGCACAGGCGGAGCTCTTTGCCAAGCTGGACAGGCTGCAGGCAGGTGATACCCTGGTGCTGGCAGGCAGCATTCCAAATACCCTGCCGGATGATATTTACCAGCGCATCATGGGCCGGCTGGAGGGCAGGGGCATCAATATCGTGGTGGATGCCACCAAGCAGCTGCTCATGAAGGTGCTGCCGTATAAGCCGTTCCTCATCAAGCCAAACAATCACGAGCTGGGAGAGATGTTCGGCGTGATTCTGAAGACCAAAGAGGAAATCATCGACCATGCCAAAAAGCTGCAGGAGATGGGAGCCAGGAACGTGCTGATTTCCATGGCAGGGGATGGCGCCATGCTTCTGACGGAGGATGGCACTGTCTACCAAAGCCAGGCACCAAAGGGGACGCTGGTGAACTCCGTGGGGGCAGGTGACTCCATGGTGGCAGGCTTTATCTGCGGCTACAAGGAAACCGGCTCCCTGGAGGAGGCCTTCTACATGGGGGTAGCCACCGGCTCCGCCTCCGCCTTTTCCGAGAATCTTGCTACCAGGGCAGAAGCAGATGCCCTGCTGGCAACTATCCGCTGATGGGAAGCTCTTGCAGGCTGATAGCAGGTATAGATTATAAATATAGGCATAGGTAATTAACCAAGGTTTTGCACGGTGCCGGTTGTAAGCAGGCCGGCACTGTCATGACAATTCGTTAGGGGTAGCGAATTGATAGAAATTATTATTTTTTAGGGTTATTGTTGTTGTATTGAAAAGCAGAAGGGACGAATTACTATGAAAATTAGGGATTTATTGAGCAGGGAGAGCATTCAGCTGAATGTGGCACCTGTCTCCAAGGCAGAGGCCATCAACAAGCTGGCTGACCTGATGGATGCTTCCGGCAAGCTGTCTGACAAGGAGCAGTATATCAAGGACGTGCTGAAGCGTGAGGCTTCCGGCACTACGGGGCTGGGGGACGGCATCGCCACTCCTCATGCCAAGAGCGCAGGGGTAAGGACGGCAGGCCTTTCTGCCATGACCGTGCCTCAGGGCATGGATTTTGAGGCTATGGACGGCCTGCCATCCCGGCTGTTCTTCATGATTGCGGCCCCGGACGGCTCCAACGACACCCATTTGGAGCTTTTGAGCAAGCTGGCAACCATGCTGATGGATCCGGATTTTGTCAACGCCCTTGTAGGTGCAAAGAACGTGGATGAATTCCTCAGCCTGATTGATGCCAAGGAGGCAGGGACATTCCAGGCAGCTGGCGGCAGCAAGGCAATCACCGTCGATGCCTCCCGGAAAATCCTGGCGGTAACTGCCTGCCCGACCGGCATTGCCCATACCTTTATGGCGGCCGAGTCCCTGGAGCAGCACGCCAAGAAGCGGGGCATCTGGATCAAGGTGGAGACCAATGGCTCCGGCGGTGCCAAGAACGTGCTTACCCGTCAGGAGATTGCCGAGGCGGAGTGCATTATCATCGCTGCCGATAAGAACGTGGAAATGGCACGGTTTGATGGCAAGCCTGTGATTAAGACCAAGGTAGCCAACGGCATCAACAAGGCTGATGAGCTTCTGGACAAGGCTCTTTCCGGCCAGGCTCCTATCTATCATCATGCTGGCGGCGGCTCTGCAGCTGCCGATGAGGGAGATAACGAGAGCATTGGGCGGCAGATTTACAAGCACCTGATGAACGGTGTTTCCCACATGCTGCCATTCGTTATCGGCGGCGGTATCCTCATCGCCCTGGCCTTCCTCTTTGATACCTTTGATCCGGCCAATCCGGGTGGCTTCGGTTCCAACACTCCTCTTGCCAAGTTCTTTATGAGCGTAGGCGGTGCTTCCTTTGGCTTCATGCTGCCAGTGCTGGCTGGTTTTATCGCCATGAGCATTGCTGACCGTCCGGGCCTGGCTGTAGGCTTTGTAGGCGGCGCTATGGCTGCTTCCGGCGGCTCCGGCTTTTTGGGAGCCCTGCTGGCAGGTTTTGCCGGTGGCTATATCGTTGTAGCCCTGCGGAAGGTATTTTCCTGCCTGCCTGAGTCCCTGGAGGGAATCAAGCCGGTTCTCCTGTACCCTGTACTGGGCATCTTCATCATGGGCGTGCTGATGCAGTTCGTCATCACTCCGCCTGTGGCCGGTATCAATGAGTGGATGATGGATACCCTGAAGAACATGGACACCAGCTCCCGTGTTATGGTAGGACTGATCATGGGCGGCATGATGGCTGTTGATATGGGCGGCCCTGTGAACAAGGCTGCTTATGTAACCGGCACCGGCCTTCTGGCCGGCGGCGAGTATGGCGTCATGGCTGCCGTTATGGCCGGTGGCATGGTTCCGCCTATCGCCATCGCCCTCTGCACCACTTTCTTTGGCAACCGCTTCTCCGAGAACGAGAGAAAGTCCGGCATTACCAACTTCGTAATGGGACTGTCCTTCATTACCGAGGGTGCTATCCCATTTGCAGCAGCTGACCCGCTGCGTGTGATTCCATCCCTGGTGGTGGGCTCCGCTACTGCCGGTGCCCTGTCCATGGCATTTGACTGCACCCTGCGTGCACCTCATGGCGGTATCTTCGTAGTGCCTACCATCGGCAATCCGCTGATGTATCTGGCGGCTATCGCCATCGGCGCTGTTATCAGCTGCCTGATTATGAGCGTACTGAAAAAGCCAGTCAAGGCTTGAGGCTTAAATGTTAAAGCTTAAATGTTAAAGATTTAGCCCTCCCATAATATTCCCATATTATTTCCATAATAATCAAATGAAGCACCCCCGGGCCTGGTATAATCAGCCAGTTCCGGGGGCGTTTTCCATGCTTGTTGCTATGCTTTTTGCTTTTTATAGGGGGCAGCCAAGGCAGCTGCTGATCAGATGAAATATTCAATGGTCTTTTCTGCTGTCAGCAGGGTGTTCTGGTTCCCCAGCAGCACCGCTTCCCGTTCCTCCACAGGGCCCAGGGCGTACAGGGAAAGCTCTGTGGTGTTGAACATATCTGCCGGTACAATGCGGTTGTAGGCAAAGGGCTGGTGGAGAACCACCTGCACCTGGGGATAATCCTCGTAGGGCGTGTCCCGGAAATAGGGGTCAAACATGTACACCATGCCGTCCTTGATGCCGCTGAGCATGACATAATGCCATTCGTCCAGCCACAGCCTCACCACGGCGGCACCGCCCCGTGTCAGGATATCATCCAGCCTGCCGCCCTTGCCCAGATGCACCTGGTTTTCAGCGATGTACTCGCTGGTGACAGGCAGCTGTCCTACCCGGCTGAACTGCTTCAGCCAGTTGCTGAGAAACATCATGGCCATGTGGGAGGTGCCGCTTTTGCCGGGAGCTCCCTCCATGTTGTAGCAGTCCAGGCAGTACAGCATTACGTTGCGGATGATTTCCGGGGGGATTTCCTCCCGCTGAAAAAGATAGCTGATGGCATCCAGCATGGCGGTGGGGCCGCAGTCGTATTCGGTTAATTGGTAGTGCAAAGGATTTTTCGCCATGCTGCTCACACCTCCGACAATATGAGGGCTGCTGCCAGGCGGCTGCCCTGCCACAAATCTTCGCTAGTCGTGTATTCCTCCGTGGTATGCATCTTGTACATGCCGTTGGACAGCACCAGCCCCTGCAGTCCATGCTGAGAGAGGGGGTTCTGGTCACTGCCGCCGAAGGTCTCCGTAAGCTCTCCGCTTAGCCCCAGCTTCCGGCATGCCTCCAGGAACCTTTGGGCAGCTCCTGATTTTGCCGGTGTTTCGTAGCTGCGGATGTGCACCTTGTGGGAAAATTCCGCCCCGGCACCGGCGGCCGTGGCAGTTTCCTTGGTGAGCCTCTCTATCTTCCTGGTTATGTCCATGACCTTTTCGTGGTTGTAGCCCCGCACCTCCCCCTTGATGGTGCAGCTTTCCGGCACGATGTTAATCATCATGCCCCCCTGGATGATGCCCACGTTGCAGGTGGTTTCCGTGTCCAGGTGCCCCTGGGGGATCTTGGCCAGAAGCCCTGCCATGATGGCTATGGCGTTGATGCCCTTTTCCGGCTCCATGCCGGCGTGGGCGGCCCTGCCCTTGATGGTGGCGCAGAAGGAGACCAGGGTAGGCGCCCGCCTGGCGGCGGTGCCGATTTTGCCGGTCAGGTCCAGCACATAGGAGTCTTTTGATTTTACCTTTGAGAAATCAAATTTTTCCAGCCCTTCGCAGTAGGTTTCTTCTGCCACGGAAAAAATGATTTCCACCGGGCGGTGGGGGAGGCCGCTTGCCTGCACCAGGCGTATGCCCTGCAAAATCTCCACCAGCCCTGCTACGCAGTCTGCTCCCAGCACGGCAGCACCGGCAGAGCGGATGGTGCCGTCAGGCTCTATGATGGCTTTTTTCCCTTTAGAGGGCTCCACAGTGTCCATGTGGGCGGACAGCAGGATAGGTGGCAGGGAGGTATTTCCCGGCAGATAGCCGTAGATATTGCCGGTTTCGTCCTGCTGCGTTTCCATCCCCAGCTCCTTCAGCTTCCGTAGCAATACTTTTGCTATCGCCTGCTCGCCCCAGCTGGGGGAATCTATCTCTATCAGCTCCAAAAATTCGGCTTCAGCCTGCGCTTTGGCAGCTTTTTCCAGTTTATCTATCTTGGTCATAAATCCCACTTCCCATCCTCGTTATCAATCTATTAAGCTATCAAATGCCTTGTATTTAAACAGGGCGGCTGTTAATTCTTACCAATGGAGTATATTATACCACGTTTCTATGACATAGTAAATATATATGTATTTATATTTAGCCCATATTTAGCCGTTGTTTTGGGCAAATCCAGGGGGCAGTTTATTATTTTTCTGACAGCTTTGCTCCAGGAGTTCATAGATTTTCTGTTTAGTTCAGAATTTGGTATGTTTTAGCAGAATTATGGATTGTTTTAACGCGATTGCGGGCTTATACTAAGGGTAAAGATTTCGCAAGGCAAACGTTATGGCAGATATTATGGAAAATGTCATGGCAACCTTTATGGCAAATATCCACAGACAGGAGCGAGTAGTATGAGTGTGGAAATCAATATTAACAAGGTAGTAAAAAAATACGGGGATTTGACGATTATTCCCGGCCTGGATGAGCATATCAAAAACGGTGAGTTTTTTACCCTGCTGGGGCCGTCAGGCTGTGGCAAGACAACTCTCCTGAGGATGATTGCAGGCTTCAACAGCATTGAGGGCGGCACCATTGCCTTCAATGACAAGGTAATTAACGACATTCCGGCTCACGAGAGGAATATCGGCATGGTTTTCCAGAGCTATGCCATTTTTCCTCATCTGACTGTCCGGGAGAATGTGGAATACGGCCTGAAGCTCAGGAAGATGCCCAAGGACGAGATGAAGCGCAAGGTGGACGATATCCTGGACGTGGTGCAGATTACCGAGTATCAGGACAGGCTGCCGGAAAGGCTGTCCGGCGGCCAGCAGCAGCGTGTGGCGCTGGCCCGTGCCATCGTCATCCATCCCAGTGTGCTGCTGATGGATGAGCCTTTGTCCAACCTGGATGCCAAGCTTCGTGTGGAAATGCGCTCGGCTATCCGCGAGGTGCAGAAGCAGGTGGGGATTACCACGGTTTACGTTACTCATGACCAGGAGGAGGCACTGTCCATTTCCGACAGGATTGCCGTCATGAAAAAGGGCGTCATCCAGCAGACGGCATCCCCTCATACCATCTACACCAGGCCGTACAATGTTTTCGTTTCCACCTTTATCGGCCATTCCAACCTGTTCCATGCCACTGTCCGGGCGGATGGCAGCGGCAAGGCTGTAGTGTTCAACGACGGCTATGTGATGCCTATGGATAACCTTTCCGATGAGGTGACGGACGGCATGCAGGTTATCGTGTCGGTCCGTCCGGAGGAATTTTCCATCCAGCCTCAGGGACATGGACTGCAATGCAGGATAAAGAACAAGGTATTTTTGGGCAAGTACAATACATATTTCCTTGATTTTGAGGAAAAAATGCTGGTGCCAAACCAGCCATCCATTGAGTTCTCCCAGGATTTGGGACATGCAGAGCGTCTTCTGGATGTAAATGAGACAGTAACGCTGAAGCCAAATGCCGCCAAGGTCAATGTCTTTACGGCAGATGGCGAGCGTAACCTTTTGAAGGGTGTGGTGCTCCATGAATAAAAAATTAATTCGCTGGGATTTTTGGACAGGGGTAACCCTGCTGGCCATTGTGGTCTTCGGGCTCTTCCTGATTTATCCACTCTTTTCACTGTTCATTACAGCGTTTCAGGACCCGGAAACAGGGACTTTTACTCTGGGGCACTTCGCTCATTTCTTTGAGCGGAAGTATTATTATCAGTCCATGATAAACAGCTTTTCCGTCACCACCTGCGTGACGGTGCTGGCTATCGTCATCGGCACAATCCTGGCATACTTCATGTCCATGTACAAGGTCAAAGGCAGGAACATGGTGGAAATTTGTATTATCATTTCCCTGCTGTCACCGCCTTTTATCGGTGCTTATTCCTGGATTCTGATTGGCGGCCGCAGCGGTATCCTTACCCAGTGGCTGCAAAACTCCTTCGGGATTGAGTTTCCGTCCATTTATGGCTTCTCCGGCATCTTGCTGGTGCTGACCTTGAAGCTGTATCCGTTTATTTATCTGTATGTATCAGGTGCCCTGAAAAATATCGACTCGGCTCTGATTGAGGCGGCGGAAAGCCTGGGCTGCAGCGGTATCCGCAAGGTGTTCACGGTGATTGTGCCGCTGATTACGCCTACTATCCTGGCCGGGGCCCTGATGGTGTTCATGAATGCCATGGCTGACTTCGGTACGCCGATGCTGATTGGCGAGGGCTTCAACGTCATGCCGGTCATGATTTATTCGGAGTTTATCAATGAGGTGGGGGATCAGGCCAACTTTGCAGCGGCTATGGCTGCCATCATGGTATTCATTACCTCGGTGATTTTCCTGCTGCAAAAGTATATTGTCAATCGCAAGTCCTTCACCATGAGCTCCCTGCGGCCTATCCAGGTAGGTGAGCTCCACGGCATTCAGAATGTGCTCATGCATGCAGGCATCTACCTGCTGGTGTCCCTGTCCCTGATTCCTCAGCTGGTGGTTATCTACACCTCCTTCCTGAAAACCCGGGGCGCCATCTTTGTGGACGGCTATTCCCTGGACAGCTATCGTACTATTTTCAGCAGCCTGGGCTCGGCTATTCAGAATACCTATATGTTCAGCACAGGTGCGATCATTATGATTGTCTTCCTGGGCATGACGGTGGCATATCTGACTACCCGTAGAAAGAGCTGGCTGACGGAGGTCATCGATACCCTGACCATGTTCCCGTACATCATTCCGGGCTCCGTTCTGGGTATTACCCTGCTGCTGGCATTCAACGATGAGCCGCTGCTGCTTTCCGGCACGGCATTTATCATCATTATTTCCCTGGTGATTCGCAGGCTGCCGTATACACTGAGGTCCAGCTCGGCTATCCTCTATCAGATAAGCCCTAGCCTGGAGGAAGCCTCTATCAGCCTGGGAGCATCGCCATTAAAGACCTTTTTCAAGATTACGGCAGTGATGATGCTGCCGGGGGTTATGAGCGGTGCCATTCTTTCCTGGATTACGGCTATCAATGAGCTGAGTTCCTCGGTTATCCTCTTTACCGGTGCCACCAAGACCATGTCCGTGGCAATCTACACCGAGGTAATCCGCGCCAGCTACGGCACGGCGGCGGCTCTTTCCACTATCCTGACCATTACCACCATTACGGCAATGGTGATTTTCTTTAAGGTATCCGGCAGGAAGGATGTTACCCTGTGATGCCGCATCAGGCTCCTTAAAAGGGGTTAGCTGGATTCATTAAATACGCAAGTGGATAAATTCATATATTAAAAGGAGGAGTATCTTATGAATTTCAAGAAGCTGAAAAAGTGGGTGGCAACGGCTCTGGGTGCCGTAGTCATGACGGCAGCCCTGGCAGGCTGCGGCGGCGGTGAGGACAAGGCCGCCACCAATGGCGGTGACGACAACAGCCTGGTGGTGTACTGCCCGCATCCGATTGCTTTCATCAACCCTCTGGTGGAGGAGTTTGAAAAGAGCAGCGGCGTCAAGGTTGAGGTTATTGCTGCAGGCAGCGGCGAGCTGTTGAAGCGTGTGGAGTCCGAGAAGGCAAATCCGCTGGGGGATATTTTCTGGGGCGGTTCCTTGAATACCATGAAGCCGAAGGCTGATTTGTTTGAGAACTATACCTCTGTCAACGAGGACCATATCCAGCCGGCATTCAAGAATGTGGAGGGGCCTCTGACCCGCTTCACCGACATCCCAAGCGTTATCATGGTCAATACCAACCTGATTGGCGATATCAAGGTTGAGGGCTATGAGGATTTGCTGAATCCTGCCCTGAAGGGCAAGATTGCTACGGCAGACCCTTCCAAGTCATCTTCTTCCTATGAGCATCTGGTAAATATGCTGTATGCCATGGGCAATGGCAACCCTGACAAGGGCTGGGATTATGTGGAGAAGCTGTGCAGCAACCTGGACGGCAAGCTCCTGTCCGGTTCCTCTGCCGTGTACAAGGGCGTGGCTGATGGCGAGTACACTGTGGGACTGACCTTCGAGGAGGGCGGTGCCAAGTATGTGGCTGATGGTGCCCCTGTCAAGCTGGTTTACATGAAGGAAGGCGTTATTTCCAAGCCTGACGGCATCTATATCATCAAGAATGCCAAGCACATGGAAAATGCCAAGAAGTTCATCGACTTTATTACCAGCAAGGAAGCTCAGACTCTGATTACCCAGAAGCTGCATCGCCGTTCCGTCCGTGATGATGTGCCTGCACCTCAGGGCTTGCAGGACAAGTCCACTATCAACATCATCCAGGATGATGAGAATGTGGTAAATCAGAACAAGAAGGCATGGCTGGATAAGTTCAAGGATATTTTCACCAGCACCAAGTAAGATGCCTGTGATGCCTATATATTCAAGTGATGGTTTTGTATAGCTGATTATTTTGATTAGCTGATTATTAGCTGATTATTTTGATTAGCTGATTTCGTGAAGATAACTGCCGTAATCCACTGCGGCAGTTATTTTTTGCGTGGATGCTGTTCAGATATTTAGAAGGGACAGGTACTGCCGCTACCTGTCCTATTTTAATGCCTGAACAGAGTCCACTAAATATCAAACTACGTCATCAGTATATGCACGGAGCAACAAACACCCACCACTCACCACAAAAAACTGAAATCTCATGTACAAGGCTATCGTCAAGGCGTATAATACCAGGTAGAAGAGTAATGCTATAAAAAGTTGTAAAAAGCTGTAAAAAAGCTATAAAAAGCGGGGGATATAATCATGTTTGACAAGAATCATTTGACGGGCAACGGGCATTTGTCAGCGGAGGCGGCGGATGCCTTTGAAGTGCGCATGGTGCGTGAAAAGCCGGAGCTGGCAGAGGGCATCAGGCAGCTGCAGGAGCTTCTGGAGCCTGAGGTATATAAAAGGGCATTCAGCAACATCCAGACCTTCAACAAGCGGGGGGATGCCCTCTTGATTGTCAGCGGCGGTATCATGCAGCGAACCTTTTTGGAGAGGGACTGCATTCCTGCCCTGAAGGAAGCCTTTTGCGTAAAGAGGATACAGATTATCGGCTGAGTTGCACAGGAAATCCATGGCAGGGGACAGACTGCATGAGCTTGCAGGATTTGCATGGGCTGATGGCAGAGCATGTGGGGCATCAAAAAAGGCGTACCGGGCGGCATTTTTAGCACGGTACGCCTGATTTTTTGCACGAGAAAAGGGTGGAAAATCTTCCACCCTGCCCGACGGTTATATGACGTACGCCGCAATCAATAATAAGTGCGGGAAAACGGCGAGGCCATCTCTTTAACCTGAGAATAGTATAGTCTTTTCTTCCTGTATTGTCAAGAAAAATGTATAACAATAATTATTATTTTTTTGGACTTTTTTATTAAAGGAGTCGGATTTTAGTATAATTGTATACATGAGATGCACACAATAGGCCTAAAGTAGCGATTTTGCAAATTTAATTGTCTAATGAATTTTTGTGTAGCCATTTCTGGACAACTGTTGTAGAATGAGTCTGTTAAGTCTATATTGTCATGGGGGGCGGTCAAGATGGAGGATAATTCCAGCAACGAAATCAATGAGCAGGTTCTGGCTCATCTGCATAATTTTTATCATGAAAATCCTTATGTGCAGCTATTGGGCATCAAGGTGGAGAGCGTGGAGCGGGGGCGTGTAACCCTGTCCATGGAGTCGGAGGAAAAGCTGTCCAACTTTTATCACATAGCTCATGGCGGTGCGCTGATGAGCCTGGCGGATACCGCTATGGGAGCCACCTGCCTGTCTGTGAACAAGAAGGTGGTAACCCAGTCCATGAACAGCTTCTTTCTCAAGGCGGCCAGCGAGGGGGCGCATCTGACAGCAACGGGACATATCCTGCACAATGGCAGGAAAACCCTGGTCTGCGAGACGGAAATCAGGGACGAGGAAGGGACTGTTCTCTGCAAGGCAACGGCGAATTTCTTCGTCATCGGGCAGTGCGTGGCGGAGTTGTAAGCTGTATAATGCAGATATGCAGCATAAGGTGCAGGATATATGGAACACAAAAAGGGCGGCAACCCGTGCCGGGTATGCCGCCCTTTGCCTGTCAATATTTAGTGCCCCAGGGCTGCCTTACTGTACGTTCATGGAAAGGTCAATGAACTTGTTGGCGATTTTTACCTTCTGCAGAACTTCCTCAGTTACGGTATCGCCCTCGTTTACCAGCACAACACCGGAATCAGTGGTGATCTTGCGGGTAACGGTCTTGCCCAGCAGGAAACGGCGATGGCGCTCCTCAGTTGCCTTGTCAGCCATCTGAATGGAAGGGTCTGCCTTTGGTGCTTCTGCCTTGGCAGGCTCTGCCTTTGGAGCAGGCTTTGCCTCCTGCTTTGGTTCAGCCTTTGGGGCTGGTGCCGGTACCGCCTTTGGCTCGGCAGGTTTTGCCTCCTGCTTTGGCTCAGCCTTAGGTGCTTCTGCTTTGGCAGGCTCGGCCTTTGGCTCCGCTGCCGGTTTTTCCTCAGCTTTTGGGGCTGCTACGGCCGCAGCAGGAGCCTTGGGTGCTATAAGTTCAGTTTTTTTTTCCAGGTCAGAATCGATGACAGTTACCTGCTTGCCGAAGATGGAAATCTGGTCAGAAGTGATTTCGGACAGGCTGCCATCCCGTGCTTCAATCTCGCACTTCTCGATTTTGCCGTTGTCGCCAACGTAAATCTCAACCACCTTGCCCTGGATAGTACCTGACTTGGTGATGGCCTTGGTGCCGATGATCTTGATATTGGCATCCATCATGGCCTCGTAGTCACCTGCATCCTCCAGCGTCAGGATGTTTTCGCTGTTGGTAACAGTGACGGCATCCTCACCGATGGCAATGACGGAGGAGTATGGCAGCAGCTTTACGCCCCTGTACCAATCCTCGTCCTCGATGGTGATGGCGGCAATAGTGCCGTTCTTGGCATCAATGAGCAGAGTCTTGCTCATACCCAGCTCCCGGCCTTCGGTAATGCTGATTACCGGCAAGCCGATGATTTCAATACTTTTTTTCATGGGAATTCCTCCTGAAATTTTTTATTTAGCGAGACTTTCTGCTATTGTAGATAGACTCGATTTGTGACATATATTTTTTCGGGATATCCTTGAAGGATATGCTGTCCACCCCTGCCCTGTGCAGTACCTTCCGGGTAATCGTCAGGTAGAGGCGCGTGTCCTCAAACTGCTTCCTGATGGATTCGTTTTCCTGCAGGGCAGGCAGATTCATGGCAGACTGGATGCTGTCGATGGCCGCCTGATAGTTGCCCAGCTCCTTGTGTATGTTGGCAATGGAAACAACGATGAAGGGCGCATAGCTGTCCTCCCGGTAGCGGGCAAGGGCTTCCCTGTAGGCTGCCAGTGCCACGGTGTGATTTTTCTGCATGCTGTGCTCAAAGGCAAAGTCCAGCAGCTGGTCCATGGTGGTCATGGCAGTCAGTGCAGCAGCCAGGTTATCATCAGCTTCCTTATCGGCTTCGGCTTCTTCATCGGCCTCCGCAGGTGTACCATTGGTTTCCTCATCAGCGTCCACAGGAACAGGCTCGTCATGTGCATCCTGCGGTATATCAGGAGGCAGAGCAGGCTCATCCTGTGTCTCATCCGGCAGCATATCAGCAGCTGGAACAGGCTCCTCCTGTGTAGTTGGCGGCAGGTCAAGAGCTGCCGCAGGTTCGGCATTGACTTCCGGCTGTATGTCGGCAGCCAGGAAATGCTCTGCCCCAGCTTCCTTTGCTTCCTGCTCTGGCACTAGCATTTGCGCCTGCTCCTGTTCCTGTTCTTGTTCCTGTTCCTGAGGCATCACCGGAAGCACAGCCGGTCCAGCCGGGCGCAGTTTTCTGTGTAGCCAGTATTTATTATAGCAGGTTGTGCCGAAGGCTGCAAAGGTAATCATCGCCCCGGCAGTATAGTAATATGATTTTGTCAGGAACGGTGTTACCGAGATGATGACAAAGTTGATTACTATGGCACAAAGCCCGCATAAAATCAAAGAGGATAAGGGCAGCTCGCAGCCGAAATGCCTTGCCAGCCTGTGAATGGACACAATCAGCAGGGACATTACGCTTGCGGCAATAATGAAAAACATCACAATATAATCACCACGATTTTACAATTTTCCTGTCCATTATACCATGAATGAGGAGAAATTTTTATTTTTTCAATTATTTTTTTGATTTGTATTGTTTTAGGCTTGCAAATCTTGCACAATCCCTGTACAATAATACAGCGAGACTTGATTTCGTTGATAAATTGCGACGATGTACACAAATTTTGAGATTTTTCGAGTTTTTTTCTCTGAAAAGCAGGGAATTTTGTATTAATGTCGAATTAAATAATCAACGAAAGTATAATATTAATTATATTTAGTATAACACAATCTAAGAAATGAGGGGTAAAAATGCGCGAAGAAAATTTCACTATCATTAATGCTCAGGGGTTGCATGCTCGTCCGGCAGGACAGATTGCCAAGGAGGCAAGAGCCTTTAAGTCCAAGATTACTCTGTCTGTGGCTGCTACCGGCAAGAACTCTGATGCCAAGAGCCTGATGGGCATCATGACCCTGCAGGCCAAGAAGGGCACTGTACTGACTGTTACTGCAGACGGCCCAGATGAGGATGCAGCTATTGAGAAGTTTGGTGGCATGATTACGTCCGGTTTTGGTGAGGACTAATTGAAGCAAGTATCAAATTTCGGGAGGACGGATTAATTATGCCAGAAAAATTGCAAGGAATGGGAGCAATTCCAGGCGTTGCCATTGGTAAGATCATGAAGGCCGGTCAGGCACTGGATGGCCATTTGGCAGCGTACAAGCCGGGAACGGTGGAGGAAGAACTGGAAAAGCTGAATGCAGCTGTTGCTGAGGTTGCAGATGTTCTGGAAAAGAGCGTGGAGCAGATGAGGGCTGCCGGTCATGACGAGCAGGCCAACATAATGGAAGCTCATATGTTCTTGGCACAGGACCCTATGCTTACTGACGGCATGACTGCCAAGATTGAGGAGATGGGCAATGCCCCGGCTGCTGTACTGGCATCCGCTGCTGAGTCTGCGGCAATTTTCCAGTCCATGGATGATGAATACCTGCGCGAGCGTGCAGCAGATGTGCTGGATGTGAGCAAGCGCATCGCCCGCAAGATTTTGGGCATCAAGGAGCCTGAGGTGGGCGAGGATATGGTTGTGCTTTGCGGCTATGAGGTAGAGCCATCCGTAATTGCCGGTGTGCCTGATGACAAGATTGCCGGCGTTATTATGGGGCAGGGCAGTACCACCTGCCATGCAGTTATCATTGCCAAGTCCAGGGCGATTCCTACAGTTGTGGGCATCGAGCATCAGACGGATGAGATTCCGGAGGGTGCCAAGGTGGTTCTGGACGGCAACAAGGGCTTGATTATTATTGACCCTGATCCGGCTACCCTGCTGGAGTACATGGAGAAGCTGAAGCAGCAGAAAGAGGCTGAGGCCCGCTATGCTGCCCTGAGGGATCTGCCTGCTGTTACCAAGGATGGCGTGGAGGTTCAGCTGGCTGCCAACATCGGCAGCCCGAATGATGCCGCCAACGCTGCCAAGTACGGCAACAGGGGTGTAGGCCTGTTCCGCTCCGAGTTTGTGTTTATGGGCAGGGAGGATATCCCTTCTGAGGAAATGCAGTTCGAGAGCTACAAGAAGGCTATTGAGGCGTGCAACGGTGAGCTGTGCGTTATCCGTACCATGGATATCGGTGGTGATAAGCCGCTGCCTTACCTGAACATTCCTCATGAGGATAATCCGTTCCTGGGTTATCGTGCTATCCGCATCAGCCTGAACCGCCGTGATTTGTTCATGCCGCAGCTGAAGGCTATCCTTCGTGCCGGTGTGTATGGCAAGGCTGCCATTATGGCACCGATGGTGGTAAGCGTTGATGAGATCCTGCGCCTGAGGGCTTTCGTAAGGGAGGCAATGCAGGAGCTGGAGGATGAGGGCAAGGAGTATTCCAAGAGCGTGCAGCTTGGTATCATGGTTGAGACACCTGCGGCAGCAGTGATGACACCGACCTTTGCCAAGTATGTGGATTTCTTCAGCATCGGTACTAATGATTTGGTTCAGTATACCTTGTCTGTAGACCGTGTAAATCCGAATGTGCATTATCTCTACAATCACTTCCATCCGGCTGTGCTGCAGCTGATTCATCGTACTATCAAGGCCGCTAACGACCATGGTATCTGGGCCGGCATGTGCGGTGAGATGGCAAGCGACCCGTATGCCGCTGTTATCCTGATGGCTATGGGCATCAACGAGCTGAGCATGAGTGCACCGTCTATTCCGCGCGTCAAGGAAATGATCAGGTCTGTGACCTTTGAGGAGGCCAAGGGGCACCTTGCCAAGGTTATGGAGATGGAGACCGGTGAGCAGGTGCTTAAGTATCTCCAGGAGGCTATGGAGCGTTGATAAGCGCTGCTAGGTGTGGATAAATGACAGGTTATGCACAGTATATAGCCACGATGTGGATAAAATTGTGGATAAGTCCCAAAATTTTGTGTATAGCTGATGTTTAATGAGAGGCAGCTGCCTGGTTTGCCGGGTGGCTGCTTTTTGTGTGCGCGGCTTTATTTTTTGACTGGTACATAGTAGAATAATAACTGTGTCAATGATTTTTGGTTTGTGTTTGGTGGGAGATGGCAGTATGCGGATATTCAAGAATGATTGGGAACAGTACCTGACGGAGGAAATGCAGAAGCCTTATTATCGGGAGCTGAGGCAGTTTTTGATTAATCAGTACAGGACGGTGCAGGTATTTCCAGGCATGTACGACATTTTTAATGCCTTGCATTATACCAGCTATGCTGATACTAAGGTATTGATACTGGGGCAGGACCCATATCATGAGCCGGGGCAGGCCCATGGGCTGAGTTTTTCCGTGCTGCCCAATGTGCCGCCGCCGCCGTCCTTGATAAATATCTTTAAGGAGCTGGAAACGGATTTGGGCTGCCATACGCCGGATAATGGCTGCCTGGAGCCATGGGCAAGGCAGGGAGTGCTGCTTTTGAACACGGTGCTGACGGTACAGGCTCATAGGGCGAACTCTCATCGGGACAAGGGATGGGAGATTTTTACGGACAAGATTATCTCGCTTTTGAATGAGCGGGAGAAGCCTGTGGCATTTGTGCTGTGGGGGGCACCGGCCAGGCGGAAGAAGGCTATGATTACCAATTCGCGGCACCTGGTGGTGGAGTCGGCACATCCTAGCCCTTTGTCTGCCTACCGGGGGTTCTTCGGCAGCAGGCCGTTTTCCAGGGTTAACCGCTTTTTGGAGTCTGTGGGGGAGACACCGATCAATTGGCAATTGTAAATTTAAATTTCAGTTTATACAGCGGTCGGCAGTAGCAAGTTTCGTCAGCCTCCCGGCTCCCCCTTTTCAGGCTTGCTCGTAAAGCAGGATTAGTTGCTACAGCTTCATACTAACTGAATATCGTGGTATTATTTTGTTGTATCTGTTCAGACAAGAAAGGGATGGGTTGCGGCATGTGCCATCAGAAACCTTTGTTGTGCCTCGGTGCTTAGTGATTCGCGAGCCGTCAGGCGAAGCGAGAACTTAGCATCCGCTAGGCACAACTAGGAGCGAGAGCGTGTTTCTGAGGGCACTGCCGTAGACCATCCCTTTTTAATCTGAACAGAGTCCACGGACTATCAAACCATTTCAGTCAGTATGTGCACGAAGTAACAAACCAGCACTACGATAAACTGAAATTTTCACAAACTTTGCATCCATATTTTCTTTTTGAACACAATAACAGTTACCAGCAGCCGCACGGCTTCCTCCAGTGACAGAATGAAGTACACATACGGTATCGGCAGGTTCAGCACGAAGGCGGAGAGATAGCCCAGTGGCACGCCGAAAATCCAGGTGCCCATCAGGTCAATCCACATGATCAGCTTTGTCTTGCCGCCGCTGCGGACGATGCCGCCACCAAGAATCATGTTTAGTACCTTGATAGGCGCTACCAGGGCGAAGGCCAGCAGGATATCGCTGGCAATGTTCTTGGTGACAGCTTCCACAGCGTAAATGTCCACATAGAAGGACTTGGTGGCTATCAGCAGGACGGAGAGGATAACTGCACCGCAGAGCCCGTACCAGACCAGCTTTTTGGAATTGGCGTATGCCTCGTCATAATCCTTCTTGCCCAGGGATTTGCCTATCAGGATGCCTGCCGCCTGGGAAAGACCGCTCAGGGCGCCGATCATCAGTCCCTGAATCGGGTTGGTCAGTGTCATGGCGGCACAGGCGATGGTGCCCATGTGGCCGTAGATGGAGGCATAGACATTTTCCCCCAGGCTCCACATGAATTCCGTTACCAGTATAGGCAGCAGCATCCAGATGTACTGCCGGTAGCCCTCCGTGCCAAGGCTGAGGGAAAAGTGGAAGCTGCCACCGGTTTTGCGGTAGCTCATCAGGAAGGCCCCCAGAATCAGCAGGAAATTGGCCAGCTGTGCCATGACGGTGGCAATGGCGGCACCATCCACGCCCATAGGGGCAAAGCCCAGCTTGCCGAAGATGAGGACGTAGTTGAGGCCGGTGTTGACGATAGCTGCCACGATGCTGGCATAGAGGGGCAGGGATGCCCTTTCCATGCAGCGGAGCATGGTGGACAGCAGGATGGCGCCGGCCATAGGCAGGAAGGTAAAGGCAATCAGCCGGAGATAGGAAGCGGCAACGGCACACATGGCGGCATCCTCCGTATAGATGCTCATGATGTGCCCGGGTACGCCCAGGCAGGCGGCGGTGAAGCCCAGTGCCAGCAGGATGGCGGCGGCCAGATTGACGGAAAGGCTCCTGTCCACCTGCGCCTGCTCCCCCTTGCCCATGTACTGGGCAATCATGATGCCGGCAACCACGGCGATGGCAGATACCACCACCTGATAGATAGAAGAAAATTTCCCTGCCAGCCCTACGGCAGCAATGCTGACGCTGCCCAGCTGGCCGATCATGATCTGGTCGATAATGCTGAATGAGGATTGCAGCATGCATTGCAGGGCCACCGGGACGGCAATGCTGAGGACGGTCTTTATAAAGGCATGGTTTGTACCCATTGAAAATCACTCCCTTAATTTTATGGTTACATTTTAAAATAGGATATGATAAAATGCAATAGGTTAAACGCATAACCCTTTATAAAATTCGATTTAATTACTTAGATATTTTGCAAGGTGCAGTGCTGTCACGCAGCACCAGCTGCACGGGCAACATGCCTGGCTGCTGGAAGGGAGTGCCCTGCTTCAGCTCCCTGAGTGCCAGCAGGGCACTGGCGGCACGGCTGGCGGCATCCTGCCGCACAGTGGTTAGGGAAGGCACAAGCTGCTGGCAGATGGGAGTATCGTCAAAGCCTATAATGGACACATCCCGGGGCACTGCCACGCCCTTTTCCTGCAAAAACTGCATGAAGTCGATGGCATAATAATCTGACACGGCAAAGACGGCAGTGTGCTTCCTGATGAACTGGAAGTGCTGCTCATAAAATGTGCGGCGCAGCTCCTTCTGCATGGGAATCAGCAGCAAGTCCGTATTTTCTGCCCCGAAGCCTTCCAGAAAGCCCCGGATACGCTGGGCATCCATGCAGATTTCGTTGTCAGACAGGCACAGCGCCAGCTGATGCCCAAGGCCTTTTAGGTACCTGCCGGCCTGCAGCCCTCCGTCGTAGTTGTCGATGGTCAGGTTGCAGAGCCGTGCAGCGGCAGCGTTGTCAGAATCGTTAATGCTGTCAATTTCGTTAGCGGCATTAGTACCGTTAATTTCATCAGCAGCGTTTTCGAAAAAGCCGTCATAAACCACAAAGGGGATGTGCATGAACTGACGGAGCTCCAGGTATTCTTCCTGGCAGAAACCGATGATGACCATGCCCTCCATGTTCCACATAGATGCGAATTTGACAACATCAGAAAGCCGGGTAGTGGTTTTCACCATCATGAAGTAGCCGGATTTTTCGATTTCGATGGACAGGGCGTTCAGGGAAGCGGACACGAAGGGGTCCTCCAGCACATGCCCTTCGTACTTGCCGTGGTTGTTGATGACGATGCCGATGATGCGCGAATCGTTCTGTGCCAGTAGCAGCCCTGCCATGCTGGGGATGTACTGCCTTTCCTCCAGCAGCTTCTGCACCCTCTTGACTGTGGCGTCGGAAATCTTTTTTGTCTTGCCGTGAATGACGTTGGAAACTGTTGCCGTGCTGACACCCAGCTCACTGGCAATATCTACAATGCGTACTCTCTGCATATCTTTACCGCCTTTCGGATTTTTCATTTTTGATTTTATTTTATAGGCAGGAATAATTTTCTGCAAGAGGCGGTTGCAGGGCGGAATTCATTGACACAACTGCTCTATACATGCTATGATATATGAGTACATTAATGAGATGAAATATTTTATACTTGGGGCAAGGATTGCCTGAGTCTTTTTTTGATGCATTTCAGGAAAAGGCGTTAAAAAATGTTTTAGGGAGCTGTCCTGCAAGATGGCAGGGCATGGCTCTGGTACAAGGGTTGCCTGGTATTGCGGCCGGGCGGCTTCATAGAAAAACGAGGGGAGACTGCTGTATGTCAGCTGTTGTAGTTTTGGGCACCCAGTGGGGTGACGAAGGTAAGGGTAAAATCGTAGATTATCTGGCACAGAAGGCTGAGACTGTTGTCCGCTATCAGGGCGGCAGCAATGCCGGCCATACTGTTGCCGTTGATGGCACGGAGTACAAGCTGCGCCTGATGCCGTCCGGCATTCTTTACAAGGGTACTTTGTGCGTGGTGGGCAATGGTGTTGCCTTTAACCCGAAGGTTATGCTGCAGGAAATGGACGGCATGATTGAGAAGGGCATCGATGTCAGCGGCATCCGCATCAGCAACCGCGCCCATGTGGTTCTGCCGTACCACTGCGAGATGGACGGCTACATCGAGGAGCTGAAGGGTGACAACAAGGTAGGTACGACCAAGAACGGCATCGGCCCGTGCTATGCCGACCGTGACCATCGCATCGGCATCCGTGTCTGCGATTTCATTGACAAGGAAGAATTTGCCAAGCGGCTGAAGGAAAACCTGGAGCTGAAGAATCAGGAGATTGTGAAGCTGTACGGCAAGGAGCCGATGGATTATGAGTCCATGCTGAAGGAGTATGAGGGCTATGCAGACCGCCTGCGCCCTTATGTATGCGACACCATCGCATTGCTCCATGACGAAATCAAGGCTGACAGGAAAATCCTCTTTGAGGGTGCCCAGGCAACCATGCTTGATATTGACTACGGTACATATCCGTATGTTACCGCTTCCCATCCTATTTCCGGCGGCATCGGCGTAGGTGCAGGTGTTGCGCCTCGTGATATCGACAAGGTTGTAGGCGTGGTAAAGGCGTACTGCACCCGTGTCGGCGAGGGACCATTCCCTACGGAGCAGCTTAATGAGATTGGCGACAAAATCCGCGATGCCGGTCATGAGTATGGCACTGTAACAGGCCGTCCGCGCCGTACCGGCTGGCTGGATGCCTGCGTTGTGCGCTATGCAGGTATGCTGTCCGGTATTGATTACATGGCTATCACCCGTCTTGACATCCTTGATTGCATGGATGAAATCAAGATGTGCGTGGCCTACAAGTACAAGGGCGAAATCCTCAACGAGATTCCGGCTTCCCTGAAGGTGCTGGCAGAGGTTGAGCCTGTATATGAGACCTTTGAGGGCTGGAAGACCGATATCAGCGGCATCCGCACCTATGAGGAGCTGCCTGAGAAGGCCCGCATCTATCTGGAGCGCATGGCGGAGGTTACCGGCATTGACCTGGGCATTGTGTCCGTAGGGCCGAACCGCGACCAGACCATCGTTCTGGCTAAGGATTTATTCTAAAAGTTTAGGGGTTATCATCTTGAGTAAAAAGATGGTAGCCCCTTTTGTATGTATTGCATGTCTATTATGCGTATATGGCATGTATACCATGTGTGTATTGTGTGAATTGTAAGTGTTACGTGCATTACGTGTGTTAAATGTTTGTAACATTGTGTGTTTTTTATGTGTATTAGGAGAAGTAGATTATTATGCTGGAATTAAAGAATGTCACCTACACAGTTGCAGATGGCAATGCTGGCAAGAATATTATTGACCACATGAATCTGGTTATTCCTGATGGCAAATTTGTGGTCATCACAGGGCCAAATGGCGGTGGCAAGTCCACCCTGGCCAGGACTATCATGGGCATCAACCCCATTACTGAGGGGCAGATTGTGTTTGACGGCGAGGATATTACGGAGAAAAACATCACGGAGCGGGCTAAGCTGGGCATCAGCTTTGCCTTTCAGCAGCCAGTGCATTTCAAGGGCATCAAGGTGATTGACCTTTTGCGGCTGGCTACCGGCACCAACCTGTCCGTGGCAAAGGCATGTGAGTACCTTTCCCGGGTAGGGCTGTGCGCCAAGGAGTACATTCAGCGTGAGGTAAATTCCTCCCTGTCCGGCGGCGAGCTGAAGCGTATTGAGATTGCCACCGTGCTGGCACGGGGAACGAAGTTTTCCATCTTTGACGAGCCGGAGGCAGGCATCGACATTTGGAGCTTTCAGAACCTGATTCAGGTGTTTGAGAATATCCGTGAGACGGTGCAGGGAACGGTGCTGATTATTTCTCATCAGGAGCGCATCCTGAATATTGCTGATGAGATTGTGGTGATTGAGAACGGCAGGGTGGCAAAGCAGGGGCCAAAGGATGAAATCCTGCCGGAGCTTTTGGGCACCGCCTCCGCTGTGAATGCTGCTTGCAGCAAGCTGGCACCGGAAAGGAGGAGCGCAATATGCTAGACAAAATCCAGATGCAGATGCTGACCGAGGTGGCTGACCTGCACGGCGTGCCGGAGGGGGCGTACAATATCCGCGTCAACGGCGAAAAGGCAGGGCGCAATACCACTGCCAACATCGACATTGCTACCAAGACTGACGGTAAGAGCGGCATTGATATCCGCATCAAGCCGGGCACAAAGAACGAGAGCGTCCATATCCCGGTGGTGCTCAGTGAAAGCGGCATCAAGGAAACCGTGTACAATGATTTTTACATTGGCGAGGATTCCGATGTGGTTATTGTGGCTGGCTGCGGCATCCATAACTGCGGCAACCAGGATTCACAGCATGATGGCGTGCACCGCTTCTTTGTGGGCAAAAATGCCAGAATCCGCTATGTGGAAAAGCACTACGGCGAGGGAGACGGCGCAGGCAAGCGCATCCTGAACCCTGTTACCGAGGTGTATCAGGAGGCTGGCAGCTATGTGGACATGGAAATGGTGCAGATAAAAGGGGTGGACAACACCCATCGCATCACCAGGGCGGAGCTGGCAGAAGGGGCTACTATGATTGTCCATGAGCGGCTCATGACCCACGGGGAGCAGGTTGCTACCAGCGTATACGAGGTGGCACTGAATGGGGAGGGCTCCAGCACGGATGTGATTTCCCGTTCCGTGGCCAAGGACACCTCCGAGCAGGTCTTTGAGGCGGCTATCGTGGGCAACAGCGTATGCAGCGGCCATGCGGAGTGCGATGCCATCATCATGGACAAGGCTCATGTGGTGGCTGTGCCGAAGCTGGATGCCAGGAATGTGGATGCCGCCCTTATCCATGAGGCGGCTATCGGCAAGATTGCCGGGGACCAGCTCATAAAGCTCATGTCCCTGGGGCTTACCGAGGCAGAGGCGGAGGAGCAGATTATCGGCGGCTTCCTCAGATAAGCAGATTTTGCCGGATAATAAAACGTGCAGTAATTGGATATGCCTGACAGGCAGATAAAATAAAAATACCTCTATGGCAGATGGCAGGCAGCTGGCGCATAGTGCGCGGAAAGCTTGCAGTCTTCATAGAGGTATTTTTATTTTATTTCGTTAATGTTGTGTGTCATGCTTTTCTTTTGCCGCGGTACTGGGAAATCACCAGGCCTCCCAGGGTGAGCACGATGCCCAGTGCCGACATAGGCGTAATCTGCTCATCCAGGACGATGATGGAGGTGACTACCGTAATGACAGGCACCATGTAGATGTAGATGCTGGTCTGGATAGCCCCGATCATCTTGACGGCATAGTTCCAGGTGACGAAGCACAGGGCTGAGGCACCCAGCCCCAGGAACAGCAGATTCAGCAGGTAGGCAGGCTCCTGCAAGGGGAGCAAACTCCAGCTGCAATCAAAAAAGAGCAATGACGGCAGCATGAAGAGAATACCGTAGAAAAATATCCGCCTGGTCATGACAATGGTGTTGTAGCCGTAATTGCCGATGCCCTTGGTGATGACGGCATAAAATGCCCAGGCAAGGGCTGCCAGCAGGGCAAGTATATCACCTACAGGGTTCAGCTGCAGCTCGGCACCGTTGAAGCTGATGAGGAAAATGCCGGACAGTGCCACAAGAAAGCCGAAGAAAAACTTTTTGTTGATGGCATCCTCGTCCACATGGGCAAAATATGCCACGATGGCGGTGAAGCACGGCGCAATGGAGGTGATTACCCCTACGTTGGAAGCCATGGTGTAGGTCAGGGCGATATTTTCCAGCAGGTAGTAGAGGCAGATGCCGCACAGCCCTGCCGCGGCAAATACCAGCTCCTGCCGCAGGCTGGTTCCCTTCAGCGGCTTCGGATAGATGATGGTCAGGGCAATCAGCCCCATGAGAAAGCGGAAAAAGAGAATTTCCACCGGCTGGTATGCTTCCAGCAGTATCTTGGTGGAGACAAAGGTGGTGCCCCAGAGAATTATCGTCAGGATGGCAGCCAGATGCCCCAGTTTTTGTGTATGTGTCATAGTCATCCCCCTAGCAATTTATTATGCTGTGCACAGCTTTTTTGTAAAAATTTTTCTTTTATGTAAATAATCACTTATTAATTTTTAGTTATATAGCATAATGACACATTATAACATTAAAGGGCGAAAAAACAATGGGAAATATTATTTATCTTTTTAGTAGTATTTTTTTTTCCTATGAATTATAATTTATATGGAAGGTAAACGGATGCGGAAGGGGCGATAAGCTGCATGAAAAAGGCGGTAATAGCGGTATTTATGGTGGTGCTGCTGTGGGCGAATACGGCTCTGGCGGCAGGGCAGTTAAGTGTGCTGTGGGACTGGCAGGCACCGGGGGAAAAGTCCGGCAGGCTGGCAGAGCAGCCGCGGCTGCCAGGGGTAAATGTGCTGTCTCCCAGCTGGTTCATCATTGCCAATGAAAAGGGGAAAATCAAGGATAAGAAGGGCAATGCCAGCCTGGATTATGTCAGGCAGGCTCATGAGCGGGGCTATCAGGTCTGGGCATTGATTACCAACGACTTCAACCCGGATATGACGAAAAAGCTTTTGGCGAGCCCTATGGGCAGGGCAAATGCCGTCAGGGAAATGAAGTCATTGGCGAAAAAATACCAGCTGGACGGCATCAACATCGACTTTGAAAATATTCATCCTGAGGATAAGGACAGGCTGACGGACTTCGTGGGGGAAATCAGCAGGGCCCTGCAGGCGGAGGGGCTGACTGTCTCCATGGACATTACCATTCCCAGCAGCTCCGGCATGTGGTCCCGCTGCTACGATCGCAGGGCATTGGCGGAGCAGGTGGACTACCTGATGCTGATGGCATACGATGAGCACAGCGCGGCTTCCACGGTCAGCGGTTCCGTGGCCTCCTTGGGCTGGGTGGAAAAGGGCATCACGGCAACCCTGGCGGAAGGAGTGCCGCCCAGGAAGCTGCTTCTTGGCATGCCCCTGTATATGCGCATCTGGCAGGAGGATATAAAGACCGGCAAGGCAAAGGGCAAAACTTTGTCCATGTCCCAGGCGGAGCAAATGATTGCAGACAGGGGGCTGGCGCCTGTGTGGCTGCCCGAGGCAGGCCAGTATTATTTTGAGTACGCGGAAGGAAAGAGCCGCTATCGGGTGTGGCAGGAGAACCGCCGCTCCCTGGCACTGAAGGCATCACTGGTCAGCCGCTATGACCTGGCTGGCGGTGCTTACTGGCGCAGTACCCTGGAAACGCCAGATGTGTGGGAGACGCTGGCGCAGGTTATGGCAGCAGGCAGATAAAGGTAGGAAGTCTGGCGAAATGGTGCAGAAATGCACATGATTGTAAATAATTGTACATAATTGAATATAAGCTATAATTAATGAATGTATTCCTCCGGGAAAATGGGCGCAGAAGCTTGTTTCCCCGGGGGATTTTTGTATACATAGATATTTACATTTTTTTTACAAAAACAGGCAGATGGACTTTACATTTGCGTATTAATATATAGCCATGTTCAGAGAAATCCGTAAATGTTATTGAAGGAGAGTGCAAGGAAATGAAGAACATGAAGAAATTATTTTCAGTTTTATTATCAGTAATGATGCTGGGGCTTTTGGCGGCCGGCTGTGGCAGTGACAAGGGCGGCAGCAGCTCCGGGCTGGCTGGTGCGGTGTCCACCAACGGTTCCACCTCCATGGAGAAGGTTATCGGCATCCTGTCCGAGAAGTTTATGGAGGATAACAAGGGCGTTACCATTACCTATGATGCTTCCGGTTCCGGTACCGGCATCGAGGCAGTAAGCAAGGGCTCCACTGATATCGGCCTTTCCTCCCGTGCCCTGAAGGACAGCGAGAAGGCAAAGGGCTTGAAGGAGACCACTGTGGCACTGGACGGCATCGCCATTATCGTCAATGAGAAGTGCCCGGTAGATGACCTGAAGGTTGAGGATGTGGCTGCCCTGTTCAACGGCGAGGCTGCTGACTGGAGCAAGTTTGGCAGCAATGCCGGCAAGGTAGCAGCTATTGGCCGTGAGGCTGGTTCCGGCACCCGTGATGGCTTTGAGTCCATCACCAAGACCAAGGACAAGTGCAAGCTGGCTCAGGAGCTGACCTCCACCGGCGCTGTAATTGAGGCTGTCAAGAACAGCGAGGCTGCCATCGGCTACGCTTCCTACGCTTCTGTAGAGAATCAGAAGGGCATCAAGGTTCTGAAGGTAAATGGCGTGGAGTGCAGTGAGGAAAATATCGCTAACGGCCAGTATGTTATCCAGCGTCCGTTTAACCTGATTACCAAGGAGGGCGCACAGCTCAGCGAGGCTGCCCAGGCCTTCTTTGACTTCATGACCTCCAAGGCCGCAGCAGAGCTGATTGTACAGGCCGGTGCAGTGCCGACTGCCAAGTAAGCAGGCTTTTAGCAAAGAGGTCTGATATATCATGAAGAATAAAACCAAATGGCAGGAAATGACTGAAAAGGGCATAAACGCAGTGTTTATGCTGTGCGGTATCGTGGCAGTAGGCTTCGTGCTGTGCATCACGATACATCTGGTAATTGCCGGCCTGCCAGCAATTGTAAAGATAGGTATTCCGGAGTTTATCTTCGGTACCACATGGCAGCCAACTGCCTCTACGGTGGAGCCATCCTTTGGCATCCTTCCCTTTATACTCACCAGCATCTATGGTACGGCAGGTGCCGTGCTGATAGGTGTACCCGTTGGCCTTCTGACAGCTATTTTCCTGTCCAAGGCTGCTCCTCCAAAGTTTGCCAGGGTTATTCATACTGCGGTGGAGCTGTTGGCTGGCATTCCCTCTGTTGTCTACGGCCTTGTAGGCATGATTATACTTGTTCCAGGCATCCAGGGGATGTTTTCCTTATCCTCTGGTGCCACCCTTCTGGCAGCCATTATTGTGCTGACCATCATGATTTTACCGTCAATAATCAACGTATCTGAGACTGCACTGAAGGCAGTACCCAGAGAGTACGAGGAAGCCTCTATGGCCCTGGGGGCAACCGAGATGGAAACATTTTTCAGGGTCAGTGTACCGGCTGCCAAGAGCGGTATTGCGGCAGCCGTTGTTCTGGGAGTAGGCCGTGCTATCGGTGAGGCCATGGCGATTATCATGGTTTCCGGAAACGTGGCTAACATGCCGGGGCTGCTGGAATCTGTGCGGTTTATGACTACGGCAATCGCCTCTGAGATGTCATACGCCGCCGCAGGTTCCCTGCAGCATCAGGCACTGTTTTCCATCGGGCTGGTGCTGTTCCTGTTCATTATGATGATTAATGTGTTCCTGAATGTATTTGTCAAGGGAAGGAAGGTGGCGTAGGATGGAAAATGCGGCTGTGAGCCGGGCGGCCATCCCTGAGAGCAGGACGTCGGGATTTTCCCGGCGGAAGCTGTGGAATCAGGGGGCGAGATGCCTGATCTGGGCCAGTGCTATTTTTACCTGCCTGCTGCTGGCCTTTATTATCGGCTATATTTTTTACCGGGGTGTGCCGTACCTGTCCTGGGAGCTTCTGACCAGCCAGAGCAGCTATGTGAAAAAGACCATCGGTATTCTGCCGAATTTGCTGAATACCTTGTATATCATAGTGGTGGCTATGGCGGTGGTGCTGCCCTTGGGCACAGGCGCTGCCATCTACCTGACAGAGTACGCTTCCAACAAGAAGCTGGTGAACCTGATTGAGTTTGCGGCAGAGGCATTGACCGGCATTCCATCCATTATCTTCGGTCTTGCGGGCATGGTGCTGTTTTCCGAGATGTTCGGCTTGAAGCAGGGTATTCTGGCTGGCGGCCTGACACTGGTAATGATGATTTTGCCGGTGATTGTCCGCACCACTCAGGAGAGCCTCAAGACCGTGCCTAACGCTTATCGGGAGGGTGCCCTTGCCATGGGTGCCAGCAAGTGGCACATGGTGCGTACCGTGGTGCTGCCTAATGCCATTGACGGCATCGTAACAGGATGCATTCTTTCCGTAGGGCGCATTGTGGGCGAGTCGGCAGCACTTTTGTTTACGGCAGGCTTTGGCCTGGTGCTGAACGATTTCATAACGGCACTGGAATCTTCCTCTGCTACCCTGACAGTGGCGCTTTATGTCTATGCCAGCGAGCGGGGTGAAACCAGCGTGGCATTTGCTATCGCGGTAATTCTCATGACGCTGACGCTGCTTCTGAATTTCTCTGCCAACATGGCAGCCAAGAAGCTGAAAAATGTGTAATGATGTATAAACAATAAAGGATAATTTTATGGATACGATAATGGAAGTCAAGGACTTGAACCTGTGGTATGGTGACCACCACGCCCTCCATGATATCAGCGTGGATATTCCCAAGAATCAGATTACGGCACTGATTGGCCCTTCCGGCTGCGGCAAGTCCACTTTTTTGAAAACCCTGAACCGCATGAATGATTTGGTGGAAGGGATTAAGATTACAGGGAATGTGATTTATAACGGGGAAAATATTTATGCCCCCAAGGTGGATGTTACCTGGCTGAGAAAGCGGGTAGGCATGGTTTTCCAGAAGCCGAATCCTTTCCCCATGAGCATTTATGACAACATCGCCTACGGGCCCCGCACCCACGGCATCACCTCCAAGGTAAAGCTGGACAATATCGTGGAAAAATCCCTGAAGGATGCCGCCATCTGGGACGAGGTAAAGGACAGGCTGAACACCTCCGCCCTGGGCATGTCCGGCGGCCAGCAGCAGAGGCTCTGCATTGCCAGGGCACTGGCGGTGGAGCCGGATATCCTCCTGATGGACGAGTCAACCTCGGCCTTGGACCCGATTTCCACTGGCAAGATTGAGGAGCTGGCAGTGGAGCTGAAAAAGAAGTACACCGTGGTCATGGTTACCCACAACATGCAGCAGGCGGTGCGCGTGTCTGACTACTGCGCTTTCTTCCTGCTGGGAGACCTGGTGGAGTTCAGCGAGACTGAGCAGATGTTTTCCGTGCCAAAGGACAGGCGGACTGAGGATTATATTACGGGGAGGTTCGGCTGATGAGAGCATATTTCGACCAGCAGCTTGATTTGCTGAAGGATGAGATGGTCTATATGGGCGGCCTCTGTGAGGAGGCTATCCAGCTGACGGTGGATGCCCTGCTGAATGGTGATATCAAGCGTGCCAAGACCATCAACAACATGATGAGCCAGATCAGCCAGCAGGAGCGCAGCATTGAGAATATCTGCCTGAAGCTCCTGATGCAGCAGCAGCCTGTGGCCAGGGATCTGCGCACTATTTCTGCGGCACTTAAGATGGTGACGGATATGGAGCGCATCGGCATCCAGGCCTGCGAGATTGCGGAGATTATCTCCGTGGGCAATATTGAGCAGGCCACGGACAAGGTGGATTTTCAGAAGATTTCCGACGCGGTCAGCAACATGGTGCACATGAGCTTGCAGGCCTTTGGCGACAAGGATATGGAGCTGGCCAACGAGGTGCTGAAGTACGATGATGTGGTGGACAATCTTTTCTGCGACATCCGCAGCGACCTGGTAGGCAGGCTGAAGGCAGGCAGCAACGATGCGGAGTATCTCATGGATATGATGATGATAGACAAGTATTTTGAGCGCATCGGCGATCACGCGGTGAATATTGCCAAGTGGGTGAATTTCTCTATCACAGGCGAGATAGAGATTGTTGAATGAGGCTGGCTTTAGCCTGATTTAAGTCTGATAAAGGCTCCTTCTAATTTTATATAGATATCGCAGGACGGCATTACCCAGGCCGGTGTGACTTGCGGCATCTCCTTTTCTCTTATGAATGTCCCGGCGGCTTCGTGCCTGCCGGGATGTTTTTTTGTGCATTTTACAAAGATTTTACAAAAGCTGCCCACGGACTTTACATTAAAGGTTTATGATGGATGTAAGTATAAATAATATGATTAATCTGATTATCTGTCACTTAAATTTTAGGAGGAGAATATAATGTATACAATCGTGGACGTAGGTTCCAACACAATCCGCATGAATGTCTATGACATCAGGGATGACAAGCTGAGGCTCCTGTTTACCAAGAAGGCTACTGCCGGGCTGGCATCCTATGTGAAGGACAAGCGGATGTCCGCCGCCGGTATTGACCGGGTGGTTGAGGTGCTGGAGGATTTCCAGGAAACCCTGGCCAACCTGAATATTCCGGAGATGCATGTTTTTGCTACGGCTTCCCTGAGGAACGTGGAAAACAGCCATGATGCGGTGGCGGAGATCGAGAGGCGCACGGGAGTGGCTGTGCAGGTGCTGTCCGGCAGGGAGGAAGCGGAGCTGGACTTCCTGGGGGCTGCCAGGGAGGCAGCTGTCAAGAAGGGGCTACTGGTGGATATTGGCGGCGGCAGTACGGAGCTGGTTGCCTACAAGGATGGCAAAATCATCAGCGCCGTCAGCATTGCCAAGGGTTCCCTGAACAGCTACAACAAGTATGTGAAGGGCATCCTGCCTACCAAGGAGGAACGTCGCCTCATCCGGGCGGATTTTTTGAAGAAGCTGGATGGTATCAAGGCCTTTGATGGCAAGAACAAGTACAAGCTCATGTGCGGCGTAGGCGGCACGGTGCGGGCTGCCCTGAAGCTGGACCAGCTGTTTTTTGGCAAGAGCGCTGCGGAAAACCTGCTGCAGGTTTCCCATGTGGGCTATATTATCAAGGCCATGGAGCAGAAGGAGAATCAGGAGAAGTTCATCAAGAATATGGGGCTCCTTCTTGATGTGGTGCCGGACAGAATACGCACCATCCTGCCGGGCATGATTATTCTCTATGCGGTGGCAAAGCGGTTTAAGTGTGAGTCTATTCTGGTGGCGCATACAGGCGTCCGTGAGGGCTTTATGTACAATTATGTGCTGAAGAAGGGGCATATCGGTCAGGACGGATTGGCAGGAGACGATGAAAAGGATAATCAGGCTGCGGACACTGCGCAGGGCGTGGAGGCGGTTCAGGCTGCTTCGGAGGCTCAGAGCGCAGGCGAAAAGGAAACCTCGGGAGACAATCAGGAGAAAGCAGGGGAATAACATGGGACAGATTGAACCAAGTGCAAAGAACAGCAAGAAGTTTGTGACCAGCTACACTCAGAACAGGGAGTTGTCCTGGCTGAAATTTAACAAGCGTGTGCTGGAGGAGGCGGAGGACAGCAGCGTGCCTCTGTGCGAAAGGCTGAAGTTCGTGGAGATATTCACCAGCAACCTGGATGAATTCTTCATGGTGCGGGTAGGAAGCCTGCTGAGCCTGGAGGCCATGGATGCCAAAAAGGTGGACAACAAGAGCCTCATGACGGCACGGGAACAGCTCAATGCCATCTTTGATACGGTTCGGGAGCTGTACGGCCAGCGTGACAGGGTATTTGCCTACCTCCGCCGCAAGCTTCTGGAGAAAGGCATCGGCCATGCCAATATCCACGAGCTGTCCAAGAAGCAGTATGCCTGCCTGGAGGACATGTTCCAGGAGCGCATCCTGCCGGTGCTCTCCCCGCAGATTATTGACAAGCATCATCCTTTTCCGCATCTGGACAACAAGAAGCTGTATATTTCTGCGGTGCTGAAGGGAAAGAAAAAGCTGATTCTGGGCATTATCCCCCTGCCGGAGATGCTGGACAGGGTAGTTTATCTCAGCAAGGAAAAGACGGAGTTTATCCTGCTGGAGGATATTATCGAGGAGTTTATCGACAAAATCTTTGTGGGCTACCCGGTGATGGACAAGGCGGTATTTGCCATTACTAGAAGCGCGGATATCAATCTTGAGGAAGAAGAAGTGGAGGCAGGGGATTATCTTGAGGCCATGAAGAAGGCCTTGAAAAAGCGCAAGCACCTGACTCCTGTGCGGCTGGAAATCAAGAGCCGGGGCAAGTCCCTGATTGCGGAGTACCTTATCGACCGCTACAAGATTGGTGCCTCCCAGGTATTTTCCACCACTGCGCCGCTGACTTTGGACTATGTTTACGGGCTGGCTGACAACCTGACGGAGACCATGCAGCAGGAGATGTACTACGCTCCTTATGAGCCTGTGGCCTGCGAGGAGAAGTTCCATCTGGAGGCGGATGACAGCCTGCTGGAGCTGGTCAAGAGGCAGGATGTGCTGCTGAAGTATCCTTATGATGATTTCGGGATTTTGCTGCAGCTGGTGAAGGAGGCAGTGTACAATCCTGATGTGCTGTCCATCAAGATTACCATCTACCGCATCGGCAAGGGACATGCCAAGCTGATGAATTACATGATGGTGGCGGCGGAAATGGGCAAGGATGTAACTGTCCTGCTGGAGCTGAAGGCCCGCTTTGATGAGGAAAACAACATCAGCTGGGTAAATGACCTGCGGGAGTCCGGCTGCCGCATCCTTTACGGCTTTGACCGCTACAAGGTGCACGCCAAGGTCTGCCTGATTACCTACCGGTCTGCCGGCGGGAACGGCGTAAAATACATCACTCATATCGGCACCGGCAATTTCAACGCCAAGACTGCCAAGCTGTACACTGATTTGGCTCTCTTGACAGCTGATGATGCTATCGGCAGGGATGCCTCCATGTTCTTCCGGAATATGGGCATCGGCAACCTGTGGGGTGAGTATCAGAAGCTTCTGGTGGCACCTGTGAACCTGAAAAAGAGCCTGCTGGAAATGATTCAGGGGGAAATCAGCAAGGCGGAGAACGGCGGCCAGGGCTATATCCTGCTGAAGATGAACTCCCTGACGGACAGGCAGCTGATTGATGCCCTGTACGCCGCCGGTCAGGCAGGGGTACGGGTGGACATGATTGTCCGGGGCATTACCTGCCTGGTGCCGGAGCGGCCGGGACTGACGGACAATATCCACATCAGGAGCATCGTGGGCAGGTTCCTGGAGCATCCGAGGGTATTCTGCTTCGGCCAGCCGGGGGAGGATGGCGATATGGATGGCATAAAGATGTATATCGCCTCTGCTGACTGGATGACCAGGAACACGGAGAACCGCGTAGAGGTGGCGGCACCGATTTTTGATAGCAATATCAAAAAGGAAATCTGGGATATGCTGCAGCTGCAGCTCTCTGACAACACCAAGGCAAGGAATATCGATGCCGATGGCGAATACTATCTGCCCCAGGTGCAGCCGGGGGATACCCTGATTGATGCCCAGGCAAGGCTGATGGAGGAAAACCGTCAGTAAAAGCCTCCCTGATAATTTGTGAAAAGTCCGCCTGCCCCGGGGTGCTGTCCCCTGTGCAGGCGGATTCTTGATTTGAAAATGCAGGGGGAAAGTGTTACACTGATTAAAAGCAAATTCAATTTGTATTATTCGTATTATTTGCGTTGTCTGTGTTGGGTGATTGACGATGATTTATTGTGTTGAAGATGATGACAGCATCAGGGAGCTGATGCTGTACACCTTGAAGGCATCGGGCTTTGAGGGCCGGGGCTTTTCGGATGCCGGGGAGCTGTGGCAGGCACTGGAGGAGGCAAAGTCCGGCAGGGTGCCTATGCCCCGGCTGGTGATGCTGGATATTATGCTGCCCGGGGAGGACGGCATATCCATCCTGCAAAAGCTCCGGGCGGATGGGGTGACGGCTGATGTGCCGGTGATTATGGCTACTGCCAAGGGCACGGAGTATGACAAGGTCAAAGGGCTGGATCTGGGTGCTGACGATTATCTTGCCAAGCCCTTCGGCATGATGGAGATGGTTTCCCGCATCAAGGCGGTGCTGCGCCGCAGCGAGCCCAAGGAAGCGGAGCACACCTTGTTCTTTGGGGGCGTGGTGATTGACCTCTTGCAGCACACGGTGACTATTGACGGCAAGCCGGTGGATATGCCCCTGAAGGAGTTCGAGCTTTTGAAGCTGTTTATGGAAAATCCCGGTATGGCCTTCAGCCGGGACAAGCTGCTGAGCCGTATCTGGGATACTGACTATATGGGGGAGAGCCGCACGGTGGATGTGCATATCAGCAGCCTGCGCACCAGGCTGGGGGCGTGGGGCAGCGCCATCAAGACCGTGCGCAGCGTGGGCTACCGGCTGGAGGTTCCACATGCATAGGTATCTGGGCATTGTAGGCGGTGCCTTGATGGCGTTTATCCTTGCCACGGGGCTGATTATGGGAACTACCTTTGCATATTTTGCTGATGTGCAGAGGCAGCAGCTGAAGACGGAGACCGAGATGGCGGCACTGGCGGTGGACGAGCTGCAGGCAGGGTATCTTGCCCAGCTGCCGGAGGAAAACTACCGGGTGACCTGGATTTCCCCGGATGGGCAGGTGCTGTATGACAGCGACATGGCTGCCAGCCAGATGGAAAATCATCTGGAGCGTGAGGAAGTGCAGGCCGCCCTGCGGAAGGGCTATGGGGAGAGCCAGCGGTATTCGGGCACCATGACCGTCAAGATGCTCTATTCGGCACAGCGGCTGGCGGACGGCTCCGTCCTGCGCCTCAGTATGCCCCAGCAGACTATTTTGATGGTGATCTGGGACATGGCGCTGCCTATAGGTTTTATTTTGCTGGTGGTTATCGGCGTTTCTGTGGCGATTGCAGCCAGGGAGACCAAGAAGGCAAATCAGGAGGAAACCGAGGCCATGCGCCGGGAGTTTACGGCCAATGTGTCCCATGAGCTGAAGACGCCTCTGCACTCCATATCCGGTTTTGCAGAGCTTTTGAAGAACGGCATGGTGATGGAGCAGGATACAGGATATTTTGCGGAAAAAATCTACAACGAGGCACAGCGGATGATCAAGCTGGTGCAGGACATCATCATCCTGTCCAGGCTGGACGAGGGGCAGGAGAATACCACCAGGTCATCGGTGAACCTCTACCAGATGGCAGAGGGCGTAATTGCCAACCTGGAGCCTATGGCGGATAAAAACGGGATTACCATTGAGCTTATCGGCCAGCAGGTGGTGATGGAAGGGATTCCGCACCTGCTGAACAGCATGCTTTTTAATATCTGTGAAAATGCCATCAAGTACAACAAGCCTGAGGGCAGCGTGCTGGTGGAGGTCAGTGAGATATCCGGCCATCCCCGCATCACTGTCCGGGACAGCGGCATCGGCATCCCTATGCGGGACAGAAGCAGGATATTTGAAAGGTTTTACCGGGTGGACAAGAGCCATTCCAAGGAGGTGGGCGGTACCGGGCTGGGACTGAGCATCGTGAAGCATGCAGCCCGTCTCCATAATGCCAAGCTGGATGTGGACAGCATCGTGGGGGAAGGCACTCTGATTACAGTAAAATTTTAGCTGACTGGCTTTTGCAGTCGGAATTTTGCAGGCAGAAGCAGGATTTTTTCCTAACTTCTGCTTTTTTTTGCAAAAAAAAAGGATTTTTCGCTTAGATGGCGAATATTGATATATAAGATATATAGTTAGTGCGGAGAATTGCTTGTGAGCGAAATATTTAATTGATATAGTTGCAGAGCAGATGGCACGAAAGAAAGGGGATTAGTTGTTATGGCAACTCAGGATGAGCAGAAATTTTTGGTGGATGAGATTGCTTCCTCAGTGAAGCAGTTGTATAAAGATGTGGAGGAGCTGGCGAAGAAGTCCAGCGAATTTGCCAGTGCCGGTGAGGCTTCCGTGGCACAGGCGAAGCTTTTGAAGGAGAAGAATACGGAGACCTTGAAGGCTATCAGCATCATTACTGATATTGCCGAGGAGACCAACCTTCTCAGCCTGAACGCTTCCATCGAGGCTGCCCGTGCCGGTGAGCAGGGCAGGGGCTTTGCTGTTGTAGCAGAGGAGGTAAGGAAGCTGGCAGAGCAGTCCAGGGCGGCTACTGAGAGCATCAAGAAGACACTGAACGAGATGAACAAGGCAGTAAATGATATTGCCCAGTCCATCAATACCATTGATGTTATCGGTCAGCAGCAGGCGCAGGGAGCCAGGGGGATTGCCAGCAACCTGGGCAAGGTGACCTCTGCGGCAGATGACTTGAAGAAGCTGATGTAATCGCCCCTGTGGCAGATGGCAGCGCTTTGGCAGCTTTAGCTGATAGTCCGGGATGGATTGCAGCTGGCATTAATTTGTTTTAGATATCCTGCAGTGTAGCGATGTTTTACTGATAGGCGCCATGCTCGCCCGGTGCAAGCCGTGGCCATTGACGGTGCAGCATTTTAGATTTTCCTCGCTGCAGGATATTTTCTGTATCCTCCCTTTGCGGGCGGGCAGCTCGTGAGGCGGAGGGTGTTTTTGTGCAAAAAATATTAATAAAAGTGTTGACAAATGGCGGTTATTCCGATATAATTCTTGCTTGTGAGTGGGAATTGCTCACGAGTTTCACAGCTTTATAGTTTTTGGGCGCTTAGCTCAGCTGGGAGAGCGTCTGCCTTACAAGCAGAATGTCAGCGGTTCGATCCCGTTAGCGCCCACCATAAAACTCCGCAGGTTTTTCCTGCGTTAACATTGGCCCGGTAGTTTAGTTGGTTAGAATGCCGCCCTGTCACGGCGGAGGTCAGGGGTTCAAGTCCCCTTCGGGTCGCCATTATGCCTCGGTAGCTCAGTTGGTAGAGCAGGGGACTGAAAATCCCCGTGTCAGTGGTTCGATTCCGCTCTGAGGCACCACTTCTTTTTGCAGAGTCCGGTTCGGGGCTCTTTTTTTGTATATAGGCGTATTGTAAGGAAAGGAAATTTTATGTCTCAGTTTACTGATGTGTTTTTGCAGTTTATTGATGGGTGGGGCTACTATGCGGTGGCAATCCTCATGGCCTTGGAGAATGCCTGCATCCCTATCCCCAGCGAGCTGATTCTTGGCTTTGCAGGTTATATGATTTATGCCGGGCGCATGACCTTCACCATGGCTATGGTGGCAGGCATGGTGGGCGGCATGCTGGGCTCTTATTTTGCTTACTATGTGGGGCATTATGGCGGCCGTCCTTTCGTGGACAAGTACGGCAAGTATTTCTTCGTGAAAAAATCCCATGTGGATATTGCCCAGGAGTGGTTTGACAAATACGGCATCAAGGCGGTGTTCTTCAGCCGCATGCTGCCGGTGGTGCGCACCTTTATCTCCCTGCCGGCAGGCTTTGCCCATGTGGACATGAAAAAGTTTTTCTTCTATACATTTATCGGCTCCCTGCCTTGGACGGCATTGATTTTGTTCATCGGCATGATGCTGGGTGAGGGCTGGAAGGTCATGATGGAGGTGGGCCACGAGATAAGTCTGGCTGTGGCAGCTGCTATCGTGATTATTTGTATTGTATTATATGTACAGTACAAGAGAAAAAAGAAGAAAAGAGTTCATTGACACTTTACAAATTAAGTTTTTCTTAGTATAATGTGTAATGTTTTAAAACATCATATTTGCTGGATGGCGTCGCCCTTTTGGGAAATATCACCGGCTGATACTGTATCGGGTAATTGCAGAGACGGTTAACTGTTTTTACCACCGACTGGTACTGTATCAGGCCGGTGTTTTATTTTGCACCTGCATATATAATGCAGACTAGATGTATGGTTATGCGTTAGTGGGAATATGGCAAATGCATGCCGTCAGCGCAAGGGAGGATTTTCTTTTATGGACAAAAAAAGAAAGGCAAACAAATTTAACATTATTTTTGTGGCACTTATTGTCATTGCTGGGCTTCTGCTGATGTATACTGGCAATGACGCGCTGGTGCTGGCCACGGAGAAGAAGGAGGGCATCCTGACGGCGGAGCAGGTGCAGGTATCCTTTGATTCCGTAGGCGGCAGGCTGGTGAATGAGGCGGTAAAGGAGGCCCAGGAGGTCAGAAAGGGAGAGGTGCTGATGGTGCTGGACAGCACGGATCTTGATTTGTCCATTCAGCAGATAGAGGCGCAGCTTGCCCAGCTGGAGGCCCAGATACAGTCTGCGGCAGGTACGGCAGCCATCTCCATGTCCCAGGCTGATACGGATGAGCAGCAGAGCTTCCGTCAGATTGACCAGCAGAGGGCGGCAGTCAGCGCGGCAGAGGCATCATATGCCAACAGCAGCCTGGATTATCAGCGAAAGCTACAGCTGGTCAGTGAGGGGGCTGTGGCTCAGGCAGAGCTGGATAATGCCCGCATGGCGCTGGATGTGGCTGCCGCCAATGTCACCCAGCAGAAGCAGCTTTTGAGCAAGCTGCTGGCTGGTGTCTATGACAGCGGCGATACGGACAGCCTGTCTCTGCCTACTATAGAATTGCAGCGCCAGAGTGCCGGGAACCGCCTGCATGATGTGGAGGCGCTGAGGCAGCAGAAAAGGGCACTGGAGGTTCAGCTGAAGGAGCTGCAGGTCAAAAAGGAGCGGCTTACCCTCCGTGCCCCGGAGGATGGCAGGATTTTGAAGATTCTGGCCAAGGCAGGGGAGATGGTCAGTGCCAATACGCCGGTTATTCTCATGGAGTCCAAGCGGTGTTATTATGATATTTATATCAGTGAGGATATCGTGGATAAATACAAGGAAGGTGACAGCGTAACGGGTGTTACTGTCAATGGCGAAAGGGAGGTTCCCGGCACCATCAGGCTGCTGACTCAGGCACCGGGCTTTGCCGATCTGAAGATGACCAGGGAAAAGGGCCAGTCTGATCTGACTGCCTTCCAGGTGCGGATTTATACTGAGCCTGTGGAGGGAGTTATCCCTGGCATGACGATAGGGGTGAAGCTGAGATGATGAAGTCATTTCGGGATGAGCTGCGCTGCCTGCTGATAGGCAGGGGCATGCCCTATGAAAAAATCGCCTTTGTGGTATCTTTGGTGATTACGGTGCTGTTCACGGTGATGATGGGCATGAATTATGCCAAGGATACCCCCATCACAGTTATAGATCTGGACAACTCCCGCTACAGCCGGGAACTGGTGCAGAAGCTGGATGTGTCACGCTTTCTGAAGGTACAGGCGGTACTGAACAGTCCGGCGGATCCCAAGGTGCTGATGTACCGGGACAAAAACTATGCCGTGGTTTACCTGCCGGAGGGGCTGGAAAAGAAGCACTATAACGGGGAAGCCTGCGAGGTAGGCGTTTTTTATGACAATACCAGCTCCGCCTCCCTGAGCGGTGTGCGGGAGGCTCTGAATGAGATTGTGGCAGATGCTAACAATCCGTCATCAGGCAGCCGTGAAAGCTTGCAGGGTGGCATGCTGCTGGTGGACAGGCTGCTGTTCAATCCGCATGATTCCGCCGCCAATGGCGAGGTGGTGGGCTTTCTGACCTTTTTCTCCAGCATGTTTTTTGCTTTTGCCATGCTGAGCCTGGTGCCGAGGCTGAAAATGGAAGGCAAGTATTATCTGACGCTCAGGAAGGGCATGGCCTTTGACCTGATGCAGAGGGCGATTCCTTATTGCTGTCTGTGGCTGGGAGCCAATTTTCTGGGGTATGTTATCCTGCGGTTCTGGGGTGATATAAACTTCAACGGCAGCATTGTCCTGTTTTTTGTGGTGCAGGCACTGTTTATCTGGGGATTGAGCCTCATTTGCATCCTTTTTGGCTGGGACTGCCCTCATCCCGGGGCGGCAGCCAGCAGGATGATTTTGTTTGTGCCAGGGGGCTTTATTTTTGGGGGCTACGGGGTGCCCCTGACGCTTCTGCCTGAGTGGGTGCGCTGGTTCAATCAGATTTTTCCGCTGACTTGGGAGATTAAGTTCATCAGGGATGTGGTGTTCCGGGGGGCCGGGTTTATGGATTGTGCCGTGACTATCGGGCAGTTTTTGCTGTACCTGAGCATCGTGGCGGTGCTTTTCCTGTGGAAGTTCCACAAGGAGCAGGAAAAGCTGGCAGACAGGGAGAAGGATATGCCACTAGTTACAGAAATATGATTTTCAGTTTGTCGTCGTGAAGGTACGAGACTTCTGGAACATTAACGGATGAGTTTTGTTAGTTCGTGCACTCTGTTCATCTGACCATGATATGCCAGTAGCGGAGAACATACTTAACCGCAATTTTGTAGCAGAGCGTCCGGGACAAAAAATGGTCAGCGATATAACCTATATCCCTACGGATGAGGGATGGCTCTATTTAGCCGGTGTCATGGATTTGTGCGGACGCAAGATGGTTGGCGTGGCAATGGACAGCCTGCAGCCGGGGACTTTTGCCAGCCTGGCTGAAGCAAGGGAAAGGTATATGCGGAGGTGAGGCTATGGTAGTACATGGTGCGGTGATTATTGAGCAGATGGCGCCAAATGCCTGCAAATGGTCGTTTAACAGGTGGTCTATGACTCTGGGGCGATAGTTTCTTTTTGGCATTTCGCACACCTCACTTTATCAAATTTGCTAATATAGTTCAATCACATTTCACTTAGATTGTTCATTATAATACTGCCATGAGCTTATTTGATTTTATGCGCATCGTATTGTGATATATAGCAAACAGATTTCAGTTGATACCTCTAAATCAGTAGAATGGTTTAGCTTTTTGTAATTTGAATAGTTTTGTTATTTGCTGACAGCTGTATTATAATATTGGTACAGCAGTCCTTTTGTAGTTATGGAAATTATCAGAAAAATATCTTGAAAATCATTCTCAATTGTGTTATATTAATCATGCAAATGATAATTATACTCAATTGAGAGGTGATAAGATGGACAGGAAACAGTTTTACCAGCTACTGGCATTGCACTGTGCGCCCACGTTGGCGGGGCTGAAGGCTGCCAGCATGGTGGCGCTGCCGGGGAGGAGCCTGGCGGAGTTGCAGGGATTTTTTGACCTGTATGAAAAATGCTTTGAGTGCAAGGGGCTGAAGGTGCTGGAGCTTCTCCGCCAGAGGGCTCATGTGCTGCTTTTGATATACCGGCCTGTGGTGCTGCAGCGTCTTCTGAGGCGCAGCAAGGCTCAGGTGTTACTGGCAGAGTGCGGCTATCCTTCCGGGGGCTTTTTGGATGAGCTGCTGCAGCACCTGAAAGAGAGGATGCAGACGTCAGGGGCTGGCGGCAGGTGTACCATAACAGAGGATTGTGCAGGTGCAGATGCTGGTTCTGGCAGCAGGGGCACAGGTGCAGGGGAGCGCTTTCCCCATGAGATAGGGCTGTTCCTTGGCTATCCCCCTCATGATGTGGAAGGGTTTATCCGGTATGGAGGACAGAATTTCCGCCAGTGCGGCTTTTGGAAGGTTTATGATAATGAAAAGGCGGTTATGCACTTGTTTCACTGCTATGCGGCATGTATCAGAAAGATATATGACAGCTTGCAGGAAGGCGCGAGCCTGCAATCCATGATTTGCAGTGCGGCATGACAGAGAGCTTTTGTGATGCTGCGGCATGACAGGCAGATTCTTGTGCTGTAGAGGTATTATAAGCAGATTTTTGTGATTTTATGAGAAGGAGTGGATTTTTTATGAAGTTGGCAGTTGTATATTGGAGCGGTACCGGCAATACGGAGCTGATGGCGAAGGCCATGGCTGAGGGGGCGAAGGCTGCCGGTGCGGAGGTGGAGCTCCTGACGCCGGATTTTTTCCCTGCCTCAAAGCTGGCGGATTTTGACAGCCTGCTGCTGGGCTGTCCTGCCATGGGCAACGAGGTGCTGGAGGAAGCGGAGTTTGAGCCTATGTTCACTGCATTGGAGAAGAATCTGGCAGGTGTGCCTGTGGGGCTGTTCGGCTCCTATGGCTGGGGCAGCGGCGAATGGATGGAGGACTGGCAGAACAGGTGCAAGGAGCACGGTGCCAAGGTCTTCGGGGACGGGGTAATCGTCAACAATACCCCGGATGATGAGGCATTGGCAGGGTGCAGGAGCTTTGCAGAGGATTTTGTCAGGGCAAATAGCTAGGAGAAGCCTGCCAGGGCAAAAGAGCTAAGAGATGAAACTACCTGACGGATAATATAAAAAAGCAGATATTATTTTCTATCGTTAAGAGGATTTTTCAACCCCTGTGTCGAATATCACAGTATGTGGTGCAAGTATTTTTGGTACTTTGCCATGTGCTGTGATATTTTTTTGAGAAATATTTTTCGGGATACTTTGCGAGATGCTTTGGAAATAAAAACCATAGAAGTTATAGAAGGCGATGAGCGGCTATGAAGAAGAAATGCCGGTGGACATGGGCTGGCAGGCTGGGGTGGATTTTTGGTTTCTGCGGGGCAATCTGGCTGTGGGCGGCGTGGCTGCTGCCCACGGCTGTTTCGCCTGCAACGGTGGCTGTTAGTGGCAGCAGGGTGACAGAGGGCAATTGTCAGCAGAAGATCGTCCGGGTGGCGTATTATCAGGAGCCTGACTGGCAGGAGGGGGCCGGCGAGGGGAATGTGAAGCGGGGCTACTGCTATGAGTATTATCAGCGGCTGGCTCCTTATGCCAATTGGCGATATGAGTATGTGTACGGCTCCTTCCCGGAGCTGTATAAGATGTTCCTGCAGGGGGAGATTGATGTTTTTGCAGGGCTGTCCTGGACGGAGGAGCGTACCGGGCAGTTTCTGTATCCGGAGCTGCCCATGGGACAGGCACAGTACATCTTCCTGAAGCGCAGCGGGGACAGCTCCATAACGGAAGATCCTGCGTCCTTTAACGGCAAGCGGCTGGGCACGGTGGCAGGTATCGTGGAGAGCAGCCTGAGGGAGTTTGTGAAGCAGCAGCACCTTCGGACGGAGGTGCTGGCCTATGGCAATACGGGGGCCGCCATTGCCGCCCTGCAGGAGGGGACGGTGGATGCGGTGCTGGGAGAGCCCGGCATCGGGGTTATTGCCAATACCGGCCTGGAGTCCTTTGTCAGTGGCGGCACCAAGGATTTTTATCTCTGCGTGACAGCCGGCAGGGAGGATTTGCTGCAGGACCTGAATTATGCCCAGGAAAGCCTGCATCAGGTGATGCCTGCGCTGACCAAGCAGCTGGGGGACAGGTATTTTCGCCGCTCCAATGTTTCAGCAACCCTGACGGCAGGAGAAAAGAAGTGGGTGGCGGAGCACGATATGCTGCGGGTGGGCATACTGAGCAATTATATGCCTTTTTCCGGCACGGATGAGCACGGCATGGCAACGGGCATCGTCAAGGAAATCCTGCCGGAAATGATGAAGCTGCTGGGGCTGGGGGAGAAAATCCAGGTTACCTACAGGAGCTATAGCAGCTTTTCCAACATGGCGGAGGACTTGCATAAAGGGGAGCTGGATGTGATTTTCCCGATGTTCAGCGACATGTGGGTGGCAGAGCAGTACGGCCTGGCAGGTACGGCGGATGTGGTCAGCATAGGCTCTGATTTTGTCTACGCCGGTGAGTACGCCAAGGCGAAGGAACGGAAAATCGCCGTGGTGCGGGGCAACTACATGCAGCTGGCAGCCAGCCGCTCCATCTATCCCGAGGCGGAGATTTTGTTCTACGATACGATAGAGGGCTGCCTGGATGCGGTGAAATACGGCGGTGCAGGCGGCACGCTGCTGAACGGCATGCGTACCTATCCCCTGCTGCGGCAGGGCAGGTACAAGATGCTGAATGTGTCCCCTACTTCGGAAATAGCTATGCTGGGCTTTGGCGTGGCAGGGGGCTCGGCGGAGCTCCTGAACCTTTTGAACCGGGGCGTGAGCCTGCTGCCGGATGATTATGTCATGGTGAATATCAGGACATATGAGCAGGATATGTATGAGTACACCCTGGCGGATTTCTTTGCGGAGTATCAGTTTCTGGTGATTTTTATCCTGAGCCTGATTGCGGTGCTGGCTGTAGCAGTAGCGGTCATGTATGTCCGGGCAGCCAGGACGGAGAAGAAGACCCACTATGTGCTGCAGAGGGCGCTGGAGCAGGCCGAGGAAGGCAGCCGTGCCAAGACAAATTTCCTCTTTAATATGTCCCATGATATCAGGACGCCTATGAATGCCATCCTTGGCTTTACGGAGCTTTTGAAGAAGAACAAGGACAAGCCGGAGCTGGTCAATGACTATGTGGCGAAAATTCAGTCCTCGGGGGATTTTCTGCTGAGCCTCATCAATAACGTGCTGGAGATGGCTCGGATTGAGAGCGGCCAGGAAACCCTGTCCGAGGAAGTCATCAACGTGCATGAGCTGGTGAAGAATGTCCGGGCGGTCTTTGAGGCAAGCCTCAGGGCAAAGAACCTGATTTTGCAGACTAAAGTGCTGGTGGAGCATCCCGATGCCTATGTTGATACCACCAAGGTACGGCAGATTTTCCTGAACCTTCTCAGCAATGCGGTGAAGTATACGCCGTCCGGGGGCAAGATATGGCTGGAAATCAGGGAGCAGCACTCGGATTGGCAGGGCTACGGCAGGTTCCAGATTGAGGTCAGGGACACGGGCATCGGCATGTCGGAGGAATTTCTGCCCCATATCTTTGACGAGTTTTCCCGTGCCAGGAATACTACGGAGTCCAAGATTATCGGCACCGGCCTGGGCATGCCTATCGTCAAGAAGCTGGTGGACCTGATGGGCGGCTCCATTCAGGTGGAAAGCCAGGCGGGCAGGGGCACGACCTTTAGAATAGTTGTGTATTTCCGGCTGGCAGAGCAGCAGAATAGCGAGCAGGAGGAAAATGCGGCCGGGCAGCTGGCTGACCTTCGGGACAGGCACATCCTGCTGGCGGAGGACAACGACCTGAATGCGGAGATTGCCATAGCCATCCTGACGGAGATGGGCTGCCAGGTGGACAGGGCATGTGACGGGCTGGAGTGCGTGGACATGCTGGCGAAGGCGGCATCGGATTATTATGACCTGGTGCTCATGGATGTGCAGATGCCTAACATGAACGGCTTGCAGGCAACAGGTGCCATACGCAGCATGACTGATGAGGCCAAGGCAAAGATACCGATTGTTGCCATGACTGCCAACGCTTTTGAGGAAGACAGGAAAAAGTGCCTGGAGGCAGGTATGAACGACCATCTGGGCAAGCCCATTGATGTGGCGATTATGCTGCAGGTGATTGCCAGATATGTAAAATAAGCTGCAAATAAAATAAGCTTCATAGGTTTCATAAGCTTTACAAGGACGGCTATTGTTCTTGTGGCGGATTATCCCCTTTGTCAGACAGAAGGCGGCAGAGGGGATTTTTTATTGGGGAGAATGGGTGAGAGGATTTTATTGAGAGAGGCATCAGAGGGGGGCTTTAGGTCGGCAGCGGGAATAATTCCGATAAATTTCCTCGGGATTATTGACAAGGGTTATTCATACTCTTATAATAGGTAATAGCAATTCTGAGTAATTTAGTAAGAAATAACATTGCGTGATTTATCTTTATTTTTTGTCGTTGGTATTGTGTATTGACTATTGTTAGTTTTGTGTATTAGGAGAGTTTGTTATGAGCAAGAAGTTATTGGAAATCAGGGATTTGCGTGCAGGGGTGGCTGACAGGCAGGACAAGGGTGAAATCCTGCAGGGGTTAGACCTGGAGATTAATGCAGGCGAAATCCATGTTATTCTGGGGCCTAACGGCTCCGGCAAGTCAACGCTGATGAACGTGATTATGGGGCACCCGAAGTATGAGGTGACCGGCGGCAGTATCGGCTTCGAGGGGGAGGATTTGCAGGTGCTGAAGACTTTTGAGCGTGCCCGCAGGGGGATTTTCCTGTCCTTCCAGAACCCGGAGGAAATCCCGGGCATCACGGTGGAGAACATGCTCCGCGCCTCCCGGCAGGCCGTTACCGGCAAGCCGGTGAAAATCATGAAGTTCCGCAAGGAGCTGAAGGCTGCCATGGAGGAGTTGCAGATTGAGCCGGAGTATGCCGGGCGGTATATGAACGTGGGCTTTTCCGGCGGCGAGAAGAAGCGCAACGAGATTTTGCAGCTGCTGCTTCTGAATCCGAAGCTGGCGCTTTTGGATGAAACTGATTCAGGGCTGGACGTGGATGCGGTGCAGATTGTGTCCAGCGGCGTCAGGAAGTTCCACAATGAGGAGAATGCCTGCCTGATTATCACCCACAACACCCGTATTCTGGAACAGCTTTCCGTGGACAGGGTGCATGTGCTTTTGAACGGACGGATTGTGGAGGAAGGCGGTTCTGAGCTGATTGAGAAGATTGACAGGGAAGGCTTCGGCTTTTTGAAGCAGGATTGAGAGGCAGGACTATGGAAAACAGGAAAAAGACCTTTGTGGAGGATATTGAGCGTACCCTCTACGATATCAGGAATGAGGACCGTTCTGCCTACAAGTCCCAGGCAGGGCTGACGGAGGCGGTAGTGCGGGATATTTCCGCCAGGAAGCATGACCCGGAGTGGATGCTGGAACGCCGTTTGGAATCACTGAAGGTGTACAACAGCCTGAGGCTTCCTACCTGGGGGCCGGATTTGTCTGAGCTGAATATGGAGGAGATTGTGACCTATGTGCAGCCGGATGCTAAAATGGCTGGTAGATGGGAGGATGTGCCGGAGGATATCAAGTCCACCTTTGATCGGCTGGGCATTCCAGAGGCGGAGAAGGTGTCCCTGGCAGGCGTAGGTGCCCAGTATGACTCCGAGGTGGTGTATCACAGCATTCAGGACAGCCTTATCCAGCAGGGTGTGGTATATACTGACATGGAAACGGCATTACGGGAGTACGAGCCCATTGTCAAGGAGCATTTTATGCGGCTGGTGCCGCCCAAGGACCACAAGTTTGCGGCGCTCCATGGGGCGGTGTGGTCAGGTGGCTCCTTTGTCTATGTGCCGGAAGGGGTGCATGTGGATATTCCTTTGCAGTCCTATTTCCGCCTGAATGCGGCAGGGGCAGGGCAGTTCGAGCATACGCTGATTATTTTGGAAAAAAATTCCAGCCTGCACTTTATTGAGGGGTGCAGTGCGCCAAAATACAACGTGACCAACCTCCATGCAGGCTGCGTGGAGCTGTTTGTGGGGGAGGGGGCAAGGCTCCGCTACTCCACCATCGAGAACTGGTCCCGGAATATGATGAATTTGAATACCAAGAGGGCCCTGGTGGAGAAGGACGGTATTATTGAGTGGGTGTCCGGTTCCTTTGGCTCCCATGTGTCCATGCTGTATCCATGCAGCATTCTCCACGGGGAGCATGCCCGTTGCGAGTTTACCGGCGTGACCTTTGCTTCCAAGGGGCAGAACCTGGATACCGGTGCCAGCGTGATTCATGCGGCACCGTACACTTCGGCCAATATCAGCACCAGGACCATCTCCAAGGCAGGGGGCAAGGCAACCTACAGAAGTGCTGTGAAGGTGACGCCAAATGCCCACCATGCCAAGTGCTCCGTCAACTGCGAGTCACTGATGCTGGATGATATTTCCCGCTCCGATACCCTGCCGGTAATGGATATTCAGGGGGACGAGGCGGATATCGGCCATGAGGCCACCATCGGCCGCATCAGCGAGGAGGCGGTGTTCTACCTTATGAGCCGCGGCATCAGCGAGGATGAGGCCAGGGCCATGATTGTCCGGGGCTTTGTGGAGCCTATTGCCAAGGAGCTGCCCCTGGAGTATGCGGTGGAGATGAACAACCTGATTAATATTGAGCTGGAAGGCACAATGGGCTGAGAAAGGCGTGAGGTATGAAGATGGCAGAAAAGATTTATAGTGAAATCCCGATGCGTACCTGGCGCTGGCTGGGTGTCAATGAGGCGAGGGTGGCAGATGCTGTTCTTGCCCAGGATATAGATGATGTGCAGTCCCTGTCCGTGGCTGCTGGTGAGAGCCGGGAACTGACGGTGGTGTACCGTCAGGAGGGACAGGGCAGGATAGATGTCAAGGTGGCAGAAGGTGGCTCTTTGAAGCTGACAGTGGTGCAGCTGCTGCCTACGGACAAGCGGCATGCGAGCCAGGTGGCGGTGGAGCTGGCCAGGGGTGCCCGGCTGGAAGCTGTGGCGGTGGAAGCCGGGGCAGCCAGGTCTGTCAGCAAGATGGAGGTATTGTTGCAGGGGGATGAGTCCCGTGCCGATGTGCATGTGCTTTACTTTGGTAACGAGGCAAGGCAGCTGGACATGAACTATGTGCTGGTGCAGGAGGGCAGGCAGACGGAGGCTAACCTCAATGTCTACGGTGCCCTTCTTGGGCAGGCGGACAAGATTTTCCGTGGGACTTTGGACTTCCGGCATGGCTCCAAGGGCTCCAAGGGCTACGAGAAGGAGCAGGTGATGGTTCTGTCCGGCAAGGTGCGGAACCGCAGCGTGCCCCTGATGCTGTCCAGAGAGGATGCGGTAGAGGGGCATCATGCTGTTTCCATCGGCAAGATGGATGAGAACAAGCTGTTTTACCTCATGAGCCGGGGGCTGGATATGGCAGAGGCCAGGCGGCTGGTGGTTGAGGCGGCATTTAACCCGGTGCTGGACAGGATTGGTGACGAGGAGCTTTATGGTGAGCTTGATGATTATATAAAGGAGCGGCTGGCTGATGAGTGAGATTAGTGCAGATAATGCAATTAAGAATTATAAAAAGGAATTTCCCCTGCTGCAGCAGAAGATGCATGACAGGCAGATTGTCTACCTGGATAATGGTGCCACCACTCAGAAGCCTGAGTCGGTCATCCATGCCATGTGCAGCTATTATGGCGGCTGCAATGCCAATCCCCACCGGGGAGCTTATGAACTGAGCGTCCGGGCCACGGATATTTATGAGAATGCCAGGGAGCGGGTAAAGAAGTTTATCAATGCAAGGCACAGCCATGAGATTATCTTTACCAAGAATGCTACGGAGTCATTGAACCTGATTGCCTACAGCTACGGCATGAGCAATATCGGTGCCGGTGACGAGGTGGTGATTGCCATTTCCGAGCATCATAGCAACCTGGTGCCCTGGCAGCAGATTTGCCGCCAGAAGGGTGCTGTGCTGAAGTATATCTACCTGGAGGAGGATGGCAATCTTTCCCGGGGGGATATTGAGACGAAAATTACGGACAGGACGAAGCTGGTGGCTGTGGCGCAGGTTTCCAACGTGCTGGGACTGGTGAATCCCGTGAAGGAGATTGCTGCCAGGGCCCATAGCGTTGGCGCGGTGATGGTGGTGGACGGCTCCCAGTCCGTGCCGCACATCAAGGTGGATGTGCAGGATATGGATGCGGATTTCTTCGTCTTTTCCGGCCACAAGATGTTGTCACCGATGGGAATCGGCGTCCTCTACGGCAAGGAAGCTCTTTTGGATGCAATGCCGCCGTTTTTGATGGGTGGTGACATGATTGACTACGTGGAGGAGCAGGAGACGGAGTTTGCGCCGCTGCCGGCCAAGTTTGAGGCAGGAACCCAGAATGTGGGCGGTGCGGCAGGGCTGACTGCGGCCATTGATTATCTGGAAAAGGTGGGCTTTGAGTACGTGGAGTCGGTGGAGCGGGAGCTTATTGATTACGCCCTGCCGAAGCTGAAGGCCATGCCTTATATTGAGCTGTACGGCTGTGATTCCCGGCAGGATAACAAGACCGGCATCATCACTTTCAACGTGAAGGATGTGCATCCTCATGATGTGGCTACTATACTGGATGCCCAGGGAGTGGCAATCAGGGCGGGGCATCACTGCGCCCAGCCTCTGATGAAGTATCTGGGGCAGAATGCCACTTGTCGCGCCAGCTTTTATTTTTACAATACCAAGGAAGATGTGGACCGCTGGCTGGAAGCACTGTCCACGGTAAGGGGGGTGCTGGGCTATGCTGAGTAATAACCATGCGGATAATCACGCAGGGCTGGGCGGCCTGGGTGGTGCCGGAGGTGCTGGCGGCATCGGCGGACTGGACAGCATTTACACGGAGCTGATTGCGGAGCATAGCCGCTCTGTGGAGAACAGGCACAGGCTGCAATTTGCTACTGTTTCCCAGAAGGGCAGGAATCCAAGCTGCGGTGATGAGATCACCCTGGAGCTGCAGGTGGAGGATGACGTTATCAAGGATGCTGCCTTTACCGGCATCGGCTGTGCCATTTCCCAGGCATCTACCTCTATCATGATTGACCTTATAAAAGGCGAGCCTGTGGAGCAGGCGCGTCATCTGGCGGATTTGTTCCTGAAGATGATTAAGGGGGAAATTACTGATGATGACGAGCTGGAGGAACTGGATGAGGCATTGGCACTGAAGAATATCTCCCGGATGCCGGCACGGGTGAAGTGTGCCGTGCTGTCATGGCGCACTCTCCAAGAAATGATATAAATTTCAGTTTGTCGTAGTGCTGGTTTGTTACTTCGTGCATATACTGAATGAAATAGTTTGATAGTTCGTGGACTCTGTTCAGACATTTAAAAGGGACAGGTAGCGGCAGTACCCATAGAAAACTCGCTCTCGCTCTTAGCACAGCCTCGCGCTTCTAAGCTCCTGCGTCGCTTACGCTCGCACTCGCTAAGAAGCGAGGCTGCACTCAAGGTTTTCTTTGGGTACATGCCGCACCTGTCCTTCTTTTTGTCTGAACAGATATGCACATAATAATCCAACTGCATTCAATTAGTATGCAACTGTAGCAACTAATTCTGACTTTACGAGCAAGCCTGAAAATGGGGAGCCGGGGGCTGACGAAATTTGCAATTGCCAACCGTTGCATAACGTATAGTGCAAGTAAACAAGCCTGTTTATAAGAGCAGGTTGCCTTGCATAATTGTTGGCAGTAGCAGGTCTCGTCAGCTCCCAGCCCCCTATTTCAGGCTTATTCGTAAAGCTGTATGGGGCACTATGGTAACAAATAA
>OBLI01000301.1_pt1 | contig 53933 bp, 39 predicted proteins | sample 1519701 | NCBI WGS metagenome assembly OBLI01 (sample SAMEA3663005, study PRJEB22513) | pig gut metagenome | biome: pig gut; feature: pig-associated habitat; material: faeces | place: France | collected 2012
TATGCCAAACCCTTAATAGAGGAAGATATAAAGAATTGGCAGAAAAAATCAGAATTTGAGAAACAGTCAGAGTGGAAGAAACGCGTAACCGCCGTCAATCAGAATCTAAAGGTAAAGGAACTGACAAAAGAGTATAAGTCAAAATACCTCAACACCAACAAACGTGTGGACTTGAGATATTTTCTTGCTGCCTATGACCCTGAAAATGAAACTTTTCCTGTGTATATCAAAAATGTAGATACGTTATTCATAAAAGTCCCTATTGCGCAAGCTCCGACATTTAAGGAAAAATGGAGAAATGATGTTAAAATAACACCGAACTACGATATTGTTAACGATAGAGCCGCTATTGTTTCATTCTCGTTCAAACTGGGTAACAATGTATATAAATCGCTTAACAACTATGTGCCTGACCAGAATTTGTCTGCAAATATAGATTTGCCAGAAATAATAGTTGATGTAGCTGACAATAAAGTACAAACGACACCGCAATCATTACAAAAAGCGAAAACTCAGCCTGTTGCTATAATAGACCGTACGATAGACAAAGACATTCCTGTCTCTTCTGTCAACTCTTCGAATACGTTTGCCTTCATAATAGGCAATGAGAATTATCAGAATGTGGCGAGTGTTCCTTTCGCAGTCAATGATGCAAAGATCTTTTCTGAGTATTGTCATAAAACATTAGGTCTTCCGAAAGAAAACATAAAGGTTTATATTGATGCTACTTATGGTAAGATATTGGGTGCGTTGAGTACATTAAAACAGATTTCGCAAGCATACAAGGGTGATATAAATGTCATTTTTTACTATGCCGGTCATGGAGTGCCAAATGAAAAGAACAATGAAGCCTATCTGCTGCCAGCAGATGCTACACCATCTATGTTGGAGGCATGTTTACCATTAAGTAGTCTGTATTCTTCAATCGGAAGCATCGATGCCAAGCAAGCCATAGTTTTTATGGATGCCTGTTTCAGTGGTAGCCGAAGAGAAAATGGCATGATTGTTTCTGCACGAGGTGTAGCTATCAAGCCAAAGAAAGACATTGTGACTGGTAATGTAGTAGTCTTTTCTGCTGCAGATGGGAGCGAAACAGCTTATCCATATAAAGAGAAAGGACATGGCTTGTTTACGTATTTCCTACTTAAAAAGTTAAAGGAGTCACGTGGAAATGTAACTCTTGGCGATTTGGCAGATTATATCAAAACCAATGTGTCGCAAAAGTCAATAGTTGTGAATAACAAATCACAGACTCCTACCATTTCTTCATCTGCCCAAATGCAGGATGTATGGCGCACGATGAAACTGTTTAGGAAATAAAATATGATTATCCGTTATGCAGGTCGTGTCCTCTTTCTGGATATGCCATATATAATATAAGGTGAAAAAATCAAATCAATAATTGAGCCCCTTAAAGAAGGGGCTCAATTATAACAAACAAGTCGGAACATTTTGCTAAAGTTTCAAACTGGGCTTCATAACCTCTTTATATCCTTTTTATATACCTTAGCTATTCTTTTATATTCCATGATACACAATTGAAAGCGCCACCTTTAGCAACAATGCCTTTTGCTTCACAAGGCACGACTTCACAATCTCGATATATCTCCTTCAATTGTTCGATAGCGACGGTATCACTGGCAATACCTATTTGTGGTACAAGCAAGAAATTGCCAACACGAAGAAAATTAATATGCGCCCAACTATTTATTCGCGCATACTTGCCATATTGTAACTCGCTTATTTTCGGAAAGTATGGACGCAAAACCTTCAATAATTCTTTGCGAAGTTGCTTATCTATATCTGCATAATTGTTTATTACAATATGCCCTGGTTCAACATAGCGTACCATTCCATCTGAATGTCCGCATTTCTCCGCCTTGTCCCATGGGATGAAAACAACTTCACAGCCAAAACTGTCTTCGAGAACCGTCTGTAAGAACTCACGGTCTTTCTCCTTATTCTCGATGAAGACCTTGTCTGTCATAATTACTTTGTCATCACACTTTATCACATTGCCGCCATCTACGATGACGTTCATTATCATTAGACTATTGTGCGTGAATTCAAAGCAATTATGCACATCTGGTGTGATGTACTGTTGTTCTTCTTTGAGATAATCTGGATTATACTCATATCCTATAAAAGATTTTACATCCTTTTGAATCGGCATGAAGTCTCTCACCCATATATCTTTTGTACCGGGCAGCATTTCGAAGTTTATTTCATGTTCAAGCAACGCTTCTTTAATGCTTTTCCAACATTTGTAAGCCCTCAGATATTCAGAAAAGTATACTTTGTTTGTTTGATCATCAGTAATCATGATTTATCTTGGATATATTTTCTTTATTACATCAAAATCTTTAGGAATGTTTTCATACATATTCTTTGGCAAATCCTTATAGTCGTGCCATATGTGATATTCGGTCGTCCCATTGGTTGTCTTCTGGGTCTGAAAAACGTATTTTCTTTTCATTTGCCAATCAATACCGCCTTTGAAATAACGATAAGGTAGAGGTTGATTCTCTACTCTATAAGTATTGAATATCTCGATATGATCCAAAGGTTTGTCTTCAATAAGTTTAGGCATATCATCTGACGCATTAAACATGTCAAACAAACATCTTTGGCTACCTGATATATTGCCGACATGCTTTCCGTTTTCGTACTTCTCCAATCCACGAATCAGCACACCGCCAAACCGTATCAGTTCATTGTTATCTCCACGTAAAGTGCGAAATGCGACATCTACTCCAAATCGATGAAAGAACCATTGCCCTTCGATACAGTCTCTACTCAAAGTTGCTACGTCTTCAGTATCGTCTGTTGAATATAGATATATTTCCAAATCAGCTATTCGGTACTTCACGTTTCTGACTCCTTCACTATCTTTTTCACATTTAGCGATGGAAAAGTTTTTCATCAGACTAACTGCCAATGCTTCGTAATCCTCTTTTATTGGATCAGCAAATTTCTTCAAAAGAGAGTCTATTGTTTTATACTCGTTCATATTTTCTGTCTTTTGGCTAATAAACAGATTAATTATAATTGTTAAGCTGGTGAAGAGTAAACCATAGTGTCGTCTATAGACTACATCATTTCTCTTTTAAACCAAAGTTCAAATACACTGTCAGCAAGGACTATACCCTCTTTCTCAATGGTGATAATCTCTTTGTCAACCAAACTTTTCTTTATACGATCTATATTTGATTTACTACCCAAAGGGTATATTTCAGAAACCGCTTGAGTTGTAAATCCAGAATGTATGTCTTTGCACAAAAGACGAATGAAGTTGAGTTGATAGGTCGTAAGCCCCTCTGTCTGTTGTATAAAGAGACTGCTGTTTTGCTCCAGCAGAGCCTTCAAGCCTTCTTCGAAACTCTCCTCGTTTACTTCTTTTCCTGTTTCGGCCATAACGTTCCATGCAAGTTGTTGCACATAAGATGAGTAATTCTTTACCTCTTGGCATATTCTGCCTGCATACTCTTCTGTTATCTTCTTGCCGTACTTCTCGAATCGAGAACAGATGAAGGGGACCCAATATTCCGTAGGAATACACTTGAGATGCAGCATCTCCCCAAACTGATAAAAAGGCATACGACGACTTTGGAAAATATTTTCCATCAGATGCTTCTTACTGCCAAAGAAGCAATAAGACACATTTTGATGATGCTGCCAAACGCCGCGTAGACGTTTTTGTATGGTCAGCGAGTCAGTGAATTCGCCTATCTGCTGAAACTCATCAATACATACTACAAGGCGAACGCCTTGTTCCTTGGCAATACGTTCAGGAAGATTCAAAATTTCCTCAGGAGAATAATCCTTGGGCGTTATTCCCAATGATACAGAAAACTCAGAGTTGGGTTCTGGGCTAAATGAAATTTTTGGCGAGATTCTAACCAAGAAACGCTTGATGTTCTCCATTACTTGCTCCAAATGGTTGCCAGTGGACTTCATGATTGTTTCGGCAAATCGGTTATAGAAATCATATTCACTTCGGCAATCATAGATGTCCATGTAGACGATTTTTAGCATGGGGTCGTCAATCTCGGAAATCACCTTTTTTATAAGTGAGGTCTTACCCATGCGTCTTGGAGATATAAGAATAACATTAACGCCATTTTCAAAGTCGAGCTTGATACGCTTGGTTTCTTCAATTCGGTCTGTAAAGTTATTGCCACCGACCGACATGCCATATACAAAAGCTTTCTCCATAAATCTTTACTCCTTTCTCAATTAGATCACAAAGGTAATGAAAAAGAATGTGGTTCACAAGGTTGTGGACCACAAAGTTGTGAACTTGATTGAAAAATCTCATGGAGAATCCCGAGAAGACATGGAATGATATCCTTGCAAAGGAGATGCAAAAAGCGCCACCAGAACCAAGTCTTTTCGATTAGGGGGGGCTTACTTTTGGAAAATAATCCCCGAAGTCCTATTTTACGGGGCTTCGGGGAGGATATTTATGCTCTTTGGAGTTTTACCGGACAGCTATGATATAGAAGGTAACGACAAATATGAAACGAACGTTGCACAAGCGAAACCATCATCACCATTCGGCTCGCTATCGTGGCAATGACGGCGCAAGCGCAGATAGTGGAAGCAAGCTGTGGGAACATCATGATTTCTTTTGCTATTCCATTTCCCCTGCGTCGATCCTCTTGATGACCTTGGCGGGGTTGCCTGCTGCGATGCAGTTTGAGGGAATGTCTTTCACCACCACGCTGCCCGCTCCGATGGTTACGTTGTCGCCGATGGTCACACCGGGCAGTATGGTTACGCTACCTCCCAACCAGCAGTTGTTGCCGATGGTCACGGGCTTGGCCCATTCCTGCCGCGAGTTTCGTTCAGTGGGGTCGGTGCTGTGGCATGCGGTGTAGATGCTCACGTTGGGACCGATGAAGCAGTTGTCGCCGATGGTTACCTTCGCCTCGTCGAGCACGGTGAAATTGAAGTTGGCAAAGAATCGCTTGCCCACCCGTATGTGTTTGCCGAAGTCGCAATGGAACGGTTGGTTGATAAACGTGTCCTCGTCGGCCTTTCCCAGGATCTGCCTGATCATCTTGTTGCGCTCAGCGTGATGGGTGGGTCGTATTTGGTTATACTCCCAACAGCGGTCGTGGCAGGCGTACAGTTCTTTCACGAGGTCGGCGTCGGGCGCGTTGTAAACCATCCCGGCCTGTTGTTTTTCGTATTCAGTCATCGTTTTCGTGCTTTTGTTGTATGGATGGCGCCCTCTTCGGGCCATTATGGTTTGCTCCCTTATTGTGCAGAAGCCGCCATTCATCTGCAAAGGTATATGTTTTGCTGCAAAAAATCCTTGCGCCATTAGTCTTTTGTTGACCTTGGATGGTCGGTGTTTTGCCCTGATTCTCGCCATTTGTGCTTGCAAAAGTCGGGGGGTCCCTGTCGCCAGCGTTGGTGTGTAGCCGATGGCGAGCCATGGTTTCAGCGTCGTCGTTGGGTGCTCCAGGAATATGCGTGCAATTAAAATATTATACTTTTCCGGCATTTGAGGCCATTTTGTTCCGGAAGTTGAGGCTATTTTGTTCCGGAATTTGTGGCTATGCTTGTGTGCTTGCCGATGTGTTTTAGTCCTTCAAACAGCCAATTGGTATGACATACACGCCATCTTTTCTTTGATAGGCGAAATTGCCAACTCCAATAATTACAGCCATGAAAGAGGGCTTTTGCATCTTGTCTGTATCGATGGTGTTGGCTAAGGAGATCAGGTTGGCCGCACCTTCGTTAATCCGCTCCTCGCCTCCAATCTTCACTTCGAGAAGCGCATAACTGCCGTTGTGTCGATGCAGAACAGCGTCACATTCCAATCCACTGCTGTCTCGGTAGTGGTATAGTTCGCCATCCAAGGCTTCTGCGTAAACTCGCAAATCTCTCACCACCAAGTCTTCGAAGAACAATCCAAATGATTGTAAGTCATTCAGTAGGTCTTTAGGTTCCAATCGCAAGATGGCTGTGCCAATGCTGGGGTCTACAAAGTGCCGTGTGCTGGTGGTTCGGATGGCAGCTTTGCTTCGAATGTTAGGGTTCCAGGCTTCAAGGTCTTCTATGACAAAGAGCCTCTTCAATGCTTTTACATAATCGGCTACCGTATCTTCGCTCAGTGTGCTTGAATCGTTCGAAAGCATATCCTTGCGAATGGTGCTATACGACACTTGCTGCGAGATGTTTCTTGCGTATGAGCGCAATAGCAACCTCGTCCTCTCTGGGTTTCTATTGGTGTTGTCCACGCGTATAATGTCGCGCTGAACCACCGAGTCGGTATAATCGAATGCCTGGTCGAGAGCCACGGTTCGTGGTATCAATGTGGCCCAGGGCCAGCCTCCGCGACATGTGAGAAAGGCCAGCTCTTCCAGGTCTATCTTGTTGTGCATGACGCCAAATGGCTTTCCTTCAAACAAATCGGTCAAGCTGACGCTGCCAGTCGATTCCCCCGATTCATACAGGCTCATGGTGCGCATCTTGACGTAGGCAAATCTGCCTGTTCCGCTATGAATGGTTTCATTAGCGTTAGGAAGAACCGATGATCCGGTCAGGATAAACTGTGATGGTTCCCCTCTTCTGTCTACTTCGCTGCGTATTGTGTCCCATATAGTGGGCAAAGCTTGCCATTCGTCAATGAGTCGAGGTGTCGCGCCCTCCAATAATGTGCCAGGGCTCAATTCTATCATTTGCTTACTTTGAATCAGGGTGGAAGAATCTCCCAGGTCAAGTGTGCTTTTGGCTAATTGCTTGGCCGTTGTTGTTTTTCCGCACCACTTGGGTCCCTCTATCAAAACGGCACCTTTACCCATTATTTTCCGCTCTATTATTCGGTCTGCTATGCGTTGCTTGTATTTTGCCATAACTCTTTGATTTTGAGGGCAAAGATATAAAAAATATTATTCTGATCCAAGAAAAACTACTCCTTTTCCGGCATTTGTGATCGTTTTGTTCCGGAAGTTGAGGCTGTTTTGTTCCGGCATTTGTGATCGTTTTGTTCCGGAAGTTGAGGCTGTTTCGTTCCGGCATTTGTGACCATTTTGTTCCGGAAGTTGAGACCGTTTTGTTCCGGCATTTGTGGAAAAACTGAAGGTGGGTTGGCGACGAGAGGTTGTGAAGGGACTTCGTCGCCCCTGTTTCTCTCACGTTTTTTTATTCCAAAATTCGTAACAAACTATATTGAAATCTACACGCTTGTTTTCCACGACGCAAAGATTTGCCGCAAATACGCGATTCTTAGCGTGTTTTTGTAATACGTTGAAAACCAGTGTTTTATGCTTATAGTTCCATATTCAGCACTCCGTATTTTGCATTTCGTCTTGCCGTTAGGCATCTTTCGTGTTGCGAAACATGCCTGAAGGCAAGATGAAAGACGGTCTTTCGTGTTGCGGTTTGGCGTCTTTCGCAACTCGATACATGCCTAACGGTAACCGCATGGCTCATTTGGGCCGCTCCCGTTCTGTAAAAACGACGTTTTCGCTCTCTGGTTCATCCAAAATCCCAACACAACTTTTTGGCAATAAAACATAACAATCCGTCCCTGGCGCTTATGAGAGATAAAAAGAACCCCGACTATCTGTTGGGGCTCTGCGCTTCAACTTTTATGCTCGGAAAAGTACTGAGCAAAACAACTATGGCTTATTCCTCAGCTCTTCTATCAAGTCGTTAACGATATATGTATCGCTCGTAAGATGCAACTCCAATTCTTTGTCGTGTAGCATACGTCAGAATCCTGTGTATACGTCACGAATCCTATGGCATGCGTCATGAAATCCTATGGCTTCTCCCTTGGAATAGAAAAACAAAGAACCGGCAATGTGTTTTGTGAGACACGTTGCCGGTTCAGGTTGTAAAATATATAGTTTCTTTTTAGAAGCTGTATCCAAGACGGAAATAAACTCCGTTGAGCTTGCTCTTGCCATCGTCGAAAACGTTGGTAAGTCCGAACTCATAGCCAACCTTCAGAGAGAAGTCCTTGTAGGTTGCCTTTGCGCCAGCCTGCCAGCCCATAGAGAAAGTCTTTTCTCCTTCAGCATCGTCTTTTACAACCATCAAGTCTGCGTAAGGACCTGTGAGGATACCTAATTTGAAGTCGTCGTTCTTCAGGAAGTTCCAGCCAGCGTTTGCGTCAATCTGAATGAAGCCCGGATCCCAGTCCTTGCATCCCTTTGTTGTGTAGGCAGCACCTACGCTCCAGTCGAAAGCGTTGCAGATAGGTGCGGTGTAGTCGACACCTATGTTCAGGAACTTAGCCTCAGAGTCAGGACTTGTGCCGTCCGTGCTCATGCTGGAAATATTAGCACCATACCATACGGTAAAATTCTTCTGTGCACTTGCAGACATGACCACCATTGTGAGGAATGCTGCCAAAAATAAAATTCGTCTCATTGTTTTTTGTTGTTTTAAGTTAAAGATTAAAATGTTACTGATGCAAAGTTATGAATAAATTCTTATCCCCACAACACGACTTTTGGACGATTGGGCTCAAACGGATTGGGCGACGCCACAAGCGGTTGGAATTAGTGCTTAAGTGTTTTTTTATAACGGCAATTAGCTAATTATAGATTAACCTTAATTCCGCAACACTATTGTAAATTAAACCTTTTAAGTACCTGAGCAACAAAAAGTTCTTGCTTTGGCAAGCGGCAGAGCCGGTTACTTGAACAAGTCAAGCGGCAGAGCCGAGCGCCCGGGATTTTGCCATGTCGAAGAATTCACTTATCTTAGTGTTGCAAAAATAAACAAGCAAAACTCTGATATGACATGGCGAAGAAACAAATAATTCAGTAATGAGAGGACGTGTACACGCAAAAAGGACGTTGAAGGGCTTAGTTGCGGATTTGAGGATATATACTTTTCATTTGAAACCTCGCGCGTTATTCAAGTTAAACATCAAAAAATCGACCGCCATAATTTGCTAAGGTTATGGGAGCCGCCATATTTCTCAAAATAGGGCGTCTTGGCGGTTTGCTATGGCGAAGCCTTTTGCCGATTGAAGAAAAATGGCTACTTTTGCATGGAGTAGGGGGCTGCTTGCGTAAGGTGGGTGGCCCTATGTGGTGCCTCGTTTTCGTTAAGCCAGATGGGGGTGACGCTTGCCTCAGAGCTACCATGGCACGAAAACGAAGGAAAAAATGGAAAAAAACAAGGAGAACAACTATATGGAATACATGTCACAGGAAGGATACGACGAACTCGTGGCCGAGTTGCGCCAGTTGGAAACGGTGGAGCTGCCGAGGGTGCGCGACGCCATTGCCGAGGCCCGCGACAAGGGCGACCTGAGTGAGAACTTCGAATATCGCGCCGCTAAGCGCGAGCAGTGGCGCCTACTCGGGCGCATACGGTTTAAGCAAAAGGTGCTGGAGCATGCGCGCGTCATCGACAAGTCGCGGCTGCAAGCCGACTGCGTGGGCCTACTGAGCAAGGTGAGCATCACCAACCTGGGCAACAACCGCAGCATGACCTACACCATCGTGAGCCCACACGAGATGAACCTGCGCGAGGGCAAGATCTCCATCAAGTCGCCCGTTGGGCAAGCGTTGCTGGGCAAGCGCAAAGGCGACGAGGTGACCGTGCGCGTGCCCGCAGGCCTCCTCAAGCTGCGCATAGAGAATGTGGAACTCTGACGCCGTTTCGTGAGCGTCATGCGCTCCAAAAGAGGAGACGCTCGCGGGCGGGATACAGCCAGAAAGAAAAAAAACATAAAAATAACACATTAACATTCGAATATCGAGTTTTTTTATTATCTTTGTAAAAGATAGCCCGATAACAATCGGTTGGCAAATGGCATGGTCTTTGCTAAGCATTATATAATAAAAGGTGGAAACCGCCATTTTGTCTTATTATTAAAAAGGAAAGATTGACAGATGAACAACGACTTTAGAAAGTATGCCACGCAACATCTTGGCATGAACGGCATGGTACTCGACGATGTGGTGAAAGCGCAGAACCAGTACCTCAACCCTTATATCCTGGAGGAGCGCCAGCTCAACGTAACGCAGATGGACGTGTTCTCGCGCCTGATGATGGACCGCATCATCTTCCTCGGAACGCAGATCGACGACTACACGGCCAACACGCTCCAGGCGCAGCTGCTCTATCTCGACTCGGTGGACAACGGAAAGGACATCTCCATCTACGTGAACTCGCCGGGTGGTGTGGTGACGGCCGGACTGGGCATCTACGACACCATGCAGTTTATCTCGAGCGACGTGGCCACCATCTGCACCGGTATGGCCGCTTCGATGGCCGCCGTGCTCCTCGTATCGGGCACCGAGGGCAAGCGCTCAGCATTGCCCCACAGCCGTGTGATGATCCACCAGCCGCTCGGAGGCGTGCAGGGACAGGCGTCGGACATCGAGATTGAGGCGCGCGAGATCATGAAGATGAAGAAAGAACTCTACACCATCATATCAAACCACTCGCACCAGACCTACGACAAGGTGTGGCAGGACAGCGACCGCAACTACTGGATGACAGCCGAGGAAGCCAAGGAGTATGGCATGATCGACACGGTGCTGACAAGAAAGAAGTGAGACGAACAACATGAGAACAAGTAAGAAGAAATGTAGCTTCTGCGGAAGAAGTGAGGACGAGGTGAGACTGCTCATCAACGGCCTCAATGGCTATATCTGTGCCGACTGCGCCGTGCAGGCTTACAACATCGTGAAGAGCACGGGGATGGCCGGACTGCTCGACGATGAGGACAACGAGCTGCCCGCAAAACACACACCCTATAAGCCCAAGGGCAAGGTGCCCAAGCCACGCGAGATCAAGGAGTATCTCGACCAATATGTCATCGGACAGGACGATGCCAAGCGCACGCTCGCCGTCTCGGTGTATAACCACTACAAGCGTTTGCAGCAGCCCGACGACGAGGATGGCGTGGAGATCGAGAAGAGCAACATCATCATGGTGGGATCCACGGGTACGGGTAAGACCCTCCTGGCACGAACCATCGCCAAGCTGCTCGACGTGCCGTTCACCATCGTCGACGCCACGGTGTTTACCGAGGCCGGTTATGTGGGCGAGGACGTGGAGAGCATATTGAGCCGCCTGTTGCAGGTGGCCGACTTCAACGTGGAGGCCGCTGAGCGCGGCATCGTCTTCATCGACGAGCTCGACAAGATTGCCCGAAAGAGCGACAACCCCAGCATCACGCGCGACGTGAGCGGAGAGGGCGTGCAGCAGGGACTGCTCAAGCTCCTCGAGGGTACCATGGTCAATGTGCCGCCTAAGGGCGGTCGCAAGCATCCCGACCAAGACTATATCCACGTGAACACAAAGAATATCCTGTTTATCTGCGGTGGCGCCTTCGACGGTATTGAACGCAAGATCGCACAGCGACTCAACACGCATGTGGTGGGTTACAACTCGGTGCAGGCGGTGCGCAATGTGGACAAGAGCGACCTGATGAAGTACATCCTGCCGCAAGACCTGAAGTCGTTCGGACTCATCCCCGAGCTCATCGGTCGTCTGCCAGTGCTCACGCACCTCAACCCGCTCGACCGCGACGCGCTGCGACGCATCCTCGTGGAGCCCAAAAACTCCATCGTGAAGCAGTATGTCAAGCTCTTCGAGATGGACAAGATTGCGCTGACGTTCACCGACGAGGCGCTCGATTTCATCGTCGACAAGGCGGTGGAGTATAAGTTGGGTGCAAGAGGACTCCGCTCGATCGTCGAGGCGGTTATGATGGACGCCATGTTCGACGTCCCCTCACGCCGTGTTAAGAAGTTTGAGGTGACACTCGAGTATGCCAAGGGCCAGCTCGATAAGGCTCACCTGGAGCAACACAAGGAGTCTGCTTGACCGCAGGTCATTAAAAGCAACTACTACCACAATGGAAGACAATCTCATTAAACCCCTGAAGCAGTATTTCGGCTTCGACAAATTCAAGGGAGACCAAGAGGCCGTCATTCGTAACCTTATGGATGGCAACGACACCTTTGTTCTCATGCCCACCGGAGGCGGCAAGAGCCTGTGCTACCAGTTGCCATCGCTGCTCATGAAGGGCACGGCCATCGTGGTGTCGCCACTGATCGCCCTGATGAAGAACCAGGTGGACGTCATCAACGGACTGTCGGAGAACGACGGCCTGGCCCATTACATGAACTCGTCGCTCAACAAGGCGGCCATCAACCGCGTGGTGAGCGATGTGCAGTCGGGTAAGACTAAACTGCTGTACGTGGCTCCCGAGTCGCTCAACAAGGAGGACAACCTTGCGTTCCTCGAGTCGTTTGAGATTTCTTTCTTTGCCATCGATGAGGCTCATTGCATCTCCGAGTGGGGACACGATTTCCGGCCCGAGTATCGCAACATCAGGCCCACCATCGACAAGATAGCGAAGTTCCGGGGCATCGACAAGATTCCCGTCATAGCGCTTACGGCGACGGCCACCGACAAGGTGCGCTCCGACATCAAGAAGAGCCTGGGCATCGTCGACGCCAAGGAGTTCAAGAGCTCGTTCAACCGCCCCAACCTCTATTATGAGATCAGGCAGAAAGTGAGCGAGGAGGACACCGACAGCCAAATCATCCGATTCCTCAGGCAGCACGAGGGCAAGTGCGGCATCATCTACTGCCTGTCGCGCAAGAAGGTGGAGGAACTGGCGCAAAAGCTGCAACTCAACGGCTTCAAGGCCGCGCCCTACCACGCCGGACTCGACACCGAGGTGCGAACGATGACGCAAGACGACTTCATCAAGGAGGAAATAGACATCATCGTGGCGACCATCGCCTTCGGCATGGGCATCGACAAGCCCGATGTGCGATTCGTCATACATTACGACATTCCCAAGAGTCTCGAGGGATACTATCAGGAAACGGGTCGCGCCGGCCGCGATGGGGGAGAGGGCATTTGCATAGCCTTCTACTCGCCCAAGGACCTGAAGAAACTCGAGAAGTTTATGGACAGCAAGGGCGAGGCAGAGAAAGAGATCGGACGGCAGCTCCTGCAAGAGACGAAGGCTTACGCCGAGTCGTCGATCTGTAGGCGTAAGATGCTGTTGCACTATTTCGGTGAGGCTTATCCCAAGGACAACTGTGGCAATTGCGACAACTGCATGCACCCCAAGCATCCCAAGGAGGCGTCGGAGGCGTTGCTCGTGGTGCTCAGCGCCATCAAGGCGGTGAAGGAAAACTTCGACCAGCCTTACATCATCGACTTCGTGAGGGGCCGACGCACCGACAACATCGTGCGCCATGGGCACGACAAGTTGCCCGAGTTTGGCGCAGGCGAGAAGATCAACGAGGAGGACTCTGCCATTTGGAACCCTGTGATACGCCAGGCCATGATCTCCCATTTCATCCGGAAGGATGTGGAAAACTACGGTTTGCTCAAGCTCACGGCCGACGGCAAGCGCTACATGCAAGACCCGCAGCCTTTCATGGTGGTGGCCGACCGCGAGTTCGACGAGACCGAAGAGGGAGCCGACAATGTGTCGAGCGCTCTCGACGAGGAGTTGTACAACCTCCTGCGAGGATTGCGCAAGGACGAGGCGCGCAAGTTCAACCTGCCGCCATACGTCATCTTCCAAGACATATCGCTCACGCAGATGGCCACCAACTACCCCGTGACCATGGAGGAGTTGCAGCAGATACAAGGCGTGGGACAAGGAAAAGCCAAGAAGTATGGCAAGCCTTTCCTGGAGCTCATCAAGAACTATTGCGAGGAGAACGATGTCAAACGGGCCGACATCATGCGCGTCATCAGTCTGCCCAACAAGTCGATGAGAAAGCAGAAGATCATCGAGCTTATCGACAAGCGCATACCGCTCGAGGAAATCGCACGGGCCCAAGGATATGGATTCGACGACTTGCTCGACGACATTGAGGCCATCGTGTGCAGCGGTATGAAGGTCAATATCGACTATTACCTCAACGATGACGAGGTGATCGACCCTGATGAGGTGGCCGACATCTACGACTATTTCCGTGAGAGCGATAGCGACGACATCGATCAGGCCATTGAGGAAGTCGACATCTACGACGATGAGGACGGACTGACGGCTGAGGAAAAGGTTCGGCTGGTCTTCATCAAGTTCTTCTCGGAAATGGCTAACTGATTTGGCTGCAAGCGCTCAGAGATGATTCATTGACTGGAAATGAGTTGTTCTCGTAACCAACTAACATAAAACTATCCGGTTGCTGAAGGGCGACCGGATAGTTTCGTTTGGGCCCCGACAGTCTCGCAACTTCAGGAGGCCCCGCTCGTGTAGCCCATTTGGAGGAAGTGAAAGCAAACGTGATGAGGGCGGAATGGAAATATCCCATAGCTCCGCCTTTGGCGGGTGTGATGACGTAACTACTCAGCACCCGTAATGACCGAATTCGGTTAAATAGCATTAAACGGAAAAGAAAAATGACCGTGATGGCGGTCTAAGTGGATTTTTATTACTAAATTTGCACGCAATAAATTCCTAAAGTTACATTTATGTCATCATTTGTTGCAGATAAAATTGTAATGGACGGTCTTACCTTCGACGACGTCCTGTTGATTCCCGCTTATTCCGAGGTGTTGCCCAAAGAGGTGACGTTGAAAACACGCTTCTCGCGTAACATCGAGCTGAACATCCCGTTTGTGACAGCTGCCATGGATACGGTGACAGAATCGTCAATGGCCATTGCCATTGCGCGCGAGGGTGGTATCGGCGTTATTCACAAGAACATGACCATCGAGGAGCAGGCGCGCCAAGTGGCCATCGTCAAACGTGCGGAGAACGGTATGATCTATGATCCCGTTACAATCCGCCGCGGTAGCACCGTGGGCGACGCACTCGCCCTGATGCATGAGTACCACATCGGTGGCATCCCCGTTGTCGACGAGGAGAACCATTTGGTGGGTATCGTTACCAATCGTGACCTGCGTTTCGAGCGCAACATGGACAAGACGGTTGATGAGGTGATGACAACAGAGAACCTCGTTACCACGCACCAAAAGACCGACCTTGTGGCTGCTGCGCAAATCCTGCAGGAGAACAAGATCGAGAAGTTGCCGGTGGTCGATGCAGGCAATCATCTTGTCGGACTGATCACTTACAAGGATATCACTAAGGCTAAGGACAAGCCTAACGCATGCAAGGATGACAAGGGAAGACTTCGCGTGGCTGCTGGCGTGGGTGTCACAGTCGACACGCTCGACAGAGCACAGGCACTGGTCGACGCTGGTGTCGACGCCATCGTCATCGACACGGCTCACGGACACTCTGCCGGTGTGGTGGGCAAGCTGCACGAGGTGAAGAACGCATTCCCCAACATCGATGTTGTGGTGGGTAACATCGCCACAGGTGAGGCTGCAAAATATTTGGTCGACAACGGCGCTGACGCCGTGAAGGTCGGCATCGGCCCGGGTTCCATCTGCACCACACGTGTGGTGGCTGGCGTGGGCGTACCTCAGTTGAGCGCTGTCTACGACGTGTGCTCGGCACTCGAGGGAACAGGCGTGCCTTTGATCGCCGACGGTGGCTTGCGCTATTCGGGCGATATCGTCAAGGCATTGGCCGCTGGCGGAAGCTGCGTGATGATTGGTTCGCTCGTGGCTGGCACAGAGGAGAGCCCCGGCGAGACCATCATCTATAACGGACGTAAGTTCAAGAGCTATCGTGGCATGGGATCTCTCGAGGCCATGGGCCAGAAGAATGGTTCGAGCGACCGTTACTTCCAGGGTGGCACCAAGGACGTGAAGAAGCTGGTGCCCGAGGGAATCGCCGGTCGTGTTCCTTACAAGGGAACCGTGCAGGAGGTGATCTATCAGCTCGTGGGTGGCCTGCGCTCAGGAATGGGCTATTGCGGTGCCGCCACCATCGAAAACTTGCACAACGCTAAGTTCACGCGCATCACCAACGCTGGTGTGCTTGAGAGCCATCCGCACGATATCGCTATCACAAGCGAGGCTCCTAACTATAGCCGTCACGAGTAATCCGCGCTCCACACCTGCCGCATAGGTCTTCGATGCCAAGTTTCAACTGACGCCGAGCCCTATCGCAATGGTAGCCGTAGCCTATCGCTTGGGGACTCAATGCTTATAACATAGGTTGCAAATGCTTATAGCATAGGTTGCCAACGCTTGCTGGGCGAGTTTCCGTGGATAATTGCTCTATGTGCTAGCAACATTGAAATAACCACTCTCCCTCCTTTCCAAACGGATGGAGGGAGAGCTACTTATAATAAATATGAAGAAGAAACTGTTGTTGGGCGCCATGCTGTTGTGTGGCACCTTGTCTTTTGCGCAAACTTCCGATCCCGTTGTGATGACCATCAACGGAAAGAATATTGCTCGCTCAGAGTTTGAATACTCGTACAATAAAAACAATGCCGACGGTGTGATCGACAAGAAAAGCGTGGCCGACTACGTCGACTTGTTTATCAACTACAAGTTGAAGGTGGAAGCAGCCAAGGCTGCGCAACTCGACACGATGAAGTCGTTCCAGACGGAGTTTGCCGGATACCGCGACATGCAGGTGCGTCCGGCCATGATTACCGACGCCGACGTGGAGGCCGAAGCAAAGAAAATCTACCAACAGACACAACAACAGATTGACAACAACGGCGGATTGGTCAAGGTGGCCCACATCTTGCTGATTGTGAGCCAGAAAGCAACCGCCGATGAGCAGAAGGCTGCTAAGGAGCGCATCGACTCCATCTATGCGGCTCTCAAGGGTGGCGCCAACTTTGCGGAGATGGCAAAGAAGTACTCGCAAGACCCCGGATCTGCCAAGAACGGTGGCGAACTGCCGCTTATATATAAAGGACAAACGCTGAAGGAGTTTGAGGACCAAGCCTGGGCGCTGAACGACGGCGAGATGAGCAAGCCCGTGCTCTCGGCTGCCGGATGGCACATCATTCTGAAGCAAGGCCATCAGAATTTCTATAGCTATGAGAGCCAGCGCGATGCCATCATGAAATTTATCGACCAACGTAACCTCCGCGAGCAGATTATCGATAACAAGCTCGACTCGCTGACCAAGGTGGAGCATACCACCAAGGCAGAGCTTCTCAAGGCTAAGCTCGATGAGATGGAGGCCAAGGATCCTACGCTGAAATACCTTATCCAGGAGTATCACGACGGATTGTTGCTCTATGAAATCAGCAACCGCGCCGTGTGGGACAAGGCACAGAAGGACGTGGCTGGCCTGACATCATTCTTCAAGAAACATAAGAAAGACTACAAGTGGGAGCAGCCCCGTTTCAAGGGCATAGCTTACCACACACGCGAGGTGGCCGACATCAACAACGTGAAGAACGCAATCAAGAAGGTGGCGTTTGACGAGTGGGCCGAGGTGTTGCGAAAGACGTTCAACTCCGACTCGGTATTGCGCATCCGTGTGGAGAAGGGCATCTTCAAGAAGGGCGACAACGCGCTCGTCGACCGTGAGGCGTTTGGGGTCGATACCATTGTCAAGCCCATGAAGGACTATCCCAATATGGCCATCTACGGTAAGGTGCTCAAGGCTCCCAAGGAGTTGTCGGATGTGAGAGCCCTTGTGGTTGCCGACTATCAGGACTACCTGGAGAAGCAATGGGTGGCTGACCTGCGCAAGCAGTTTGCCGTGAAGGTGAACGAGGATGTGCTGAAAACAGTGAACAAGCATTAACGTATGAAGAAAACTATATATACCATAGCGGCCATGTTGGTCTTCGGACTGACAGCCATGTCGGGCGTGGAGCAGGCATCTCGTGCCACATCCTCGCAGGCAGAAGCCGCTGCGCCTGACCAGTCAACAACCAACGATTCGGTGGTGAAACCTGAGGTTGTCGCCCCCGAGAGCAGTGTTGTCGATGAGGTGATATGGGTTGTGGGCGATGAGCCCATCCTGAAGTCTGACGTCGAAGCCATGCGCATGCAGGGGCTTGCCGAAGGTGTTACCTGGGGAGGCGATCCCGAGTGTGTCATCCCTGAGCAACTGGCTGTGCAGAAGTTGTTTCTCCATCAGGCCGCTATCGACTCCATCGAGGTGACCGAGAGCGAGATCTCGGCAGGCATCGACCAGCAGATCAATCGTTGGATACAAATCGCAGGCTCGCAGGAGAAACTGGAAGAGTATAGGAAACAGACCCTCAAGGAGATGCGTGCCGATATGCACGATGAGTTCAAGAACCAGCAACTCATTGAGAAGATGCGCAAGAAGTTGGTGGAAGACGTCAAGGTGACGCCCGCCGATGTGCGCACCTATTTCCGCAATATGCCCGCCGACAGCGTGCCTTTCGTGCCTACCGAGGTGGAGGTGCAGATCATTGAGCATCGGCCCCGCATCAAGCAGGAGGAGGTCAACCGCGTGAAGAATCAGCTTCGCGACTTCACCGACCGTGTCACCAAAGGCGAATCGTCGTTCGCTGCGTTGGCGCGTCTGTATTCGGAGGACCCCGGATCGGCACGCCAAGGTGGCGAGATGGACTATGTGGGACGTAGCCTGCTCGACCCTGCGTTTGCCAATGTGGCATTCAACCTGACTGACCCGAACAAGATTTCCAAGATCGTGGAGACCGAGTTTGGCTATCATATCATCCAGCTTATCGACAAGCGTGGCGACAAGATCAAGGTGCGTCATATCCTTCTGAAGCCGAAGGTGTCGCAAGATGAGATCGACGCTTCCATGAGTCGCCTGGATTCTTTAGCCGCCGACATTCGTGCTGGTCAACTTACGTTCGACTACGCCGCCACCATCCTTTCCGATGACAAGGACACCAAGAACAACAAGGGACTGATGTCGAACCCCACCAACGATGGCATGACGTCGCGTTTCCAGATGAAAGACCTGCCTACCGAGGTGGCTCGCGTTGTCGACACCATGAAGGTTGGCCAGATATCCGCACCGTTTGAGATGGTGAGCCGCAGCAATGGAAAGACAGTTGTTGCCATTGTGAAGCTGAAGTCGCGTGTCGAAGGTCACAAGGCCACCATCACTGAGGATTTCCAGGTCATGAAGGATGTGGTTCTCGCCAAGGAACGCGAGAAGGTTCTTACCGACTGGGTCGTCGATAAGATCAAGCACACCTACGTGAGGATGAAGGACCGCTATAAGAATTGTAATTTCCAATATCAGGGATGGGTTAGATGACGGCAACTGATAAACATCAAAGATATTACCGTGGGCATAGGGTCATCCTGACGATGGCTCTATGCTTCTTTGTCATAGGCACTCTGCAAGCCTTCTTGGCGCCCCGCAAGGCGAAGAAGAAACCTGTGGACAACAAGGTCTATCTTCTCCATGCCGATGAGTTGCGCTACGACATGGCGGGCCCCAATCCCGACGCCCAGATTGCCAAAGGCCATGTGGCGTTTAAGCATCAGGGCGCTTTCCTCAGCTGCGACAGTGCTTATTTTTACCAAGGTTCCAACTCGGTGAAGGCTTTTGGCCATGTGCGTTTTCGTCAGGGCGACACGTTGTCGCTGACCTGCACGCGCGCTTGGTATGATGGCGAGGGGCAGATGATGGAGGCCCGCAATAACGTGGTGCTCAAGCATCGCAAGCAGACGCTTTATACCGACAGCCTGAACTACGACCGTTTGTATGAGTACGCTTATTTCTTCAATGGCGGCAAACTGGTCGATGGAAAGAGCCAGTTGAGCGCCGACTGGGGTGAGTACCATACCGAGACACGCCTCGCCAAGTTTAATTACGACGTGCAACTTCGTACGCCAAAGAACCAGGTATCCACCGACACGCTCTATTACGACACACGAAAGTCGCGCGCCCATGTGGTGGGCCAGTACACGTCTGCCAAGGGGCACGGCAAGGTAGGCCCTTCGATCATCAAGGGTGAGAATGGCACCATCACCACAGAGAACGCCTATTTCAACACCCAAAACGACCAGGCCGAGATGTTCGGACGGTCGACGGTGGTCAACGGCCCGAAGACCATTACCGGCGACACCTTATATTATGACAGCAAGAGCGGCAATAACCGTGGCTTGGGCAACGTGGTGTTTGTCGACAACGAGAACAAGAACACCCTGACCTGTGGCGAGGTGGTTTACAACGAGCATACAGGCATGGGCTTCGCCACAAAGGACGCGCTGGTCAAGGACTACTCGCAGAAGGACACGCTCTTTATGCACGCCGACACCATGCGCATCGAAACCTTCAATATCAACACCGACTCTGTGTATCGCAAGGTGCATTGTTATCCGCACATGCGGGCCTTCCGCCTTGACGTGCAGGCCATTTGCGACTCGTTGGTGTTCAACTCGCAAGACTCGTGCATGACCATGTATCGCGACCCCATCGTGTGGAATGGCACGCGCCAGTTGTTGGGCGAGGTGATCAAGGTGTATATGAACGACTCCACCATTCGTGAGGCCCATGTCCTTGGACAGGCCTTGTCGGTTGAGGCCATGCCCGACAGCGTCCACTACAACCAAGTGGCGTCGCACGACATGTTTGCCTATTTCCAAGACGGAGTCATTCGCCGGAGCGACGCCATAGGCAATGTCAAGTCGGTTTATTTCCCCGTCGACGACAAGGACACGACGCTCATTGGCCTAAACTATATGGAGACCGACACCATGCGCATGTATCTCACCCCCGAGCGCAAGCTCCATCATATATGGACCAACAAGGTGAAGGCCACGTTGTATCCGATGACACAGATCCCACCCATGAAGTTGAAGCTCGAGAGTTTCGCATGGTTCGACGCATTGCGCCCGGTGGATAAGGACGATGTGTTCCATTGGCGTGGCAAGGCCAAAGGTACCGAGCTAAAGAGCATAGAGCGCCATGCGGCCCCGTTACAGCAACTTACCTTATGAACCTACTCGTCCAAACCACCAAGCCACGCCGTTTCAGGCATCCTATGATGTATTCCGACGAGCGCCGTGAACGTCTTCAGCAGTTGGAGGCACGCGCCAAACGCGAACTGGGCATGGAGAGTGGTGAATCGGCGGTCGATACCGACGCTGCCGAATCGCTTATCTCCTTCCGTCGCACCACGCGCCGCAAGGACCGATCGTTTGTGGCAGGTCTTGCCATTGCCGGTCTGTTGCTGGTGTTCCTTTTGGCATGTTTCTTGCCATGGTTGTGACGCCAGCCCCAACCTATTACCTACTTATAATAAACAGAACCCACCCTAAATCATGAGTGATATCATACAATTGTTGCCCGACTCAGTGGCCAACCAGATAGCTGCCGGCGAGGTTATCCAGCGCCCGGCGTCGGTTATCAAGGAATTGGTGGAAAACGCCATCGACGCCGGTGCCACACGCATTGACGTGCTGGTGGTCGACGCGGGCCGCACGTCCATCCAGGTCATCGACGACGGTAAGGGCATGTCGGAGACCGATGCGCGCCTCTCCTTTGAGCGCCATGCCACGTCGAAGATACGCCAGGCCGACGACCTCTTCAACCTCCATACCATGGGCTTCCGTGGTGAGGCGTTGGCGTCGATAGCCGCCGTGGCCCAGGTGGAGCTCAAGACTCGCCAACGTGGCGAGGAGATAGGTACGCACCTGTCGATTGCCGGATCGCGTTTCGTCGGCCAAGAGGCATGTGCCTGCCCTGAGGGTTCCAATTTCATGATCGAGAACCTCTTTTACAATGTTCCCGCCCGCCGCAAGTTTTTGAAGTCGAACACCACTGAGCTCAACAACATCCTCACGGCTTTCGAGCGCATCGCACTTGTTTATCCCAAGGTGGCCTTCACCTTCCGCAGCAATGGCTCGGAGATGTTCAACCTTCGTGCCGGTGGCCTTCGCCAACGCATCGTGGACATCATTGGCAAACGCATCAACCAGGACCTGCTGCCCCTGAACGTGGAAACATCCGTTTGTGCCATTCATGGCTTTGTGGGCAAACCCGAGAGTGCCCGCAAGAAAGGCGCCCAGCAATACTTCTTTGTTAATGGCCGATACATGCGGCATCCGTATTTCAACAAGGCGGTCATGTCGGCCTTCGAACGTTTGGTTCCCCAAGGCGAGCAGGTGCCATACTTCATTTATTTTGATGTCGACGCCCAGGACATCGACGTCAACATCCATCCCACCAAGACCGAGATAAAGTTTGAGAACGAGCAGGCCATCTGGCAGATCCTGTCAGCCGCCGCGAAGGATGCCGTAGGCATGTTCAACGACGCGTCGACCATTGAGTTCGACACCGAGGGCAAGCCCGATATCCCCCTGTTCGACCCTACCCGGCAGGCCGACCTTCCTAAGGTCGACTTCAACCCCCAGTACAATCCCTTCAAGGCCACGCCCTCGTCGGTGTCGCATGCGAGCAAGATTGACGGTGAGCCGAGTGGCGAATACCACACCTCGCGCCTCACCGACCAGTGGCAACAGCTCTACGAGGGTCTCGACAGTGCCGCCAAGCCCATGTCGGAGCCCCTGTTTTCCGACCCCGCGGCCCCTGCTGCCGACGAGAGCGTCATAGAGGAGAAATCGCCTGCCCACTACCAATACAAGGGACGTTTCATGATGACTGCCGTCAAGTCGGGCCTCATGATCATCGACCAGCACCGCGCCCACATACGCATCCTCTTCGAGAAATACCAGCGCCAGTTGGCCGTCCGTAAGTCGCATTCGCAGAAGTTGCTCTTCCCCGAGACGGTGCAGCTCACCGCCCAGGAGGCTGTCACGCTCGAGCAGATCCTTGGCGAGATGACCGCCATGGGCTTCGACCTGTCGCCGTTGGGCGACAACACCTTCTCGGTCAACGCCATCCCCGAGGGGTTGGAAGGCATCGATGTTGGCTCGCTTGTGCGCGACATGGTGGTAGGCGCCCAGGAGCGCGGCACGTCGGCCGTGCAGGAAATCAACGATTCGCTGGCCTTGAGCATGGCGCGCGCCGCAGCCATTCCCTATGGTCAAGTGCTGAGCAACGACGAGATGGAAAACCTCATCAACCAACTCTTCCTTTGCCAGAACGCCAAATACACTCCCGACGGCAAGAGCGTCCTAAGCATTTTCAAGCAAAAGGACATAGAGCAATTGTTTGCGTAACTCTCCAACGGCTTAAAATCTAACGGCCGATTCGGATTTAAGGGTGTTCGTATGATATTGTGACATGACATTTGAGGGGGAAATAGGCTTGAAACGTTGACAATGAACATTTTCTTGTGAGATTTTTAATTATTTTATCAGAAATAAAGTCAGTATTTAAAAAATATTATTAACTTTGCCGTTGGATGAATAGGCTTTAAGAGTATATTCGAATTAATTATTGATCGTTTAACAAATAAAGATTATGAAAAAGTTATTGATCGCAATGGCGTTTGCCGGTCTCTCTTTGTCTTCAATGGCTCAGGAGACTGCAGATCCCACACTGAAGTACAGTGTCGCCACAAATTCTTTCTGGAGTAACTGGTTTGTTCAGGGTAACTTCACTTGGACAGCTTTCTACTCAAACGAGGAAAAGGGTATGGGTTGGACCAAGAGCCCTGTGAAGGACTTCCGCCGCGATATGGGCTTCTCAGCCGCTATCGGTAAGTGGTTCACTCCGGGCATCGGTATCCGTGCCAAGTTCAATGGTATCTGGGGTAAGGACGTTCCCAAGGAGAACGCCTACAACACCTGCATGCACAACAAGTATTGGAACCTTCAGGGTCAGGCCCTGTTCAACCTGAGCAACCTTTTCTGCGGTTACAGCCCCACACGCGTCTGGAACATTTCTCCGTACGCTGGTATTGGTTTGGTTCGCAACATGTCGCTGAACTCTTACTGTATGGCTGGTAGCGCTGGTATCTTGAACCAGTGGAGAGTGTCTAAGCGCGTGCAGATCAACCTCGACGTCCAGTATAACATCATGGGCGATGATTTCGAGGGTGTTGATGAGTCATTGGCATACGGTGGCCACGAGAAGAGAAACCACGACCAGATCGTTTCTGCTGAGATTGGTTTGACTTACAACCTCGGCCGTTGCACTTGGAACAAGACTCCCGATGTGGACGCTATCAAGGCTCTCGCTCAGAGCCAGATCGACGCTCTTAACGCTCAGCTCAACGACGCTAACGCCGAGAACGCTCGTCTGAAGAACCTGCTCGCTAACAAGTCCGATGATAACAAGGCTGTGAAGGAGTTTGTAAACACTCCGATCTCTGTGTTCTTCAACATCAACAAGACCAACATCGCTTCTCAGAAGGATCTCGTGAACATCGAGGCTTTGGCTAAGTATGCCAAGGAGAACGGTGCCAAGCTGAAGGTCGATGGTTATGCTGACAGCGCTACAGGTAACGCTTCTATCAACCAGCGCCTCTCTGAGGGCCGCGCCAACACAGTTGCCGACGAGCTCGTGAAGATGGGTGTTGACCGCAGCAAGATCACCACACAGGGTCATGGTGGCGTCGACGAGCTTTCGCCCGTCTCATTCAACCGCCGCGCTACTGTTAAGGTGGCCGACTAATTACATTGACGGTTAAAAGCCACAAATAACTGGGCGTCTCCCTTGGGGAGGCGCCCTTTTTGTTGGATGGCTCCAGGTGCGCCTGGCCAGGATGTGTGTGTTGCGGCCGAAAATAGCCAACAAACTATAGTGAAATCTACACATTTCTTTTTCACGACACAATAATTTGCCGCAAATATGCTATTTGTGGTGCGTTTTCGCAATAAGCTAACAATCAGCGTTTTACGTTCCGCTCGTCGCTTTTTGCGTTCCGCTTTTTACATTCCGCCTCACCGTTAGGCATGTTTCGTGGTGCGAAACATGCCCAAAGGCAAGACGAAACCTGCCTTTTCGAGGCACCGATAGGCATCTTTGGCAACTCAATACCTGCCTAATCGCACCATCACGGTTCAATTCCCGTTCTCCGAATCAGTAAAAACGGCTTTTTCGTGCTCTATTTCGTCCGAAATCTCGTACCAACTTTTTCACCAAAAATCCATACATAGGCAACGCTGAGACCGCCTGGCATGGCAAGAGGCACCTCCTGTTGAGGGTGTTATGGCAAATGTTCCATGTGGTGGCCCATACCAAAGATGATGATTGCGTGTTGCGTTTCTGCATAAATTTCCGGTGTCAAGCATGGCCGTTTCGGCCTGTTCGAAACCAAGCGATTCGGCCCGAAAACTAACGGCCGGTTGGGGGAGGAAAGATTGTTTTGTGCCCGAAATGATGCAAAAACGCACTTTTTCTGCAAAAAGTTGCCGAGAAATTTGGTGGAAAGGAATAATAGTCGTACCTTTGCACCCGCAAATGAGCAATAAGGGCGTTTAGCTCAGTTGGTTTAGAGCATCTGCCTTACAAGCAGAGGGTCGGCGGTTCGAATCCGTCAACGCCCACCAGGGGTGTATCCTGTGGTTCTTCGGAGCTGCAGGTTTTTTTTTGTTTTATGTGAAGCCTTGGCCTGTCAGGTCTCAAGGCTTTCTGCTAAAGAAGATTAACCCCATCGATCATTAGTATTTCAATTCTTGTTAGTGTTTGTTTCGGGCAGGTTTCGACAGTCGCGCCCAAATGCATCACGTCGGCTCCCTCGATCTTCAGCATGATGGTTTTCGTCAGTTCGTAGCGGCTCTCGAAGCCGTAGTACATGTTCCTTGTGCGTGTGAGGCCGGCGCGATGCGACATTGTGTTATGGCCAAGGCGTTAAAAACCGTTAGATGCAACATTTTTATTGCGAGAATATCTATCGTGTCGAATTTAATTCGTAATTTTGCAGACGTGATAATATAAGGATATGGAACTTGATTTGTTGACAGCAATTTCTCCAGTTGATGGCCGTTACCGTGGTAAGACAGCGCCCCTGGCAGATTATTTTTCAGAGTATGCACTTATTCGTTATCGTGTGCGCGTTGAGATAGAGTATTTCATCACATTGTGTGAATTACCCTTGCCCCAGCTCGCCTCGTTCGATCATGCCCTTTTCGATCGTTTGCGCGACATCTACCGCTCCTTCAACGAGGAGTCGGCACAGCACGTGAAGGATATTGAGAAGGTTACCAACCACGACGTCAAGGCCGTGGAGTATTTCCTCAAGGAGGAGTTCGACAAGATTGGCGGGCTCGAGGCTTACAAGGAGTTTATCCATTTCGGCCTCACCTCGCAGGATATCAACAACACCAGCGTGCCCCTTTCCATTAAGGAAGCGCTTGAAGAGGTGTACTATCCTCAGGTGGAAGAGCTCATCGACCAGTTGCAGCAGTATGCCGATGAGTGGAAAGACGTGCCCATGTTGGCCAAGACCCACGGTCAGCCTGCTTCGCCCACACGCTTGGGCAAGGAGGTCATGGTGTTTGTGTATCGCCTCACCGAGCAGCTCAAGGAGCTGAAGGCCTGCAAGATGACCGCCAAGTTTGGTGGCGCCACAGGCAACTTCAACGCCCACCATGTGGCCTATCCCAACTACGATTGGAAGGCTTTCGGCAATAAGTTTGTCAGCGAGAAGTTGGGCTTGCAGCGCGAGCAGTGGACCACGCAGATCAGCAATTACGACTGCCTGGCAGCCGTGTTCGACGCCCTTCGCCGCATCAACACCATTATCATCGACCTCGACCGCGACTTCTGGATGTACATCTCCATGGAGTATTTCAAGCAGAAGATCAAGGCTGGTGAGGTGGGCTCAAGCGCCATGCCCCACAAGGTCAACCCCATCGACTACGAGAACAGTGAGGGCAACCTCGGCATGGCCAACGCCGTGCTCCAGTTCCTCGCCAGCAAGTTGCCCGTCAGCCGCTTGCAGCGCGACCTCACCGACTCTACCGTGCTGCGCAACGTGGGTGTGCCATTGGGCCACAGCGTTATCGCCATACAGAGCACCCTCAAGGGCTTGCGCAAGCTCATCCTCAACGAGCAGAAGCTCAGCGAGGATCTCGACAACACATGGGCTGTGGTGGCCGAGGCCATCCAGACCATCCTGCGCCGCGAGGGTTATCCCCATCCCTATGAGGCGCTCAAGGCGCTCACCCGCACCAACACCAAGATGACAGAGCAAACCATCCACGAGTTTGTGGAGGCGCTCAACGTCAGCGAAAGTGTGAAGCAGGAGCTGCGTGCCATCACGCCCCACAACTATACGGGCATGTAATTCTCCGGTGGGAGCCGCGAGAAGGCAGGTCGGTGAGATTTGCCAAAATAAAACAACAGAGAACATTTAAATATCATTTACTCATCAAGAATTGAACGAAGAACACTGCTAACTTACTAATTTCCGCTCTCCCCTTGCGGTGGAGACGGTTGGTTCGGGATATAGGTAGGCGTTAGTTGCGCTAAATCCATTATCGGAACTGCCAAGGCCGGGAAGGTCAAACGGTATAGTTTAAAGTTCAAACGAAAAAGATTTAAGATTATGTCAGAAGAAATGGAGAACAAGTCTTTGAGCTCATCAGAGAATCAGAGCCAAGAGAGAGAAGGCGGCCGTGAGGGCTACAGCAGACCTTCAGGTTATCAGAAAGATTATCACAGTGGCGGTCGCCCACAGCGTCCGCGCATCCACACGCAGCGCGCATACAGCTCCGACCGTGGCCACAGCCAGGGCGAGGGCGGTTTCCGTCCCGAGGGCTTCGGCGCCGGCTTGCAGAGCGGTGGAGAGCAGAGCGGTTATCAGTCTCGCCAGCAGGGTGGCTACCAGCCCCGTCAGGGTGGTTACCAGCCTCGCCAGCAGGGTGGCTATCGTCCGCGCTATAACAACAACAATCAGGAGGAGGGTGGCTACCAGCCCCGTCAGGGTGGTTACCAGCCCCGCCAGCAGGGTGGCTATCGTCCGCGCTATAACAACAACAATCAGGAGGAGGGTGGCTACCAGCCCCGTCAGGGTGGTTACCAGCCCCGCCAGCAGGGTGGCTATCGTCCGCGCTATAACAACAACAATCAGGAGGAGGGTGGCTACCAGCCCCGTCAGGGTGGTTACCAGCCCTGCCAGCAGGGTGGCTACCGTCCGCGCTATAACAACAACAATCACGAGGAGGGTGGCTACCAGCCTCGTCAGGGTGGCTATAACCGCCAAGGTGGCTACAACCGTCAGGGAGGCTATAACCGTCAGGGTGGTTACAACCGTCAGCAGGGTGGCTATGGTCAGCGTCCCGGATACGATCCCAACGCTAAGTATAGCATGAAGAAGCGTATCGAGTATAAGGAGGAGCACATCGACCCCAACGAGCCCATCCGCCTCAACAAGTATCTGGCCAACGCTGGCGTGTGCTCACGCCGTGAGGCCGACGAGTTTATCCAGGCAGGCGTCGTCACCGTCAATGGTGTGGTGGCCACAGAGCTGGGTATGAAGGTGAAGCGTTCCGATGAGGTGAAGTTCCAGGACCAGCCGGTTTCTTTGGAGAAGAAGGTGTATGTGCTGCTCAACAAGCCGAAGGATTACGTTACCACAAGCGACGATCCCCAGCAGCGTAAGACCGTGATGGACCTCGTGAAGGACGCTTGCCCCGAGCGCATCTATCCGGTTGGCCGCCTCGACCGCAACACCACCGGTGTGCTGTTGCTTACCAATGATGGCGACCTGGCCAGTAAGCTCACTCACCCCAAGTTCCTCAAGAAGAAGGTGTACCACGTGTTCCTCGACAAGAATGTGAGCGAGGAAGACCTGCAGAAGATTGCCGAGGGCATTGAGCTCGAGGATGGTGAGGTGCATGCCGACGCCATTGAGTATGCCGACGATCGCGACAAGAGTCAGGTGGGCATTGAGATCCACAGCGGCCGCAACCGTATCGTGCGCCGTATCTTCGAAAAGCTGGGCTATCGTGTTGTGAAGCTCGACCGCGCTCAGTTTGCCGGATTGACAAAGAAAAACCTTCGCCGTGGCGACTGGCGTTTCCTCACCGAGCAGGAGGTGGAGATGCTCCGCAACGGTATGTATGAATAGTAAATAATAGGTATCATGTCTACAAGAACAAAAGTCGTCGATGCCCTGGTGAGCACCGACTATGGTAAAGAGATTACAGTCAAGGGATGGGTGCGCTCGCACCGCAGCAGCAAGGCTGTCGACTTCATCGCTCTGAACGACGGTTCTACCATCAAGAATATCCAGGTCGTAGTAGACCCCGCCAAGATGAACGAGGACGATCTGAAGAGCATCACCACGGGTGCTTGCATCCGTGCCACGGGATTGCTCGTGGAGAGCCAAGGTAAGGGACAGACCTGCGAGGTGCAGGCCGAGGAGATTGAGATCTACGGTCTCTGCCCGTCCGACTACCCCATGCAGAAAAAGGGACAGAGCTTCGAGTATATGCGTCAGTATGCTCACATGCGTTTGCGCACCAATACCTTCGGCGCCGTGTTCCGCATTCGTCATAATATGGCCATTGCCATCCATAAGTATTTCCATGAGCACGGATTCTATTACTTCAACTCTCCGCTCATCACAGCCAGCGACTGTGAGGGCGCTGGTGAGATGTTCCAGGTGACAACGCTCGACCTGGACCGTGTGGCCAAGAGTGGCAAGGTGGAGTACGACAAGGATTTCTTCGGCAAGAAGACCAACCTCACCGTGTCGGGTCAGCTCGAGGGCGAGCTTGGTGCCACGGCCCTGGGTGCCATCTACACCTTCGGTCCTACCTTCCGCGCCGAGAACAGCAACACGCCGCGTCACCTCGCTGAGTTCTGGATGATTGAGCCTGAGGTGGCTTTCATGGACAAGAAGGAGCTGATGGACCTCGAGGAGGACTTCATCAAGTATTGTGTGCAGTGGGCTCTCGACAACTGTAAGGACGACCTTGCGTTCCTCAACCAGATGATCGACAAGTCGCTCCTGCAGACCTTGGAGAGTGTGGTTAAGGAGGACTTTGTTCGCTTGACTTATACCGAGGGTATCGAAATCCTGCAGCAGGCCGTCAAGGATGGCCATAAGTTTGAGTTCCCCATCTCGGGTTGGGGCATGGACCTGGCCAGCGAGCACGAGCGTTATCTCGTGGAGGAGCATTTCAAGCGCCCCGTCATCATGACCGATTATCCCGCAGAGATCAAGTCGTTCTACATGAAGAAGAACCCCGACGGCAAGACCATGCAGGGTACCGATGTGCTTTTCCCGCGTATTGGCGAGATCATCGGCGGCTCTGTGCGTGAGGAGAGCTATGAGAAGCTTATGAGCGAGATTGAGCGCCGTGGCATGCGCGAGCAGACCTACGACTGGTATCTCGACACACGTAAGTATGGTTCGTGCCCCCACGCTGGATTCGGACTGGGCTTCGAGCGCCTCATCCTCTTCGTTACGGGCATGCAGAACATTCGCGATGTCATTCCTTTCCCGCGTACACCGAAGAACGCTGAGTTCTAAAGCACGCGATACATTGACCTAATCATAACGCTTGGCGATGAAGGAGCAATCCTCCTCGCCAAGCGTTTTTGGTTGATGGGGTGGGGCAGTGGCGTTGGCATTTGTCCCCATTCCTATGAACTCAAATCGTCATTAGACCGAAATAGGTGAAATGGTAGGTTGTTATTGCTTCTTTCCAACTCTTGTCAGCGTTTCTTTCGGCATCTTGCTTCCATTCGCGTTTCGCCATAGCCCGCTATGGCTTCAAAGCGACTGTCGCAACCTGCTCGAAACAAACACTAACAAGAATTGAAATCTAATGACGATTTGGGTTGAACTGTTTGCGCAGAAGCCCTTACTTCTCGTATAACGTTGAGCCCCGCTTCATCCATGGCTTATAGGATGGAACGGGGCTCAGGGTTATAAATGGTGGCGTGTTTCTATCTGTGTTTGTAGGGCGTTGGGCGTTGGGAATCCTGCTGAGGGTTGGAGGGCTCAGAGGCGATGAGCGTCAGGCCGTTGTCGCCCAGTGTGATGAGGCGCTTCTTGTAGAGGTCGCCCACGGCACGTTTGAACACCTTTTTGCTAACCTGGAACATTTGCTTGATGTCTTCGGGCGCGCTGTTGTCGCACAGAGGGCAGTGGCCGTCGTGCTCCTTCAGCCATTGCAGCAGGGTGTTGGAGAAGTCCATGGTTTGGCGATGGCCCGTCAGTTGCAGGCTGATATCCATCTTGCCATCGGGGCGAAGGCTCAGCAAGTAACCCGTCAGGCGGTCGCCTGTGTGGATGGGTTGGAATATCTGGTCCTTGTAAACCAAGCCGCCATACTGGTTGTCGACGATGACCTTGAAGCCCAGGTCGGTCTTCTGCCACACCAAGAGCGGAAGGGGCTGGGCCGACGCCACGCCCTTCGAGTGCTCGCCCTCGCCTTGCTGGGTGGCCGTGGGGAAATCCTCGGCTTTGGGCTGGCTGAGATATTTGTCGACCTTGGCTGAGGCCACGATGCGGTAGCTCTCCTCATCCACGTGGATATGAACGATGTAATACTCGCCAATCTCCATGTGGCGTTTCTGCTCATGGAACGGGCAGAACACGTCTTTCATCAGTCCCCAGTCGAGGAAAGCGCCATATTTGTTGACCCATGTGCATTTCAGGTAGGCGAAGTCGCCCACCTTGGCCAACGGCTGTTCGGTGGTGGCAATGAGGCGTTCGTCTTGGTCGAGGTAAACGAAGCATGTTACGTCGTCGCCCTCTCGCACCCCTTGGGGCACATATTTTGCAGGCATGAGAATGTCGCCCTCGGCTCCGCCGTCAAGGAAAATGCCGAAGGTTTCCTTGCCTCCATAGGCGTGGGGGTTGGGGCGCTCGGCCAATCGCGTCATCTTAAGCGTGTTGTAGTCGCCAATCTTGATGGTATTCATACGGTAGTGGTTGTGGGGTCGTTGGGTGAAGTGATGGTGCTCTCGGGCATCAGCAGGCCGTCTTTCATGTGGATGGTACGGTCGGTGATGGCAGCCAACTGCTCGTCGTGGGTGACGATGACGAACGTCTGGCCAAACTTGTCGCGCAGGTCGAAGAACAATTGGTGCAGTTCGGCCTTGTTCTTGGTGTCGAGACTTCCCGACGGCTCATCGGCAAGGATCACGGCCGGTTCGTTGACCAAGGCTCGTGCCACGGCCACACGTTGCTTCTCACCGCCCGAGAGTTCGTTGGGCTTGTGGTTGGCGCGGTCGGCGAGTCCCAGAAATTGCAGCAACTCCTCGGCGCGCGCCTTGGCCTCGCTGCGCCCTTTGCCTGCGATAAACGCGGGAATCATGATGTTCTCCAAGGCCGTAAACTCAGGCAGAAGTTGGTGGAACTGGAAGACAAAGCCGATATGGCGGTTGCGGAAATCGGACAGTTTGTTGGTCGAAAGGCCCGACACGTTGATGCCGTCGACGGTGACCGATCCACTGTCGGGGCGGTCGAGGGTGCCTATGATTTGCAGCAACGTGGTCTTGCCGGCACCCGAAGGGCCAACGATCGACACGATTTCGCCCTTGCCAATGTGTAGGTCGATGCCTTTGAGCACCTGGAGGTTGCCGAATGATTTGGTGATACCTTGAATGTTTATCATAAGAATGGGTGTTTTCGTCCGGTGGTGGCTTGACGGGTCGCCACTTGGGAGGTGTTATTTTTTGAACCAATGGCGATGGCGTTGCAACCACTCGTGGATGGCCTCGTAAGCCGACTGCTCCTCGGTGTGCAGCGGTTGTGCGAAGGTCATGGTAGTCTTGTCGTCGCCAAACTGGTCGGGGAAGATAATCATGAGGTTCTTGCCCGTGAAGTATTTGGTGAGCTCCTCAGGCAGACGCTCTTGCGCGTTCTTGTACGACACGGTGCCTTTTCGGGCCGTTACGACCACGAAGAGATGGTCTTCCTGGATGGTGGAGGCCAGCTTGGGCATCTCGTTCCAGTGCTCCATCGATAGGTATTCGGCGCGCATCTGTGGATGGTGGTTGCGCACAAACTCGTTGATCATGATCAGCGTGTCGCCTCGTCCGTGGAAGATGATGCGGCACTCGAGGTTTTCCGTGAGCCTTGACAATCGCTCCAACCAGCGATAGAAGCCCGGCTCGTATTGGGCGCGCGAGGGCACCGCCACCTCTATGCGGCGCAGGGTGGCCAACGGGTGGTGCAGACGCGCCATGATAATCTGGCGGTTCAGGCCGTTGAACAGGCTCTGGTGGAACTGTCCCCAGAACTTCGGCGACACGTTGGCGTGCATGTGCATGCCAATGAGAATCTCCGAAGCCTCAAACTCCTTGAAGGCGTGCTTGATGCCATTGGCAATGTTGGCGGCCACGCGCACTTGTGTTTGCAGCTTCACATCCGACCCGGCGGCATATTGGGTTACCTGCTCCAGCAGTCGGCGCCCTTGTTCCTGGTAGCTCCGCATGTTCTCGTCGTCGTACACCACGTTGAGCGCCATGATGCCTCGGTTGAGTTTTGGGTTGCGCATCATGATGGCCATAGCAATCAGTTGGTTGGCGTATTCGGGGTATTTCACGGGCACAAGGATGCGCTCGTCGTCGTGCGTCTCATTGTCGTGCGCCACGTCTTTGTCGCGCATGACGATGCGTTGGGCCGACCATTCAGTCATCATCGATGATATGATGCAGGTAAACAGAATCATGATGACCACACCGTTAAGCATGCTTTCGTTCACGAGAAGTTGTCCATCGTCGGTCTTCAGCCCTATGCCCACCATGATCATGGCGATGGCTCCCGCGGCGTGGGCTGAGGTCAGGCCAAACATCATGTGGCCTGAGGAGATGGGCATGCGGAACAAGGTGCAGGCCAAATGTGCCGCTATGCCCTTGCCCAATGTGCCGAACACCACGATGCAGATCACCACCCAGATGATGTTTCCGCCGGCGAAGAGCAGGCGTAGGTTGATGAGCATGCCCACACCGATGAGGAAATAAGGGATGAACAATGCGTTTCCGATAAACTCAATGCGGTTCATCAGGGGCGACACATGGGGTATGTACCGGTTGAGAATGATGCCGGCGAAGAACGCTCCGAAGATGCCTTCCAGTCCCACCAGGTCGGCGAGCGCCGCGCAAAGGAAGAGAATGGCCAATACAAAGATAAATTGCATGACGGCGTCGCTGTAGCGTCGGAGAAACCATCGGGTAAGGCGGGGCACAAGAAAGATGACGCCTGCGCAATAAGCGGCGAACTTAACGGCGAACCCTATCCAAAACAACGTGTCGCCACCGCCCTTGTGTGCCGTTACGATTCCGGCCACCAGGATGAGCGATATGAGCAGGCTGAGCATGGTGGAGCCCACGCTGAGCGTTACGCTGGGCTTGAGCTGCAGTCCGTATCGTGAAATGATGGGGTAGGCCACCAAGGTGTTCGACGCCATGATACATCCCAAGAGGAACGACGACACCGAGTTGTAGCCCAGTAAGGCCATGCTCGTGAAATAGGTTATGGCAAGTGGAACGAAGCATGTGAGCAGGCCAAAGACAATGATGCGGTTCTTGTATTTCTTCACGCCATCCATGTCCATCTCGAGCGATGCGAGGAACATGATGTAGTAAAGTCCCACGCGTCCGAACAGTTCGAAGGAGGCGTCGCGCTCCAATATGTTGAGCCCGTACTGCCCGACGAGCACTCCTGCCAATACCATTCCGATGATATGCGGTATGCGTAGCTTGCCCATGATGATGGGCGCAAATAGAATGATTAGCAACACCACAAAGAAGATGAGTGTGGGGTCGGTGATGGGAAAGTATGAGGCTATGTTTGGCATGCCGTTTGGAAATGCTTTGTTGTTGTATGCAAAGTTACGTATTTTTTCGGAAAGACGTGCTCTTGGTGGTGGAAAAGCGAGCGTCGCGCGGCCTTGTGGGTGCTGATTGCCGCCCACCAAGCCGCGCGACGCCTTTGCGGTATGCCGTTTGTGGTTAGAATTTCACCTTGTAGCTCAGTCCGAGGATGTGCATGTTGCGGTCGTTGTCGTCGTCATCCTTGCTGTTGTCTTGGTAACGGTAGTACACACCGAGCGTCTGGCCCTTGACAATCTTCCAGTCGAGTCCCACGGTGTAGCGCACCTTCTCCACGCTCCACGCGTTGTAGAGTTCCACATTGGCGTAAGGCTCCACGTCGAGCCCTTTCTTATCGTAGGAAACCTGCAGTCGGCTTCGCAGTGTGTTCTTTCCTTTTCCGCTATAGGTCTTCTGCTTGCCGTCCCAGTCCTCGTCGTCGAAATCGTAGCGCTCGTCGATGGTTTTCTCTGGGCGATAGGTGTATTGCCAGCGTTCGCGCAGGTCGAACTTCCAATCGCCCAATCCCACGGCGCCTGTCACGTCAACGTTCACGCGGTGACGTGGGCCCCAGTAAGAGGCATATTTGTTTAGCTTTCCGTAGTTGGCCTTGTTGGGATCCTCGTCGTGGTAGGTGTACTTGTCGTTGTGGTTGTAGAGGAAGGTGTATCCCGCTCCCACCTTGAGCCACTTGGTGAGCTTGTATTCGCCCGATAGTCCCATCGACCAACGGCTGTTTTGATTGGCATTGTTGGCTGTGCGATACTCAGCTTCGATCTCCACGCTGGCCTTCTTCGATAGTTTCTTCTCGGCCGAGATGTCGGTCCAGATACCAAAGTCGTCGCTTGTTTTCGGCTCACTTTGCGCTGACGCCAACAAGGGTGCGGCCAGAAGCGCAAGGGTGATGAATAGTTGCTTTTTCATGTTATTGTGAATGGTTGGTGAATGATGGTTAGGGTTTTATGGGGTAAACTGCTTCTGGTCTTCGCGTGTGAGGCGAATCTTCTGGTCCAGGTCGGTGTCGCTCGATAAGGCCGAATAGTACACCTTGAGCATGGCCATGTCGCGCAGGAAGTCGATGCTTCCCACCTCCACTCGCAGGATGTTGATGCCCAAGCGTTTGGTGAGGTCGGCCATCAGCTCCTCGCGCTTGTCGGGGGTGATGAGGTCTATGCGGTCGTACTGCACCAGCTTTGCGGGTTCTTGCTTGAGTTGTGTCTCGCAAATCCATATCAGGAAGATGACGATGAGGTTGGTGGCGAGCAACTCCACCACCGACACGCTGTTGGCAATGGCGTTGACCACCGACAGGGCGATGATGACAAACATGTACGTCATTTCTCTGACGGGCATGGCGTCGGTGCGGTATCGCATGATGGAGAATATGCCGAACAGGCCGATACCAATGCCGATGCTGGTCTTGGCCTTGAGATCTTCGAGCACGAAAATCATGAAATAAACGAGGAAGAAGATAGCCACGCTCATGAGCATGAACGAGAAATAGAAGTCGCGTCGATGGCTCTTCTTGTAGTAGAGGCGGTCGACGATGGTCCATGTGACGAGCATCAGGATGATGAACCTAACGATCATCAATGGGAAGTCGTGTGAGAATGTAAGGTTGAAAATGTCCATTATTTAAATTATTTGTTTCGGTGTATTGGTTTTTGTTTCGGTGTATTGGTTTTTGTTTCGGTGGGGAAGGTTTTTGTTTCGGTGGGGAAGGTTTTTGTTTTGTGTGAGTTGACGTTAGTTCCATATCATGGTCTCTTTCTCGCCATAGCCGATCTATGGTAAGTTCGGTTCTGCCCATTTGACTTAATGAAAACGAAGGTCTTATTCGGCCATCATTTTCTCAATCTTGCGCAATCGTGGTTTGATGCGGTTGCAATGGAGTGTACTGTCGGTGAGTGCCGATCCAATGATGTATTTGCTGAAGCCCATGGGCTTGATGCGCAGCTCCATCAGATGGTTGAGGATTGGGCTGGGTTGGAGGCCGTCGCGTTTGAGCTCCACGATGACGATGTTTCCCATGTCTTTGTGCTTTCCGTTGCCGATGTTGTCAAACTCGAGGTCGAAATCGATGGTGAGGCGCTCTGTCTTCAGTTTGTTGACCAGCGTGATGCGGTTGAAGTGGTTTTCCACTTTCTCGGTGAGAAGTGTGGGCTCGTATCGTAGGTTGGCGGTAAGAAACTCGTCGTAGAGGTGGAAATCGCACTCCTCGGGCCTGAACACGATGTTGTGTTGCGGGCACTTCGGGTCGAAGTCGTGCATGGTGATGCGCTTCTTTCTTGTCCTTCCATGGTTGTTCTTGGTCTTTACCTCCAGGAAGTTGAGTCCCGAGTTGACATACGACCTGATGCGTAGCTTCTGCCTGTTGGTGTGCCCCGTCTCGTGGCGGAGGTACATGGCGTAATCGGGCGTGTCGAAATATACCGTGTAATAAGGTGCTATGCGTTCGCCTTTTATTTCTTGCACGCGATAATCATCTTGTGCCAAGAGCAGGAGTTGGCGCAGCATGGGTTTTGTGGTGACAAACTTGGTATCCGTGCGGTTCATCAGCCGGATGCCGCTCATTTCGTCGAGCGTAATCGGTTCGTAGTGGCTAAGGATATCAATCATTTGTAACGGTTTTTAGTTAGTTGTTACAAAGTTAATACAAAAAGCGATATACGACAAGCGAAACGCAAGAAATAAGTAAATAATGTTTTCCGATGGTGCTTTTCAACCCCAATCGGTCAGTTGTTTTCTATTCTTGTTGGTGTTTGTCGGGGCTTGCGCCTTTCCCTTTCGTTGCCCATTCGCCATGTGCCCATGTCTTATTTGTGGTTAGCTCCCATGGCCCTATTGGGCGTAAAAAAGCCGATGGGCGAAAGGCTTTCATGGTCCTTCCTCCCATCGGCTTGGTTATGTTTTCGCTTGTTGCGATTATTTCTTCAGGTCTCCCTTTTTGACGAGGTATTCGGCAATCTGCACTGCGTTGAGTGCGGCGCCTTTGCGAATCTGGTCGCCTGTGAGCCACAGCGTGTTGCCGAGATCGTCGGCCAGGTCCTTGCGGATACGTCCCACGTACACATCATCCTTGCCAGCGCTTTCCAGGGGCATGGGGTAGACGTAGTTTTGCGGGTCGTCGACCACCGACACGCCCGGTGCCTTTTGGAGCGCCTCGCGGATGGCCTCCACGCTAACGGGCTGCTCGGTCTCAAACCACACGCTCTCCGAGTGTGAGCGGAGCGAGCTCACTCTGACGCAGGTGGCCGATGTGCGGATGTCACTGTGCATGATCTTCTGCGTCTCGTTGAACATCTTCATCTCCTCCTTCGTGTAGTCGTTGGGGGTCATCTTGTCGATCTGCGGGATGACGTTGTAGGCCAACTGGTGAGGGAACTTGTTGATGGTCGACACCTTTCCATCCTCTACGAGTTCCTTATATTGCTGCTTGAGCTCTTCCATGGCGGCAGCTCCTGCGCCCGAAGCGCTCTGGTAGCTGGCGATATGCACCTTGCGGATATGCGACAGTTGGTCGATGGGCTTGAGCACCACAACCATCATGATGGTGGTGCAGTTGGGGTTGGCGATGATGTTGCGGGGACGGTTGAGCGCGTCCTCGGCGTTCACCTCAGGCACCACGAGGGGCACATCCTCATCCATGCGGAAAGCGCTGGAGTTGTCGATCATCACAGCACCATACTTGGTGATGGTCTCAGCAAACTCCAAGCTGGTGCCGCCACCAGCTGATGTCAGGGCGATGTCCACGTCCTTAAAGTCGTCGTTGTGTTGCAGGAGTTTCACCTCGTACTCTTTACCACGGAAGTTGTATTTCGTTCCGGCGCTTCGGCTTGAACCAAATAACACAAGGTCGTCTAACGGGAAATTGCGCTCTGCGAGGATGCTGAGCAACTCCTGGCCCACGGCGCCACTGGCACCGACAATAGCTACTTTCATAATCTATTCCTTTATCTAATTCGTGATTACGGGTGCAAAATTACTATTTTCCTTTCAATAATTCACTGAAAACGTGATATTTTCAACATATTAATATCAATTTGGGGGTTTCGGCCGTGCTTTTTGTTCAATTTCTCGATTCCCAAATCGATTGCGTAGACTCAGCTGAGGATAAGGCTTTGGTGGCTGGTTTGTTCCCTTAGGAATTGAGCTGTGGCATCTTCGGGTAGTGGTGTATGCCTCACGTGTGATTTATAAATATAGGTGTAATGGATAAAAAATTGAACTTCTTGGGTGGTTGAATGATAAAAAACCTTTATCTTTGCATAAGATAGGCTGCGCTCGGCCATTTGAGAGCGAGCTCTCATGGCGCTCGTTGGCACTATCTTTGCATCGAAACCAATCAAACTTATGAACATTAAATTCGCTTTTACGGCATGGGCCCTGTTGTTAGTTTTGCAGGTCCAAGCCAATCCCATCAGCCGCAAGGAGGCTCGCCAAGTGGCGCAGTCGTTTGTGGCCATCGACGACGCCTCGTCCGACAACGTGCCCAACGCACCTTATTACATCTTCTCTCGCGGAGCCGGCAAGGGCTTCGTCATTGCCAGTGGCGACGATGAGGTGGCGCCCATCCTCGGTTATACCGACCAGGGCGACTATGCCCCCAACAACATGCCCGATGGTTTGAAGAACATGCTCAACGCTTGGGCCAAGAAGATTGGCGACTTGCAGCAGAAGCAGAAAACACGCACGCGCCAAATGCCGAAGCGCTCCGTGCGCCAACGCTTGCAGTTGCCCGCCTATAAGAATGCGTGGGTCGACGTGCATCCTCTTGTGAAGACCAAGTGGAACCAGGATTATCCCTACAACATGTTCGCCCCCAATCGCTCCGACAACGGCCAAAAGACGCTGTCGGGATGTGTGGCAACGGCTGCTTCGCAGATCATTTACTATTATCGTAAGGACAACCCCGACGCCTTGCTCTACGCCACGCCCACCTATAGCGGCGATTGGTTCCACGCTCCCGTTACCTTCTCGTTGCCCGCCGGCACCCCGGTGCGTTACGACCTCATGAAGCTTAGCGGCACCGGAACGCTCAAGCAAGACACCGCCGTGGCGGTGCTGATGTACGCCGCCGGCACCTGCGCTGGCTTGGGTTATGGCTACCAGGATGGTACGGCCACGGCTGGCAACATCGACAAGATGGGTACGGCCATGGACAACCAGTTTAACATCAGTAGCAAGTATGTTGGCAAATGGAACTATAGCCAAGAGGGTTGGGAGAGCCTGGCCTACAGTAATGTGCGCGACGGCCAACCCTTGCTCTACTCGGGTGCCAGCGAAACGCAGGGTGGCCACGCTGTGGTGCTCGATGGCTATCAGGCCTCGACCGGCCTTTTCCACTTCAACTTCGGTTGGGGCGGATATGGCGACGGCTATTACACCGTCGACGACTCCACGGGCATGAACGGTTTCAACACTGGTCAGTCGGCGCTCGTCAATATCGTTCCCAAGCGCCAAAAGCTGAGCGGTCGACTTGTGGCCGATAAGATGTTCTACCGTACGGACGGACAGATTACCGCCACGGTGAAGAACATGGGTACGCTCGCCTATAAGGGTGTTTATGTTTATTGCGCGTTCACCAAGACGCTGCCCTCACGCTCCACCGACAATGAGATCAGCACCAGCATTGCCTCGGGCGACAGCGCCACATTCACCTTCACCTATCGCCCCACGCAGAAGAAGCGCCTCTACATTTGGTTGGCCGACGCCAACAAGAACATCCTCGACACCATGTCGGTGGAGGTCAGCCAGAGCGTGGCCGATCTCCATCTCAATAGCATCCGTGTTGACGCCGGTACCGCCACCGTTGAGCATGATGGCGTCACCTACCAGCAGGTGAACAACACCCAAGCCAACATTGCCGTGAACCTCACCAATGGCGAGAACGGCAGCTATTGCCAGCCTGCTTTCATCTGCCAGGTCGACAGTTTGAACGGCACCACGGGCGCATGGGACAAGTGTGCCTCACGTGTCATCAACAAGTTGATTTTCGAGGTCGGACAGACCCGCGACACCCTCTTCACCTTCACGGGCTTGCAGCCCAATCGCTATTATCGCGCCATGATGACGAAGCGTGTCAGCGCGGGTGTTACCTCAGAGATGATTTTCGACACGCCCGACAGCATCGTTTACTTCATCACCAAGTACCCCACGTTGGAGGTTGTGGCCAAGGGTCGCAAGGCCACGGTGACGGGTGATTGGAACGCTGCCATCTTCACGTCGAAGGCACAGGATGCCGCTGTCACCTCATACGATATGACTAATGTTGTCCAGCTCTCCGAGCAGCCTGTGGCAGCCAACGAGAACGCCCTGTTCTTCACCGCCGCCCCCATCGAGGGTTCGGCCAATGTGGTTGCCAATGGCGTGTGCGACAGTTTGCTGATCCACACCCGTAGCGAGTTTGCCAGCGCCAAGGCCTTCACCGCCCGCAAGGCCGTGCTTGTGCTCGATGATGCCAAGGCAGGCGAATGGAACGATGTGTTCATGCCGTTCAGCGCCCCGCTTCCCTATGGCATGCAGGGACGTGTGGTCAACACCATTGAGCGCTCACGCCTCACGGTGAGCAATGTGCGTGAGGCTGAGGCCATGAAGCCGCTGCTCTATCTGGCCGACCGCGAGGGTCTCAACACCATCGAGGCCACCGATGTGGCGCTCTCCACCGACACCGTTGGCTCGCTGGTCGATGGTTTCTGGAAAGGCTCCACGCTGAAGACGTCGCTCAGCCGCCAGGCCAGCTTGCTGAAGACTCCTGCCACGCGCCTCACCGCTTTCGTGGCCAACGAAAAGGGAACAGCCGTGGCTCCTTTCGCCACCGAGCTCGACAGCGTCTACCGTTCAGGCTATCGCGTGTTCAACTCTTCTGATGTTGCTGCCGACCGCAACTACATGCAGTTGGCCGATTCCATCAACCTGGCCTACCAGGTCATCAAGGAGTACGGCAAGGGCGCTGAGGTGTTCCTGGCCGACAGCCTGAAGAAGTTTGAGGACATGTTCACCTATTATACTTGTGGCGGCGACAAGTATATGCAGGTTCGCCAGGCTTACATCAACCTTGGCGCCACCATCCGCGCCTTCCTCGCCAACCCGGTGGTCGACGCCATCCGTGAGGTGGAGATCGGCACCGATGTGAAGGCCGACGAGAATGCGCCCCTACAGTATTTCACACTCAACGGACAGCAGTTGGCTCGCCCGCAACGTGGCATCGTCATCGTGAAGAAGGGCCATAAGACATGGAAGATGGTTGTGAAATGATAACCCACCCTTTCCATCGTCGTCATTGACCCCCACAATAAGCGAAAGGCCGGCAATCAACATCGATTGCCGGCCTTTCTCATGGTAAGTAGGGGGTATTTGTGATTTGTATATCGTTGATGATCACTGTGTCGGATTCGCCTGATGGTGTTTCCCTTACTGTTTAGCCAAATGGAAGTCGGTGGCCGAGAACCACGTGCCATAAAACTGGTTCTGGGTGATGCTCGGAACGGTGGTCAAGCCATAGCTGATGCGTCCGTTCTTGGTGTGTATGCCCTTGATGCTCACGGTGCACCATCCATATCCGTTTCCGTCGTTGGCCTCTGCGATCTGCACGAGTCGGTTGTTGCTTCCCAACCTCGTCGAGTCAGCTTCCATGAGGTTTTTCGTTGCCTTGGCTTCCTGCCAGAGGGTTCCTCCCGTGTTTCCTTCAGCTGGAATCTCCACCTTGTAGGTCTTTCCGTCGGCAATGGCGTAGATGTAGGCGCCCGGGCCGTCGGCGCGCACCACGGCGGTCAGCGTGTAGCTGCCCTTCTGCAGGAGCGAATCGGTGCGCTCCACCTGATAGAGCTGCTGCCCGTTCTCATCATAGCAGTCGAGGTACCGACGGTGGCGGTTGCCCGTGTAGTAGTCGCCACGCTTGGTGTAGCGGTCGTGGCAATGAGTGCCCTGCTTGATGATCCATCCGTTGCTGGTGAGATATTCCCACTCGTCGTCGTCCACGTAGAAGCCGTTGTGGGTATGGCTCTTCACGTGTTGGGTGTGTAGTGTATCCGTAAACCGATCCGATTGTTCCAACAGGTCGTTCACGATGATGGTGCCACATGTCATCACACCTGTGAGCGATGCCAGGAGCAGCAAGGCCAGCGCCCATCGGCTTCCCGACGACAGTCCGCTCTGCTGGTTCTTGTGTGAGCGCCAGATGCTCATCAGTCCGTAGATGGCCAGCACGATGAACATGGCCACGCTCACTATGCCGATCGTTCCTACCCAGGGGTGCTCCGTCCACGGGAAGGCCAGTCCTTGGCTCTCAAACATCACCAAGGTGGGCGTAAAGAGCAGCAACAGCAGCATGACGAGCAGCCAGAAGCATCCCGTGATGATGGCGGCTGCCACCAGGAACATCACCAGTTTGATGCCGAATATGATGATCTCGCCCATGGCGCCCACGCATCCCGGTCGTGTGTTGGGTTGCTGCTGCGTCTGACTGACGTTGTCGGCCGTCACCTCCTCCGCCAGGTTTTGCGGGTTCACGTCGCGCCCGTTCATCTGCAAGCGGTCGGCGGGACTGAAGGCAGGCGGCAGCGTGATGACCAGGATGAAGTAGGCCACCACCATGCCAAACACCACCTGCGGCATGTGCCACATCATGAAGAGCAGCGGTATGACCAGCGCTCCGATGCGCCACCACGTCACGTCGCCGCCATAGTAATGGGCCAATCCGGCCATCACGCCCGACACCTTCTTGTTGGCTATGTCGCGATAGAGGCGTCGGTCTGACCTGAAGATGAAGCGCTTCAGCGTTTCAAATGCCGTTCGGGCGTTGGTTTGGGTACCGTTCTCCTGTCCGTTGGGGTTGTCTTCTGCGCCGTTCTCGTCGGCGCCCTCGTCTTGTGGCTCGTCCATGTCGCGTGGCGCTCCCATGCGCGTCACGATGTTCTCCACATCGTTGATGTCGATGGCTACCTTTCCCCTCGCCACCACCTCGTCGAAGAGCTCTGCTATGCGCGCCTCTATGTCGTCCACGATCTCGTGGCCGCCCTCCTTGTTGGCGAAGTAGTTGCGGAGCGAGTCCTCATATTGTTTCAGCAGGTTGTAGGCGTCCTCGTCGATGGCGTAGAGTCGGCCCTGCATATTGATGGTAATGTTCTTTTTCATGATTGCAGTGTTGTTGGTTGATGATTCTTCAGGTAGTTGACGGTGTTGGATATCTCAGCCCATGCCTTATCGAGGTCGCGCAGCATCTGCAGTCCCACATCGGTCAGGGCATAATACTTTCTGGGTGGGCCCATACGGCTCTCCTCCCAGCGATATTGCAACAGTCCTTCTCGTTTCAGACGGTTGAGCAGGGGGTAGAGCGTTCCCTCCACAACGAGCAGCTCGGCCTCCTTCAGCGACCTGATGATATCGGAGGAATAGGCCGGCTGACGCTCCAATAGCAGAAGGATGCAATATTCGAGCATTCCCTTCCGCATCTGCGATTTGGCGTTTTCGATGTTCATGTCCTTTCGGTTTAATGATTGTTTTCGTTGCAAATATAGGCAAAACGCCAATACGTTGCAATACAAAGTACCGTTTTTCTTTCTGTAATTCACGCTTTTTAACATCTTGCGGCCCATCCATGTCTCTCTCCGTTGGCTTCCACCTTAATAATAATAGTAGAAGATTTGTGCTATGTTAATGTCTTATTGTGGGGTAGAAATGTCAAAAAGCGTAGGTGGCGAACCAAAAAACTTAGTAACTTTGCGCCATAACAATCGCCAGAACCCACCCTAAACGGTTTCTGCTAAAACAAGAACCCTATGAGACATACCCTTCTGCTTAGTTTTCTTTGCGTGGGCGCACAGGCCCTTGCAGGCAACGTGGTGAGCCTTCGTGGCGCCTGGAAAGCCACGTTCGACGGCGCCACCCATGCCGTTACGTTGCCCGGCTCCATGCTCACCAACAACCTCGGCGACCTGCCATCGGTCCACACCCAATGGACGGGGTCGCTCTACGACTCGTCGTTCTACTTCAACCCCTACATGGAGAAGTATCGCCAGGCGGGCCACATGAAGTTTCCCTTCTTCCTCACCCCCAACCGCCATTACGTCGGCACCGTGGCCTACACGCGCACGGTGGTGGTTCCCAAGGCGTGGAAGGGGCGCCGCGTGGAGCTTTTCCTGGAGCGCCCCCACATCGAGACCACTGTCGAGGTGAACGGCCAGAAGGTGGGCCACCAGATGAGTCTCAACACGCCGCATGTCTACGACGTCACTCCTTGCCTCGCCTTCGGGCGCGACAACCGCATCACCATCACCGTCTACAATGGCATCGAGAACGTGTGCGTCGGCCAAGACTCGCATAGCGTCACCGACCAGACACAAGGCAACTGGAACGGCATCGTGGGGCGCATGGAGCTGCGTTGCACCGGTCGCCAGCCCGTGGGGCGCGTGGCCGTGTTCCCCGACATCCACCAGCGTGTGGCGCGCGTGGTGGTGCCCACGGCCAAGGGCAAGCTGCGGTTCCTGCTCGATGGCCAGCCCATCGGCGCCACACGCCACGACGACTCCACCTACGTCATCCCCATGACCCACGCCGAGCTGTGGTCCGAGTTTACGCCGCGCGTCTATCGCCTGGCGGTGTGCACCCGCGACGACACCGTCCGCACCACGTTCGGCATGCGCGAGATCACCGTCAAGGGCATGCAGATCTACCTCAACGGGCAGCCCGTGTGGATTCGCGGCACGGTGGGCAACTGCGATTTCCCACTCACGGGCTATCCCCCCACCGATGTGGAGAGCTGGAAGGCGGTGTTCCGAAAGTGCAAGCAGTATGGTCTCAACGCCATGCGCTTCCATAGCTACTGTCCGCCCGAGGCGGCCTTCACGGCGGCCGACGAGGTGGGATTCTACCTCCAGCCCGAGGGACCGAGCTGGCCCAACCATGGCGTGAAGCTCAACCGCGGCATGTTTATCGACACCTACCTCATGGACGAGACCAAGCGCATGACGGCCGCCTACGGCAACCACCCGTCGTTCGTCATGATGTCGGCGGGCAATGAGCCTGCGGGCGACTGGGTGACATGGGGCGACAAGTGGGTTTCCTATTGGAAGCGCACCGACAACCGACGCATCTACGCCAGCTTCAACGTGGGAGGCGGATGGGCCTGGGATGGCGGATCGCAGTACCACGCCAAGGCGGGCGCACGCGGCCTCGACTGGGACCGACGCGCACCCCAGAGCGTCGACGACTACCACGATCAGCTGCTCTACCCACGCAACTACAAGGGCGACCAGCCCAACAACTCGCCCATCATCGCCCACGAGCAGGGCCAATGGTGCGCTTTCCCCGACCTGAGCGAGCGCAACCAATACACGGGCGTCTACAAAGCCTACAACTTCGACATCTTCGCCGACCTGATCAAGGACCACGGCATGGAGTCGATGGCGCGCAAGTTCCTCCTCTCCAGTGGCAAGTTGCAGACCCTTTGCTATAAGTATGAGATTGAGCGCAACCTGCGCACCAAGGACTACGCTGGCTTCCTGTTGCTGGCTCTCAACGACTATAGCGGCCAGGGCACCGCGCTGGTGGGTCCGCTCAATGTGTTCTTCCGCGAGAAAGGGTATGTCGACAGCACCCAGTGGCGCCAGTTTTGCAACGACGTGGTGGTGATGGCTGAGTTCCCGAAGTTTGTGTTCACCACCGGCGAGAAGGCCGAGGTGGCCATCGACGTCTATAACGCCTTGGGCGGCCAACCGCTCAACCAGGCACGCTTGTCCTACGCTATATCGCACGCAGCCGCCCACGGCACGGTGCTCACCGCCGACCTCCCCGCGGGCAAGAGCCTCAAGGTGGCGCGAGTGCCGCTCTTCACCGACACCACCACGCCCGGTAAGTACACCCTCACGCTCACCCTCAGCCACGGCGACCGCACCTACACCAACACCTACGACTATTGGGTCTACCCCAACGAGGCACCTGTGGCGGCGCCCCGCGACATCTACCTCACCGACACGCTCGACGCCAAGGCCATCGCCACGCTGCGCCAAGGGGGTAAGGTGCTCATCACAGCCGCCGGCAAGGTGCGCTATGGCAACGACGTCAAGCAGCAGTACCTGCCTGTGTTCTGGAACACCAGCTGGTTCAAGATGAGGCCGCCACACACCACCGGAGCGCACCTCGACGCCGACCACCCGCTCTTCAGCCTCTTCCCCACCGACCACTGGGCCAACCTCAACTGGTGGGAGCTGCTCAACCGCGCACAGGTCATGAACCTCTCCGAGCTGCCAGCCAACTACCAGTCGCCCATCCAACCCATCGACACGTGGCACGTGAGCCGTAAGCTGGGCATGCTGGTAGAGGCGCAAGTGCTGGGTGGCCGCCTGCTGATGACCACTATGGATATCACGTCGAACCTCGACCGCCGACCCGTGGCCCGACAGATGCGCAAGGCCATCATCTGCTACATGCAGTCGGAGAAGTTCCACCCGTCGCTCAAGCTCGCCCCAAGCGTCATAGGCGATTTCTTCACCAAGACGGCAACACCCGTCAACATGTACACCCACGACTCGCCCGACGAACTGAAGCCCAAACTCAAGTAAAAAAACACCAAACTACACGCCATAATTTGCACACCAAGCGAAAAAGCAAGGCCAAGATGAGGCGATTGTCAGTTTTATTATGTATCTTTGCAACCAGTTTCCGCGCCCGTGGCGGAATTGGTAGACGCGCTAGACTTAGGATCTAGTTTCTTGCGAAGTGCAGGTTCGAGTCCTGTTGGGCGCACATATCACAACCCTAACTGCTTCATCGTGAGCGGTTAGGGCTTTTTGATTGTGGGAGGAGGAAGCGATGTTTTTGGTAACATTCCCCCAATCGCTTGTCCGAACGCCTTGACTGGCGCACATCGCTGAGCGCTTTAGCCCCAATCGGTCATTGGGTTTTCATGGAAAAGAAAGCATTGCAATCCTTATGGTCGTCCTGTTTCGGTCTAACGGCCAACAGGGGCTTAGCGTCCGCAAAGGTTTCTCGAACGTGTTGCGAACGTGTTGCATTCGTGTGAAAAACGTGTGAATTTTTCCCAACAATCTATAGTATAATCTACACATTTCTTTTCCACGAACTCGTCGTTGGCCGAAAATGCGCGATTCTCAGCGTGTTTTTGTAATTGTTTAATTTACAGGCGCTTGCGATAAATGTGCCTTGTTGAATGTTCTGCATTTAACATTCCACGCCATGAAACATGCCTAACGGAGGTGCGAAAGACCATCTTTCGCAATGCGGAACATGGCCGATCGAGACACGAAACATGCCTTTCCGCAACTCGAAAGATGCCTAAGCGCAAATGGGATGCGCCATTTTAGATATTTCATCTCACAAAAATCGCCGTTTCGCTCGCTGGTTTGTCCGAAATGGCCGACAAACTTTTTCACCAACGATCTTAACAATCTTCCCCTCGCGACCCATCCTGTTGCGCCACATTTACCGCTTTTTAACGCGCCCTTTTCTTTTCGTTTCGCCTTGTTTTGGTATCTTTGCATAAGATAGGCTGCACTCGGCCATTTGAGAACAAGTTCTCATGGCGCTCGTTTGCACTATCTTTGCATAAGATAGGCTGCACTCGGCCATTAGAGAGCAAGCTCTCATGGCGCTCGTTTGCACTATCTTTGCAGCATTTGTTGGGGCGCCATTCGCCCCCTATATAATAAGGAGTATGGAAAAGAAGTATGGTTCGAAGGTCGACGCTTGGTTGCTGGGTGTGCTCTATGTGGTGCTTTTCGCGTGTCTGTTGCCCTTGTTCTACGATGGCGCCCTTGTTGTTGGCGTCATTGCCGTGGTCCTGTTGAACGTTCTCGTTACGGCGTGGTTGTTTAGCTACAGATATATTGTGAGCGACACGCAGCTCGTGGTGAAGGTGGCGCTGTTCCCTCCCAAGCGCTACGACATCAACGCCATACGATCCATTCGCCGCACCCGTTGCCCATTGTCGGCGCCCGCCGCCTCGCTCGACCGGTTGGAGATACGCATAGGGAACGACACGCTCCTCGTATCGCCCCTGCGTAAACGGGAGTTTGTGGACGACCTGTGCCAACGCTCCAAAAACAAGATAGAGGTGAGTATTTAACCCACTCCACACTCCACATTCCACATTATAGCCCTCTGTCGCTATTTATTAACAGTTGCTAACGAGTATTGTTGTTTGTTAAATAATAGCCCATTTTCTTGCAAGATACCTCGAAACGTTATATCTTTGCAGTGTACTAATAAAGTAGTACACCATAACACAATAAATACAACACCTCAATTGAAGAGAAAAATGATTAGCATTCAGAACATCACCTACAATTATCCAGGCAGCAAGCACTTGGTTTTCAAGGACTTCTCGCTCAACCTGGCCCCCGGCCGCATCTACGGATTGCTGGGCAAGAACGGCACGGGCAAGTCGACCCTGCTCTACCTTGTGTGCGGACTGCTGCGCCAGCGCAAGGGAACAGTTACCCTCAACGGCGAACCCTGCGCCCTGCGCAAGCCCGACATGCTGCAAGACATCTACCTCGTGCCCGAGGAGTATGACCTGCCCAACGTAAGCCTGAAGGACTATGTGCGCTCCAACAGCGTGTTCTATCCCCACTTCAGCGAGGCGACGCTCAACAGTTGCTTGGCCGACTTTGAGTTGCCGACCGACATTCACCTGAAGTCGCTCTCCATGGGACAGAAGAAGAAGGTGTTTATGAGTTTTGCCATGGCCACCGGTTGTAGCTACATCTTCATGGACGAGCCCACCAATGGTCTCGACATTCCTTCGAAGAGCCTGTTTCGCAAGGTGGTGGCGCGCCACATGACCGACGACCGCACGCTGATCGTGGCTACCCACCAGGTGCACGACGTGGAGTCGCTGCTCGACCACATCGTTATCATCGACCAGAGCCACGTGCTGCTCAATAGCAGCGTGAGCGCCATTACGGAGGCCTACGTCTTCCGCACCATCGCCGAGAGCGAGGCTGCACAGGCCGTCTACACGGAACCATGCGCCGGAGGCCTGAGTGCCATGGTGCATCGGAAGGCCGATGAGGAGGAGACGCAACTCAACCTGGAACTGCTCTTCGACGCTGCCGTAAGCGGCAGTCTGCCCCGTACCTTCCCGCCTGCCCAATAGGTCGGGTTTTGACAAGCGCATCACAACAACACACACACACAACATTCATCCGCCCCGCACACTCCAACCGGGGCGACCAATCCATAAGATCATGAAAAACTTTCAATTCAACCGATTCATCAACACCCTCCGCTGGCAACTGACGGAACGCAGGAGTTACCTCACGTTCGCCGCAGCGGGATTCATCGCCATAGCCATACCAACCCTCTTAGTACCCCTTCTGACGGGAGCGTTCTTCCGAGACACTTACCCACAATATGCCGAAAGCGTGAGCACCCTCATGCTCATAGCCTACGGCTGGTATATGGTGACCTGCGGATCGCTCATCGTGAGTGAGCTGGGCAACAAGCGCAATCGCATCAGCGCCTTCATGCTACCCGCCAGCCGACTGGAGAAATTCGTGGCCCGATACCTCATCCTCACCATCGGTCTGCCTCTGGCCGCAGGCATTGGCTACGCTGCCGGCGACCTGTTGCAGATGGCCGCCAACCAGGTGGTGTATGGCTATTGCCGATCGTCGGTGGCCATATTTGTCGTTACGCTCCACGACATGTTGCCACGCCTCTCGCTTAGCTTTGGCGACACCCTCTTGGCCCTGGAGCTGATGGTGTGGTTTCCCCACTCGCTGTTTCTCATTGCCGGAACACTCTTCCGACGCCACGCCTGGGTGCTGAGCAACCTGCTCATGTTTGTTCTGTCGACGCTGCTGAGCACCGCTGTGCTATGGGGTGCCAAGACGCTCTTCTATTCCCTGGCGCCCGATGGCATCTACAGCGTGGGCGTCATCACCGCACCGTGGGCCATAGTGCTCTACATGGTGGCGCTGGCAGCAGTCATCGCATTCAACTACTGGGTGGCCTACCGCATCTATTCGCGTATGCAGGCCGTCAACAACAAATGGTTTAACCTCTAATCCCCCAATCATCATGAAACAACTGGCACTTATGCTCATTGCCTCATTGGCACTGTTCAACTCATGCAAGATAGAAACCACAAAAGACTTGGGACCCGAAACCACGGAGACCAAGGAAGTCGACACGTTTAGCGTGCTGTCGGTAAGTGGTTCGAGCGACGTGGTGTTTATCCCCTCCGACACGTTCAGCGTCACCGTCACCGCACCCCAGAAGGCGCACGACCGCTTGGTGGCGACGGTGGAGAATGGCGAGATGCGCATCAGCGAGAAGAACCCCGACACGAAGGACGTGAAATGGGTAGTGAGAAACACGGGAACCCTGGCCTCGAAGATTGTGGTGCGCGCCCCCTACCTCACGGGAATCCGCATAAATGGAAGTGGATCGGTGCGTTGCGATGGAGCGATGAACACCCAGTCGTTGTGGATGTGGATCATGGGCAGCGGCGAGATCTCCATGGCCCATATTGCGGCCCGATCGGTGGATGCCACCATAACGGGCAGTGGCGATATCGAGGCCACGCTGGCGCAGGTAGGCAAGATCGACGCCTGGGTGACTGGCAGTGGCGAGATCAGTATGAAGCTCCACAACTGCGGCGCCGTTAACGCCACCATAACGGGCAGCGGCGACATAGAGCTGAGCGGAACCGCACAGACGCTCAAGCAAACAAAACAAGGCAGCGGCGACATTAGCACCAACGAATTAAAACTGACAAAATGACGTTCAACAACAATAAGGCCATATACCTCCAGATGGCCGACCGATTATGCGACGACATCTTGGCGGGCAAGTACAAGGCCGACGACCGAATACCGTCGGTGCGCGAGTATGCCGTGATGCTGGAGGTGAACACCAACACGGCCGTGAAAGCCTATGAGGAACTGGCACGCGACGGCGTGGTTTACAACCGCCGCGGACTGGGATACTTCGTCGACCCCAACGCCAAGGAGCAAATTATGCAAGCCCGGCGGGAAACATTCTACCGCGAGGTGCTGCCCGAAATGTTCAGGCAGATGAAGTTGCTCGGCATAGATATAAATAAGGTGGACGAGAAATGGGCCGAGCTATAGCCACACCAGAACCATAAATTCTCTCTTATATACATCAACGCCCAAGGACAGCCCTGTTGTGACAACTACGGCTGCCCTTGGGCCTTTTTATGACAGGTGGCAGTGCGTGATGTGTCATTATGGCACACCGACACCCATCCGAACATCCTTTGGCACACCCTTTGCACAATGAAGGGCGAACATTACGTTCAAAAACAACATTTCATTAAGAACAATAAAAATAAAAAAATACAACTATGGGAAAGATTATCGGAATCGACTTGGGTACTACCAACAGCTGCGTGTCTGTGTTTGAGGGCAACGAGCCGGTAGTGATTGCTAACAGTGAGGGTAAGCGCACCACACCTTCTGTGGTGGGCTTCGTGAAGGACGGCGAGCGCAAGGTGGGCGACCCCGCTAAGCGTCAGGCCATCACCAACCCGAAGAACACAGTGTATTCGATCAAGCGTTTCATGGGTGAGACCTACGAGCAGAGCCGCAAGGAGGCTGAGCGTGTGCCTTACTCCGTGATCAACGACAATGGTTATCCTAAGGTGCAGATTGAGGGTGCCGCACACCCCTACACACCGCAGGAGATCAGCGCCATGGTGCTGCAAAAGATGAAGAAGACCGCCGAGGACTACCTCGGACAGGAGGTGACCGATGCCGTCATCACCGTGCCGGCCTACTTCTCCGACTCACAGCGCCAGGCTACAAAGGAAGCTGGCACCATCGCTGGCCTTAACGTACGCCGTATCGTCAACGAGCCTACGGCTGCCGCTCTCGCTTACGGTGTGGACAAGTCGCACAAGGACATGAAGATCGCCGTGTTCGACCTCGGTGGTGGTACGTTCGATATCTCCATCCTGGAGTTCGGTGGCGGTGTGTTTGAGGTGTTGGCCACCAACGGTGACACCCACCTCGGCGGCGACGACTTCGACCAGGTGATCATCGACTGGCTGGCCGATGGCTTCAAGAGCGAGGAGGGCATCGATCTCCGCAAGGACCCGATGGCCATGCAGCGCCTGAAGGAGGCTGCCGAGAAGGCTAAGATTGAGCTCTCAAGCACCACATCGACGGAGATCAACTTGCCTTATATCTCTGCTGAGGGCGGCGTGCCCAAGCACTTGGTGAAGACGCTCACACGCTCACAGTTTGAACAGTTGGCACACAACCTCATCCAGGCTTGTCTCGTGCCCTGCCAGAACGCCATGCGCGACGCTAAGCTCTCTACGAGCGACATTGATGAGGTGATCCTCGTGGGTGGTTCAAGCCGTATACCTGCCGTGCAGACTTTGGTGAAGAACTACTTCGGCAAGGAGCCCTCAAAGGGTGTGAACCCCGATGAGGTGGTGGCTGTGGGTGCATCTATCCAGGGTGCTATCCTCAACAACGAGAAGGGCGCTGGCGACATCGTGTTGCTCGATGTTACGCCACTGACACTCGGTATCGAGACCATGGGTGGCGTGATGACCAAGCTCATCGAGGCCAACACCACCATCCCTTGCAAGAAGAGCGAGACATTCTCTACTGCCGTCGACAACCAAACTGCCGTGACAATCCACGTGCTGCAGGGCGAGCGCCCCATGGCTTCGCAGAATAAGTCGATCGGACAGTTCAACCTCGAGGGCATCGCACCGGCTCGCCGTGGCGTTCCTCAGATCGAGGTGACATTCGATATCGACGCCAACGGTATTCTCAACGTGAGCGCTAAGGATAAGGCTACCGGCAAGGAGCAGGCCATCCGCATCGAGGCTTCATCAGGCCTGAGCGAGGATGAGATCAACCGCATGAAGGCTGAGGCTGAGCAGAACGCTGCCGCCGACAAGGCTGAGCGCGATAAGGTCGACAAGATGAACCAGGCCGACTCAATGATCTTCACCACCGAGAACTTCCTCAAGGACAACGGTGATAAGATCCCTGCCGACAAGAAGCCGGGCATCGAGCAGGCTCTCCAGCAGCTCAAGGACGCCCACAAGGCTGCCGACGTGGCTGCCATCGACGCTGCCATCGCCAACCTCAACAACGTGATGCAGGCCGCCTCTGCACAGATGTACCAGGGTGGCGCACAGCCCGGAGCAGGCGCCCAGGGCTTCAGCGGTGCCAACGCTGGTCAGGCCGACGCCAACAACGCCAAGAGCGACGATAACATCCAAGACGCCGACTTCGAGGAGGTCAAATGAGACCAATAGGTAAAGACATAACAAAACACTATCAAATAGCGTGTAGCTCAATGAGTTACACGCTATTTGCATTTTATAGGCTCATGTTTTCTATGTGCTTATTCTGCCTTTTTTTACGGCTTTTTTGCTACATGTGTGTAGCACGACAAAAACGTAGGAAAAGCCCGACTAAAACCTACTTAGGGTCTGCTGAATTATTATCTGTTCACAGACAGAGGGTAGCAGACGTAGCCC
>OBLI01000302.1_pt1 | contig 53846 bp, 43 predicted proteins | sample 1519701 | NCBI WGS metagenome assembly OBLI01 (sample SAMEA3663005, study PRJEB22513) | pig gut metagenome | biome: pig gut; feature: pig-associated habitat; material: faeces | place: France | collected 2012
TAGTTTTTTCAGCCGTTGCCGATGGTTTTTCAAAACGTTGCCCGTGATTTTTTCGAACCACGGGCAACGTTTTTCGACGGGTTGGCGGGAGGCTTACAATTACTTAAACGACACCTGTTTCGGTTGCTCGTTGAGCGCTACCTGCTGGATCTCGTAAGGGCTGATTTCGACCCGCCCTTTCACCAATTCGGGGAGGTTATAGGAGTAAAGTTGATAGTCGTACTTCTCCGGATCGGCCTGCGGCAAGAGGAAAGGTTTGGCCGGATGGCCCTCCGCATCGATCGCACAGAGGTAGGGCAAGGTGTAGAGCCCATTGTCCCGACGAGTGCTGAACACCACCCAATCGCTACCGCTACTCCAAGAGTGGTAGCTATCGGTATCTTCGCTATTCATCGGGCTCATATCCACCTGCGCACGATCGGAAAGGCGTAACATCCGTTGCTCCGCATCGGTATGCCAGATGGGGAACTGACCGTAGGCGGTCTCGGTGTAAAGCAGGAAACGGCCATCCGGAGAGAGGCGGGGGAAAGTGGCACTCAAATGATCTGCTCGCACCAAAGTATCTATCGGCAGCCGGATCGCTCCCTTGTCGGCATCAAAAGCTACCCGACAGAGGTTATAGCGGATCTGCTCGTAGTTGGCCGGCATCTCCACCGCCGGTGTGCTACAGAAATAGAGCCACTTGCCATCGGGCGAGAAGGCGGGGAAGGTCTCGTAATCGCTCTTCGTGATCAACGAGGCGGCCGAAAGGATCGCCTGCTGCTGCACGTCATACACCACCACATCCGACTCCATATCGAACACCTCCATCTTCCGCTCCTTCACGGAATGGAAGAACTGCCGGATCGTATTGACCGAGGTCGTCACATAACGGCCGGAAGGATGCCAAGCCGGATAGGTCAGATTGCTGACTGTCTCGTCGGTCTTTGTGTTGAGCTTCTGCAACTTACCGTTCTGCAGCAGATAAGTCGCCCCATTGGCCGCACGCATGTGAAACAGCATCTGTCCCGGATCGCCCATGCAGAAGGAGTGGCAATTCATGCAGTTATAGCCGGTCATATCGTTGCGAATGATCGGGGTCTCCTCGAAGGTGGTCAGATCCCGTTGGTAGATACCGACGATGTGCCACTTCTCATAGCCCGGCTCAATCAGGCGATAAACCAAATGGGAATCAATCGGTTTCTCACTGACAGTGATCGTAAAGGGTTTCCAACGGCTCCACACGCCCTCCTGCTTCGTGTAGAGCTCCACCTCGATCTGGCCGCCCTTATTCGCCTCCAAGAGTTTCCGCCACTTTTTCTCATCCATCCGGATGCTCTGCTTACCGGAATAGGTTTGATCGCCCACCCGCAGATAACAACGCTCTGCCGGGAAATCCAGACGGAAATTGAGGGGTGCTATATTATAAGGTATCGTCACACCCACATAATCCGGAAAGATCGCCGGATATTCCGCCCGCTCCTCTGCCTGCTGCGGCTGTTCCGTACAGGCGGTTACTGCCCAACCAATCAGGCAGATACACAAGATCCATAGTCCTTTTATCGCTTTGATACGCATTGATTTTTCCTCCTTATTGCTCTTTAGGTGTACGCATGAATTGCGCATAATAATAATAGGTATCTCCATATTGCGCCTTGGCTGTTACCGGCGTCAAGGAGCGAGCCTGTTGCATGAAACGCATGAAACGCCCCTTCACCTCGTCGCTGATGGGGTATTGCTTGAACAGCTCCGGATCGGCGTTCATGGCAAAGTAGAGGCAAATGGCCTCTTGATAGGCTTTCGGGAAGGCCTCGCCCCGCTGCCGTTTCAGCTCCATATAGTGCATAAAGGTACCTAAGTCTTTATAGATTAACAGATAGGCCATCGCATACTCGAACGCCGCTTGGTTATCGGGATGATCATCCACTAAATAGGCGATCGCACTGGGATAGGTCACGGTCAAGTCGAACAGGTTATCGGTCAGAGGCAGCTGCTTCCGCTTCGCCACTACCCAATCCGCCTGTGCCGCTTTCGCAGGATCCAACAACTCCCGTTGCTCCTTCGCCCAATCGCGATAACGAGGCGAGGCCTCCAAGATGCGGATGTATTTCTCGGCTGCCCGATACTCGCCATTCACCAAGTAGCTCTCTACCAACCGTTTCATCAAGCGAGGCTGCACACAGCGTTGCGCACTCAACACCCCCACGAAGGCAAAGCGTTGGGCCGCATTCACCTGCCCCACCTGCCAAGCCACCTCACTGGCTTGAATCAATCCCAACCGGCTCTTCGGCTCTTTCGGGATCAGTCCCTCCACACCGATCTGCGGGAAATGGAATAATCCGTTGGCCATCTGCCCGGTATGGGACAAGGCCAAATTCACATAAATCAAGGCATTGATATCTTTCACACCCCGCTTCTGCGCATCCGTCACAATGGCTTTCCAATCGCCCCTACGGGCATAATCGTCGTAGCGATAGGCCTGCTCCATCGGATTTTTACAGGTCAGGAAGGGCCAAGCCATCAATGCCAACAACGAGCCGAACGCCAACGGCATCCGCCAATGCGCCTTGCGGATCAACACCCGCTCTCCCCACAACAGAGCGACAGCCGCCGTCAAGGGATAAGCCAAGCCATAAGCGATCAACGAAGTGGGAATTGGGTACTCGGGATGACACATGTATTTACTCAGGTAGGCCTCTCGCATCGGCACCACAAAACAGGTACGCATCGCTACCAAAGGCAGCAGGGCAGCCACCGCCAACCAAGCGACCCCTACCAGTCCAGATTTTGTTCCCTCCCGACGCGACAATTCCGCCATCCCGAGGAAGAGCCCCAAGAGCAGGTTGGCTGGAGCCGCCCAAAAGTAGGTCAAGGTCAGCAGCACGAAGCCCACGAGATAGCGCAACCCAGCCGGTCGCTCGATCCATTTATAGAAGACAGCCGACCAGCAAGCAACCGCCACCGTCAGCAACGGAGCGATCGACTCCTGCGGGAAAAACCAGAAGAGTAGTCCCGGGAGCAGGGAGACCCATAGCTTTCCCGAAAAAGACCCGGGTCTGCTTAGGAAAAAACCCATCCCTCCTGCCGACAGCCCCAAAAGGAGCGCAATCGTAGCGGAGGAGAAGCCGGGGATCGTGAAATATTGCGTGAGAAACTCTGCGAGGTATTCTATGCCACCACCCGGCTCGCCCAGCAAATTCCGCCAATACCCCTCCGTGGTCTGAAACAACATGTATTGCTCCAAGAAACGGTAGAAGTAGCGATAATGTCCTTCGAAGAAACCGAAGCTGCCCGCCATGAACAGCGCTAAGAGTAGCCAACTGGCCGGATGAATCAATCGTTGTGTCTTCATGCCCAAGTATCTGTTTTGCGGCGGTAAAAGTAACAAAAAAAACTTAATGGTGTACGTTTTGAAAAGAAACCCTAACTTTGCAGCGTTGGAAACCAAGTTGTCACGTAAATCAAGCATCATGAAAAAAGGAATCAATCGTTCAAGAAGTATCACAGTATGTATCCTCCTGCTCTGCGCCATCGCCAGAGTCTGCCAAGCGGAGGAATGGATCCGCATCAACGCATTGGGCTATCTGCCCCAATCTGTCAAGGTAGCGGTTTTCCTCAGCGAGGAACCAACCACCCTCCAACAGTATGATTTAGTCGATGCCTTCACCGAGCAGGTCGTGCGCACCTATTCAACCCCTAAGCCCGCCCCTACGTATAGCCGCATGTCTGCCATCTATCGGCTGGATTTCAGCGATTTCACAACCGCAGGCACCTATTACTTGAGAGCCGGGAAAGCGGTCTCTCCTCACTTCCCGATCGGCACGTCGGTCTATCAAGGGACAGCCGACTTTGTCTTGAAGTATATGCGCCAGCAACGTTGCGGCTACAACCCCTTCTTGCAGGACAGTTGCCACACCCACGATGGCTACATCGTTTATCACCCTACCAAGAGTGGCCAACCCATCGACGTAACGGGCGGCTGGCACGATGCCTCCGACTACCTGCAATACACCACCACCTCGGCCAATGCCATCTACCAGATGCTCTTTGCCTACCAAGCTCATCCCGAAGCCTTTGGCGATGCCTATGATGCCAACGGGCGACCGGGAGCGAATGGCATTCCCGACATCGTGGACGAGATCAAATGGGGATTGGATTGGTTGAACCGCATGAATCCGGCTCCCGGGGAAATGTACAACCAGATCGCAGACGATCGGGATCATGCTGGGATGCGCCTACCCACCCGTGATTCCGTGAATTATGGCTATGGTCCTGGTTTGGGAAGACCAGTCTATTTCTGCAGCGGAGAGCCACAACAACGCGGGAAGTTCCTCAATGCTACGACCGGTGTGGCCAGTACAGCGGGCAAGTTCGCCTCCAGCTTTGCCTTGGGTGCCCGTGTGCTGAAACCCTTCTATCCCGACTTTGCTGCAGAGATTGGCGCAAAGGCCGTAGCCGCCTATGAAGCAGGTGTGCGTCAACCGGGTGTCTGCCAAACCGCCTCGGTCAAGTCGCCCTACATCTACGAGGAGGACAACTGGGTGGACGACATGGAATTGGGAGCTATGGAGCTCTATCATGCGACCGGAGATCGACAATACCTGACGCAAGCCGTGGAATATGGCCGACGGGAGCCAGTCACCCCTTGGATGGGAGCCGACAGTGCCCGTCATTACCAATGGTATCCCTTCCTGAACTTAGGTCATTACCACTTAGCCAAAGCGGGAGATCCTCGTCTGCGGAAAGAGTTTATCCGTAACCTCCGTACCGGTTTGGAGCGCTCCTACGAGAAGGCTTTAGAGAGTCCCTTCCTGCATGGTGTGCCCTACGTCTGGTGCTCCAACAACCTGACCGTCGCCCTCTTGACGCAATGTATGCTCTATCGGGAGCTGACCGCCGACAACCGCTTCGCTGAAATGGAGGCAGCCCTAAGGGATTGGCTCTTTGGCTGTAACCCGTGGGGCACTACTATGGTTGTCGAATTCCCGATGCACAGCGATCATCCCTCTCAACCCCACTCCTCCTTACCGATGCAAGGCGTAGGCAACACGACCGGAGGCTTGGTGGATGGCCCGGTGTATAGCAGTATCTTCAACAGCTTGATTGGTGTCACCTTGGATGGCCTACCCGGAAAACCGGGCGAGGATTACGCCCGCTTCCAGCCCGACCTGATGGTCTATCACGATGCCATTGGCGACTACTCCACCAACGAGCCGACGATGGACGGCACCGCCAGCCTCACCTATGCCCTCTCCGCTTTGCAGCAAGAGGGAATGCGCCAAGCCGGACGCACAGCCGACAAGAATGTCTATGTGGAGGGCGGTATCATCCGTACAGATCCCTCCCACAAACAGTTGACCTTGGTCTTCACGGCTGCCGACAAGGCCGATGGGGCGGAAGCGATCATCAAGACCTTACGCAAGGAAAAGATTCAAGGCGCCTTCTTCTTCACGGGGGAGTTCTTCGAGCGTTTCCCGGAGGTGGTGAAGCAGCTGATCGCTGAAGGGCACTATGTGGGGAGCCACAGCTATGGCCACCTACTCTACATGCCTTGGGAGAATCGGGATTCGCTGTTGGTCAGCCAAGCGGAGTTTGAGACCGACCTGCGGAAGAGCTATGCCCAGTTGGCCTCCTTCGGCATTCCCTATCAAGCCGCTCCCTATTTCATTCCGCCCTATGAGTACTACAACCGCACTGTAGCCGACTGGGCGAAGGGGTTAGGTCTGCAAATCATCAACTTCACGCCCGGCACCCTCAGCAATGCCGACTATACCACCCCAGATATGGATGAGAAGTATCGCAGCAGCCAAGTGATTTACGACCGTATCTTAACGGTGGAAGCCAAGGAGGGTCTCAACGGTCACCTGCTGCTCATCCACTTGGGCACCGATCCCCGTCGCACGGATAAGTTCTATGCCGCTCCTTTACGCAAGCTGATCCAAACCTTGAGGCAACGAGGTTATACCTTCGCTCCGCTTAAGGAGGCGGTTGGATCCCGCTGAAGATCGGTAATTCAAGATTTTCATCTATCTTTGCGGCAAATCACTCAGACCACATGAAGTATCTCTTTTTTCTGCTTCTGCCGTTGGCCTATCTCGCAGGCAACGTCTATCTCTTTTTCCGCGGAAAAGCGGCCTTCGCTGCCCAATCCACGGGCGTAAAAGTCTTGTTACTCATCATTTTCCTTTGCTGTGCGCTGGCCTTCTTCGGAGCCTTCTTCCTGCGGGAGCTACATCTGCCCGCTACGATGGCTCAGCTGATTGAGCAGGTCGGCACCGGTTGGTTGGTCTTTACCCTCTATATGGTGATTGCGTTGCTGCTGTTAGATCTCTTGAAAATCTGCCACTTACAGCTGCCTTACGGATTTCATTTCGCGCTCTTCGCCGTACTGAGCCTCTTGGCTTACGGCAATTACCACTATATGCACCCGGTCGTGCGGACGATTGATCGCACCATCCCCAAGGCGCTTGTGGGCGAAGAACAATCGCTCAAAATCGTAGCGATCAGCGATGTGCATTTGGGGTATGCCACCAATAAAACGATGTTGCGGAAGTACATCCAGCAGATCAATGCCTTGCGACCAGACTTAGTGCTCATCGGTGGCGATTTGGTGGATCATGCCATCGAACCGCTTTGGCAGGAGCGGATGCAGGAGGAGCTTTCAGACATCCATGTCCCCTTGGGTACCTATTTCATACCGGGGAATCATGACTTCATGAGTGGTATTCAGGAGGTAAAGCGATTCATCGCCGAGACGCCCATCGTTATGCTTCGTGATTCCGTCGTGTGTCTGCCCAACGGTCTGCAAATCGTAGGACGGGACGACCGACATAACCCGCATCGCCAAAGCCTCTCCGCCTTGACTGCCTCCGTGGATCCTGCTCGCCCGATCCTGTTGGTCGATCATCAGCCGTACGACTTGGCAGAAACCGCTCAGGCGGGTGTCGATCTGCAATTCAGCGGACATACCCATCGTGGGCAGGTATGGCCGATGAGTCTCTTGGTCGATCGACTATTTGAATGGAGCTATGGCAGCAAGGAGATAGGCGATTGCCTCATCTATGTCTCCTCCGGGCTATCCCTGTGGGGACCTCCCTTCCGCATCGGAACAGATAGCGAGATTGCGGTGTTCAACCTCACCTTCCAAGCGGCGAAATGAAAGTCTTCCTGCAGTCCATCTTCTTGCAACTGCTCTTGACTCCTTATATCGGTTATCGGGGGTATCAAGCATTGCCACCGAAACGTTGGCTTCGTTGGTCCTTCATCGGGCTGTTGGTATTGGAGTTAGTGATCTTCCTATTTGGGTTCTGTTTCATCAAGAGCCTACCGGATCAGTTGTTGATCCCGATCTATTACATCTGTAATACTTGGTACATCGCCTCGCTCTACATCACGATGGCACTGCTCTGCATCGAGGCGTTACGCTTCTCGCATCGTCGTTGGCCTTGGTTCCCTCAGTGGGTGACGCAACACCTGCCTGTCGTGAAGCGCAGTTTGTTTGTGGGTATTACACTGGATATCACCGCCTTGATGATCCATGCCAATTGGGTTGTCAACCATCCCGTCGTGCGCCACCAGTACATCACGATCCCGAAATCGGTTGAAGGGCGAGACAGCTTGACCATCGTCATGATGACCGACCTACATATTGGTGAGATGATCAGCAATCGGTTGGTACGTAAATATGTGGCATTGAGCAACGCCCAGCATCCCGATTTAGTGGTATGGGTGGGCGACTGGTTGGATTATGAGTCGCGCTTTGCCGAGAAGGCGCATGTCGAGGAGGATCTGCGCCAATTACAAGCCCCTCTGGGTGTCTATGCGGTCAATGGGAACCATGAGTATCGGGCCAATCGGTTTGCCAAGTATCGCTGGATCCGGCAAACCGGGGCAACGCTATTGGTTGACTCCGTAGCGCAACCCGACTCCACCTTTTACCTAATTGGGCGGGATGACCTGGTTAATCGGAAGCGTCGGGGTTTGCATGGTCTCTTGGAAGGGGTAGATACCCGTAAGCCCTTGATCGTCTTGGATCATCAGCCGTTGCGTTTCTCCGAATCCGTCATGAACGGCATTGACCTAACGCTTTGTGGTCATACGCACAATGGACAGTTCTGGCCCTATCCCTTGGTGATGAAACTCATTTACGAATGCCCCTACGGCTATTATCGCCGAGCCGACTCCCAATTCTACGTCTCCTCCGGCATCGGTTTCGCCGGTCCGCCCTATCGGGTAGGCACCCGTTCCGAACTGGTAGTATTGCATCTTCGGTTTGGTTGACTCCCGATACTACGTCATATTGTTTCCGCAGCTTTTCTGATCCGATTGGACAAATCGATCAGCGCTCCTTTCAATTGTTCTTGTTCCTCTGCGGTGAAAGAGGTAGGCTTTCCATTTCCATCTCGCCCATCCATTTTATGGTATAACCATGAGCTTGACTTTCCAAAATAGGTACGGGATAAATCCGCCCAAGAGATGGCCACTAATAAATCATACAGCTTTTGCCGCATGGTTTGTTGTTCAATCGTTTGATGTATTGCGTACTCCATAATTTCATTATCTGTTTAATGCCTTTCGGGCGGTTATTGTTACTCCATATCATTCTCAGCTTCTGCGATTAATTCATTGAATAGTTTTTCAATGTACCACCTGATCTCCGGATATCCATTTGGATAGGATTTCTTGTAGTTTCGAATCGCCTCAATCAGGTCAAATTCCTTTTCCGACAATAATGTCTTTATCATATCTCTTAGTTGCTTTTAAACAGCGCAAAGATAGTACGAAAAATCGTACTAAAGAAACTATTGGTGCATCTATTGTTTTTACTTCTCAAATAGTTTATATTTGCAATGCCTTTTTTAGGTGTTTCTCCCAAAGAAGGTTTGGTTTAACGGCCGTTGGAAATATCTCCACTGATTGATGGAAATATCTCCAACGGCCGTTGGACTTTTATCCACCGACCGTTGGAAGATTGCTTCCTCCCCGAGTTCAGCCGTAAAGACCAAGGGACAGAGCACTTTATACCGTACGGTTGGATTGTTTATAGCATAGTTATTGTTGAATCATTTAAGCTACCAGTATGAGCGTACAATACAAATTGGTGAGAACCCCGAATCCCCATGCCAAAGAGGGGGATACCACACAACAGCCTTTACATGCCCGTGTGGTGACATGCGGTACAGTCAGCACCTCAGATCTGGCGAAACGAGTCACTGAGGCTACCAGTTTCACCTCAGCCGATATCATAGGCTGCCTGCAAGCCTTGAAAGATCAGATGGTGAACTATTTGCAGATGGGCTACAATGTAGAACTGGAGGGATTTGGCACTTTCAGCCTCTCATTGACCAGCAAACCGATCATGGATAAAAAGCAAACCCGTGCCGCGGCGGTCTCGGTGGATAGCCTCAACTTCCTGCCTTGCAAGGAGCTGAAGCGAGAGTTGCAGAAAACGCACTTGGAACGTTCCCATTGGGCAGAGAGCGACCCGACCTATCTCTCCGCTGCCGAATGCGAGGCCAAAGTGTTCGCCTTTTTGGAGAAACATGCCTACCTCACCCAGAGCCACTACATGAATCTCTGCCAATGCAGCAAGTCAAAAGCCTCCTTAGATCTCAACCGGCTTGTGAACGAGGGACGATTGGTTTGCTCCACCTTTGGGCGCAACAAGCTCTATCGGAAAAAGCAATGAGCGAAATTGCCCATTTCTCGTGAGAATAGCCTAATTTTGTAGCTAATCATGGCAGACAGAATAAATATCCGCAAACTCGAAGCCGACCTTTGGGAATCGGCAACGGACAGTGCCAATAAGGATCGGAGTATCCGTGAGAAGTTGCTGCTGACGGGTGATATAGATGTAATGGCCAGCGCTGGAATGCACTAAAGTGAGTTTAATATGGCAATCTTTTATCCTACTATTAAAATAATCAATCAGTTCAAGGTTCAACCCACAGAAGGGGAAAGAACTTTACTTAACTTTCTTGAACGTACGCTTGACGATTCGTTCGAAGTGTATTTCACTCCATTCCTCAATGGTGACCGTCCAGATGTGCTCATCATGAGGAAGGGCTATGGTGTGATGATAATAGAGGTTAAAGATTGGAATCTTGACAATTATCAACTGAATGAAAAGCGGAAATGGGTGTGTACCTCCACCCCCAACAAATCTGTTGTTAAATCTCCAATAGATCAAGTCTTAAAATACAAGAACAATCTCTTTGACCTACATGTGAAAGATTTGCTTCAAGTTAAAATTAAAGATGTCAGACATTTTAACATAGTATCCTGTGCATTATATTTCCACTGTGCCAGTAAGTCATATCTTGAGAGAATGCTTATTACTCCATATAAAGGCGACAAGAAATATCAAACATTTTTAAAATACAACATTGACTTCTTAGGAAACGACTCGTTAAACCAAGAAGATTTCAATATACTACTCAAGAATAGGTATCTTATTGCAGAACGTCCATCCTGGTTTTTCACTGTTGAGTTATACGACAACTTTAAGCGTTTACTTTCCCCTCCTCTTCATCTACGCTCTCAGGGGATTCCATATAATTACTCTGATAAACAGAAGGAAATAATATACTCAACGACTTTGGAACAAAGAATTCGTGGAGTATTTGGATCAGGCAAGACGACTGTTTTAGCTGCCCGTGCTGTACAAGCATATAAAAGAGCATTAGAGAGAAACAATAATCCACGAGTGCTTATATTAACTTTCAACATAACTCTAAAAAACTTTATTCATGACAAAATTAATAGGGTTGATGAGACATTTCCCATCGAGAACTTCATCATCATCAACTACCATCAGTTTATTAATGCAGAGCTGAATAACTTGAATATAGAATTTGAAATCCCTGATGGGTTAGATTCTGAACACGTTTCTGAATATCTTGAATCTCATTATTATGGCAATCTGAAACTGTTTCAAGAGCATAAGGATGACATCATCAAATACGATGCTGTACTAATAGATGAAATACAGGACTACCATCGTTCATGGATGGACATTGTAAAAAACTATTTCCGCGACCCACAAGGAGACTATGTACTGTTTGGCGATGTAAAACAGAATATCTACGGTCAAAAAACACAGAATAAAGATGTTGTTACAAATGTTAGGGGTGTAAATGAATTAAAATACTGTTATCGTTCAGACTTCAAAGTCCGTGATCTTGCCCAATCGTTCCAAAAATATATTTTCAGAGACAAATATGATGTGGACGATTTTTCTGTAAATGGGACATACTCTTTCTTTGGTCAAGAGCAGGAGAAAGAAGGTTATATCAACTATATTTACCTTCAAAATGAACAGCCTGTAACTGGGTTGTATAACATAATCAGAGATAATATCCTTAATAAAAATTCAAATATATCGCCTAATGACATAACCATTCTTGGTTATACAACCAATCTATTGCGTACATTCGATCTGTACTACCGATACGCAAGTAGAGAAAAAACAAACTCGATGCTTGAAACAGTAGAGGCAATGTATATGATCCATCTGAATTATATTGGTAAAAATAACGACAATAATCCGCATGCCAGCTGGTTCAATAACATCTGCGAGCATTTTAAGAAGAAGTTGTTTCCGAATAGACAAAAGCTATATGATAATGACATCGTAAAGATCCGTCAGAATGTAGCCATACTATTTTCAATTTACGATTTGTATACAAACTTTGCGAATACATTTGACACTCGTTTAGAAGAAGAATGTAAAAAGTGCAGAATTAGTTTAGATGCATTTAAGGCTTTTAGAAAACACTATTCTGTTATTATCTCTCAATTCAAGCAAGAAGTGTATTCAGGCAACTACAAAAACATTAGAGACAACAAAAAACTGCATTTCTGGATGAATAGCGGAACTGTAAAAATTTCTACAATCAATTCGTTCAAAGGTTGGGAAAGTGAGGTTGTATTTTTAATTTTAGAGCCAAAATATGATCTAACAACGACATTCAACCTTTCTTTTGATGAGTTGCTTTACACGGGGCTGACAAGATGTCGACGTAACCTTGTTATCATCAATTTTGGAAATCAAGAATATGATTCTAAAATTAGACCGATTATTGAAATGATCAAATAAACATTTGACATGAATGTATCTTGATACAAAAGGTGTTGTAAGACGTACGATACAAAACGATAGATCCAATATAAACAAAAGAATATTATGCAAAAGAGCGAAACATACGATAAGTTCAAAGGTGTTATCTATGGTCAGGCTATAGGTGATGCTTTGGGTCTTGGTACAGAGTTTATGACTGGTAAAGATACGGCGTTGAAATATCCAGATGGTTTGCGACACTACAATCAGATCATTCAAGACCGTCATAGAAGAAGATGGAAAATCGGAGATTGGACGGATGATACAGATATGATGTTGTGCATAGCCAATGCTGTAATTGAGGATAAAAGTGTTGATTTCATTAATGTTGCCAGACACTTTAAACAATGGGCATGTGGCGTGCCTATGGGTATTGGAAAGAATACGTATAAAATATTGATGATTGGCGATTATGTGGAACACCCTTTTGATGTCTCTAAAATGGTATGGGAAATGAGCAAGTGCCAATCTGCTGCTAATGGAGGGGTGATGCGCACTTCCATTGTCGGACTTTTTCCTAAAGCAGTCACAATGTGTGCAGAAAATATCTGCAAGCTGACACATTTCGATTCTCGGTGTGTAGGTTCCTGTGTAATCGTTTCAGAGTTAATTCACGCATTGGTTTATGGCAAGCCTATACCATCTTTTCATGAAATTCTTAAAACAGCAGACTATTATGATAGGCGAATTTCCGAATATATCATCCGTGCTCAGCAAGAGAAAAATGTTGTGAATCTAATGGACGACACTTGTATGGGCTATACCTTGTTGACATTGTCAGTGGGACTATGGACTTATTGGCATGCCAAAAGCTTTGAAGATGGTTTGTTGAATGTCGTTAACGCTGGAGGAGATGCTGATACCAACGCTGCTGTCGCTTGCTCTGTACTTGGGGCTAAGTTCGGATTTAGTTCCATACCTCATGAATATACAGATGGTCTAATCTATCGGGATCAATTAGAAGAAGTAGTTACAAAGCTTTCTTCTATCTGTATAAAGGGCAATTAAGGGAAATTACTGTTTAGGGATATTATTAGATCTAAGAAACGAATGGCAAAGAAAAGAGAAATACGAAATAGTACGGCTGAGTTCCTAACCTTTGTGGCCGAAGGGAAGGAGAATGGCATACAAGTATTATATAAAGACGAGACTATTTGGGCTACCCAAAAAGCGCGATGGCCACACTCTTTGACGTGGGTGTACCGGCTATTAATAAGCACTTGAAAAATATATTTGATTCGGGTGAGCTGATGGCAGATTCAGTTATTTCCAAAATGGGAACAACTGCTTCCGATGGAAAAATATACCAAACAGCGTTTTATAACCTTGATGCCATTATCAGCGTGGGGTATCGTGTCAACTCCATCCGTGCGACCCAATTCAGGCAATGGTGCACTTACGTCATCCGGCAGTTCTCACTCCGAGGCTATATTATAGATAAAAAGCGCATGGAAAACGGGGCGTTCATTGATGAGGATTATTTTGAACATCTACTCTCCGAGATTCGTGAGATTCGCATGAGTGAACGGCGATTCTACCAGAAACTTAAGGACATATATGCCACCAGTATTGACTATAACAGGGATGCTCCTACCACAAGAATGTTCTATAAGAAAATGCAAAACAAGATGCACTTTGCCGTACAAGGATTGATGCCACTATATTAACATAAGTTCGACTAATTCTTCTGTAGGGTTGCAATTGCCGATATGCTTAGCGAAATGTAATTTTTGTTGCTGCAAGAAAGCATCAAGAAAATAGTTGAAATATCGTAACAGAATCATGCAACAGTAGAAAAGATATTTGTGACTTCATAATTTGGAATTGTGCCCATAAATGCGTTCTTTTGCATAAACATCAACGGAGAACAGCATTATGGAGAATATCTATGTGAAATGTATTGAGCAGATACTAAAAGTAGAGCCTCCCGTGGAAGAGGCTCGTGAGCTGATTATGCGTGTTGTCAAGCAAGAGTTGCAATACAGCGACAAGCTGACAGATGCCCAAAGAAGCAAGGCGATAGAACTACTATCCTTCGTGCAATTTCCCTTGAAAATCAAGCGGGAACTCTATATCCAACGCTTAGAGGTGCGTCATGCCAGCCTACCCGCTATAGGAATTGGATTGTTGGCAGGTGTCGTAACTGAAGAATTATTAAACAAGCAATCCCGGTGGCTTCGCCTGCCTTTGGCTACGGTTGCCGGCGTGGCTTTCGGCTCCATCTACAGCCTGTGTATCGAGAAACCGATCAAGATGCCGAGGCCGAAGACCTCCCGGAAAGAACGGATTGTTTCTACCGCCGAGGAGATCCAGCATGACATTGAACGATTGATCGATCTTTTCGCTCAGTCCGACCAGGTGTCGATCGACTCTCTGCCGGATGATTTCGCTCCACAAGCGACTTCCACGACGGATCCTGCTGGCTCAACGGACTGATTGAGCCGGCTCCCAACATACATCGAGCGGGCTCAAACAACCTGCTGAGCCCGCTCGAATGAACTATTGAGCCGATAAATTAAATACTTTCCAACGTAGCTACGATGAAATCCCAGACCTTCTGAACGGAAGCGATATTCACCCGCTCATCCGGTGAATGGGGATGTTCCAAATCCGGACCGATAGAAACCATATCCATCTGCGGATAATTGCCTTGGATGATGCCACACTCCAAACCGGCGTGCATCACCTTCACCGCCAGTTCCTTGCCAAACAGCTTCATATAGGTAGATCGCATGACTTGCAAGATAGGTGAATCGATATTAGGCTGCCATCCGTTGTAGGGAGCCGACTCCTCCACCTTGGCACCCGCCAACGAGAAGACGCTCTCTAAGCTGGAGCAGATCGCATCCTTACGAGAGCCCGAAGAGCTACGTACTAAGATCTTAATCTCGAAGAGGCCCTCAGAGGAACGCACGATAGAGAGGTTGGAGGAAGACTCTACTGTCCCCGGGAAATCGTGCAACATCGTGATCACCCCATTCTGACACGCCTCAATCGCATTGATCATATCATCCTGGATCTCCTCCGGAATCAAGGTCTTGGGCAATTCCACCAATTCCGCAGTGAAGTCGATACGACTCTCAATGCCTTTATACTCTTCCCGATAGAGATCCTGATAGTCTGCCACTAACTCCCACAAGGCCTCCACATTGTCACCCGGGATGGTCACAATCGCATAGGCCTCACGTGGAATAGCATTGTGCATATTGCCACCTTCCACCGCTGACAGACGAGCGCCATAGTCACGCACAGCCTCCTTCAAAAAGCGGAACATCAACTTATTGGCATTGGCTCTGCCCAGATGAATATCGACACCTGAGTGTCCACCTTTCAAGCCGGTCAGATTCACCTTTACTGCCACATCGCCCTCCGGTATCACTGGGTCATCTTTATAGCGCAAAGAGACATTTACGTTTACACCACCTGCACAACCCACATACAGTTCACCCTCTTTCTCAGAATCGCAGTTCAACAGCACATCACCCTTCAACCAATTGGGGCGCAAACCGAAAGCACCATCCATCGCCTCCTCTTCATCAATCGTAAAAAGCGCCTCGATGGGCCCATGACGCAGGTCTTTCGCAGCCAACACAGCCATTGCCAAAGCGACACCCATACCATCGTCAGCACCTAACGTAGTCTCCCGAGCCGTGACCCATTCCCCCTCGATATAGGCATCGATAGGATCTTTCGTGAAGTCGTGCTGCACAGCGGAATTCTTCTGCGGCACCATATCTAAGTGCGCCTGAAGCGTAACGGTCTTTCGATCCTCCATGCCAGGAGTGGCCGACTTGCGAATCAACACATTGCCCACGGCATCTTGCAACGTCTCCAACCCTAATTCCTTACCAAAGGATAGTAAATAACGGGTGACAGCCTCCATGTGTCCGGTAGGACGAGGAATCTGCGTCAGGTCATAAAAATAACCCCAAACTTGCTTCGGAGAAAGCTCTTTAATTTCTGTTGCCATACTGCATTATGATTTAGTGTGAAACAAATATGTTCCGATCTTATTCGGTAATCGAGGCAGCTCTTGCGGTCTTATTGGTCAAGGGCAACGCCAAGATACCCCCCAAACCACAAAGTCCTGTCCAAATGGTCTGCACCGTATGCACCACCAAAGCGAAGGCGGCCGCATCGTTCTCGTTTACGCCAAAGCAAACCAATGTTGCGATGACCATGAAATGCCAAGGACCGATACCACCCTGCACAGGAACTGCCACACCGATACTACTCATGGTGAAAGCGATCAAGCCCACCCCAATGCCCAACTCTCGTGTAAAGTCGAACGCATAGAAGGTGATATAGAAATAACAGAAGTAGCCACTCCAGATCAGCAAGGTCTGCACCAAGAAAAGCCACTTCTTATCCATCAACCAGATACTCTTCATGCCCGCCCATACGTTCAGCAGCAGCTCCTTGGCCTTACGCACCAACGTGAAGTGACTCATGTACTTAAAGACGAGCCATACCACGATTACCAAGCCAATCGCCAAGGCATAGATCCAAATGGAGTTGAGCATCGCATGGAACCCCTCCAACAAGGCCGGATTCTTAGAGAAGAAACTGATGAAGAAGTCGATATTGAAAATAAAGATGAAAAGGGTAATCGTCCCGACCATGATCGTATCGCTCACTCGATCAATCAACAACGTGCCCAATAGCTTGGAGAATGAGATCTTATCATACTTGGCTACGACACCACAGCGCCACACCTCGCCCACACGAGGCAAGACCAGATTCACCGCGTAATTGCCCAGCACGGCATTGATCGCATTCGACAGCTTGAAGCGAACGCCTAAAGTCTCGATCAATAGCCCCCAACGTAGCCCTCGAACAACATTCGCAAAAAGACCGAACAGCAAAGAAAACAGGATAATATCATAACGCACGCCATGGCGGATAACGTTCCATATCTCTGTGAGATCCATTTCCCTAAATAGCCACCACAGCAGCAGGAAGCCAAAACCTAATGGCAGCACGACCTTTACAAAGGTGCGAAGAATGCTTTTAAAATCCATTACAAAGCGCGAACTTTAAATTATTTATTGTACTTTTGTGCATCGCGAAGATAAGCATTATTATTGAAATTAACGCATTAGACAGAAGCGGATGAAATTGGTTAAACCCAAAAAAGCATTAGGGCAGCACTTCTTGAAAGACCTGCAAATCGCACAACGGATCGCCGATACGCTGTCTGATTATCGTTCCACACCAGTATTAGAGATTGGGCCGGGCATGGGTGTCCTCACGCAGTTTCTGCTTGAAGCGGATCATGACCTAACTGTCGTCGAGCTGGATATGGAGTCTGTAGCCTACCTGCAAACGAACTTCCCCGACCTAAAGGGACGTATCATTCCCGCCGACTTCCTGAAGCTGGATTTAGCGAAGCTCTTCACCGGAGACTTCTGTGTCATTGGTAATTATCCCTATAACATCTCAAGCCAGATCTTCTTCAAGGTGTTAGATTACAAAGATCGCATTCCCTGTTGCTCTGGCATGTTGCAAAAGGAGGTCGCTGAACGGTTAGCCGCAGGACCAGGCAGTAAGACATATGGCATCTTGAGCGTGTTGCTCCAGGCATGGTATGACGTGGAATACCTCTTCACGGTCAGCGAGAAGGTGTTCGATCCCCCTCCAAAGGTGAAGAGTGCCGTCTTGAAGATGACCCGCAACCAACGCACTGAGTTAGGATGTGACGAGAAGCTTTTCAAGACTGTAGTCAAGACTGCTTTCAATCAACGACGTAAGACGCTTCGTAACTCCATGCGCCCCCTCTTGGGCAAAGAGTGTGAAGATTTGACATCGCCTTTGTTCGACAAACGACCGGAGCAACTTTCCGTGGAGCAATTCGTAACGTTGACGTTAATTACCCAAAAACAGCTGGATCGGAGCAAGAACGATTTGGCTAAATAAGCATACTTCCATGATCGAGTTGAACAAAGACTATATCGAGCACCTGAAGCAAGTCATCGAGGCCAAAGATAACGAGCAGGCGCAGGTTATCCTGAAGGAGTTATATCCGGCTGACATTGCGGAGCTGTATCAATCGCTCACCTTGCAAGAGGCGATCTACCTTTATCTACTGATGGATGGAGAGAAGGCCGCCGATGTCTTGATGGAATTAGACGAGGAAGATCGACACAAGCTCTTGAAAGAGCTCCCGAATGAGTTGATCGCCAAGCGATTCGTTGATAACATGGATTCGGATGATGCGGTAGATTTGATGCGTGAATTGGATGAGGACACGCAGGAAGAGATTCTTTCGCACATCGAAGACGTAGAGCAAGCCGGTGATATTGTCGATTTGTTGAAATACGATGAGGATACCGCCGGTGGTTTGATGGGTACGGAGATGATCGTGGTGAACGAGAATTGGAGTATGCCCAAATGTATTGAAGAGATGCGCAAGCAGGCCGAGGAGGTCAGTGAGATCTATTATGTTTATGTAGTAGATGACGACGAACGATTGCGCGGTGTCTTGCCTTTGAAGAAGATGATCACCAATCCCTCTGTCTCGAAGATCAAGCATGTGATGAAGAAAGACCCGATCGCTGTGCACGACAGCAACAGCATTGAGGAGGTCACAGAGATCATCGACAAATACGACATTGTGGCCGTCCCGGTCATTGACAGTATCGGCCGATTGGTGGGGCGCATCACGGTGGATGATGTCATGGATGAGGTACGCGAGCAGCACGAGCGTGACTACCAGTTGGCATCCGGTATCTCGCAAGACGTGGAGACCTCCGATAATGTCTTCACCCAGACAGCCGCCCGCCTGCCTTGGTTGCTGATCGGCATGATTGGCGGATTGGGTAATTCCGTCATCCTGGGTGGTTTCGAGAGCAGTTTCGCCTCCAATCCCAAGATGGCTCTGTTCATTCCCCTGATTGGTGGCACCGGTGGAAATGTCGGCATTCAATCCTCCGCGATCGTGGTGCAAGGTTTGGCCAACAACTCCTTGAAGGAGGGAAATATCGTACCGCAGATCCTGAAAGAGGCTGCCGTGTCGTTGATCAATGCCAGCATCATCAGCTTGGTTGTATTTATCTATAATTTCTTCATGTTAGGCGACCGAGGCATCACCGCCACTGTTTCGTTGAGCCTGTTCGCCGTGGTGATATTCGCCAGTATCTTCGGCACCTTGGTTCCTATGACCTTGGATAAGATGAAGGTCGATCCCGCCTTGGCGACCGGTCCCTTTATCACCATCACCAACGACATCATCGGCATGATGATCTACATGTTCATCGCCTCCGCATTGGCCTAATTATGTTAAAAGAATATGTTGCAAAACATATTCTGTACTGATTTCGTATCTTTGCGGCGGTTATCTAAGCATCCGTAAAGATGAACAAATTGGTTGAGGTATTTTATATCTTGTTCTTCTATTTCATAGGAGAGTTCATAAGCCATTTCATTGATGGCTTCATTCCCGGCAGTGTGATCGGGATGGTCTTGTTATTCTTATCGTTAGCTTTTCGTTGGATCAAGCCACACCAAATCGGTAGCATCTCCACGTTGCTCACACAAAACATGGGGCTTTTCTTCGTCCCTGCAGGCGTAGGTTTGATGAATGCCATGGGCATTATCTCACAGTATTGGGCCGTCTTACTGACAGCCTCATTGGTCAGTACGCTGTTGGTGATCGCCTCCGTTGCCCTGATCCAAGAATCATTCGAGAAAAAACGGCATCATGGTTAATATCACGCAATCGGAGCTATTTGCCTTGACGTTGGTTATCGGCACCTATTTAGTAGCGACGGCATTGTATAAGAAAACGCATCTGCCGCTGTTGCATCCCCTGCTGACCACCATCTTCGCCATCATTGCCGTATTGGAACTGTTGGGCATTCCATATGAGACGTTCCGAGAGAAGAGCCATCTGATCCACTTTCTGTTAGGCCCTTCGGTGGTGGCGTTAGGCTATGTACTCTATGAACAGATTCAATACTTAAAAGGGAATGTCGTCTCTATCTTGACCTCTATTTTCGTGGGAGCCATTGTCGGCATCGTCAGTGTGATCCTGATTGGCAAGCTCATGGGAGCGGATCAAGCGTTAATCGCCACCTTGGAACCTAAATCCGTCACGACCCCTATCGCCATGGGGATTTCGGAAAAGAGCGGAGGCATCCCCTCTTTGACCGCCGTCATTGTGGTGGCAGTCGGTATCTTTGGCAGTATCGTGGGCCCCATCGTGATGCGTATGTTAGGCATTGAGAGTAGCATCGCCAAGGGATTGGCTTTGGGAGCCTCCTCGCATGGGGTAGGAACAGCTGCCGCTATACAGATTGGGGCCATCGAAGGGGCACTGAGTGGATTGGCCATTGGCTTGATGGGCATCATGACCGCTGTGTTAGTTCCCGTTATTGAATTGATTTGCAACTATTTTTCGATATAAATAGGCGAAACGTTTTGTAACTTGCTTTGGAAATCGTACTTTTGCAGCCAAAATCAATCAGATAACGAAGATTAAACATATCAAAATAAAGACAATAAGTTTATGATCAATTCACAAGACATTAAGAAGGGTACATGTATCCGTTTGGATGGCAAATTGTATTTCTGCGTAGATTTCCTTCACGTTAAGCCGGGTAAAGGTAATACGATCATGCGTACGACCTTGAAAGATGTGGTTAAAGGTGGCCAGATCGAGCGTCGCTTCAACATCGGTGAGAAGCTGGAGGATGTACGCGTTGAGCGTCGTCCCTATCAGTTCACTTACAAAGAGGGTGAGCACTATCACTTCATGAATCAGGAGACTTACGATGACATCATCATCGACAAGAACTTGATCAATGGTGTGGATTTCATGAAAGAGGGTGAGATCGTAGATGTTGTATCTGACGCTTCTACTGAGACTGTACTTTTCGCGGATATGCCTGTTAAGGTTCAATTGCAAGTAACTTACACAGAGCCGGGTATCAAGGGTGATACAGCGACTAACACATTGAAGCCGGCTACCGTTGAGACGGGTGCAGAGGTACGTGTTCCGTTGTTCATCAACGAGGGCGAGATCATCGAGGTGAATACAACCGATGGTTCATACGTAGGCCGTATCCGATAACCGAATAACCTTATAAATTTTGAGTTTTGAATTTTGAGCCTTGTGGTTCATTCAAAACTCAAAATTCAACATTAACCAAAACCATGCTGACTATCAAAGAATGGGCAGAAGAGGATCGCCCCCGCGAGAAACTACTTTTGAAAGGGGCAGTAGCCTTGAGCAATGCCGAACTGCTCGCTATCCTCATTGGTTCCGGCAATGCCGAAGAGAGCGCAGTCCAAGTGGCTCAACATATCCTACGAGCAGCCAATCACAATCTGTATGACTTAGGGAAAATGACGATCGCACAGCTGACCGCCAACTTCAAGGGCATTGGCGAGGCAAAAGCGGTCACCATAGCGGCAGCGATGGAGTTAGCCCGCCGCCGAGCCCTCTCAGAGGCACCAGCCCGCGACAGTATCGGGAATAGCCGGGATGCCTACCTGATTTTCTACGCCTTGCTATGCGACCTGCCTCACGAGGAGCTTTGGGTAGCCACCCTCAACCGCAACAACAAAGTGATCAGTAAAGTCAAGATCAGCCAAGGCGGTATCTCCCAGACCGCCGTCGATGTACGTCTCATTTTGAAAGCCGGTATAGATACCTTGGCCTCCGGTTTGGTGCTCTGCCACAACCATCCCTCCGGCAATCTTCGTCCCAGCCGAGAGGATGACCAACTGACCGGACGGGTGAAAGAGACCGCCAAACTCATGGAGATAACCCTTTTGGATCATATCATTCTCTCCGCCACAGGCTATTATAGCTATGCGGACGAGGGGAAGATCTAACCGCCTCATCCGAATCTCTGCTTGACGCATGTGACGAAATAGCGGGAATTAATGTATATTTGCTCGCTCAAAAGCGAAGACAAGATTTAAAAGAAGATGAACAACGAATTTCTCCAGACTGAAGAAAAGATCGTCACGATGCTGAAAACGGTGTACGACCCAGAGATACCCGTGAATATCTATGATTTGGGATTGATTTACAAGGTAGATATTGACGAGGAGCACAATGTGCGGATCGACATGACCTTGACAGCCCCCAACTGTCCGGCGGCAGACTTTATCCTCGAAGATGTACGTCAGAAGATCGAGTCAATCGAAGGGGTGAAATCAGTTGAGGTCAATTTGGTCTTTGAGCCCGAGTGGGATCGCGACATGATGACCGAAGAGGCGAAGCTGGAATTGGGTATGCTTTAAACCAAGCAGAGACAGATGGCGAACAACGGGAAGAAGATCTATTTTGCCTCAGATGCCCATTTGGGGGCTCGTTTCCATACCGACCCATTGGCGGTGGAACGTAAATTGGTACGTTGGTTAGATAGCATCAAAGAAGAGGCGGCAGCCATCTGGTTCTTGGGCGACATGTTTGACTATTGGTATGAATATAAGTATGTAGTTCCGAAAGGCCATGTCCGCTTCTTAGGGAAGTTGGCGGAGCTCTCCGATCGAGGCGTGGAGATCCATTTCTTTATTGGGAATCACGACATTTGGATGTTCGATTACTTACCCAAAGAGATCGGAGCGATTATCCATCGGGAGGTACTAACCATTGACCTATTGGGGAAACGCTTTTTTTTGGGACATGGCGATGAAGTAGATAAGCGCAGCAAGGCTTTTTGCTTCATGCGCAAACTCTTTCGTAACCGTTTCTGTCAATGGCTTTATGCCGGCATTCATCCCCGTTGGTCGTTTGGATTCGCTTTGGGTTGGTCGTTAAGCAGCCGCAAAAAGGGATTAGCGCAACCGGAAGCGGAGGCATACCAAGGAGAGGCTGGAGAATACCTGATTCATTTCGCCAAAGACTATCTGCAAACACATCCCGAGATCAATTTTTTCATTTTTGGCCATCGTCACATCATGCTCGACCTGATGCTGAGTCGCAGCACTCGCCTACTGATAGCCGGTGATTGGATGCACTACTGCTCCTACATTGTCTGGGACGGAGAATCGCTCTATCTGGATCAGTTTGAACCAGAGGAGTAATCCCGCATTTGTAACACAATTGTAACACGATTGTCATATCTCGTCAACAAACTCCTTATACCTTTGCACCACATTCTGATTCATCCATTTAATTAGGCACTATGAACTGCAAAAAGCTAATCACCTCCTTGCTCTTAGGCATAGGATGCTGTTGCGCCACTGCGCAAAACGACTTGTCAAAAACGTTGGCTTTCTTAACGGAAGATTCCATTGCGGAGAATATCACCCAAGACGCTGAGGTGTTGGAGCGATTACGCAACATGCCTAATATCGAGGTCGGTAAAGGTGTCACTTTCCAGCCCCGCAACAAGCTGTATAAGATGACGATGCGTTTTCGTATGCAGAATCTGTTAGCCATGGATTTCGATGAGGATTTCTCTCTGCAGCACACAGAGGCAAGGGTGAAGCGCCTACGCTTGCGTTTCGACGGTTACATCTTCTCACCCAAGTTGCTCTACTCCATCCAATTGGGATTCACGCCTTACGACACAAAGACCTTGCCGAATGGCAATACCAATATCGTACGCGACGCCATGATCTACTACATGCCTAATTCCACTTGGAACATCGGCTTCGGACAAACTAAGATCAAGGCCAACCGAGCCAGGGTCAACTCATCCAGTGCTTTACAATTTGTCGATCGAAGCATCGTCAACTCCGAGTTTAATCTCGATCGTGACTTCGGTTTCTTCGGAGAGTTCTATAAACCCCTCGCTGGTGATTTTAACGTAGCGGCAAAGGCCTCTATCACATTGGGAGAAGGACGTAACTGGGCGACAAGCAAGAACACCGGCTTTGCCTACACCGGCCGCTTGGAGCTTTATCCCTTTGGACGTTTCAAATCGTTGGGTGAGGTAGCTGAGGGCGACTTTGAGCGGGAGTCGAAAGTCAAGGTACTTTTGGCGGGAGCCTACTCCTACAACGATAAAACCACTCGTCTGCAGGGACAGAACGGAAGCATCCTGCCCAATGGCGAGACACGCAACCTACATGCCTATTTCGTGGACTTTATCTTGAAATATCAAGGATTTGCTTTCTATACTGATTTCATGGGGCGTTCGACGAGTGATCCCCTCTTCACTTCCGATCCCAGCGTCTGCATCTACAAAGGAAATGGCGTGAATATACAGACCTCCTATCTCTTCCCCTCCAACTGGGAGATCGCTTTGCGTAATTCCATGATGCTACCTGCCAAAGAGGTACAACCCGTCATCGGCTATAAGCACTACAACCAAGCGACGATTGCGGTCACGAAATACCTCATCGGCCATAGCTTGAAAATCCAAGCGGATGCCTCTTACAACAGCAAGCGGGAAGCCGCTGATCCCTACAACCGTTGGCAGCTGCGCTTCCAAGTGGAGTTAGGACTTTGATCGCTTCGCTCAATGAGGAATGAGAAATGAGGAATGAGGAATGAGGAATTAGGAGTGAAGAGTGAGGAATGAATAAGTCCTAATTCCTAACTCCTAATTCCTAATTTATACAAGGCTTTGCGGATGGAATCTAACCCAAACTGTTCCGGACTGATAGCATCGGGCGTGAGTGCAAGTGCTTCAGCGGCATCATCTGCAACAGCAACCTCATCGAACGTATCGACTTCGCCCTCGAAGAAGGCATCCAAGGTATGCACCACAAAACCAGAAAAGGTATAACGATTGGGCAGCGAGAAGAGATAGCGGAACGACCGCAAGGTCAGCCCGGTCTCCTCTTTCACCTCTCGTTGCAAGGCCTCCTCCAGGGTCTCATCCAACTCTGCGAAGCCTCCGGGCAGATCTAACGTACCCTTCGCAGGCTCACACCGACGACGGACAACCAATAAACGCCCCCCCTTATCCCGAATAAAACAGGCCACAGCCGAGGAGGGATTCAAGTAATAGACAAAGCCGCAGGCTCCACAACGCTTAGAGCGAGCATCATTCACCATGAAACTGGCTGATCCACAGCGGGGACAATAATGAAAATCATGCAAAGGATGTTGCATATTACAGCCCTATAAAAAAACACCCTTCCGGAGCTTCCTCCGGGAGGGTGCTATAATTAACTCATCTACAATTTAGAAGTCCAAAGTGGGATCCTGAACCTTAACTTCCCAACCCAATGCGCTGGCACCCAAAACGGCTGCGTCTGCCTCTTTCAATTGAGAGAACAACACCTTCGTCTTGCCCGCGAACACCTTCAACATGTTCTTATCCATCGCACGTTTGATCGGGTTCATGATCAAGTCGCCAGACTTAGCCAAACCACCGAAGAGGATGATAGCCTCCGGGCTTGAGAACGCTACGAAGTCTGCGAATGCCTCACCCAACATCGTACCCGTTGCCTCGAAGATCTCCAAAGCGATCTTATCATTCTTCATCGCTGCGTCATACACATCCTTTGAAGTGATCTCATCCGGATCCAACTCGCGCAATACGCTCTCATCCTTACGGATTTCCAAGTATTCGCGTGCCGTACGTGCCACACCTGTAGCAGAAGCATAAGCCTCCAAACAGCCCTGGCGGCCGCAACCGCAAAGACGACCGTTGTTACGACGCATGATCACATGACCTAACTCACCAGCGAAACCGTCATGGCCATAAACCAAGTTACCGCCAATCACGATACCACTACCAACACCTGTTCCTAATGTAATGACGATGAAATCTTTCATACCGCGAGCCGCACCGTAAGTCATCTCACCGATAGCAGCTGCATTCGCATCATTCGTCAACGCTACAGGAATGCCGCCAATCTTATCGCTGATCAATTGAGCCAAAGGAATTTTACCCTTCCAAGGCAAGTTCGGCGCAAACTCAATGCAACCGTTGAAGAAATTACCGTTAGGTGCACCTACACCTACGCCCTTGATTTTATCCGGACCACCGGCTTGCTCAATGATACCGTTCAAACCAGATGCCAAGGCATTTACATAATCGTCAATTTCCGCATACTTACCCGTCTTGATCGCACCACTATACAAGATAGTTCCTCTCGCGTCAACTACTCCAAAAACAGTGTTGGTACCGCCTATATCGATACCTACTACATAAGGCTTCTCCATGATTTTATCTTTAGGATTAATAATGATTTTAATGTTTTAGCGTAGCAAATATAACAGGTTTGGTACAAGTATCCATAGAAAATGACGAAAAAATTACCTTCGTAACGTATTTTCTACGTAAGAAGGTAATTCTTATGTTAAGCAACATTGTTATAGAATCAATATTTCCCGTTTAAGGGTAAAATCTCGATCCAGTAGTCATCCGGATCATGAATGAAGTAAAGCCCCATCGCCTCATTCTCATAGCAGACCGCATCCATTGCCTTATGATAGGCCCTTGCCTCGTCATAATCGCCGCCCACACGGAAGCAGAGGTGACTTTCGTTGTCGCCCAATTCATAAGCTCCCTCCTTATCTCGGAGCCAAGTCAGCTCCATCAAGAAGCTGGTCGTCTCATCCGTCAGATACACCAAAATAAATGAGCCATCCTCCGCTACTTTCCGGTGATGCTCCTTCAAACCCAAGGCCTGCCCATAGAAAGCGATGCTACGCTCCAAATCCGTCACATTGATGTTGAAATGATCAAATCTTCCTTTTACCATATTATATATAATTCAAAACTCAAAATTCATAATTCAAAACTCATACGCACTCTCCCCCGGTTCTCCCAACAAAACGAACCGACTCCCCTTGCTTTCGGCATAAGCTCCAAAAGGAGCCACCTTTTGTGGTTGTGCCCAGAAGTGCATCGGGACAAAATAGTTAGTTGGGATCCGATCTACAAACTGGCGAGCACCACGCATAAAGTCGCCCCCCATACGGGGATCAACCGGGAACATCGCCAAGTCTAACCGAGGAGCCAACTGAGCCAGATCATTCAACTCCTTCTTGAAATCGCCCTCCATCTGTGCGATCTCTTGCGGAGTCGATTCCTCCTCCCAATGCCAGTTGTTGAGATCGCCGGCATGGAAGATCTTCAAGCCGTTCAACTCCACCAAGAAAGAAACCCCCACATCAGTCGAGCCGCAAGCCGTCACCCGCAGCCGTTCATCGGCATAGTATTCACCCTTCCGCAGATAGATCGCATCCTCTGCTTTGGCTCGTTTGTGTTTCAAGATGTCACGCGAAAAGAGATAGTGGATGTCTGCCTTCTGCTCTCGCCAACGCAACACCTCCGGATTGAAGTGATCCGGGTGGAAATGGGACGAGAGAACATAGAGTGGCCCCTCTCGTCGCAAGAGCTGCGTCCGCACATACCCCTTTGCTGGATCAGGATCACTATCCTTGAAATAATCGAAGAGGAGGGAAAAGCCCTCCGCCTCGATCGCAAACCCACTATGATAAATATAAACTAACTTCATCATCGCTTTTTTCTATATAACGGCTTAGCGGATTACTTTGTTTGTTGTTGCTGCAAAGCTACGCATAATTTATGAAAAAAAAGAACCACGGTACACTTGGATGAATGTACCGTGGTTGGCTCGTTAGTGTGTACCACGGTACATTTACTCAAGTGTACCGTGGTATAGATTTTAGCTTCTTTCGATCTACTTCCTGTTCTCGTTCTGCACCAACAGACCTGCCATTGTCACGATCTCATCATTCGGGATCGGCAGGGTGACCAAACGATCGGGATAGGTGGCGGCTTGATACTTCAACAAGAATTGTTTCTCGTAAGCCAAGAAGCCGGTACCCGTATTGCCCAACTCCTGCGAAGCGATGTTCCAACGCACCAAGTCATACCAGTGATGACCCTCCATCGCCAACTCGATGCGACGCTCGAAGCGCAACGCCTGTGTCGCTTTCTCCTTCGTCCAGCCAGCAGCGGGATAGAGACCTACTCGATAATTGGCAGCCGCATTAGCGATGTTGTTGCCATTCACCTTATCGTCCAAGATGTAGTCGCTGTTAGTCAGTGCCATGTCCGCATTCGGATCAGCCGCCAAGATGCAACTCTGCGAAGCGCGGGTTCTTACCTTATTAATATACTCGCGAGCCGTCTCTAAGTCACCCGTCTCGATGCAGGTCTCCGCATAGAGCAGGTAAAGCTCAGCCACACGCATCAGGTGGAAGTTCTTCGCTGTGGAGCCACCACTGGTGCTCAAGCTCAAGCCTCCCTTGTCGGCCTTCTTCGGCAGGTTCTTCTTGTTGAGGAACGGACCACCGTTCGCCAAGTCACGAATCCAACCGTCAATCGTGGTCGGCACATCCCAATCCATGTAGGGCACATTGAAACGACCTGTTGAAACATCCAAGCGCGGATCGGTATAGACCGTCAAGTCGGTATGAGGCACATTGTTGCCGTCGATGGTCGTCACCGAAGCCTTGCCCTGGTAAGACTTGTCCAAGAAGGGCAGACCATTCGCATCCACCTGATGGGCATTCACCAAGTCGTAGCTGGGCTGGCAGAAACCCCACCCGGAACCGATCTTTCCCGAGAGGGAGATGTGAGAGCTACCGTTGATGGCATTGGTGTAGTACTGCGTACCGCTGATCGCCATCTGCACATCGAAGACTGACTCACCCGTCCAATCGCTCTCGCCTGCGGTGTAGAGTGTCTCATAGTTGGGGGTCAAGCAATACTTCGTGCCACGGCTGTCCACACCATTGGCGATGACGGTCTCCAACAGCTGCTTCGCTTCTGCCCAATGATTACTGGTGGCGTTTGTTCCGTTATAGGGAGAGGATTGGAAGATGCGCAACTTTGCCAAGAAAGCGGCTGCCGCCCACTTGTTGGCACGTCCCGATTCACTGGGCCATGCGTTGGGCAGGTTGTCGTAGGCGAATTGCAAATCCTCGGCCACCTGATCCCATACATAAATGTAGTTGCCACTCTCATCCACATTACCTACCTGCGGGTTCACCGAAGCCTCGAAATCCTTCAAGGTCACGAATGGGATGGCCGCACCGAAGTTCTTGATGCCCTCAAACATGTAGAAACCGCGGATGAAACGGGCCTGCGCAAGGGCCTCGGTATAGAAGTCCTTCTCCTGCCCTTGCTCAGCAGAGAGCTCATCCTTGATCAAGCCCGCCAAGTGCATCACGTTGTTGGCACGAGAGACCGCGTCATAAACCGCTTGCCACTTACGCAGGATATAAGAGTTATCCGTCGTGAAGCTGTAGGTCTCCAACAGCGTAAAGTCTGACTGGTCAGCGGCCGTGGATCCCTTGTTGGCATCACCGCCCATCACATCGCCATAGGTGTAGTTGGAGAGGCTACCGCCGAAATAGGAGTTGGTCGTTGCCGCAGGAAGGTTCAACGAGGAATACATACCGGTGATGGCATAGTTCACGCCCTCCTTGCTGGTTAAGGTAGCTTCGCTCACCGCACCCACGGGATCTACCTCTAAGAAATCGGAGCAGGAGCTGCCTCCGACCGCAAGTGTTGCCGCCATAGCGGAATAGAGAAATATCTTTTTCATGATAAATTGCATTTTGAATTACTGAAACAATCGTGTGTTAGAAGGATATATTGACACCCATCAAGAATTGACGTGGCATACCGTAGGAGCCGTAGTCGATACCCTTGTTCAAGTCGCTGGAGACGTAGTTGTTCTCGAAAGTCGTGTGTGAGCGCACCTCCGGATCCAAACCATCGTAACCCGTGATGGTGAAGACGTTAGAGATCTGGCCATAGACACGTACCTTCTCGAAGCCGATCTTCTTCAACAGCTTCTTCGGGAGGCTGTAACCCAAGGTCAAGGTCTGCATACGCAGATAAGAACCATCTTGCACGTAGTTGGAGTTGGACTCGTTACCCGCCTCTGCACCCTCACCACTGGTGGTGGTCCACATCGGGTAGGTTCCTGTCGGGTTGTTGATCGGATCCCAAGACGTCGCCAAACGATCCTTCGCATAGTTGGATTGCAGGTTACCGAACATCGTGTAATACTCGTAATGCTTATAGAGGTCGTTACCGATCGAGTAGTACATGTAAGTGCTCAGGTCGAAATCTCGCCAAGTCAAACCGATGTTGATACCACCCGTCAAGTCCGGATGCGGGTTACCGATGATCGTACGGTCATCCACGTCGATCTTGCCATCGCCATTCACATCTTTCAGTTTGTAGCGACCTACCCAAGCGGAGGGATCAAGGTCGTCTTGCGTAGAGACACCATAGGGCAATACGCCATAAGCCTTCACGTCATCCTCGCTCTGGTAGATACCATCCACCACGTAGCCATAGAACATACCTACCGGCTGTCCCACTGTCGTGATGTTCACCTTGCTCAAACGGGTGCTGTTGAAGAGGTCGGAAGAGCCCAAGCGAGTCACCTCGTTCTTGTAGCGAGAGAAGTTAGCGGTGATGTTGTAGCCAAACTCACCCACCTTGTCGCGCCAACCGATGGAGAGATCGACACCACGGTTCTTCATGTCACCGATGTTGATACTCGGCTTGGAGGCACTACCGGCTAAAGCGGACCAGTTTGCCGGAACGAGCAGGTCGGAGGTCTTCTTGATGTAGAAGTCGAAGCCTGCGGTCAAGCGGTTGTTGAAGGCGGTCAAGTCGAAACCAACGTTGAACATCTTCGTAGTCTCCCACTTCGCGTCGGCATCACCCAAATTAGAGAGGGAGTAACCCTGTGAAGTCTCGGAATCGGAACCGGTGATGGGATACATGTAGTAGTCGCCTGTCGCATATTGGAAGGCGTAGTTGTAAGAACCGATATTGGAGTTACCGGTCGTACCGTAGCCGGCACGCAACTTAAAGTCATCCAACCATTTCTTGGTAGAACTCATGAAGGACTCGTCAGACATACGCCAACCAAGAGATACAGAGGGGAAGTTACCCCAGCGGTTCTTCGAACCAAACTTTGAGGAGGCATCCCGACGAATCGTGAATGTCGCCAAATACTTACCTTTATAATTATAGTCCGCACGACCAAAGAGACCAAACATCGTCACTAAGTTTTGGTATCGGCTGCTGTTACCGATATTGGAAGAGGAACCGTTGCTCAAGGTCCAGGTATTGGGATCAATCTCGAAGATGTAACCGATACGCGTGCCCTGCATATAGCGACCAATACCGCGCTTGATGGCCTCCGTACCGATCACCACGTTGATGTTGTGATCCTCCTGGATCTTCGTCGTGTAGGTAGCCGTGTTGGTCCATTGCCAGCTCAGGTTCCAGTTACCCGTCTCTGTCAAAGTGTTGTTGTTGGACGCCTCCTTGTTGGCCATGTTCTGGCGCTCGGTCATCTCCAAGCCCCACATACCCATCAAGCGGGCACTGAACTGCGAGCGCAACTTCAACCCTTTCACCCACGGATTGGAAAGCTCCGCGAAGATAGCGGTCTGTCCGTGGAACATGCGGTTCCAGTCATTCTCAGCCATCGCCACCAGATGCGCAGCAGAGATGTCACGACCCGCATTGGGAGCCACGGAACCGGTGTAGTCACCACCGACATTATAGACAGGTACCCACGAGTTCATGGTATAGGTCTTTGCGAAAGAGTTTGCATCCCCCTGACGGCCCGACTCACCACCGCTTTCCATTGCTGCCACGTTGGTGTTCTGACCCATCGTGAAATACTTGTTGGGATTGTAGGTGGTGTTGGCACGGAGTGAGTAGCGCTTGAAATAGGAGTTCTTCAACGTACCCTCACGGTTGGCATAGCCCAAAGAGACAGAGTAGGTCGCCTTCTCGCCACCGCCCACCAAAGAGATCTGGTGATCCTGGATCTTACCATTCTGAACAATCTGGTCATACCAATTCGTACCGGCACGGGCCTCCTCTTCAGAATAGCCGTCGGCCAACATCTGGTAGTAAGCGGAGCGAGACCAAGAGTTGGTACCATCATCCACATACGATTTCTCCCAAGCCTCGATCGAGCCATACATGTCGATGATCTGCTGCTGGCTGTAGCCGGCCGGCTTGATGGAATAGGGCATTGAGATACCGTTACCACCCGATTCCGTAATCTGACCGAACTGCGGGTGAGAAGTGGTCTGTCCACGATATTTATAGAGGTTCTGCTGACCCAACTGCTCGAACTCCATCGCCTCCCAGCCATTCAACAGGTCGTAACCCTTGTTAGCCATCTTCGAGAAGCCGAAGTAACCATTGTAAGAAACACGTACCCGATCCGCACGCGAGCCCTGCTTCGTTGTGATGATGATGACACCGTTCGCACCCTGCGCACCATAGATAGCGGTAGCGGAGGCATCCTTCAACACCTGCATCGACTCAATATCATTTGGATTGACAGAGCTAATATCCACATCAGATACACCATCCACCACGATCAACGGGTCGGAACTGTTCAAGGAGCCGACACCACGAATACGGATCGTCGTCTCACCACTGGGACCTCCTGAGTTGGAGATATAGACACCCGAAGCCTTACCTTGCAACGCCTCCGCAAAGGTAGCCACCGGCTGCTCATGGATCGCGTCTGAGGAGACCACAGCCACGGATCCGGTGATGTCTTTCTTGGCCTGCGTACCATAACCAACCACAACCACCTCATCCAGGTTCTGCGTGTCCTCCACTAACTTCACCTTAATATTATTCTGTGAATTTTTCAATGGAATCTCTTGGGTGACATAACCGATATACGAAACGACCAAGATGGCGTTGTTAGGCACACCATCCAGGATTACTTTACCATCCATGTCAGAGATATTACCGATTGTCGTGCCCTTCACCAACACATTGGCACCGATAATCGGGCCGCCCTTATCCGAGATTACACAAGTCACTCTCCGTCCTTGCTGCTGAACGCCACTGATTCCCACACTGGGTATAAGCTCCTCTCCCTCCATGGCCATAGCGGGACTTAGGCCATAAAGCAACAACGAGGCACCCACGAACGCTTGTCTAAAGAATACTACATTGTTCATGTTATTAGCATGTTTAGGTTAATAAATCGCAGCGCAATTTTAGCAAAGGTTGACAATTTGTAAAATCATTATCAGCCAACAGGCTGTTTACGCCAATTAACATTGAAAAATAGCCAACAAGGATATTCGAAGAATTTCATAGTTAAAAAACACCTATTCACAGAATAGAATTATCATAAAAAGCAATTATCCCATCATTTTTCGTATCTTTACGGCATCAAAAGTAAATCCTATGACAATAGCTACAATACAATCTATCATACAAACCGAAGAGGCTGGATTATTTACGATAATCTTTGAAGGCGAAAGCTTTACAGAGTTTCAGAAGTTCATCACGAAAGGAAATGCCAACGCTAAACTTTTGCCTGATTTGCAATAGATACTCACAGCCATTCAGCGTATGATGAATACAGCCGGCTTCTTAGAGCGTTACTTTCGTCCGGAAGGCAAAATGAACGACAGAGTTGTCGCTTTGCCTATCCAACAGAGTAAACTGCGTCTCTATTGTTTACGTTTATCCGACAGTGTACTTATCGTTGGCAACGGTGGTCATAAAACCACGAAAACATACGAGGAGAGCGAAGAGCTGAGCGGGTATGTCATTACACTGCAAAATCTCGATAAACTACTCTCCGCTGCAGAAAGAAGAGGAACAATCTCCATTGAGAAAGCAACCATTAATAATATAGACGATAACACCTTTGATATATGAAGCAAGCGACCGAAACTACCAAATTATTTCAACAGGTATTGGAAACAACACCCAAGGACATTGCGCAGCAAGTGGAGTGGTCTTACACCATTGCAGATAAAATTGATGCCCGATTGCATCAGCTGGGTATCTCTCAAAAAGAGTTCGCAAAACGGATGGGAACTTCCGAAGCCGCAGTCTCACGATGGATTGGTGGTGGACAGAATTTCACGCTCTCTACATTAGCCAAAATCTCACACGTATTAAATACACCGCTCATCTCAGTAACACCTGATATTCATTAATCCCCAGTTGATAAAAAATATTCCCCTAACTGGAAAAAAATATTTGTTCAGTTAGGGAAAGGATAATAAAGCAATGATACAGTGTTTCAAATTACACGCCTCCGAATAAGCAGGATTCGCCGATAAAATCGGGCATTTCGTAGAGACAAAAGTAAAGGCGCATACGACACATCCCTCTCGGATGCCCAGTCGTCATGCGCCTACAAAGAATGAATGAATTACAAATCCAAGATATAGATTCCGCGGGCGGGGATGGAGAGCGCATCACCCAATTGGATTGTCTGTCCGGAGATCACATCCTTCCCAGCGGTTTTTCCCTTGATCACCTCATGGAAACGGTCGAGCTGCAAGGTCTGCTCCTTATCCGTTCCATTCATCAACACCAATACGGTCTCTTGATCCGTCTGCCGACTATAGACGTAACACCCTGTGCGATCTGGCGTGTAATGGATCAACGAGCCATGCTTCACTGCCTCACTTTGCTGTCTCCAATGCAACAGCTTTTTCAAGTAGTTAAACGCCTCGTTCTGCTGGGGAGTACGCCCTGACTCCAAGAAAGCGTTGGTTGCGTCACCTTCCCATCCTCCGGGGAAATCCGCACGTATCTGCCCATCGCCAGCTCCCTTCGTACCGCTCATCAATATCTCTGTGCCGTAATAGATCTGAGGGATGCCTCTTGTGGTCAGCAAAAAGCCTAAACCCTGCTTAAACTTATTCAAGTCTTTTTCCTCCCGGCGTGTGAAACGGCCTAAATCGTGATTATCTAAGAAGATCAAGATATTGTTCGGATCAGCGAACAGGAAATCTTGTGCGATCACCTCATACAGCTTGAAAAGACCCGCTTCCGATCCCTCTCGGCTGGAGCACTCATCCACAAAAGCCTTCTCACAAGTGAACGTCAAATCAAAATCCATCACGGTCTTCAGATGACTATCCCGCTCATTGTTCTTCGATCCCCGCTGCCACCATGCAGAAGCGGTTCCTCGTGGATACCATGCCTCGCCAACGATGTTAAAATCAGGATATTCCTCCAATACCTCCTTACACCATTGGCACATAAAATCATAATCGGCATAAGGATGTGTATCTTGGCGAATGCCATCAATACGTGCGTACTCGATCCACCAGATGCTGTTCTGGATCAAATAGCGAGCCAAATGGGGATTCCGTTGGTTCAGATCGGGCATGCCTCGGGTGAACCATCCATTCACCAAAATATCTTTCTCCGATTGTGGCGCATGTACATCCATCAACGTCCATTTAAAGTGCGTAGTTTGCACAAAATTGTCTTGATGATTCAACCAATCTTTCGAAGGAAAGTCTTTCAGCCACCAGTGACTACTACCGCAATGGTTGAAGATCATATCCATCACCACCTTTATACCCCTGTCGTGCGCCTTATCGATCAGCTCGCAATACTCCTCGTTCGAGCCAAAACGAGGATCTACCTGATAGAAATCAGTGATCGCATAGCCATGGTAGGAGCCTCCAGGCATACGGTTTTCCAAAACGGGATTCAGCCAAATCGTGGTAAATCCCAGATCCTTGATATAATCCAGTTTATTGATGATACCCCGGATATCGCCTCCGTGACGAGCCCCCGAACGAGAACGATCCACCTTCACGCTATCCAAATTGTCATTCTTCGGATCGGCATTCGCAAAACGGTCAGGTGTGATCAGGTACATCACATCCGCAGGTGAGAAGCCCTGCGCTCCTGTCTTTTGGTTCCTTTCCCGCAACTCGTAGGACTGAACGAAGCGCTGTTTACCATCCGTAAATTGAATATTCATGCTTCCAGCCTTCGCCTCCTCTGAAATATCTAAGTATAAGAAGAGGTAATTCGCGCTCTCTAACCGGACAACCTCTTTCAAACGTACACCAGGATAGTCAATGGAGACTTCCGTATGGGCAATATTCTTCCCATAAACCATAATCTGCAATTCCGGATTTTTCATGTCCACCCACCAGCAGGCAGGCTCTATCCGCTCAATCTCCGCTGCTTGCGCAAACAGGGCACACAGCATAAATAACGATAAGAATACTTTTTTCATGTTCGTGTTTTTACATTTAAGAATGTTCCTTTTAGGTATTTTGTGCAAAAATAGGCCGAGAAACATGGGCATTACTGCATTTTTGTATCAATAGAGGTCGAATCTATGTCATTATCTATAAGAGACTGATGATTAGTGTAATATATGATATAAAATAACAAACTTTGAGACGATAATACATAGTTTTCTACCAAAGATTTCATTCTTTTGTATGCGGAAAAGAAAAGCAAGCTATGATCCGAATACTATTTTACCTATCATCACTTGTCTGTATCAGCTTGGCCTCTCTGCCCATCAAGGCTATGGATTATCATTTCAAAAGATATGAAATAGATGAAGGGCTGAGTAACAATAGCGTGAATGGCTGTGTGCAAGATGCGAACGGTTTCTTATGGATAGGGACACGAGACGGACTCAATCGTTTTGACGGAGTCACGTTTTATACCTTCTATAACCAAGCTTCACAAAAGAACAGCCTCATCAGTGATTGGATCAATGATTTAGTGCTCAGCCCCAAAGGCGAGCTATGGATTTCCACCAACAAAGGCATCCAACGCTACGATTACCAAACGGAATCATTTTCCCTGCTTCCCTTCACGGAGGGTGCCGGCTATACCGATATTGCGTTTGACCACAAAGGGCTTTTATGGATGTTATCGCCTCAATCCCTTATTTGTTACAACGAAGCTTCCGACCATTTTCAAACCTATAATTTTGCGGAGAATGACCCTGTGGTCAGTTTCTACATCACTTCTGACGATGAATTTTGGGCGATTTCCAAGCAGGGCTATATCGGTAAGTTGGATCGACGGACACAAGCATTTGAGTATGTAGTGGAAAAACAGTCGCAAACGCCTGTCCATATAGAGCATGCCTCCACGCTGTATGTCTCGGTTTCCCATCAGATCGCGTTGGTCGGTACAGTCGATCAAGGAATCAAATTGGTTCAGCTATCCGATGGAAAAACGCAAGAGTTGATCAAGCCACAGAAACGTCAACCCCTGTACGCACGCAGTATCCAACCGATGAATGAGGACGAAATATGGATCGCCACTTTCAATGGCATCTACATCTACCATTTGACCACAAAGACGATCACCCACTTGGCACAAGAAAAGGGGAATTACTATTCCCTTTCGAGCAATGCCATCAAACGCTTTTGCAAAGATCGGGAAGGAGGTATTTGGATCTGTACAGACAACGGGGGGATCAACTATCTTCCTCCCTATCTGAATTTCCACAAAGACTACGATGTACCGGGTACAGATGGGATCAAAGGTGAAGTGATCCATGATCTATTGCAAGATCCTTCCGGAAGAATTTGGATTGGGACCGAGGACGCAGGCCTAAATTTGTTCGATCCGCATACCCATACGTATAAACTGTTCCAAGAGCATGAGGGGCTCTCACAAAACTGTATCCACGGATTAGCCTATTTAAACAATCAGTTATGGGTAGGTACGTTAAGCAATGGCATTGATGTCATCGACCTCTCCTCGCAACGAATCATCGAGCACTATAACATCAAGACCCCATCCGCTTCGAACGCAACCATTGTCTATCTATATACGACTCGCCAACAGCAATTATATGCCGCTACCTCCAATGGCGTTTATCGCTTCGAAAATATCCGCAAACGATTTGAGAAATATCCCTATTTCCCAGACAATTGCCGTATTCAGACCCTGTTTGAAGATCAGGAGGGGATCTTATGGGCAGGCACCTTTCACAATGGGCTCTATTATTGCGACCCCAACACCGGCAACAGAGGTAAACTCACACTGAATGAAAAAGAGATGAATGGTGATCTCACCATTAATCACATGCATGAAGATTCCGAACATCAACTATGGATTGCCACCGGCAGTGGATTGCTCATATACAATCGGCAGCTACAGACCACCACAAAACTGACGGCTGATGACGGATTGCCCAGCAATGTGGTCTATCGCATTGAGCCTGACAAAGCCGATAGTGGTAGGCTATGGCTCAGCACAGCCAATGGACTTGTCTCTATCCATCGGAAGAGTCAATCCATGATGATCTATAAAAGAGAGCATGGCTTACTCTCCAACCAGTTCAATTACAACTCTTCCCTGTGCGCAAAAGAGGGCAAGCTCTATTTTGGTTGCTTGAAGGGACTGATCAGCTTCTATCCGAACCAGATCAAAGGTTATGACATTCAACCTACGGTCTATTTAACCACACTCTATTATATCGATCCGAATGAAAACACGCAGAGGCATAAACCCATCACCTTCAAAAAAAGCATTGAACTGAGACATGACCAATCCTCTTTTACGATCGAATATACCTCATTCTGCTACCAAGCTCCCCACTTAACCCCCTATGCCTATCGGTTAGTAGGATTAGAGGAGAACTGGCATCATACAGTAGGCCATACACATGCCAACTATAATAAGCTGCGCCCCGGCAAATACGTTTTCCAAGTGAAAGCGGCCAACCTGTCGGGCACATGGAATGAGCACCCCACCCAAGTGCAAATCACCATCCTGCCCCCTTGGTGGCTCTCCACCACCGCCTTGTGCATATACGCTTTGCTGGGCATCTGTTTGTTCGGGTTATTGGGCAAATTCTTGATCGATCGCAATAAGCATAAAGTACAACGTCAACTCAAAGCGTTCGAGCATGAGAAAGAGAAAGAGCTCTATCAATCGAAAATAGATTTCTTCCTGCACATCGCACATGAGATCAGAACCCCGCTCACATTGATCAAAGGGCCTTTAGACAGGATGGAAGAGGATCACAGCCTTTCCGAGCATACCCGCAAATACCTAAAGACCATTGATAAAAATGCCAATTGGCTGTTGGATTTGATCAATCAACTCCTTGATTTCAAAAAGACAGAGATCAACGATTATCCCTTGACCCTCACCAACGAGGATGCTTACCTGTTATTACAGGAAACCGTCGATCGTTTTAAAGATACCGCCGAACAAGCCCATTTGCAAGTGGAGATGCATGCGCAAGTGGAGACATGGACCGCTTGTGTTGACCGGACAGCCTATATCAAGATTCTCAGTAATCTGTTGTCGAATGCCGTCAAATATGCGGAGCATTGGATTTGTGTCAAATTCTCTGGACAAAATGAGCAGTTCGTCATTGATTTCATGAATGATGGACAACCAATCTCCCCCGAACTGAAGGACAAGATCTTTGAACCCTTTTATCGGATCGCTTCGTCCGCCCACAAACCGGGCAGCGGGTTAGGGCTTCCTTTCGCTCGATTCCTGGCCGAGAAGCATGGAGGCACATTAGCTTGCGAAGAGACGAATGGTGGGACTATTTTATTCCGCCTCACCCTTCCCAACCGACAAACCACCCCTGAAGAGACGGGCATCGAGCAGCCCCAAGCGATCGAAGCCAGACAAAGCCTGACCGATCCGCACCTGAACCCCAAAAAGGACTGTCCCCATATTTTGATTGTTGAAGACCATGCGGAAATGGCTCAATTTATAGCAGAGGAACTTTCCTATACCTATAATATAACGATCGCCTACAATGGCGTAGAGGCTTTGGAACAGCTAAGAGAACAGAGCATTCAACTCATCATCAGCGATGTCATGATGCCAGTCATGGATGGATTGACCTTATTAAAGACCATCCGAAAAGATCATCAACTCTGTCATATTCCTTTCATTCTGCTGACCGCTAAATGCACGGAGCAAACCCACATGGAAGGATTGGAATATGGGGCGGACGCCTATTTCGAGAAACCTTTCTCCATCCATTTGCTGACGAAGCAAGTAGCCAACCTGCTGGATTCCCGAAACAACATCAGGGATTATTACGCGCATTCGCCCATGGTCAATCTGAAACTGGTTGCCCACACCAAAGCCGATGAACTCTTCCTGCAGCGAGTGGATGACATCATCCAATCTCACATCGCAGACGAGAAGCTTGATGTCGATATGATTGCGGCCAAGATGAACCTCAGCAGGCCAACACTCTACCGAAAGATCAACGAGATCTCAGAAATGACACCCAACGAATGGATCAAGATCACACGACTCCGAAAAGCTGCGGAACTGATCCTGCAAGGGGATTTAAAGATCTATGAAATAGCCGAGGCTGTCGGTTTTAATTCTCAATCTTACTTTAGCCGTACTTTCGCTAAACAATTTCACATGAGTCCCACTCAATATGCGAAAAGCAACAATGTGCAATTGAAGTGAAAAATCGGATGGCGCAACTCTGCTGTTTTTCAAGAGTACGCCATCCGATCTTACCTAAACATCACAAAATCAAAACCCCATTATTCCGAATAAACCGGGAAAGTAGTGAGACGAAGCGTCGTGCTGCCATAGGGAACCAACTCGATCATACGGCTCTCGGCCTCCTCCGGTACTACCTTCTCAGGTAATGCCGGCGTATAGCGATCCTCCTCTAATTTCCATCCCTTTACACCAACAACCGGTATCTCAATGGTCACCGGGCTGTTGCCTAAGTCAAACGGGAAGCCGCTGACCTGGTTTTGCTTTACGTTTATCTGATCCAGCTTGCCTGCGTCAATCGCATAATTCCATTTACCCGCTGGCGTCATACTCCAACTTTTGAACGCAGGGTTGCCTGAGAGTTTACCAGCCAGATTCTCATAGATAGCCGTATCCTCCTCGCGATGCTCCGGGATCGGATATGCGTAAAGGATAGGGCCTCTTTCGATCGTGATTCCGCCATCGGAACTGTTACAAATCTTGATCCGCATAGGGAGTTGAACGGTATAGGTCTCCCCTGATTGCCAGTCTTTGCTGATTGTCTTAAATCCAGCGGGTTCAGCATCACACCATTCCGGGATTCGATAGGTGAAATCCATGGCCTGCTTGCCAGAAATCTCTTTCCCATTCATATAAAAACGGAACGTGAAAGCAATCTTTTCGTCAAAAGGATAGGCTGTCTGCTCCTCAATCACTACCTTGATTCCATCGGGCAAGGTGTAGGTCACTTTACTGGGACCATACAGCGTGGCCACCGGATACCCTTGTTTATCTTTCATCCACATACGAGCCGCATAGTTCGGCAGATAGCGGTGCAAGTTGCCGATGCAGCACTCGGTCTCATGAATGGGACGATAAGCCATCCAAGTAAGTCCTCTCTTGAATTCATTGTGGTTGGAATTACCTGTCGCAATGAATTGGTTAGGGCAAGAGAAGTATTGCATGGTCTTGAAATCCTTGGTGATGGCTCCAAGGGCCGCATTAAATATCGCTTTCTCAATGCGATCAGCCCATTTCACATGACCTGTGGTGGAAAGGAAATAGCCAATCGTCCATGTATAATCGCTAATGTCGCAGGTCTCATGACTGGCTAACGCGTCATTCCCGGCCAAGGCTTCCGTACTGGAGTTTACGCCATCAGCCAGCATATTCGCCTGCTCCATTTTCTCATCGGCCTTCAATGCGGCTTGCAGATACTCGCTCTTGCCTGTGTATGCGTAAAGCAGCATCGGAATCTTCATCAACTCATTCATCGTAACTCCGTGCATGTGCAATTCCGAATCATCCAAGCAGTTGGTCTGTGTAAGCTCTGCTCCCTCTTGTGCCCAAGCCTCTTCCGCCATGGCCAATAAGTCTGGATTCTTAGTAATCGCATAGGTCCATAGAATACCTTCCACATTCACCACGAAACGATTGCGCCCCATCTCCAAAACGGAATAAGAGAGGTAATTCTTCTCCAACGCCTGAGGAATGCGCGCATCTCCCGTCGCCTCATAATAGGCTTTCAGCGCACGGAAGAATACGGCAAAGGGCCAAGCCATAGAGCCGGTTCCCGGGCCTAAGCGTCCTTCCGGGCGATCGAACGAGTTGATCTTCAAACGCATCTCCGTGTCTTGCCGTCTTTTCAGCATCCGAGCTTGCGCCTTGGGATCGGCCGAGACCTCCGCCGAGAACCGTCTATTGCTCTTCATCAAGCTATCCACATCCGCCTCCGTATAAGGGGTACCTTTTTTAGCGGGTAACGGATGATTAATCACCCAATCCACATTCTCTTGCGCAATGGATAACAGGTGCTGATCGTCGAGCAGGTAGCCTAACCTGATCAAGCCGTCCACATAATAGGCGGTTTGCTCGTATCGCCACCAATCGGCTCCTCTACTTTCGGAATCTCTTTCCAATTCACCAACCCACAGGTTAGAATCAAACGGATAGGACATCGCCTCTGGATGGCTGGTCAATCCGCTATCTTGCCTGATCAGCATCTCTTTTAGCCATCCCTGTGGCTCGATCTCGTTATGCAGTCCTTCTCCAAACTTAGCGTAAGTCGCCAAGGGCACTTCCTGCATGGCCGAATCATCCCCTCGCGTACAAGCCGTGGAAAACATAATCACCGCACAGAGCGGCATCATCAATAGATGTTTCATAATTACTACTGTTTAAGAATAAATCAGCCGCTAAAGTAGGTGGTTTAAGGGGAAAGCTGTTTTTCATTCTGTTCCAAAAGTTGTACTATTTGTTTCTCTGCCCGAATAAAAGGTTCCAGATAGGCGATGAATGATCGTAGGGAGCCCTAAGCAAATGCCAACAATACCCGATAAAATGTTTGTTCGGCAGTGTTGAACGTGCGTTCCGCTCAGCCGAACGGCCGTTCCGCAGTGTCGAATGTCCGTTCCGCAGTGTCGAACGGAAAAAACAATGTGTATGCGTGGCTTTTTCCTCGTTCGCTAAACCAAAGAGAGAGGCCATATTCGATGAAAAAGTTCGTCAATTCTCAGATCTAAAATGAGCATATATACTTAAATATGGGTTATATGTTTTTAAACATACTAATTTTGTTGAAATTATTTGTCATTTACCCAAAAATATATTTCTAACTTTGCGGAGTGAAATAGAAGTGTGTAGCTTTTATAGCACAACACAAAGTGTTTACCTATTTTCTGCGCGTGTCTGATGAGCATAAGTCAGACTACTCAGAATTACTAATAGCCACTAAGCGCCAGCAATGACCAGTAAACAGTGCGTAATTAGAATGTGTTCATCGCAAGAAAAGAAGGTAAGCTTTGTAACAGAGAGTCAGTATTAACTATTAGTTTAACACCTTAAATTACATTTACATGGGAAATAAGGTATCATGGAAACCCATTCTTCTGGGAGCTTCTTTCCTTCTGTGCGGATCACAATTGGTCTTTGCTGCAGATTCTAACTCCTTAAATCTGCCGGACGCAGGGTTAATGAGTGTTCAACAAAACGGTCGCACGGTGACCGTCTCCGTAGTTGACAAGGGTGGCCCAATCTTAGGTGCCAACGTCGTTGTCAAAGGTACAACCATCGGTAACATCACAGATTTGGATGGTAAGGCCGTCATAGAGGGTGTGCCCAACAATGCCGTATTCATCGTTTCTTACATCGGCTACGTTTCTCAAGAGATAGCCGTAAAGAACAGCCAGACAAACATTAAGGTTACCCTCGTTGAGGATTCTCAAGCCTTGGACGAGGTCGTGGTAACAGGTTATAGCACGCAGGCTAAAAAGGATATCACCGGTTCTGTGGCTGTCGTTGCGACAGACGCATTGAAAGAGACACCGGTGTCTAACTTCTCAGAGGCATTGCAAGGTAAGGCTGCCGGTGTGTTCGTACAGGCCGGTGGTGGTCCGCTCGGTGAGACAACAATCCGTATCCGTGGTGTCGGCTCCGTGAACGGCTCTGACCCGTTGATTATCGTGGATGGTGTATCAGGCGTGGATATCGACGCTGTGAACCCCAACGATATTGAGTCTATGCAGATCTTGAAAGACGCCGCTGCTTCTGCCATCTATGGTGCGAAGGGTGCGAACGGTGTTATCATTATCACGACGAAGCAGGGTAAAAAGGATGACCGCGTGAAGGTTTCTTACAACGGTTACTTCGGTGTGGCTAAGATGGCCAACGACGGTTACGACCTGTTGAACGGTTGGGAGGCAATGGAATTCCAAGAGGAAGGTCAGCGCAACTTGTTGAAATATCGTGGTATGACGACCAGCCACTCTCAGTTCGGTTCAATTGGTGCCGATGGTTCTGGTCACTTGACCATGCCGTATGCCATCAAACCCGCTGGTTTGTCAAAAGAGCAGGTGATCGCACAGTTCGGTTCGATCGATGCTTGGGAGGCCTCTTATCGCGATAATGGTTCCAACTCATGGTCTCGCTCCGCTTACTACCAGATGCTGGAGGATGGCTACTCTGAGGAGGAGGCACGTGCCGGTACGGATTGGTTAGGCGAAGTAAAACAGACCGGTAAAGTCCAGAGCCACGAGATCTCCGTGACAGGTGGTGGTGACAAGGCTACCTACTCCATCGGTTTGGGTTATATGAACCGTGAGGGTACGATCAAGGAGTCTTGGTTCCGTCGCTACTCACTCCGTGCGAACACCAACTTCTTCGTGAACAAGTGGTTTAACATTGGTCAGAACACCAACTTTGCTGTGATCGAGAACTCCGGTGAGCGTGGTCGTCAGGGTGATGACAACACCTTCGGTAAGTCCTTCTCTATCCAGCCGTGGGTACCTGTTTATAATATTGGTGGTGACTACGCCGGTTCACAAGCACCGGAGGGTGGTCGTGCCAACACGACTGTGCAGACAGTCAACAACGAGAAAGACAACCGTCGTCGTTTCTTGCGTGCGCAATCTGCTATCTACGCGGAGTTGATACCGATCGATGGTTTGAAGATCCGTACCCAGTTTAGTGCCCGTTTAAGTGGTGCTTGGGACTACTGGATGAGCAAGCGTACGATCATGACCAACAAGGAGGGTGCGAACAACAACTCCTTCAATGAGACAGCGATGTACTGGTTGGGCTATCAGTGGACCAACACCGCTACTTATAATAAGACCATCAACGACGATCATACTATCGGTGTAGTTGTAGGTTCTGAGGCGATCCGTGAGGGCATAGGCCGCGGTATCGGTGCTTCTCGTATTGATTATCCATTTGAGGATGATCCCAACACATGGACCATCGGTAACGGTTCATCCGCTAACTTAGGCAACAGTGGCTACATGCACAGTGTTTCCACCATGTTCGGTATCTTCGGCCGTGCGGACTACTCTTACCAAGGCAAGTATTTGGCTACGGTAACGGTTCGTCGAGACGCTTCTTCTAAGTTCTCTGAGAAGAACCGCTGGGGTACCTTCCCCTCCATCTCTTTGGGTTGGCGTATGTCTGACGAGAAGTTCATGGAGCCGACGAAGAAGTATTTGGATGACTTCAAGTTGCGTGCCGGCTACGGTACGACCGGTAACTCCAACATCGGTGCTTACAACTGGGCGTTCCAGTATGGTACGGGTAATACCTTCCTCTATAGCATCGCCGGTAACGATTCTGACGTGAAGACCGGTTTCGGTGTAACCTCTTTGGGTGACCTCGACGCGAAGTGGGAGACCTCTAAGATGTTGAACGTCGGTTTCGATGCAACCGCACTCGACCAGCGTTTGACAGTGAACTTCGACTGGTACTTGAAGAAGACCTCTGGAATGTTGATCGACGCGAACTGGTCGGCATTGGCAGGTAACGCTAGCAAGCCGAAGGTGAACATCGGTGACATGGAGAACAAAGGTGTTGACTTGAACATGCAGTGGCGTGACAAGGTGGGTGAGTTCAACTACACGGTAGGTGTCAACCTCTCTCACTACAAGAACAAATTGACGGAGATCGGTTCTGAGGCAGGTATCTTCGAGGGTACACGTATCTCTAACATGAACGTCATGATGAAGGGCTACGCCGTAGGTATGTTCCACGGTTATGTGCTCGACGGTATCTACAAGAGCGAGGATGAGGTGCGCAACTACAAGAACGAGGCCGGTCAGACCGTATTGCCTTACGGTACTGCAGACGCCGCTTCTTTGAACGCCGCTCAGTATGTAGGTCAGTTCAAGGTGAAAGATGTCAACAACGATGGTAAGATCGACGCGACCGACCGTGACTTCATCGGTAACCCGCATCCGGATTTGACGGGTGGTGTGAACCTGAGCTTGGGTTGGAAGAACTTCGATTTGAGCACCTATCTCTACTTCTCCGTAGGTAACGATATCTTCGCGTTGTATAAGTATTACACCCACTACGGCTCTTTGCAATCCGCATACAGCAAGGATCGTCGCGACAACTCATGGCATCCGGAGACCAACCCGAACGGTATCTATCCGATGTGGGCAACCGCAACCGGTGAGAGCACCATCGCTGCCAACGAGTCTAACTCTGGTTACATCGAGGATGGTTCATTCCTCCGTATGCAGACGTTGACCTTGGGTTACACCTTGCCAAAGAAGTGGATGAACAAGATCCACATGGATAAGATCCGTATCTATGGCCAGATCTCTAACGTATTCACGCTCACAGGCTACTCTGGTTTGGATCCGCAGGTACGTACGGATGATGGTTCCGGTAACTCAAAAGACCGTAACATGGGTACTGACTACGGTTCCTACGGTATGCCGCGTCAGTTCATCGTAGGTGCGAACATCACCTTCTAATCGAGAGAATGAGAGGTTTAATTATTAACAGTTAAGTTGAGATACACATGAAAAGATTATTTATATATTCCGCAATGACCGCTATGCTCGCGCTGGGAGCCTCCTGTTCGGACTTCCTTGATGTGAAACCGGTCGGTAATGTGAGTGAGGCAGACTTCGCCAACGTGGAAGGCGTTGACCAGTTGGTGACAGGTATGTATGCCAAGATGCACGACGATAGCTATTTCGAGGCAACATTAAGTAACTATGCGTACGGCGACGTGATGGGCGGTAGCGCCAACAAGGGTTCTACGTACCAGGACCAGCCGGACTTCACCAGCTTGGAGACCTTCACCTTCACGACAGATAATGGCTATTTGAACGTGAAATGGAAGAAATGCTACAATGGTGTTTTCTTCGCTAACAACGTGATCAAGGTGGCTGGTCAGGCACAAGAGGCATTGGCTGCTGCACCGGGTCAGAGCAAGGACAAATATACAGAGACCATCGCTCAGGCTCGCTTCTTCCGCGGCTTCTGGCACTTCGAGGTAGTGAAACTGTTTGGTGCGGCTGTGCCCTACGTGGATGACGTAGCGATGCAGGAGAATGTGAACCCGCAGGTTTCTAACGTGGACGAGAGCGGTAACTACATCTACATCTGGGATAAGATCGCAGAAGACCTCAAATATGCTTACGACAACCTGCCCGACACTTGGTCTTCAGAGCAAGGCCGTGTGAACAAATGGGCGGCTGGTGCGATGCTGGCCAAGGTGAAGATGTATCAGTCTGGCGTTTATGACGGCAAGAATGGTAATAGCAACCACTGGGCCGAGGTGAAGAGCATCTTGGAGGATGTGATGGCAAACGGTAAGGACAACAGAGGCCAGAAGTATCAATTGGCGGACACTTACGAGCAACTCTATACAGCAGGCGAGTGCGACTGGACGGGTGAGTCTGTCTTCGATATTCAGATGGCGATCACCGGTACGGTTGAGCAGACCTCTAACATCAACGGTCCTTGGCACATTGGTTTCTCTGGTGCATTGGGTACCGGTGGTTGGGGATTCTATCAGCCCTCTTACGACTTGGTAAACTCTCACATCGTGGATGAGAAGGGTCTGCCGATGATGGATGGTGGCTACAAGAACATTCCGGCATTGACAGTATTGGATGAGAACAAGGTGCCGCAGACTGATTTGACGGTATATACCGATCCGCGCTTGGACGTAAACGTAGGCCGTTTCGAGACTCCGTTCTTGGATTGGTGCGTTCCTGCAATCATTGATGGATGGGTACGTGACTACAGTAATGGTGGTTTGTATCTGAACAAGAAGAACATCCCGCGTAAGGCCGATAAGGGTAGCACCTCTATCACGACGCAAACTGCTTCTTCTGCTAAGAACTTCCACTTGATTCGCTACGCTGACGTGCTGTTGTGGTATGCGGAGGCATTGATCGAGACGGGTAATCCGCAGGAGGCTGGTAAGTACATCAACCAGGTACGTGCTCGCGCCGCTAAGAGTTATATCCACGCAGCTGTAGGCAACGGATCTACGACAGAGGGTATTACACCCGCTACCTCTCCTTATGTATTCGATGATTTGGTAAACGGTACGAAGGGTGTGGATGCTGCTGGTAACTATCGTCTGGGTCTCTATCCCGACTCTCAATTCGCTACCAAGGAAAAAGCAATGCAGGCTTTGCGTTGGGAGCGTAAGATTGAGATGGCTTTGGAGGGTCACCGCTGGTATGACTTGGCTCGTTGGGGTATCATCGCCGATGAGTTGAACAGCTTCGCTTCTTACGAGAAACAGTATCTGTTGAAATATGCGAATAGTGTATATAACCCGAAGTGGTGTGTACTTCCTATTCCATTGAACGAAATCCAGAAGATGGATGGGCTGCTTGTCCAGAATGAAAACTGGAAATAGGCCAAAGGTAAACATTAACTGATTTGTTTCGAGCGTCGGGCATGTGAATGTCCGGCGCTTCTTTTTCTCCGAACTTACTCCTTAACTCCTTGTTCACATGCCATAGACACAAGTTATGCTAAAGCGCATTATATTATGGGTTAATACGAACCTATATAGAACATAGGAGATTCGATTCGGATTCCGTATTGCGAATGGTAGAAAAGCCCGATTCTATACTAAAGGTAATAGAAGGCATGATGTAAAAGGAGGGGTAGTGTCATTGTTTATACCCGACAAAACAAGTAAGGCTGTCAATCAAGCGATCAACAGCCTTTTAGAGTACCCAGACCCGGGGTCGAACCGGGATGGAAGTGAATCCACTGGTGTTTGAGACCAGCGCGTCTACCGATTCCGCCATCTGGGCATTTGCTTGAAACTTTCCGAATCTCTTATTGAGTTGGTTTGTTTCTCAATTGCGATGCAAAGGTACGGCTTTTTTTGGAACCCGCAAATGTTTCGGCGATTTTTTTCAAAAAAAATGCACTTTTGTGATTATCCGAGGAAGAACGTGTGCTTCATTCGATAATTTCGCTACATTTGTCAATTATAATTAGAATAGCAAATAGCATGAAAGATACCTATTGCGTGATTATGAGTGGTGGAATCGGTAGCCGGTTCTGGCCCTTCAGTAGAGAAAGTTTCCCAAAACAGTTTTTGGACTTTTTCGGGAATGGACGTTCTTTACTCCAAATGACCTATGATCGTTATGTCAAGATAATCCCGAAAGAGCATATCTATATTGCCACGAACGCCTTGTATGTACATCTTGTCAAGGAGCAACTGCCTGAATTGACAGATGAACAGATACTGGCAGAGCCGACCCGCAAGAACACGGCTCCCTGTATAGCTTATGCTTCCTATCACATTCGAGCATGCAACCCCAACGCAAACATTGTGGTGGCTCCCTGCGATCACCTGATTGTGCATGAGGAGCAATTCTCGAAAGATGTAGAGAAGGCTTTGACGTTTGTCAAAGATAATCGGGTATTGGTAACCTTAGGTATCCAACCGACCCGTCCGGAGACTGGCTATGGCTATATCCAAAGCAGCGATACGGTGGTGGATGATTTCTGCAAGGTCAAGACCTTTACCGAGAAGCCGAACTTAGACTTAGCAAAGGTGTTTATGGCCAGCGGGGAGTTCTATTGGAACTCCGGTATCTTTATCTGGAATGTCAATACAATTCTGGAGGCATTTTCCAAATACCTGCCTGACATCTCCAGCCGTTTCGACTTAGGTCGGGATTTATTCAACACACCCAAAGAAAAGGAGTTCATCAAAGAGAATTTCCCCTATTGCCCCAATATCTCCATCGACTATGGTATTATGGAGAAAGCAAGCAACGTTTATATGCTTTGCGTAGAATTTGGCTGGGCAGATTTAGGCACTTGGGGATCGCTGTTTGACATCGCCCATAAGGATTCCTATCATAATGCGGTGTTGAAGAAGAACCAAGCGTTGCTGTATGAATCGACCGGCAACGTAGTAGCACTGGATTCAGACCGCTTAGTGGTGGTACAGGGTATTCATGACTGCATCATCGCCGAATCGGGCAATGTCTTGGTCATTTGCAAGAAGCAAGACGAACAACGGCTTAAACAATTCGTGGCTGATGCCAAGATTAAATACGGCGATAAGTTCAACTGATTTTCCAATCTATTCTTTTTATAAGAGCAGGGTGTATCAGAAACGGATTTGATACACCCTTTTTTATTCGTTAAAAGAACAGGTAAGCCATGGCAATTGCAACAATCGCTCCCGCCAAGTCAGCCAACAGGGCACATTGCACCGTGTAACGGGTGTTACGCACCCCCACGCTACCATAATAAAGGGCCACTACATAGAAAGTCGTATCACAGGAGCCTTGCACAATAGAGGCCAACCGCCCTACAAAAGAGTCAGCCCCATAGGTATTCATGGCATCCAGCATCATGCCGCGTGAACCACTCCCGCTCAACGGCTTCATGAGCATGGTCGGTAATGCCTCTACGAAATCAGTATTCAAGCCAACTGCCGCCACACCCATCCGAACACCCTCAATCAAGAAATCCATCGCCCCTGAAGCACGAAACACACCAATACCCACCAAGATCGCCACTAAATAAGGGATGATAGTAATCGCTGTCTGGAAACCCTCCTTCGCTCCCTCGATAAAGGCATCATAGACGTTAATCCGCTTCCTCACACCACTCCACAGGAATCCGCACATGATGGTAAAGAGGAGCGTGTTAGCAAAAAGCGTAGAGTAAAGCGATACCTGCTCCTGCTCCATGGAATGAAAGAGCACGATCAATCCGCCAATCAACAGCCCCATACCGCCGAAAAAGAGTAAGAGGTTACGCTGGAGAATCGAGATGCCTTGCCGCAGGCAAACCGCCAAGATCGCCACCAACGTTGAGGTGAAGGTAGTCAACATGATGGGCAGAAAGACATCGGAGGGATTCGCCGCCCCCAATTGGGCTCGATACATCATGATCGTGATCGGGATCAAAGTCAAGCCGGAGGCATTGATGCAAAGGAACATCACCATCGAGTTGCTGGCTCGCTCCTTCTCCGGGTTCAGGTCTTGCAGCTGCTGCATCGCCTTCAAGCCCATCGGGGTGGCCGCATTATCCAGTCCCAACAGATTTGCGGAAAGGTTCATGAAGATGGAACCTGTCACAGGATGATCTTTCGGGATCTCAGGAAAGAGTTTACTAAAGACCGGCGCAGCCCAACGAGCAAAAGCCTGGATCACGCCTCCCTTCTCCCCGATCTTCATGATGCCCAACCAAAGAGACAAGATACCGGTCAATCCGATTGAGATTTCAAAGCCGGTCTTCGCAGCCTCAAAAGAGCTGTTAATGATGTTCGTGAAAACGGTTGTATCACCACCTATCAGCAATCGACCCGTTGCCACCACGAAGGCAATCAAGAAGAAAGCGATCCAAATATAGTTGAGTACCATAGTGTGTCAGCTGTTTTACAAAATAAGAATGAGCAAAAGTAGGCATAATTTGGCAATTGATTTGTATTTTTGCTTGACGAACAATTAACAGATCAAAAGATGAAGATTTTAGTGACCTACGATATGTTTCGGGAGGGTTTCGCTGAGCTGGAAAGCAAATACGAAGTTACCTTTCCAGATGGAAGGGATTTCACCTATGAAGAGGTGATGGAACGCATTCCTGAGTATGACATACTTTGCTCCATGTTTAACTTCCCGGTGGATCAAAAGCTGATCGACCAAGCTCCTAAACTGCGCTTAGTGGCCAACTATGCCGTTGGCTATAACAACATCGACGTAGCCTATTGCTTAGAGAAGGGCATCACCGTGGCCAACACGCCCGATCCAGTCACCGCTCCCACTGCGAACTTGGCCTTGGCGCTGATGCTTGACGCAGCCCGCCGAGTGACGGAATGCGACCGAAAACTGCGTACCCTTCGGAAATCCATGAAGATTGGTGTATTGGAGAATCTGGGTATCGGTGTTACCGGCCATGTATTGGGCATCATCGGTATGGGACGTATCGGCAAAGCCTTAGCGAAACGAGCTAATGCCTTAGGCATGGAGGTCATCTATCACAACCGGCATCAGCTCTACATCGAGGAAGAGACCAAACTGAATGTCACCTATGTCTCGAAGGAGGAATTGTTAGCTAAGGCGGATTTCGTCTCCCTAAACGCCCCCTATACGCCGGAGACCTATCACATCATCGGCGAGGCGGAGTTGAAACAGATGAAGCCCTCGGCGATCTTGATCAATACGGCACGTGGACCTTTGGTGGATGAACATGCCTTGGTAAAAGCGTTGCAGGCAGGGACGATCCACGGCGCAGGATTGGATGTCTTCGAGTTTGGCGATTATCCCCTTCCGGAGTTGTTGGAGATGGATAATGTCGTGCTCACACCCCATATCGGCACACAGACCACCGAGACTCGTGTGATCATGGCACATGCCGTTGCCAATAATGTTATTGGTTTCATCGAGGGCGACCGCCCCGTATCTCGTGTACTTCACCCATGACAGCCGCTTTCCTTCTTTCCGAGCTCCAGTCGCTCGCCTCACCCGAAAAAGCGGCAGGGGCAAGCCGCTATTTTAAGACAGGTGTCGGCCAATATGGCGAGGGCGATCAGTTTTTAGGCATCGCCTCTGCTCAAATTCGCAGTATAGCGAAAGCCAACAAAGCGACTCCTCTCGAGGAATTGCACACCCTCTTAGCCAGTCCCTGGCATGAAGCACGTAGTTGTGCGCTGCTCATCTTGGTCTATCGTGTACAAAGCAAACGCACGACCGAGCAAGAACGGGAAGAGATCTACCAATTCTATCTACAACACACCGCTGCCTGCAACAATTGGGATCTTGTTGATCTCACCTGCCGGGACATCGTGGGAAATTATCTCCTCCACCGGGATCGAACACCCATCTATCAGCTGGCCCAAAGTCCGAACCTCTGGGAACAACGCATCAGTATCGTCTCTACTTGGACCTTTATCCAGGTTGGAGACTTCGCAGATACCTTCAAGCTGGCACTCCATTTTCAAGACCATCCCCACGATCTGATCCATAAGGCCGTGGGATGGATGTTGCGAGAGGTAGGTAAAAAGGATCAAGCCGCCCTGACTGAGTTTTTAGAGAGCTATGGAACCAGCCTTCCTCGCACAGCTTTGCGGTATGCCATCGAACGTTATCCCGAGGCACAACGCCAGTACTTCTTACATAAACGATAAATATGGAATCAACAATAACAACCTCAGAACACCCCCTTCGCTCGGTGTGCGTCTATTGCGCATCGAGCACCAAAATTCCAGCCATCTATTTTGAGGTAGCCAACGAATTAGGCCGTCTCTTAGGAGAACTGCAACTGAATGTTGTCAATGGTGCAGGTAACATCGGCCTCATGCGTGCCGTCTCCGATGCCACCTTAGCGGCGGGAGGCACCGTCACCGGTGTCATTCCCCATTTCATGGTCGAACAAAACTGGTATCACAAGGGCTTAACTCAGCTCATTGAGGTAGAGACTATGCACGAGCGCAAACAAAAAATGGCTAATCTGTCGGATGCCTGTATCGCTTTGCCGGGTGGATGCGGTACCCTTGAAGAACTCTTAGAGATCATTACTTGGAAACAGTTAGGACTTTATGTCAATCCCATTGTGATTCTCAACGTCAATCACTATTACGATCCGCTTCTTCAACTCTTTGAGCAAGCCATTCAAGAGCAATTCATGCGTCCACAGCATCAACGGCTATGGGCTGTCGCAGAGACAGCCAAGGAGGCTGTACAGCTCATCTACAGTGAGCCATTATGGGATCCTACCCTACGTAAAATAGCGGCTATCTAGCCGCAAGAAGGTTGGGGCATTGCAGGCTTTGACCCAACTATACACAAAAAAAGGGAGTCAATCTTTCGGACTGACTCCCTCCCCTAAAACGGCGGCTACCT
>OBLI01000304.1_pt1 | contig 53460 bp, 33 predicted proteins | sample 1519701 | NCBI WGS metagenome assembly OBLI01 (sample SAMEA3663005, study PRJEB22513) | pig gut metagenome | biome: pig gut; feature: pig-associated habitat; material: faeces | place: France | collected 2012
CATTATAGGCAATATACTTATATGTAACAGGTATTTCGCTCGATACTGAGTCAACGAAATTGTTTTGTCCCTCTTTGACTTGTATTCCATGACTTCCGAAAAGCAAATCAAGCTCTGGAAACATTCCCATCATGCCTTGCTCGCTTTTGATGGTGTGGTCAAGCATTCCTTTTAAGCCTTTAAATGTTTCCTTATCCATGGTGTTTGCTTCATCATTCAACAAGGACTTAGCCTTGTCGTACAGCATTTTCCAGTTAGATATACCTTGAAGTGCGCCATACTCATCAAGTTTTACAATAACTTTTTCTCCTTTGATGGTTTCAAAGAATTTCTTCTCAAAAAACGCTTTCTTGATGTTATCATCAGCCTTAATATCATTACTAATCATTTCAAGCGTGTAGCCATTACCTGTTGAATCAGCAACAACTATCGATATGTTACGTGACAGTGTCTGAACAGATACAGTATCCTCGCCGACAACTCTCATATCTTGGTAATCGTACACATACGTCACTGTATCATTCTTGCCGAAATATGCGATAATATTTACTACGGAGTCCTCACTGAGTTCGGCTTCATCATTGGTTTCATTGCTCTGAGCCAGAACCTGTGAAACTGACAATGGCATCAAAGCCAAACACCATACAATAATACGAATAAATACGTTTTTCATCATTTTTTATTTTTTTCAAAGTTAGTTCTTATTTTTCAAATACCCAAATATTTTCTAATGTTATTTGCCGTCGAAATAAGGCACACCGAAGTCAAGTTTGTCTGTGAATCTCTGTGCCGTTGCCAAATTATACGATGCGAATGCAGCGATAACGAATGCGATATGTTTCTTATTCATATACATTAACTATTTAGGTTTCTGCTTTGGGATGCAAAATTAAAGAATTATTCTTGAATGACCAAACTTTTTCTGAAAATTCTACTAAACAAAAAAAATGATGCAAGTTTTAACTATCAGTATCGTGTCAATATTATAAAACAAAACGACCGGGACTGTCGCTTCATTAGCGTTGTCCCGGTCGAAATATTTAGTATCTAATGTATGAAATTACTTCATACGAGCACCTGTAGCGCTGAATACCTTGTCACCATTAACGATGAGGACACCGTTCTTGGTAACAACCTTCTTCACTGCAGGAGCAGCTGTCTTGCTGTCATTTACAGAAGAGATGCCAGTGCCAGGGTTGAAGCCCTTGTAGGTCATAACCTTTACGCTGCTGATAGCAGTGTCATAACGATAGAGCTTGAATGTCTCGCCAGCAACAACAACCTCTGAAGAGGTGCAGTCACCCTTGTCAGGACGGTTGTAACCACCAGTCTTGTTAACGATGAAGAAGTTTGGCTTGCTTGCATCGTCGCTTATGTACTTAGTATCGAGGTGCATGTTGAGGTAGTTAGAACGTACAGCGCAGTCACCGTCAACCTTAGTACTTACATCATAGTAAACCAATCCCTCGAATGGCATTATACACCAAGCATAGTGATCGTTGAACACCTTGTAGAGAGCAGCGTTTTCCTCAGAGGGGATAAGTGGGAGGGCGCAAGTGTAAACATCGTTAGGACAGAGCACGTTCCACTTTGCATTATCAGTACCGCAGTCAGTGTCGGCGAATATACCGTGACCTTCCTTAACGCTTACGTAAGAAGCAGCATTGTCTTCAACATAAACCTCATTTGTTCCGTCAGCCTTGTAGCCACGCTTCTCAGATGACATGATACGATCCCAGTGTGACTTACCTGCAGCGTCAACAAGCTCAACGATATCCCATCCAGCCAATCCGGCATTGATTTGGTCGTATGTCATGATGTAGCTCTGATCCACAGCTGTTGTATATTCAGCGTTATTTTCGATAGTAACAACATCAGATGGAGAATACCACTCTTGTGAGTGAGTGCCATCGAATGAATAAAGCTCGATTGAACCTGCATCAGCAATCTTAACTAGTTCACCAGAGAGAATGTCTTTTTCCTCAACTACAGCACCACTTGCATTCTTAACTTTAACGTGGATTGTAACAACAGGCTTAAGAAGTGTGTTTGAGTTGTCGGCTACAATCTTGTACTCCTTGCCAAATCCTTCCTCTACATTTGTGATTATAGCTGTAGGAGAAGGCATGGCAATCTCCTCACATACTACTTCATTGATAATCTCTTCAGATGCATTCTCCTCATTGTCCGAGAGAGTAGTCCAAACTTTCAGTTCACCAGACTTTGTGCAATAGATAATCTTCTTACCGAAATATTCCTCTGCATTCTGCTCAAACTCACGAGTATCATTTGCATCGCCATATTCAACAGTGTTTTCCTCACCATCAGTAAATGTGTTTCCAACTATATCCTCTGCATCACCTAACTGAATCCAGTGAAGAGTATGTCCCTCATCAAAGCTTACATAATATGCACGCTGTGCTCCAATAGCTGCGAGAAGATCTACAGAAGGTTCGTTAGCGAATGGACCCTCAGCCTTGTAAGAAAGACCCATGTTAGAGAGCTGAATTACAGAGTTAGCACTGTTAGTTGACATTACCCAGATACCAGCACGATTCTCTTCGCAAACATATTTGTGAACACCTGTCTTTACTACATTACCATCCTCGTCAGTGATAGTGTAAGTGGCAGTCTTGTCAGCAACGTTAATCTCAACTGCGAAAGAATACTTAACGCCAACGTTAAGAGTTGCAGTCTCAGACTCCTCTGTAGGTGTGGGCCAATCGCCACGGGCAGTAGGATTCTCGTTGATTACGATGTCAACAGACTCAGCTGTAGAAGCTGTTACACGATAACGGAAGAAATAGTCTTCACCCTCGTTGTTAAACCAGTGATAGTTGTGTGAAGAGACGCGAGAGTCTGTAGCTGAACAAGCGTTAACAGGAAGAAGCACGAACTCCATGTCGGTACGTGTTGCATTGACAGTCATCTTCATGTCCTTAGTGAACTTGTAAGTGTTGTTAGGCAGAGAAGCCACGTCAACCTTCTTCCAAGCATCCTCGTTCCAGAAACGGTTAATCATACGTCCACCATTGTTGGTGAGTTTTACCTCAAGGTAATCCTTGCTGGGGGTAAGAGTCATACGACCAGCATCCTGAAGAGTCCATCCGTCAGCCTTGTCAGTCGGAATCTTGAAGAAGAACTTGTCCATCAACTCTGCTTTTGCCATCGTGCAACAGATAAGCATAAGCAACGAAATTAAAGTAAACTTTTTCATTGTTTAAAATTTTTAGTTAATATTAAATGATTTATTAATTATTTCGTTCCAGTCTCCAACAGTGTGCTTGCGCGACACTGTCTTCGACCGGATTTAACGAATCTTTAATTTTTTACCATCCCTCGTTCTGTACAATGGCATTGCCCGACTTCATAATCTCGGTCTGTGAGAAGGGGAAGAGATTCCACTTTGTCTGCCACTGTCCGTTACCACGTGTCACTGCCACCTTATTATAAGTGAATGTACCATCGTCGTTCTTGGTAATCTCCATGCGGTGGATGTTCATGAACTTGTCACCATCCTCCATCCATCGACGCACGTCATAGAAACGATGTCCCTCAAAGGCGAGCTCAACCCTGCGCTCGTTCTTATACTTTGCCCAGAACTCGTCGTTGGTCATACCTGTAGCGAACTCAGGCATGCCGGAACGTGTGCGGGTCATGCTTGCCATCTTGGCTGCGGTCTGTGAAGCAGGGATAGAGATGGTCTTCTCTGTTCCGTCGGTCTCCTTATATGTCACGCTTCCGCTTGCATCGGCAGCATTGGCATTGCCAGAAGCCTTGAAATACTGGTAGAGAGCCTCAGCATAGTTAAGGTACATGGCACCCATGCGGAATGTGAGCCATCCATGAGGTGATGTTGTGACAGCAACACCAGAGCGGGCTTTCAGTATCTGGTTGGGGTTGCAGAATTTCTTAAGATAGTAGCTCGTGGTTGTTGCGTATGACTTACCTGCTGCATTACCGGTGCGCGAGTGATAACCACCGATATAAGTCTCGATTACAGGGTGCTCGCTATTATAAGCCTCAAGGTCGTTAGGCCAAGCCTCACCATTGACAACAACAGTCTTTGCAAGACGTGCGTCGCGGTTGGCGTATGGATTGGCAGCGTCATAAAGGTCGCTCTCGGCAATGCTCTTGCCATCCGTGCACTCAAAGGCATCCACGAGATCCTGTGTAGGACAGTTGCCGCCCTGAGCTGACGAATAACCCACGGGGAAGTTATATGTCTCGAAGGTATTGGCAGATGCGGTACGACGGGCGAAGATTATCTCCTTGCTGCTCTCGGCATTTGAGTAATACTCAGTGTCCCAAAGCAATGCTATATCTGAAGCCAATCCCATACCCTTTGCCTCAGCTGCATCGATAAGTTCCTTGTGAGCAGCCACGGCTGCAGCCCAAAGAGCCTTCTTCTCGTCAGCACTCTTGCCCTGAGAGAAGAGTGGAGAGGCATGATAGAGAGCGGCCTGAGCCTTCAGTGCAAGCACGGCATACTTGTTGGCACGACCAGTCTCTGCCTTTGCAAGAATGTGCTCCTTATCGGCTGAGTAATCCTCAATAATCTTATCCTTGATGCTGTCGCACTCGTTGGCGATAAAGTCAAAGATCTCGTCCGCACTTGTGCGTGGGAGGGCTGTCTCCTCTGTACCAGTGGTGTTGTGAGTCTTGAAAGGCACACCGCCATACTGGCGAACCAAAGTGAAGTAGAAATATGCGCGAGCCCAACGAGCTTCATACACATAGTTCTTGTAGAGATACATCTGCTTCTCGTAGTCGAGGTTGAGCTTAAACTGCTCAAAGTCGAGGTTCGACCAGTTGTCTATAATCTCATTACAATAAGTTATACCCTCGTAAGCCGATGACCAGATAGTCTGGTGGGGATTGGCTGCACTCCAGTTGCCATTGTAGAAATCCTCGATGGAATTGCCGTCGTGGCTATACTCCGACTCGTCGGTAGCTGACGACAACATAGCACCCGAAAGGTTACCCCAGTCACTGTCAATATCATTGTATATCGTAGTCATCAGACCTCCCACGTATGCGAAGGAACGCTCGATATACTCCTTGTCATAGGCTGTGTACTCATTGTAGTCCATATTGCAAGATGACAACGCCATCGCAGCCATTGCAAAGCCTAATATATTCTTATTCAATTTCATAATCGTAATCATTATTAAGTTTAGAATGTAAGGGCAGCACCGAGTTGAACACTTCTTGTCAGAGGCTGTGCCACACCATATGAAGCGGCGTCAGCCTTGTCGAGATGGTCTGCAGTGAAGAGGTCTGTGCCACGAACATAGAGCTTGATGTTGTTGATAACGCTGAGTTTGTTGAGCAACGACTTCGGCAGATGATAGTAGAGTTCTACATAGCGGAGCTTGATATAGCTGCGGTCGAACATGTTCAGAGTGCTGTTCAAGTCGTTGTTGGCATTGCTTGTCGTAGAGAGACGCGGGAAGAGCGCACTCTCTGTATTGCCTCGCTCTGCCGACCAAGAGTTCTCATAGAGATACTGTGAGAGGGTGTTGGTGGCAACAGCTGAGCGGTAGAGACCGTTGGTTGTCATAAATCCAGTCCAACGACCCACGCCCTGGAACATTGCGTCGAGACCAAGTCCCTTGTACTCTGCTCCGAGATGGAAGTTGTAGTAGATGTCAGGAGCTGTAGTGCTGTAGCCGATAGCCTTGCGGTCATTGGCATCGATGATATTTTCGCCTGTTAGGTCAACATACTTCACGTCACCGGGATAAACAGTAGTGAATGACTGCACGGGATAACCATTCTGCTGCATTTCTGCTGCTGAGATTATTCCGTCGCCATTGAGGTCATCGCTCTTCTGGAAGAATCCGTTGGCTACATAGCCGAAGGCCTGTCCGTAGCAGTGACCAGTGGATGCTGTATTGGCGTAGAGCTGAGGAGCCTCAGCCTGCTCTTTGATGGTGTTCTTGTTGAATGTAAACGATGCACCTACATTGATGGTGAGGTCGGAATTAATCTTCTTGCTGTAGTCGGCAGAGATTTCAAAACCTTGTGAGTTGACTACACCCACATTCTCGTATGGAGCACCAAGACCGAACACGCTGTTGTAGCTTCCGGCTGTAGAACACCAGATGTCGTAGCGATGCTGATAGAAGTAATCCAAAGATACATTCAGACTACCGAAGAGTGTTGCATCGATACCAACATTGAACTTGGTGGAACGCTCATGACCCAGCGACTGGGTGCGGGCTGTTGACAAATAGGTGTTGCCCCACTGTGTTCCTGTGTATGTGGCATCGAACGGATAAGATGTTCCGTTCATCAGATAGAACTGGTCGTAATAAGTCCACACGTTGCTTCCGGGAAGCACGTCGAGCGACTGGTTACCAAATGAAGCGCGGAGCTTGAGGAAGTCAACCCATTTCACATCCTTCATGAACGACTCGTTGGAGATGTTCCATGCGGCAGATACATTGGGAGAGAAAGCCCACTTGCTGCCAGGAGCCAAACGGCTTGAACCCGACTCTACGAGGGCAACGTCGAGAAGATACTTGTTGGCAAAACCGTAATGAGCGAAGAGTGAGATATTATGACGATAGACGGTGGTGTTTGTACCAGTCTGGTCGTTATACTCATAGTCATACTTCAGCTGTCCATATACATTATGCTTCTCGGCAAATGTCCTGTCATAATTAATAGAACCATTGAAGATGCAACGGCGAATCCAAGAGTTGTTGCCAGATGCTTTGCCCATATTAGAGTCAGTACCTTGAACGGAAGACAATGAAGCATTGCCGTCGGATATCACATCGCCAGCGTTTGACACCTCATAGTAGCTATAGCGATAGGTCTTAGAGTGATCCTCATATACATTCGACCATGTGTCATAACCAATCTGACCCTGGGCACTCAGTCCTTCGGTGATGGCCGAAAGATCCTGCACAAGCTGTACGTCGGCATAGAGGGCGCGCTGGTGATTCTTATAGTAAGCGGCAGCCTGACTCTGTGCCACGGGATTGTTTGTTGTATAAACAGTGTTACCACCCCATACTGCATCGTTTACCTTCACGGGGAAGGCATTTGCGGGCACCTGATAAATCATCGACCAAAGGTTGGCCTGTGAACCAGGCTGCGACTGTTCGGTGAGCAAACCGTAGAGATGGGTGTGCAACTTTGTCTTGGGGCTGAGGTCGATATCCATATTAGAACGGAGTGTACCACGGGTGTATTTATCCTGTGTTGAATAACCGTCGTTCTGGAAGTTCTTGATGAATCCCTTGTTGGTAAGCAACTGTACGTTGGTATAGTAGCGGAAGTTCTTCGTACCACCCTTGAACTCCAGGTTAAAGCGGTCGTTATTGGAGACATTGCGGAATGTCTCGTCTGCCCAGTTCACATTAGGATAGTAAAGAGGGCTGGTGCCGTTCTTATAGGCATTGATAACAGCGTCGCTGTATGCCACATTGCCTGTACTTCCCTGATTGCGGTAAGCCTCATTGACAGCCGATGCATATGTTGCAGCGTCAGCCATCTCGGGTTTGTTGGTAAGGAATGAGAACACGTGGTCGTATGTGAATGTGAACGACTTGGTGTTATACTGTCCGTGCTTGGTGGTGATGAGCACTACGCCATTAGCACCCTTGTAGCCATAAAGTGCTGTGGCAGCGGCATCCTTAAGAATCTGCACGCTTTCCACATCCTCTGCAACCACATTCTCAATGGCACGCTCCACACCGTCAACAAGAATGAGTGGTGTGTTACCGTTAAGCGACTGAAGGCCGCGGAGATAGAATGTAGGATTCTGGGATGCATAAATACCAGAACCGTCAAGGCTGACGAGTCCATTACCTTGTCCCAGTATGTTATTGCCGATATTACGTGCTCCACGCTTGTTGACATCCTTTGTTGAGATGACACTGACGGCAGCCGTTGACTGCTCACGAGTGAACAGGCGGTTGGCACCAATGTCAACGGTCTGATCCTTGTAAGCCACGGAATCAATGATGTCTGACTGTGCCATTGCCGGCAGGCATGAGCCTGCAAGCAATGTCAGCATTACTATATTCTTTGTTTTCATATTCGAGTTCATTTATTGTTATTATTCCCAACCTGGGTTTTGAACAAGACCATATTGCTTATTGATTTCTGCCTGTGGCAGCGGTGCGAGCAACCACTTCTTTACCTCGTCGCTCTTCGGGTCCTTGTTCCAAAGATAGCGGCTGTTGCCTGTAATTGGCTTGATAGAACTGAGGAAGAACAGAGGCTGTGTGGATGAAGCATCGTTATCGCGGTCGGAACCTACCCATGCCACGTGGCGACTCTCGAAGACAGTACCCTTCTGAATCATACGATACTGCATGATGCCGTGAAGCTGCTTTGTCATCCAGTCGGTGCGCTTCAGGCGAATCATGTCAAACCAGCGTGCGTTGGTAAGACCAAGTTCGCGAACACGCTCGTCGAGCAGTTCTTCCATGAATTCAGTCGATGTCTCGCCGTTGTCAAGGGTGACATTTGTCGTAGCGGCAGCAGCTGCCGTAGTAGCTGTATAGTCTTTGGCCTTGCGCCATGAAGAACTTGTCCATACCTTTGCCATTGTAGGCAGACCAACGCGTGAGCGGACGATGTCAACCATCTGCACTGCCTTTGATACATCTGGATTAGAACGCATCACGAGAGCCTCGGCATACTGGAGATAGAACTCTGGCAAAGAGAGAGCCACCCACTGTGTTGGGAAACGATAAGAGTCGGCACTCTGGTCGTTGTTATATACTCCAGTACCAAGATAGTACTTGTTGAATCCATATCCCGAACCAAACATCGTGTTCTGTTGGGTGAGTACACCTGTACCTCCGTCATTACCATTATACCACAACTCCCAAGGATAACCAGTCATTGAAGCGGTAGTCCAGTCGAGGTTCATGTTCTGACCATTCACAATGCACTCTTCATAGAGGCGCGGGTCACGGGTCAGTGTTGTGTTAATCTGACGACCACCTGCAGGAACGTCACCACTTACAAACATAGTATGCAGAGACTTTGCTTGACGTGTGATAGCACCTGTAATCTTATTGGTCGTGAAGTTGCTCACTGTATATTTTGTAGTACCATCAGTCTGTGCCTCTTCAGTCATTTCAGGTTCTGTTGCCGAATTCTTGTAAGTCTTCTTTGCAGCATTCTCCCAGTTGAACGGTTCACCGTCATTCCAAGAGAACTTCTCCACATATTCGTGAGTAGGACAGTAAGAGTTACGTGGAACGTCCTTTGAATACCACTCATGCCATCCGTAGCGTGCTGTTGACATTGGGTCGTTACCATACACGCGTACTGAATGAAGTATCTCAGTAGATGCGTTCAGGAAATATCCCTGACGATATGCAAGACGATAATAGGGCACCTTCTTAGCTGCTGTATTAGCGGACGAAGGAATTACAGCCTCCACAATCTTGTACTGTCCATTGCTCTGAAGTGCGTTATAGAAATCATCGCAAGCCTTGGCAAACTTGTCCCAACGCTCCTGATATTTGGAGGCATCAGTGTACATAATATAAGGTCTTACCTCCTCTGATGCGCCAGAGTAATAAGGCTTGCCATCCTTAGGATTGAGCAATGGAGAAGCGGCAAACTGCAACAGCTTGCATTTCAGAGCCATGGCTCCTGCCTTTGTCCAACGACCGTTCATTGTAGCTGGATTGGAGGTAATCCAAGGGAATGCACTCTCGTTGATGGCACTGTCGAGCTGACACTCCATCCAGTCAACACATTCCTCTACGGTATTGCGGGGGAACTGATTTGTTACCTCACCAGTCTCCAGAGCATGATCCATGATTGGAATGCCACCGTAATGCTGGAAAGTGTTGAAGAAAGCATCAACCATCAGACAACGAGCCTCAGCCTTCAGGCGGTTCTTCTCTTCCTGAGACATGTCAGCCTCGGGTGCACGGTCAACGTTTTTAAGGAAGATGTGAGAGGCACGAATCATATACCACTGAAACTCCTTGTCGTAGGAGTAGAGAGGACCGTCGAGTCCGTCGGAACGGTTGGTGGTGGCTGTCATGGCACCTGTATAGTACTGTCCATAAACAGCGGCACCGTTCCAAAACAGATGCCAGCAGTCGGTAAGACCGTCAAACTTACCAGTGTATGGATTACCTGAGTGGGGCATATTGGCACCACCATTGGCGTATGGCAGTCCGTAGTACTGCTTGGAATATATACCTACAAGAAACTGTCGGGTATATTCTGCATTGTTGAATACAGTATCAATAGTGGCAGTGGAGCTGGTGGCTTTGTCGAGGGCTGCATTACCCACGGCGATATTGTCGGTACAAGCCATGAAGGTTGCACTTGCCGCAAGCATTGCCACTGCACTACGTAATAATATATTGTGTTTCATTTTGTTTGCTTTTAAATGTGTTACCTTATTATATTAGAAGCCGACGTTCAGACTGACTGTATATGTGCGCTGAAGCGGGTAAGAAGGCGAATTGGACGCTCTTGTCTCAGGATCACCCCACTCGTAGGGAGTAAGAGTAAAGAGGTTGTAACCTGAGAGTGTCACCTCGCACTTTGTCATACCAATCTTCTTAAAGGCTGGATTGATAAAATCGTATGATAATGAGATGGTCTTCAGACGAAGATACTTGGCATCCTTCTCCCAAAGGTCTGAACCGGCATAGTTCTGCACAGCGTTGCTCCATGTGGCACGTGGGTAAAGGGCATTGGGATCTTCGTTGCTACCAGGTGTCCATGTGTCGTTCACGTGGTAAGAAAGCAGACCTCCCTGTGTGGTATTGGAAGAACAGAAGAACGGCTGGCGGAACACATCGGTGATATAACGTGACACGTTCCATGCACCAGTAAACTGAGCATTGAAGGTAAGACGCTTCCAGCTGAATCCGAAGGTAAGACCTGCCATGTATTCGGGATCATCGGTGAATCCATTGTCGCGAGTCATGTCGTTCTGGTCAATCTTTCCGTCCTGGTCAAGGTCAACATATACGCAGTCACCAGGCTGAAGGTTGGCAACGAGCTGGGTTGGGAACGGAGTACCGAAGGTCTGTTCGTATTCGGCCTTGGTCTGTTCACCCTCATAGTACTTCCAGAACTGATACATTGAACGTGCACCAATACGATGGCCACGGCTCAACATGTATTCATTCTTCTGAGGAGTCTCCTTCATCTCGATAATCTCGTTCTGGTTGTAAGACAGGTTGAGCTTACTCCAGAAACGGAAATCCTTGCCAATCTTGTCATTGTAGCTGAGAGACACTTCCCAACCCCAAGACTTTGTCTCACCGGCATTGGTGTAAGGCATTGTGAAACCAATGGTGGAAGGAACGGTGTAGTCGCGAACAAGAATGTCGGTACGGTGCTCACGATAGTAGTCGAATGTAGCCCTAATCTTGTCGTCGAAGAAGTTGATGTCGAATCCATAGTCCTGCTTGAAGGCCTTCTCCCAACTGATGTCGGGGTTGTTCTTGGCAGACTCATAGGCTCCTGCAATACCAGAAGTTCCAGAAACTGTTCCCGACTGTGCATTACCAAAGAGATAACCATATGTGTCTAATGAATTTGACAGACAGTTGGTGATAAGTCCATAGGAACCAGTGATGTACGGGTCGGCAAGATACATAAATCGGATTGCGTCAATAGTCTTATCATTACCTACGAGACCCCATGATGCACGCAACTTGAAGAAGCTGACCACCTTGGAAATTGGCTTCCAGAATTTCTCCTCGCTGGCAATCCATCCGATAGAACCTGCGGGGAAGGTACCGAAGCGGCGACCTGGGGCGAAGTTCTCCGAACCATTATATCCGACATTGAACTCTGCAAGATACTTGTTGGCATAGTCGTATGTCACACGGCCTACCAATCCCACGTATGAACGAGGAACATCGGGATATGATGAACCAGAGTAGTAGTACTGCTTTGACTGGTTGTAGAGCAAGAGTCCATTTACGGTGTGCTTGCCGAATGTGCGGGAATAATTAATACTTCCCTCAAGATACCAGTCGCGTGACTTGCCCTGTGAATAACCGTAAGAGGGGTCGGTGTCGTTTCCGTTCTGTCTATATACTATATAAGGTGTACCGTCGGGATTTAGGATTACGTTGCCTGCCTCGTCATACTGCACGAGTGGGTTGTATGTAGCAACGCCGCAGTTGCCCTGCTTGTTAACGGTAAATGCAGAGTTGTAAGAACCCTTAATCTTTGCCGAGAGTCCCTTGGTGATGAAGTCGAGTTTCTGGTCGAGAACGAGGTCCATCTGCAGCTTGTTGACGTTGGTCTGCATAAAACCATTACCATAGTATGCCATACCGGAGCCTCCAAGGAAAGGCAAGTTAAGGCCGTCGGTATAATCGGTGGTACAATATACCATCTTGCCATCAACGATACCTGGGCTTGAGAAAGGTGTGGCGTAGTAGATGTTCTTGATCATACCGCCAGAACCCTGACCTGTGTATGGTTTGTCGGCATCGTTCACATTACCTGCAACATTGAACGAAAGTGTGGTAGTCTTCGTGGCCTTAAGGTCGAGGTTACCACGGTAGTTGAAACGCTGATACTGATAACCGTAGTTATATCCGCGGTCGAACTCTTTGAACAGACCGTCCTGTGAGTAGTAACCAGCTGAAATAAAGTATTTCACACGGTCGGTACCACCGGAAATATTGAGGTTATGCTGCTGCTGGAGCGTAATGTCCTTCATGATGTAATCAGCCCATCTCGTATTCGGGAAACGAATTGGGTCAGAACCATCCTTGAATTTCTGGATGATAGCATCTGAGAAGCTGGGGGCGAAAGCATTTTCCGCCATATATGCGTCAACGCTGCCGTATGTACCATTGGCTACAGCTACATTGGCTCGCTGCAGATAGTCGTTGTAGGACATCTGGTTGTAGAAGTTGGCATACTCGTAAGAACTTGCCTGCTCTACCATCTTAGTTGGTGAAAGTGCTGTCCATGAGGTTGATACGCTTATCTTTGCCTTACCCTCGGCACCGCGCTTTGTAGTGATGAGCACAACACCATTGGCACCGCGAACACCGAACACGGCAGTGGCGGAAGCGTCCTTAAGAACAGTAACACTCTCGATTTCATTCGGGTCGATATCCGCCATCGAACGCTCTACACCATCCACCTGGATGAGAGGAGCTGAGTCACCCCATGTGGCTTTACCACGCACGAAAATCTCGGCGGCGTCGGAACCCGGCTCTCCTGAATACTGCACTGTGGTGACACCCGAGAGCTGACCTCCGAGCACGTTGTTCACCGAACCCACTGAAGTGCGGACGAGGTCCTCGCTCTTAACACTTGCAATGGCACCCGTGACGGTCACCTTCTTCTGCACACCATAGGCAACAACCTCGATACCCTGAAGTTCAACACCGGCGGCAACCTTCAATTTTACTTGCATACCATCTTTGGCGGCGACTATCATGTCATCATAGCCAATGTAGGTAATCTTAAGTTTTTGACCAGGTTTAGCATTGATTTTGAAGTTACCGTCAAAATCGCTGACAGTTCCCTGTGGTGTACTGCCACCTACGACCATAATGGTCGCTCCAATTACTGGCTCACCGTTCTCATCGACGATATTGCCCTTGATAGCCTTTGCCTGCTGTATCTCATGCACTTCAGCCCTGACCTTTTGCACACCTATAATAGGGGAAAAAGTCATGGCGGCACAAGCCAACGTGAATGGCAAAACAGACTTCGAAATTAACTTGTCTTGTTTTCTCATATATATATCTATAGGTTTCTAATCTAGACTGTTTACATCAGAAATTTAGATTTTCGACTGCAAAATTACAAAATTTCAAGTGGTCGATACTATGTTTTTTGACAATTTACCACCATAATTTGATAACACAACCAAATTCCTGTTGTTTGCCTAATACAATTATGAAAACAATCTCCCATATTGGTGTTTTACCTCTAAAAAATGCAGAGAGACACAAAGGTACAAAGATATTAATGACTCTGTGCCTCTGTGTCTCTGTGTGTTTTATTGAATAGTGAAAGTGCAGTATTAGAATGAAATCTTGATACTGTTCTTTCCTGAGCGTATGATGTACGTGCCTGATTCAAGACCTCTGCCCTTAAGGTCATTTCTCAATGAAGGCATTGTGGTGCTTATTCCATCAACAACCTTTACTCCTGAGATGGTATAGACATCAGCAATAAACTCTGATGTGGCATCAATACCCTTAATGCCTGTAGAGGAGCTGACCTTGATGATACCTTGCGAGAGCAGTTCGGATGTATCCCATACCAAACCCTCGGGAAGTTCCTGCAGGTCGAATGTTGGAGTGCCGCTTATTGTGCCTTCACAGTCGAATACTCTCACGTAGTCACCTTCGGCAGGTTTCCATGTCGTAGCGTATGTCACATGGATTGTTCCGTTGACAGTGGCATTTCCACCTACTTTCAGGAAAGCCCATGCTTGTGACTCAGCTCCAGTGATGGAGTTCACGGATATTGAGTCCGTCTTGGTCTTGTTCACATAGATATGTGATCCGGTTTCAGCATTGAGGTTTCTTTCAATACTAATGATTCCAGTGTTCTTTGTCTGTGATGTTGCAGCATTGCTACCTGGGCGGAGAGTACCACCGTTGAGAAGGTTGATGCCATAGCTATAACCTACTCCACGCAGTTCACCATTGTCCTGTACATAGGTGATGGTAGGAGCTGTCATTGATGATGTTGCTGCTGCCTTGTTCAGCTTAACTGCACCATCAATAATCTTCAGCGACTTGGCATTAGCAAGAACATCCTCTGAAGCAATTGTCCATACGCCCGTACCGTTCTTCACCATGTGGCTGCCATTGATAGTGCCCGAGAAGGTGAAGTTGGTGTTGTTGCCACCAACAGTCAGGGTGTTTGTTGCCGAACCATAGTAACCGCCATTGCTGATATATCCAGAGCCGGTGAGCGCACCGATGGCAAAGCTCTTGCCGCTCGTGTTGAATGGTGTGGATTCTGTGAATGCTGCGTCAACATTGAGGGTTGCGAGAGGAATGCCGTAGGTATTGTTGAAGTCAAATACTGGTTCATAGGTATTCTTCGGTCCGCGTTTTGCATTGATTGTACCTGCAAATTCGCTCCAGTTGCCCTTAAACGGACAACGCACCCATGTGGCATATATGTTGATGGTGCCCTCACCAGTCAGCTTACCGGTATAGTCGCAGCGTCCGTCAGGATACCAGGTACCGGTCTTTCCCTTTGGCACAACGATGTTTACGTTGTCAGTATTGCTGCTATAGATACTGTTGTTAGACTGCAACGTCACTTTGCTTCCGTTGAGCACAATGGTCTTGCCTGTGAAGTGTGCATCCTGGAAGTCATATACCTTACCTGAGTTAATGTACAATGTGTCAAAGTCGGCAGCGCAGTTAAGCTGGAGAGTACCAGTTCCTGCCTTGTAAAGATTCCTGCTCTTGGCAGAGTTGGCTTTCTTTATGCTTCCATTCAGGATAAGCGTTCCTGTCGCACTGATTGTACCGCCATTTTCGTCAATGACGATAGGATGAGAGGCAGTCATGGAGGTAGTAGTCTTCAGCGTACCGTTATTCTTCAGTGTTATGCCGTTGCTGGCCTCTCCGAGCGAACCATATTGTGAACCGTCATTGTTGGCGAGCGATGCAGGAGTAAGAATACCGTTGCTGATTATCGTACCGCCGTTATATTTGTTGATATTATTAATCTTCACTTCGCCCTTGCCCTCTACAGAGAGTGTGCCTTCTCCTGAAATAGCGCCATCACCTGTGATAGAATAGGTCTTGGTGTCGTTCTTGAAGATGATGTTTCCCGGGGTTACGTCCTCAGCTACTGTGACAGCGGTATTCACTGCACTATCGTCAAACGTTACCTCGTCGCCAGTGACAAACGTCTTGTCTGAAGAAGAGAAGTTCTCTGAGTTCATAAGGTCCCAGGTACCATCTGTTGCACCTGTCCACACTACATCCTCACTGCCACGACCGTCATACACGTTAAGTGTAATCTTGCCGTCGGCGTATGCCAAGTCATACTTTACTCCCATGAGACCTTCTATAGTGATGTCAGAAAGATTACCTGTCAATTCACTTGCCTCTGCGAGAATGTATGTTCCTGCAACAGGTTGGGATGTGAACACAAATACCGGGGCACTGTATTCCGGACCGTTAGTCCAGTCCTTCTTCTCAATGCTAATCTTGTCGGCAACAAGACGGTCGGTCTCGTTTCCATTGACATCAATGATGACGCGCGCACCGAAACCGAGTTCTATTGAGGAGGCGGTAATAGTGCCAACCTTATTCTCTCCACCAGGAAGAATCTCAGAACCATAGTCAGCCTTGATGCCTGCCTGGAACTTTCCTCCGTTAGAACTGAGTCGGGCAAAGCGATTGAGCCAAACAGGGCTCTTTTCCATTGTGCCGTCAAACTGCAGTGTACCTGCCCATACGTCGGTATTGCCTGTATATGTCTCTGTGACGTTGGGCAGGATGAGCGTTCCGTCGCCCTGCTTCACAAGACGCATCTCTCCTGTGAATGCTCCACCGGTCAGGGTATGAGTATAATAGGTATATTTTATCTCAGTGTCCTTGGTTGTACACTCGCTTTGGGCTGTTCCCTGCACCCACGACGGGGCATTGTCGGTGAAGATAGCGGGGGAGGCTCCCTCTGCCACTGCCACTGTGGCGTCGCCGTCAACATCGAGCAGTGCGTGCTTGCCGTTGAGCGATGCGTCAATAGAAGATGATATTATCTCGCGACCAGTGGTTGTGAGAGGTGGAGGAGCGATGGTTATGCCTTCCAGTTCACCAAGGAAATAAGAAGCATGAGGTGGCTGGTTATATCCACAAGGCTGCCATACCATGGCATTGCGATACTGATGGTCGTACCACAATGAGTAGTTGCGCCACTCCGTCGGTATAGTTGTGGTATATATCCTTATATTATTATCTGCGGTGCGCTCTATCACCTCCTCGCGCCAGTCGCCGAAGATGTCTCCCTGATAGCAAGGAGTGGCCTTGGTGCTGTTGTTGGAATAAGATCCTGAGAAAGTTGCGAGAGTGCCGAAGCCTGGTTTTGACACTGTGATATTGTCGAAACATTCCTCCTGCAGGTCGCCGTCCCAATAGATACGGAAGTTCATGCCGAGACCGGAAGTGTTTACTGTCACATGGTCATTCACAACTGTTGAGATTGGTGTGTCATGTGCGCCGTATCCTATAGAACCGGGAATAGTGTTATAGAAATTTCCGGCAAGAGCACGACCGGCATCGTTGGTGTCTGTCATACGATAGTAGATCTTGCTCGTTGTGGCGTCACGATAGTTGTTGGCGGGATTGTCCTCGTTGCAGGCAAACATTTCCTGACCATGTATATAAGGATTAAGGTCGCTCACGTGCTGGGCGTCGCCATGACCGAGACCTGTGGTGGATAGTCCCAGACCATTGTCGTCAATCACCATCGAACCCCATACAATCTCGTCCTTGCCGTCCCAATCCACGTCGGCGATAGAGTAGTTGTGGTAGCCCTGTCCATACCAAGGCGAACCAGGCTTGTTGTTAGTCCATCGCCATCTCACGTTGAGAGCATGTGTGGCAGGGTCAACGTCGTAGGCAATAAACTTGTGACGAGTGTAGATGCCTCGTCCCAAAAAGATGCTCGGATGCTTACCGTCGAGATATGGCGCACCAAAGAAGTGCTTGCTGCTTCGGTGTCCGTAGCCGTCACCCCATGCAGCCTTAAGGTCGGTTTCGCCGCTCTCGTATCTTTTCAGCGGATACTCAATACACTGGTATGGTTTGCCCGTAGCTCCTTCGCAATAATAAAGGAATTCATTGCCGTAGTATGTAAACCACTCCACAGAGCCCGAGCCTTTGGGTATGCGGTAGTTTGTCCAAGATGTACCATTCTTGCCGTCAGCTCCTATGGTATATGTCGTACCATCGGCCATGTGCACGGTTGAACCCTCTTCGAGTCGCATCACAACCTCTGCCTTGCCGTCCATGTCCCAGTCATATCCCACGATGTTCTGCTCGTTGTTCTGGAAGTCGCCCATGTTCGGACCGCAGTTCACCCACCACAACACGGTTCCGTCCTGCTTAAGGCATGCGAGCAACGAGTATTCCTTTGTCTCCACACCATTTATTTTTGGTCCGTTCTTGGGATAGAGCTGTTCGCCTTCCTCCTTGTTGTCAAACTTCAAGAGTATCTCCACCTCACCGTCGCCATCCACATCGGCGCAGCATGCGTCGTTGGGGATATATGTTGACTTGAGAGAGGCGTCGTGCTTGATAGTAATAGACTTGTAGTTGTTGGCGAGTACAGAAGCTGCCTTCGAGGCCTCCTGCTCCACTCCATTTACTACTGCCTTGACGGTGTAGGTGCTGCCTTGCGAACCAGATGCATCAGTATAGTTTGACACATTAAGCGGTTCGGCGTTCACCTTGGTACCGTCGCGATAGAGGTTATACTTCACGTCGTAATACTCGTCAGCCTGAATACGCCACGAGCAATACACTCCACCCGTAGTCTTTACGGCTACGAGTCCGCGGTCGAGCCTATCCGTGACTCTCTGTGCCATGACTCCACTGAAGGAGGTCAATGCGGCAATGGCAAGTGCAATTACTTTCTTGTTCATATTTAAAATATTATTTAGGTTTCAAAAATTTGGTGCAAAGTTACGAATAATTATCAAATATAAACTATAGATTAATGATTTTAACCATTACTTTTTGATAAAAAGCACGGAGCAGGCGACATGTGACGTTAAAACAAGCCATCAAGACAGCCTGGTTTTACATTTACGATAAAAGTATAACATTATACGTTTTGGAAAAACAAAAAACCTTGGTTCATGTGAACCAAGGTTTTTCTATTTGTGGGCGCTGAGGGATTCGAACCCCCGACCCTCTGCTTGTAAGGCAGACGCTCTGAACCAACTGAGCTAAGCGCCCTATCGCTTGTTTGCGGGTGCAAAGGTACAACAAATATTTGAACCCACCAAATATTCAAGCGATTTTTAACCTGAATTAACTATTTTATTACTTGATTATCTGCTCCAAACCACTTACATTCTTGCGAATTTCAGCATCGGTAAGGGTATAGTTTTGCAAGTCGCCACTGATGAATCGATCGTAGGACGGCATGTCGATAAGTCCATGTCCGGAGAGATTGAAGAGGATGGTCTTCTGCTCACCACACTCCTTGCATCGCTTTGCCTCACGGATGGTGGCAGCAATGGCATGGCAACTCTCGGGTGCGGGGATAATACCCTCGGTGCGGGCAAAGAGGATACCGGATTCGAATGTCTCCAACTGCGGAATGTCAACACCGTGCATCATCTTGTCGCGGATAAGTTGGCTGACGATACTTCCAGCACCATGGTAGCGCAAACCGCCGGCATGAATATTGGCAGGCTTGAAATCGTGACCAAGCGTGAACATAGGAATGAGCGGTGTATATCCTGCCTCGTCGCCGAAATCATACTGGAAGATACCACGCGTGAGCTTGGGGCAACTTGCCGGTTCGGCGGCAATAAACTCGGTGGTCTTGCCGTCGAGGATATTATGACGCATGAAGGGGAATGCCAATCCGCCGAAGTTACTACCACCGCCGAAGCAGGCAATCACAATATCGGGGTATTCGCCTGCCATCTCCATCTGCTTCTCGGCCTCAAGACCGATGACTGTCTGATGGAGGGTTACATGACTGAGCACCGAACCCAGGGTGTATTTGCAATGCGGAGTGGTTGTGGCGAGTTCGACAGCCTCAGAGATTGCCGTACCGAGCGAACCGGGATGAGTGGGATCTATTGTAAGGATATTCTTTCCGGCACGCGTTGACATGGATGGAGAACCAGTGACTGCAGCTCCGAATGTGCGCATGATAGAAGAGCGATAGGGTTTCTGCTCCATCGTAATCTTCACCTGATATACGGCAGCGTCAAGACCGAATATCTTGGCGGCATAGGAAAGGGCTGCTCCCCACTGACCGGCACCTGTCTCTGTGGTGACATTGGTAGTGCCCTCCTGCTTGCAGTAGTAGCACTGAGGCAGGGCGGAGTTTATCTTATGACTTCCGAGGGGATTGACACTCTCGTTCTTGAAATAGATGTGAGCAGGAGTGTCGAGAGCCTCCTCAAGGCCGTAGGCACGCACCAACGGAGTGGAGCGATAGAACTTATATTTATCCCTCACCTCCTCGGGGATGTCGATCCAAGCGTGCTCCATATCGAGCTCTTGCTTGGCACACTCTGCGGCAAAGATATGACTGAGGTCGTCTGCGGTGAGAGCCTCGTGAGTTGCGGGGTTAAGCGGTGGCAATGGTTTGTTGACCATATCGGCCTGAATATTATACCACTGCTCGGGAATCTGGTTTTCATCCAGAATGAATTTCTTTTGTCTTGACATATAATTATTAGTTTTGTTGACATATTGTATCAAAATCGGCTGCAAATATAACACTTTTTCTTCTTAATACAAAATAAATTGCAAAATATTTTGCCATGTCTGCAAAAATACGTATCTTTGTGGCGAAAATAACATATATAACATGGATATAACCGAAAGATTTTTAAACTACACTAAGTTTGACACACAGTCGGCTGAGGATAGTGACACCGTCCCCAGTACCGACAAACAACTCGTGTTTGCCGAGTATCTTAAGAAGGAACTCGTGCGCGAGGGATTTGAGGATGTAAAGCTCGACGACAAGGGCTATCTCTATGCTACACTGAAATCCAACATGGGCAAGCAGAAAGTGCCAACCATCGGATTTATCAGTCATTATGACACAAGTCCCGACTGCTCGGGAGCGAATATCAAGGCACATATCGTGAACAACTACGACGGTAGTGACATTCTACTCTCGGAGGGTATAGTGTCGTCGCCGAAAAAATTTCCTGAACTGCTTAAGCATGTGGGTGAGGACCTTATCGTAACCGACGGACACACTCTGCTCGGTGCCGACGACAAGGCGGGTATTGCCGAGATTATCCAAGCCATGTGCTATCTGCGCGACCACAAGGAGATTAAGCATGGCGACATACGCGTGGGATTCAATCCCGACGAGGAAATCGGTATGGGAGCTCATCACTTCGACGTAGAGAGATTTGGATGTGAATGGGCATACACCATGGACGGTGGCGACTTGGGAGAATTGGAATACGAGAACTTCAATGCTGCCAGTGCGAAAATTACTATCCACGGAGTGAGTGTGCACCCAGGATATGCCAAGGGTAAGATGATCAATGCCAACCGACTTGCTGTGGAACTGGCATCTATGCTTCCTGCCGACGAGACTCCCGAGACAACCGAGGGATACGAGGGATTCTTCCACTTGCTCGGAATGAACACCAATACCGAAAAGGCACAACTCTCCTATATCATCCGCGACCACGACCGCGACAAGTTTGAGGCACGCAAGCGACTGATGGCTGAATGTGCAAAGAAGATGAACGAGAAATACGGTGAGGGTACGGTGGATTGCGAAATCAAGGACCAGTACTACAACATGAAGGAGATGATAGAGCCTAACATGCATGTGATAGACATCGTACTGAAGGCTATGCAGGAATGTGGTGTTCGTCCGAAGGTACAACCGATACGTGGAGGTACCGACGGTGCCCAACTGAGTTTCAAGGGTCTGCCCTGCCCCAACATCTTTGCCGGAGGCGTCAACTTCCATGGACCTTACGAATTCGTAAGTATCCAGTCGATGGAGAAGGCAATGAACGTTATTATCAAGATATGCGAGATAACTGCAGGTTATAACGATTAAGCGCTTTGCGCTTAATCGTTATTATTTTCCAGGTCTTCTATCGTGGCTTTCAGTGCGTCGATTTCCATCTGATACATCTCCTGAATGCCCTGTACATCGGGTTCCTTTTTCCATTTCGACTTACCGATATTCAGAGTCAATCCCACTTCAATATTGAGGGAGTGGTCATGGCGTGTCTTACCCGTTAGTTCGGAGATATTGCCATAGCGCTCACTTCCGCGGTAGTTGAGGTCGATGTTAAGGTCGAGACGCTTGGAGAGACGGAACTTATTGACCACACCCGCACTCACACCAAGCAACGACGGAGTGCCAAGCGACATTCCGCCACCTACATACGGCACAAGGTGATACACCCTCTTGGCATTATATCCGCAGAGGATAGTGCTAAGATTAAACATCACCTGCTCCTCAACGGCTTTTAACCTAAAGGCATTAAACTTCGTTCGCACACCGATAGACGGCGAGAACCACTTGCCGATTGATATCGACATACCCACCTTGTCAAACTTAGGCATAGAGGCAGAAGCCTCAACAAACCAGTTTGTCCAAAAACCATTGGTAACAACGGTGTATTTCTTCCCCGACAGTTCCGACATTCCATCCTCAGATGTCATGTCGTCCTGGGCATAAGCTCCGGCTGTCATCGCAGCCATTGCCAATATCATAAAAATCTTTTTCATTCTTTATTTTTTTTTGAACACAGAGACACGGAGTAACAGAGATTATTATAAATTATCTGAAGAAACAGAGCAATGATTATATTAACTCTGTAACTCTGTGTTTGTAAATATTCTAATTAAACAATTGTTCAATGTCTCTTTGCGGCAGAATGCTGAGGATTGCCTTGCCATCGGGAGTGTAATTAACATTTGACGATGCGAAGAGGTCGTTGACGAGAGTCTCCATCTCCTCGTTACCAAGCACCTCACCGTAGGTCACTGCCGAACGGCGCGCCATCCCCAAGGCCAGTGTACTGTGAATGTCTGTTGCCGACGTGCATCCTTTCTCGGTTGCATCCGCCACAATCTCCTGAAGAAGAGACACACTGTTGATGCCCTCCAATCCCGCCGGTACGCCATTCACCGAAAAACTATTGCCGCCGAGGTCGGTGAGGTCGAATCCCACCTTCTGCAAATAGGGCAGCAACTTCACCACCATCACCTTGGCAGACGGTGCAAACTGCACCACCTCGGGAAATAACACCTTCTGCGTGCGCGACATCTCCTGCTCCATCTGCTGCATAAAGCGATCGTAGCGAATGCGTATGTCGGCACGGTTCTGGTCGATAATCATAAGTCCCGACTTCACCGCTGTCATTATATACTTGCCCTTGTACTGATAGTGGCTTGGCGAACGCTCCTCGACGGTGTTACCAATCTTCGACTGCATCACCCCACCCTCTTCGGGCGCACTGTATAATCCGCTCGACTCAAAAAGGTCGGTCGTTGGCTCCTGCTCCTCTTGTGGGAATGATTCTCCCGAATGTAAACCCTTATAGAGTTCCTCCCATTGGTCAATCACCTTGTCCTTATGCACTGATGTCGTTGTTTCAAAGGGATTGTAAGCCGGATTGTATTGGGGCTTGGGCGGAGCGATGTTATATGAGGGGTCGAAAAGAGGTATCTCGGGTTGTCCCTCCGTGTCGAAGTCTATTGACGGTATCTCGCAGAACTTACCTATACTGTCGTTGACAGCCGCTGTAAGAATCTGCCATATCGCCTGTTCATTCTCGAATTTTATCTCGGTCTTGGTAGGATGTATGTTCACGTCGATGTCACCTGCGGGAACGGTGAAATAGATAAAGTATGGCACCTGCATACCCACGGGTATCATACGCTCGTAGGTGTTCATCACCGACTTATGGAAATACGGGTGCTTCATATATCTGCCATTAACAAAGAAATACTGCTGCACCCCCTTCTTCTTTGCCGATTCCGGTTTGCCGACAAATCCCGTTATACTGCACAAGGATGTCTCCACCTCAATGGGCAGCAAGTCGTGGTTGAGCCTCTTACCAAAGACATCCACAATGCGCTGTCGCAATGTACCCGCATGAAGATTCATCACCTCCAATCCATTGCTATGCATAGTGAAAGATATCTCGGGATAGACGAGTGCTATGCGCTCAAAGGCTGTCATTATGTTATTGAGTTCGGTGGAGTTGCTCTTAAGGAATTTCCTTCGTGCAGGTACATTATAGAACAGATTCTCTATCTTGAAATTACTGCCTACGGGACATGCCACGGGTTCCTGTCCCGTCACTCTCGTACCTTCGAGTGTGAGCAGAGTACCTATCTCCCGGTCGGCCATTCTTGTGCGCAGTTCCACCTGAGCTACAGCTGCAATGGAGGCGAGCGCCTCACCACGGAATCCCATGGTGTGGAGGTCGAACAGGTCGGCAGCCTTCTTGATCTTGGATGTAGCATGGCGTTCAAAGGCCAGTCGGGCGTCGGTGTCCGACATACCCTTACCGTCATCTATCACCTGTATCATCGTGCGTCCGGCATCTACAACCAATACGTTGATGGTCTTGGCACCCGCGTCAACAGCGTTTTCCACGAGTTCCTTAATCACCGACGCGGGGCGTTGTATCACCTCTCCCGCCGCAATCTGGTTGGCCACTGAATCGGGCAGCAACTGAATTATGTCGCTCATATTTCTTTATATTTTAACACAGAGTTACAGAGTCACAGAGTATATCTCTCTGTGTTCAATTATAAATTTTCAACTTTCAATCTTTTAATCTTCTCTTTGGAGCCTCGCGCTTTTTCTCCTCTTTTAGTTCTGTACCCTCCTTCTTTCCGCGCCAATTGAAGATGTCCTGCTTGTTGAGCGGACGCACATAGTCAAACCATGCGTAGGTGGGCAGGAAATACTTGTCGGGCGGCACCTGGGTCATCGGATAGAGCACACCCTCGGCCTTTGGCATCCAGATACGCTTCATCTTCTGGTTTTCCATAAACATTCGCATGTCGCTCGTCTCGGTATAGTTGAGACCGATGAGCGTACTGTCCTTATCGTCGATGGGATAATACACTATCAGCACGTTGTCCTTGGCCCGGCCCTGCCTAATTTCACCATTCTCGAAATAGGCAAACATCTCCTTCGACGAGCATTGGTTGAAGTGGATAGAGTCGGAAAGCTGCTGCACCGACAATGCCTGACCGATGACGTGGGCACGATTGATGGTGGAGTCCTTCATATATACATTGATAACCTCGCCAAGCAACTGCTGGTTTTGGTTCCACACTATCGGGTCCTTATACATCGACATGCACGAGTCAAGAGAGTTATACACGAGCGAGTCGCACACTGCCTGCACGTCAACCCTGTATGCCCTCACCTTGTTATAGGCATGAATCTTGCGATACACCGAGTCGGTGTTGATATTGAATGTGAATATCTTAAACGTGTCGGCATGCATGAAGAGAGTGTCCTTCTGCGAGTAGTCGATAGCCACCGCCTTCTTGGTTGCCATGGCATATCCCTTCTCGTCGTCATAATAGCAATAGTCGCCCGTGAACATGTTCTTGTTGACAGAGTCGGTATAAATCACGTTGTTGAACGCCTCACTCACACCCGTCTTACTGTCGTAGAACACGCTGTCGCCAACCATCGTCTTTCCCTCGTCCTTCATCACCGAACGCCCAAAGAGTTCCGACTTTTCCGTTTGGGTGTTATAATATCCATCCTCGGTGTATATCTTACTTGTCTTTGACGTGATGTTCGACGGACCGACAACATGAGCCATGTGGGTGTCTGTATTATAATATAAGGTGTCGGACATCAGGAAGAACTTCTTGTTCTTCAGTCGCACGTCGTAGTTAAATAATGCCTGATGGGTGTCGGTGTGATATTCTCCCCAATCGGAGGTCAGTGTGCTAGTGTTATCCACCAACTTACCGCCCTCGAAGAAATAGCCCACATTATACATACGGTCGTAGTTGAGACTGTCGGTGTATAGCGTCGATTTGCGATGCTTGAGCACTACGTTATATCGGGCTATCGCCATCTCGTCGTTACCGTCGTAGAAGGCATAGTCGCTGAAGAGTGAGAGTGTGTCTCCCTGGTACATCTTCACATGTCCGAATGCCTCAAACGAGTTGGTAGCCTCAAAGAAATGCGCACTGTCGCAGTAGAGGCGCGCCCCATTGTGGGTGAAATGCACCTTGCCGTTGAGTATCTGTGCGTCGGGCATCTTCATCTGGTCGTAGTGGAGCACATCGGCATGCACAAGATACACCCTCTGTGCATCCTGGCGTCTTTCAGTACGAGCCTTCTGCCTGCCCTTCGATTTCTTGCCACGACGTCCTGACTGAGCCAGCAGACTCAATCCAAAAAGACACAGCACTGCAAACAGCGCCCACCTATATCCATTTGTCTTGTTTGTCACCTTACCCATCCTTGATACTCAAACTTACAGTCCTTGTATCGTTCGTTGATTCTCACGTATGTAGCCTTTATCTTGTCGCACACCCACTGATGGAGCTTTTCCATCCTGCGCTTGTTTTCCACCACAGCCTTCATCACCTGGAAATCCTCAGTGATAGTGGCCTTGTGACCCTCTACACGGTTTTTCAGTTTGGCAATGGCGCAAACTGTCTTGCCACGCGCATTGATCATCTGGAAGGGGGCTGAAATACCACCAATCTTCAGAGTGTCGATAGCTCTTGCCACCTCAGGAGGCAGTTCGTCCATCTTGAATCTCGATGTACGCGACATATCCTTCACATTAGCCATCAGACCCTTGTTGTTGCGTGTATCCTTGTCGTCAGAGATATACGAGGCACCTTCATCGAATGTAAATTTCTCGGCGAGGATGTCATTGCGTATGGAGTCGAGACGAGCCAACGACTTGTTGACCGATGAGTCGGACACCACTGGTTTGAGCAAGATATGACGGCAGTTGATCTTGTCGCCACGCTTGTCTATAAGCTGTATGATATGAAAACCGAATTCCGACTCCACAATCTTCGACACCTTATTAGGAGATGTCAGATTGAACGCAACATTGGCGAATGCCGGGTCGAGTGTACCACGACCTGTATATCCCAGTTCACCTCCCTGACGAGCCGAACCAGGGTCCTCACTATAGAGGCGTGCAAGAGTGGAGAACTGCGTCTCGCCCTTGGTGACACGGTCGGTAAACTCGCGCAACTGGTCCTTCACGCGGTTGATTTCCTCCTGCTCAATCTTCGGTGTCTGAGTAATTATCTGCACCTCCACCTCTGTAGCTACGTATGGAATACTGTCCTCAGGAAGGTCCTTGAAGAATCGGCGCACCTCAGCGGGAGTCACTGCGATGTCCTTCACCAACTCCTTACGCATCTCCTCCGCCATCTTGCGGTCGCGCATGGTGTCGTGCAGTTCGTTGCGCATCTGTGCTATGCTCTGCTTCTTGTATTCCTCCAGTTTTTCCTTGGAGCCCACCATCTGCGTCCAATAGCTTATCTGAGCCTCTACCTCCTGCATGATTTCCGATTCAGTAACCTCTATACTGTCGATGGCTGCCTGATGGAGGAAGAGTTTCTGCACGGCAATCTGTTCGGGTATGACACAGTCAGGGTCGCCATTCCATTTGGCTCCCTCCTGTTCGGCCTGCAGTCGAGCTTCCTCGACATCCGACTTAAGTATAGCCTCGTCGCCAACAACCCATATCACCTCATCGACAATACTCTTCTCGACGATTTTCGGTTCTTCGGCCGTGGTCTTCTTCTCTTCCGTAGGCTGGTCCTGTGCCAATGAGCAAAGTCCCACCAATGGCAGCATAGCCATCAAGGCGATGCGGAATCTATTCGTTGTTTTCATGTATCTCAATTATGTTTATTTACAGTCTTCAATACTTCGTCGTATATCACCACGTCATATCGCTTGCGAAGTGCATCCACCCATCTCTTCTCGAGTTCGTCCTGCCAGTCGGCAGTGACGGCGGCTTTCACTTCCTCATACTTCTTCTTGCCGTAGCGTTTCTTGCGGTATTTCTTATACCATTTCATCTGCCCCACGGAGTCGGCAGCCGCCTTCTCCCACACCTCACGGTTGCTCACCTCAAAGAGCAGCAATCCGTCGTGATATTCCTGTATCAGATATTTCATGGCCTCATCCACCTTGGCAAGCGAGTCAGCTCTCTGTTGCATAATCTCGGCGGCAGTGAGTTGTCCATTGGATGATTTCACCATTTCGCTCACCTTGCGCTGGGCGATGGCGTCACGAAGGTTGCGTTTCTCTATAAATGTTATAATGTTCGCGCGCAAGGAGTCGTATGGTTCTAATTGCTTGCGGTCGGTCATCTTTACGATGTGATAACCCACTGGCGAGAGGAACGGCTTGCTCATCTCACCCTTATTAAGGGAGAATGCGACATCCTCAAACTCCTTGAGTGTCTGACCAGTGCATATCCATGGCAATAGACCTCCGCGCTTTGCAGAACCAGGGTCTTGCGACAGTCGGGTGGCAAGGTCAGCAAAATCAGCACCGCTTCTCAGACAGGCGTATATCGAGTCAATCCTCGCCTTTGCCGAATCCTGAGCTGCACTACTTGCCTTCTGTGCCAGTCTTATCAGGATATGTGCAGGACGAATAAGTCCCTTGTCGCCTATCATCTTCTGTCGGTCGTCGTATATCTTCCTTGCCTCGTTCTCCACATCCTCGGATGTCACAATGGTGGGGCGCACCTGCTGGTCGCGGTATTTGGCAAACTCAGCCTTGAACGATGTGAGTGTGTCAAGACGTGCATCAAGAGCAGCAGCCACCTTTAGTTTATAGTTCACAAACAGTGGCACATACTGTTCCACCGTTGTCTTCTCGATTACCTCGTCACCGTTATTCTTGTTGTAAGAATACTCAAACTCCGACCTCGTCACATTCTGACCGTTTATGGTCATCACTACGGGGTCGGATGTTTGTGCCCCCGCCGTAATGGCGAAGGCACATAATATACTTACCAGAGTTTTTCTCATCTCTAATTCCTAATTCCTAATCCCTAATTCTATTAAGCGTTCGGACGAGAGTAGTTAGGAGCCTCGCTTGTGATTGAGATGTCGTGCGGATGGCTCTCAAGTACTCCGGCATTGGTGATACGGGTGAACTTGGCCTCGTGCAACTTCTCGATGTCGGCAGCTCCGCAATATCCCATACCCGAGCGAAGTCCACCGATAAGCTGATAGATAACCTCCTGAACAGTTCCCTTGTAAGGCACACGTCCGGCGATACCCTCCGGCACGAGCTTCTTCACGTCCTTGGTGTCGCTCTGGAAGTAGCGGTCCTTCGAACCGTTCTTCTGCTCCATGGCCTCAAGCGAACCCATACCGCGGTAGCTCTTAAACTTACGTCCGTTGAAGATGATAGTCTCACCAGGGCTCTCCTCAGTACCGGCAACAAGCGAACCGATCATCACCGAACTACCACCGGCAGCCAATGCCTTGACGATGTCGCCCGAATAGCGCAATCCACCGTCGGCAATCAATGGAACACCTGTACCCTTGAGCGCGCTATATACATCATATACGGCACTCAACTGGGGAACACCCACACCTGCAACCACACGGGTGGTACAGATAGAACCCGGACCGATACCCACCTTTACGGCGTCGGCACCGTTGTCAACAAGCATCTTGGCAGCCTCGCCAGTAGCCACATTACCCACAACGATATCAACCTTGGGGAATGAAGCCTTGGCCTCAACGAGCTTCTCAATCACCGACTTGGAATGTCCGTGGGCAGTATCAATGATAATGGCATCGGCACCAGCATCCACGAGAGCCTGCATACGGTCGAGAGTATCTACAGTCACTCCCACTCCGGCAGCCACTCTCAGTCGGCCCTTCTCGTCCTTGCAAGCCATTGGCTTGTCCTTGGCCTTGGTGATATCCTTGTATGTGATAAGACCCACAAGATGGTTGTCCTTATCCACAACGGGCAGTTTTTCAATCTTGTTTTCCTGAAGTATCTGAGCAGCGGCGGTAAGGTCGGTCTGCTGATGTGTTGTCACAAGATTATCCTTCGACATTATGTCGTCAACCTTCCTGTCGAGATGGCGCTCGAAACGCAAGTCACGGTTGGTCACGATACCCACGAGATGGTTGTCGTCGTCAACCACGGGAATACCGCCAATATGATATTCGGCCATCATGTCGAGAGCGTCCTTCACTGTAGAACCACGGCGAATGGTGACGGGGTCGTAGATCATACCGTTCTCGGCACGCTTCACGATAGCCACCTGCCTAGCCTGCTCCTCGATAGTCATATTCTTATGAATAACACCAATACCGCCCTCGCGTGCAATGGCAATAGCCATTTGCGACTCGGTGACAGTGTCCATAGCCGCAGTGACGAATGGCACGTTCAGCGGGATGTTACGAGAGAACATGGTTTTCAACTCTACCGTTCTTGGCAGTACCTCAGAATAAGCTGGGATTAACAGGACGTCGTCGAATGTCAGTCCGTCCATTACGATTTTATCTGCAATAAATGATGACATATAGTTGTACTTTTAATTTTATTGCGTGCAAATTTACTGCTTTTTTCTCATATAATAGGTGTATCACCGACAAAATATCCAATTATTAACACGATTTAACCGCCAAAGCCCTATTTTCAACCCAAGTTGCTTCATTATTGCCTTCAAACATATTACTTTTTCCTCTTGGCATATCCATCCAGTCTTATTACAACAGGAAGGAAAAAGAATATGGGTATAACGCTTAGCGTAAGTCCCCCAATTGTTCCCATGGCAAGCGAGAACCAAAACGGCTGTTGGTCATAGCCGTCAATAAGGAATGGTATCATGCCCAATATGGTTGACAACACTGTCAGAATAATAGGCACAATCTTGTGGTTGAATGCACTCACAAAGCTGCGGGCAGTGCGTCCCCTATAGTTGTTATATTGACAAACAATGTATATGCCGGCATTAACAGTAAGACCTGACAACAACACCATTGCCGCAAAACCGCCTGTGCCGAACGGCACTCCTGTAACATAATACGTAAGGAACAGTCCTATTAACGAAACTGGTATGAGCATCGTTATGGCAAGCGACTGGAGCAGACTCTCGAAGAGAATGGCGAGAATGAAGAATATAATAACCGCCACTAATCCAATAAGCCAGTATTGCGTACCTTCATCCTCGTATGAACCATATGTCTTGTCAAGACAACAGAAACCTACAGGAAACATGGCATTATACTTGTCGGTTATACCTTTTACGTAACGGCTTGTATATGTATATGAACCCAAGACGTTGAATGCCACCTGCAACACATATTCCTGATTGTCTCTTGGAATGATATTTTTCGCCTTGCGCTTGGTTATATCCATAAATACCGACGGACGTATGTCTGCCCCATTCACACCAATATAAGAATTTCCCAACTGCCAGAGGTCGAAAGAATTAACAGAGGAAGGATGCACAGTAACATCCATCTGCCTTCCGCCCACATCTATCTTCCCGGCTTCGCGGTCGGAGAGCATACTCTGCATGGTGGAGTGAATGTCCGGTATGCTTACACTGTCTGCGGAAAGCATACGGCGGTCGTACTCCATATAGAACTCGTCTTCCTGATTCTCATGTCCAGGCGTGACGATAGCAATATCCACCACACGCTTGTTGTCGCGCATTTCTTTCGCCATATCCTCGGCAAAGCGATACAGTCGTTCATAATCGTAACCAGAAATCTCTATGCTGTTTGCACGGTATTGCAGGTTGAGCGAGTTGCTGAATCCACGTTCGCTCACTCCCGAAGTAGCCCAATCAGCCCCGCCTATCGTAATGACTTTTCCTATGACTTGGTTCTCCAAGGAATATGGGAATCCCGAGTTTCTTGCCTCGTCGTTAAACTCAACCACGATAGTGGCTCCTTGCCGGCGAACGGAAGTCTCATAGCGTTTTATCCCGTCGAACTTGGAAAGGAAAGCCTCAACCTTCATTACCTTGTCGTTCAGTTCATGCACACTCCCGCCCAACGGCATCTGAGCACGGATATACAGTTTCATCTCCTCTTCCTTTGGCATAAACGTGTTGGTGTCAAGGGAATCGACAAAAAGTTTGAGAGAACCTGCAAACAGTACTGCGAACACCAATAGCGATGTACAACGAATCCATCGTTTCTGCACCATACATACATATCCAAGATAAAGCCGTTTAAACCATAATGCAAGACGTAAGCGCAAGTTTTTTGATGAAGTCATTCTCTTGCGCCCCACTCCCAACCGAGATACAAGAGCCGGGGTGAAAAACAATGCCACCGCCACGGCAACGAGAAGGTTTATCATCACCACAACAGAGAAGTCCCTAAGGTCTCGCCTAAGATAATCGGGCAACCAAAACACAATCACCAAAGCCCCCACCGTAGTGAGCATGGCGGCAAGTATGCCCAAGAAAGCCTTACGGTTACGATAGTAGGCGTAATGGTCGGTCATGACAATGGTGGAGTCGATGATAATGCCCAACGACACCGTTATTCCCGCCAATGAAAACGGATGGAGGCGTATGTCGAACAGATAATAGAACAAGACGGCAGTGAGGATGTTGGCAAGCAACGAGACACTTATCACCGCGACATATCTCCATCTGAATCCACCACTTGCCCATACAAACAAGAGCAAAATGAGCAAGGTGAGTGAAGAGCGAATTACCAGCGAGCGGAAATCCTTCATTTGTATCTCCGCCCTGTCGTATGCCAATGAGGTGTTCAGCGAATGGGATGACGACCCCATCACTTCCTTTACATCAGAAGCGACATCCACCACATTGGCACCCTTGTCGGCATAAACATTCACGTAAATGGTGTTCATGCCATTCACACGATAGTAGCTGTCAGGTTTTAGTTCACGTATATGGCATGAGGCGAGATTATTGAGATACACTATCTTTCCGTCGATATTCTTCAACGGCATCTGTTCAAACCGTTTTCTCTCCTCTTTCGAAGACAACAACAATGGTATCGTGACTCTACCTTTGTAGGCAGAAACCTCGCCTATCACATCCTCTCGCCCGGAGAAATTGCGTATGGCATCCACAAGGTCGGAACTGCCGATGCCGTAAAACGCCAATTGCCGCGCGTCGTATTCCACTTCCATATAATGGGTGACATATCCCGTAATGTCAACATGATGAACGCCTTCCACCCTTTCCACCTTGCCTTTCATCTCCTTCTCGGCAATTTGCCGCATCTGCTCGCCTGACATGTCGGCATTGAGCATATAGGTGAGTATCAGTTTCACCTCGTTGTCATCCCCCAAGGCAGTATCGACCTCTCCTCCCGACACTGTGGGGTAAGACACTCCCGATGGCAGTTTTTCCCTCATTTGCCGCAATATGGACGCTATCTCAAACTTTATGGCGGAGATGTCTGTCTTGGGTTTCAATTCCACGGTGACGCGTCCATAACCGAAGCAGCTTACCGACGACACCTTTTCCACTCCACGCACCGAACTCACCACGGCTTCAATGCGTGACGTGACGTTTTGTTCCACCACCTTAGCCGACGCGTTGTTCCAGTTATATGAAATGGTAAGTGTTCTGCCCCGTTCAGGCCGCGGTTCGTTGCTTATGTCGAGTCGAGTGACAAGTGCCGCGCCAATGACCATCAGGACGCACATCACGAGTAATATGGAGAACGTGTGTTTCATCTTTTTCTATAAATAAGATAAGACATTAGCGGAACGAGGAAGAGGCTCACCATAGTGCCCACTGACATACCAATGATTATTGCGAACGACAACGGATATTGCAGGGCTGAACCCATGTCACCACGATGCAGCAGCGGCACAATGGCCAACACCGTGGTCAGTGATGTCATGACAATAGGTTTCAGTCGCATGTGTCCTGCCGTCATTATTGCCTTGAGCAGATGGAGATTTCCGGCGTTGCCGTCTTGCTTATTTCGTCTATACAGCCTGTTTATAGTGTCAACCTTCAGTATCGAGTCGTTAATTATTATTCCGCAAGCCACTATGATGCCAATCATTGACATGATGTTCAGCGATTCGCCACAAACATACAATGCCAACATCACCATCGCCACATCAATGACCACTTCCAAAAGAATAATCATCGGTTGGATGATGCTCTCAAACTGTGCTGCGAGTATGAAATAAAGCAACAGCAACGCCACGGCAAGCACCATAATGAGTTCGCCAATCATTAAGCGTGAGGAGAAATACCCGCCACGGAACGAGGCCTTGACAGGCATGTCCTCCGTAATCTTTCCTACGTAATCCATCATCTTCTCAGCTTCCCTTTCAGATATTCTGTCGATGTCTATCGCGGAGAACTCCCCGTCTTCATTTGCCATTAGTAGTTTATAGTCCTCACTGCGCACTTCCTTTACGAGATATTCCAACGGGATGTCTATTCCCTTGTCGTTGGTGATGGTGTTGCCAAGCAGTGTCGCACTGTCCATTGTGTTGTTACCCACAACCACTGGCACACTCTCGCCACCGCTGTTTATCTCATATATGTTGTTTGCCCCAAGCAGTTCCTTCAAGCGCAGATACAGTTGGCGGTATGTCACACCATAGTATGCCATTTGCTCTGCATCGGTGGAAAATCGGATATATGTTTCGGTAGATACCCTTGGTATGTCTGTCTGCCAGAATCTTTTTTGCAGGGAGTCGGTCACCATCCGTGTCTGCGCCACCTCGGGCCTTCCGCCCTCACGCTTTTGCAGTCGGATTTGTAAGTCAGGTTCGTCAGTAGAGAATATCATGTCGAATATGTTTGCCGCGAGTTCAGCCTCCACCTTTGCCTTGGGATAATGCCTTGCCACATATCCCTTTATTCTTTCCACCGCCTTGTCGCAATCCTCCGGCGAGTCACATTTTATGTAGCATACAGCCTCACTGCCCGTGATGTTCTTGGTATGCGAAAGCATAAACTCCTGACCTCCCACCATCGTTGTGCTTGCCTTTACCAACTCCTTGACTTGGTTTAGGGTCTCATTCACTCTCCTGTTGTTTACCTCCGCCACAATCCCCGCATTCCAGTCTATTGTGACAAGTGCGTCATCATGTGGTGTCTCGGGCATACGCTCTTTGGGTATTACAGGCAGTAGCAGTATCACCATCGCAATGCTCCCCGCGAAAATAGCTACCATGGTTTTCGGATGGCGAAGCGTATGGCGCATTCCCTTTTCATACCATCTCACCATCATCACGTTGACTTTCGTAGTTCTCGGACGGCATTGTCGGCATAAGTTGAAATGATATACCGGTATCACCAATGTTGCCACGGCAAGTGAGCAGAACAGCGCAATGCTTATTCCCATAGCCTGGTCATAGAACAGTGCCCCTGCGGTTCCGCTGAGGAATATAAGCGGTACGAATACCGAGCAGGTGGTCAACACCGAAGACAACATCGGCATTGCCACCTCCCTCACCGCTTGTCTTACGTTATGTTCATTGCAAGAGTCTTTCTGCAATATGTTGTCTATCACAATAATGGCGTTATCCACTATCATTCCCACACCGAGAATCAGTCCCGATAGGGATATTATGTTAAGTGATATGTCCAAAAGATAAAAGCATAGCAATGTGAGTATAAGCGACAATGGTATGGATATGGCAACAAGCAGTGGAAGCCTTCGGCCACCTATGAACACAAACAACACCATGCTTGCCATGATGATTCCGAGCACGAGGTTCCATCCCAAGTTATTCATACTGTACGACAGAAGCCGCGTCTGGTCACGGGTCACTGCGAAATGGAGTTCGGGATAGTCGCTTGTGAGTTGTGCCATCAGCGTATCCACGCTTTGCTGAAGGTCGCTCATTTGCGCATCGCTCTGTTTTATCACCGCCATCGTTATGGCATTCTTCCCGTCAGACTCAACGATACCCTTGCGCTCGGCAGCCGTTTCCTCCACCTTGCAGATGTCTTTCAACTGCAACAGTCGTCCGTTGCGGCAGATGTATATGTTTTCTATGTCACGCACAGAGAGTATCTGCGAGTCAAAGTGGATGTTGTATCTGTATATGCCGTCCCTCACGCTCAGAGTCTCCAATACGATATTGTTGTCGCTGATAGCCTTCTCTAAGTCCGCATTTGTTATACCAGCCGCAGTCGCCCTTGCCGCGTCGGGCAATAAGGTTATCTGTGTACCTGTAAGACCGCTATAGTCAACCATCGCCACTTGTGGCAACTGCTCCAACCGCTTGCTAATCACGTTGCTCACCAACCGGGATGTTTGCTCAGGCTTGCCGCCGGTCACATCGACGTAAAAGGCGGGAATGTCGAGTGCGCCTATCTTCATTACCTTCGGGCGTTCCATTCCCTTAGGCATGAACCCCATGGCACGGTCGATTTTCTCGTTCACCTCTATAAACAACAGACTCATGTCACTGCCCGGACTGAATGTGAGAGTTATTATTCCCGCATCAGTGCGCGAGGACGACTCAATGTCCTTCAGTCCTGCCACCTGCGACAGTTGTCGGCGCATGGGTGCCACCATGCTCTGCTCTATCTCACGGGCAGAACTGCCCTGTGCCGACATCTGCACCACTATCCGCGGCACATCAACATCAGGCATTAGCGACACCGGTATGCGCCCGAGGGCAAGCACACCAAGAGTGGCGATGGCAATGAGCGTCATCGTCACGGCAATAGGTCGGTGGATAATATTTCGTAGCATAACTGCAATTCATTATTTAACTTTCACTTCCGTGTCATCCGCAAGATTGAGATTTCCCGAGGTGATGACAATGTCACCCTCTCTTACCGTGGTGTTCTTCCGCTCGCATCCCGTAATGGCAAAGCTCGTGAGATTACTGTAGAGTATATCCACGTATGTCCATACCGCGCGGTGGGTTTCACGGTTATATACGAACACCACGTTATATCCGTCACGCTCCACCACAGCCTCCTTCGGCACCACGAACATTCCGCTTACAGAGTTCTCTATTATCACCCTTACGTTCATTCCGTCCAACAGTCTGCCTGATGTGTTTTTCACCCGAGCCTTGACCGACACCAGTCCCTTGTCATCCACCGATGGATTTATTTCCGTCACCGCACCGGTTAACGACAGTTCATTATCAACAAAAGGCGACACCTTTACCACTGTACCCATACGGACAGAAACAAGCTCCGCCTCCAGTATCTTGAACTCCACGTCAAAGAACGAGTCGTCTATCAGCGTGCAGAACTTGTCACCACGTTGGTGAGGCCTTGCCACGAGGTCGGCAATACGTCCGCTGAAAGGGGCTTTCAACGTACAGTCGTGCAGTGCCTGTTCGGCGGAACGCAGTGCAAACCGTGCCGAGTAATACCCCGATGTCACCTCCACCCTTTTCAACACGTCAGCCGGCACGTTGTCTGTGTTTCCGTCATATCCCAGTCCTATGAGTTTGTCCTGCAGTTCCACCTTGGCCTTTTCGAGATCGTGCTTGGCTTTCTCGAGTGCATCCTTTCTTTCACGGGTGTCGGCAACAGCCAATGTCGTTCCCTCAGCCACAAGTTGGCCGTTCCTCACGTTCACGCTTTGCAGTATCTCCCCGGCCTTCGGGCACATGAGTTCCGCCCTACGCATAGCCCTCAGCTTTCCGTTGCACAGCACCTGCTTTTGGAATGTCTGTCGGCGTAGCACCATAGTATCCACCTCCACGACAGCCTCCTCCCTCTCCAGATTACTCACCTCGTCCGTCCCGTCAGCCCCGTCACCTTTGGCAAACGAATTAACGATATAAGCCAAACCTGCAATAACAGCAAGTACAATTACTGAAACAACAACTTTCTTTTTGAACATCTTTATGAACATCTTCTTTAACATCCTTAACTTCTATAACTTTCCTTACTCGAAAACATTGACAATATCACAGTTTCTCTCCCAGTCGTACAGAGTCTCCTTCTGTATCAGATAGTAGTTGTTCCAATACGATTTAAGCAGACTTATGTATTGCGACCTTGCGGCTTCCGCCTCCTGCTGTGCCGTGTTTAAGTCAGTCACGCTTACGGCACCCGTCTCAAATCTCCTTTTCGTGATGTCATATCTCTCATCGGCAATGTCTAAAGCCCTGAGTGCGTTTCGGCATTGCGACGCCTGGGCGTTATACTGCATGACACACATCCTCAGCGACTGTAGGTAAGTCTCGTGCGCCTGCTCCACCCTGACCTTTGCGGCTTCCAGGTCAGCCTCCGCCATTTTCACCCTTCCCTTGCTCACTCCCCAGTCGAATATGGGCAACGACACCGAGAGACCTATTATTTCATTGTCCTTGAGTCCGCTATATGCTCCTTTAAGAGTCTCCGCAGTCCTGTTGAATCCTATTTCGCTGCTCAGCTGCATCTGCAGTCCCTTGTTAGCCTTTGCCTGTGCAAGTGACTTCCGGGCTTCCAGTATGCTGATTTGCTGCTGCATATTGTGGCTGGAATTATCCAATGCCCTTTCCACCACATCATTCACCGCTATTGCCTTGTCGCTTATGGTATATGGCGGCAGAAGTTCTATATCCTTGTAGTCGGCCATTCGCAGATAGGAGAACAGGCTGAACTTGCAGTTGTCGAGATTCAGAAGGTTGTTTGCCACTTCCACGTCAGCATTCAGCACCGACAGTTCGAGTTGCAGTATCTCACTTTTTGTCACAGTTCCAAGTTCATGCCGCTTCTTTGCTATTTCATACAGATACTCACGGTCTTTCTTGTTAGCCACGCTCTGCTTATACACCGACTGGGCTGACAGCACATTGAAGAACAAGTTCACCACCTGAATCCCCACATTCTCCATAGCCTCAAGGTATGCCCTCTTAGCCTGCTCATATTTCAGGGGCTCGGTCTTCTTTTGCCATTTCAAACTGTTGAAAGCCCTCAGCGGTTGGGTGTAGCTCAATCTAATGGGGCGACTGTTGTATGTAGTCTTGTCATAACTGTATTGGTCGAGTTTATACAGGTATGACTGCACCGACAACTTACCTCCGAGAGCCACGATGTTCTGGTCGATGGACAACGACACGCTGTTGCTCATCGAGTTGTTCTCAACGTAAGATATTCTGCCGTCGTCAAAGTTACGTGTCTCAACCATCGAGCGGTCGAACTGGAGCAGGTTGCCATAGATATTGACCGAAGGCAACAACTCCGCCCTAAACGAGCGATAGCTCCAATACTGGCTCATATAGTTGAGCCGTGCCACCATAGCGTCATACGACCTCTCTCGTGCCATAGCTATAGCGGATGGCAGGGAGAGCGTGTTTTGTCCGAAGGCACATAGAGCCACGCCCCATACTATTATGATAAAAAAGCACTTATTCATTTTTTTCTTCTATTATATGTTTTGCCTCTTTCTTCATTTCTATCGTCGCTGGCGACTTCACCTTTTCTTGGAAATTGAGAACTCTTCTATGCTGAGAGTGTCGCCGGGGAGAGCCACGCATCTTTTTGCATATACATAAATATCTTACCTCATTTTGAAAGACAAGATTATGTCGTTGTCTTGTGTTTTAACAAGATTTGCTACAGAGTCTGGAAATAATTCTTTATACATGGAAAAAGATTTTGGACTCATCGATGAATATATTCTTCCATTATCAACGCAAAGTATCTTCGGCATCCAGTCTATATACCTATTTTCAACAGCTTCCTCATCTCCATATCTATACCTGAAATAATATATCTTCCCTTTGTTAGAATGAAATACCACTACTTCATTATTTATACGAATGACATCCATTACATAGTCATAATCCATCTGCTTAGACATAAAGTCCATAGGATTAGCAAAAATGTCGTTAGGGACGTAATTACTTATGTCGTATTTAATTTCTTTTACAGATATACTATCATTGTCATTGATTAGATATAACGATGACCGATAATTGTCAAAATAAGAAATCATGTTATCATCATCAATATAAAGCGGACACGAAACGAATGGAGGCAACTGGACTTGCGATGGCAATACAGGAATCCTTTTATCCTTAAACTTGAAGTCATTATCAAAAAAATACAATAGATAAGCATGTTCTCCCTCTGTGTATGTGCAATGGTTTGTTGAACATACAAATCCATTCTTATGACTTATAATATTCCATAACATCGTGTGGTCTTCAATTTTTTTTGAAGATAAAAACTTCCCGGTTTTGTCATACACAAATACAGTAGAGGGATAAGATAACAAAACAACGTTTCCGGTATTCTTGTCGATAGTGAAATCTTCTAAGTTCGCATATTCGCCATGACCTTTACCTGGAGTACCGATTGAATATTGATAATCGCCATTCATACTAAATACAAGAATGTTTTTCTTTCCTGTTTTGTCCATAATGTAATATTGTCCATTCCAGACATACAGTTTGTCTATACTTCTAAAAACCTCATCTCTTGTATTAAGAATTGTAATCTGAAAATCGTAAAACAGTTTTGAGAATTCTTGCTCTGTTTCCCCCTTTGTCAACGAAACAATCTGGCTTTTCGTCTCAACAACCTGACTAGATGAACAAGAAACGAAGAACAAAATTACGTATATAAATAAAAAGAACTTTGCCATATTATACTTATTTGCAACTTGAATCAGATGGACATTGAGTTTGAAAGCAGGATACTGTTATTAACATCCCCACTTGGCGCATTCTTAAAGCACAATGTCGTAGATAATAGAACGACAAAAAACAAAATCTTTTTTTTCATTTTGATACAAATTTGATTAATACTATTTATAAACAATCACATTGATTAAACTGTCTATCTTTGGATTTTCAATTGGATTGCCAACAATTACGACACTGTCTTTTTCATCCAACAGAAAAGAATGATACATCCGCTCATCAGGCAAATGGGGATTGGCTTTCCTAAAAGCATAAGCCGTATCCACATATACGGGGCTATCCAAGCCATTCGACTCAATTGATAGGTATGCATCTTCTATTTGTTCTGGCTTAGGTGCTACAATAAATACATACTTCAACATACTGTCTTGCCTGCGTGCTTTCTTAATTGATTCGTTCCAAACAAACATTTTGTCTAATGTATATGGTGAACATGCAGAAGAATCAACATACACTACCATTCGATACCGTGGTTTCACACTATCCACAACTACCGTGTCGCCATACTTATTCCTACACCGCATCTCATCCAAGCACAGTTTTATGGGTTGCGATTGCAAAGAGGAAATCTTCTCTTCGATGTCATGATTGTCTGAACATCCAACTAAAATGACACCACATACAATAACATTGAATATACGAACAATAATCTTCATTTTTATAAGTTAATAATTTGACATATTTAATAATCTACCACCATATCTGGCAATTATTTTCATACGTAAACACTCTCTCCTCGTGTCCCTTTGTAAGATTCCTTAAGAGGTATAAGCCTTTCGAGGGAACATTATTGAATGTGACGGTATTGCTATGGGCAGTCTGTTTGCCAAATGTAGCCCATTCGCCAAGAATCCAATGATATTATTTTCTCTCATTGTTTTACCATTATATTCTTATTCTTTTATAATATTTAGTTTGACAACCTCCTTGACAGTATATATTTGGCAATGGCATATTTTCCATCTTCAGGTGCTGTTTTTATCAACTGCCTGCTTTTTTTATTCAGAATACTTAGTGTTTCCATTTTCTTAACGTCCTCAGGTGGAACAATAGCATATAATGTATCACCTTCTATTCTATTAAAGATTGGTAAGTTGACAACACCTTTCTCCCTGTTCTTTATTGTTTTTGAATTTCCATTTTTTACATTAAAGAAAGAAGTGTAAGTATCACGAGTTGTTCCACCAGCCTTGAATAATGTGCATATCAGACTTTCATTACCCATACCTCTTAATGGAATTATCTTTGCGCTCTTAAATGCCAAATACTCTAACATTTTATTCCTGTTATTTTTATATGGCTTTACATCTTCTGCACTAATTAAATCCTCACCTGTGTATTTAATATATGACACCAAACTTTCATCATTACTGTCAAAAATAAACACCTTATTGGTTACACAATTAGGGAAAAAGAGATACTGTTGGCTGTTAAGCTCGAAAAAGGACTGTTCCTGCATGGAAATCTCTGCAATTTCATAATCGTTATATGAAATGCAATATTCCTCTTTTAACAAATTTGAATCAAATAAAACTAATTCATTCTGTCTGTTTTCTAAAGGAGATGTCAGCATAATATGCCTTGATTCTGAAATATCACAAATCTGCCTAAAGAATGTTCCTTTTTTGTTTTGTTCCGGATATTCTGTAGGTATTCTCTTTTTACCGAGAAACCTAAAGTTAGTATCATAGAATAACAAATCAACAGGAGTCAATACTTCTATCTGTTTTGAATAACGGTTATATGTATAGCCCGTCATTATATTAAACTCGCCACGCCCTTTTCCACGCACATTTTTTGAGTTTCCCAAGAAATGACCGGAGTAGTCATACACATATAAAATCCCTTCACTTCCTTCAACAAGTATAATCCCATCTCGCATTTGGACAGACACCGCGACACCCGAGATTTCGGTATCAACAGTATCGCCCAAATAGCAAATGTCAATTTCAGAAAAGACTTCTTCTATGCTGGAAAGATTATCTTTGGACAGCTTTACTTCCATAGATTCCTTATTCACACCCCTATTATGGCATGCCACAGTTATACTGGCGGTTATAATCATAACCACCGGTAATAATCTATTAAATATACATCTTTCAGTTAATGTTTTCATATCTTGGTATTTGTTTTTGCTGCAAAAATACATCAATCACTCATAATATGCAAGAAAAACAGGTAGTCAATTGATTATTCTTAAAATACGAAATAAACAACTGAAAAACAAACACTTAAACAGTTAGATGGCTTTTATGGCAGGTAGATTGTTACTGGTTATGAAACAAATTCAAAACCAAATGATACATTTTACATCGCATTTGAATCGATCAACTTCGCTATAATCCCAGAATCACGTTCCTCACGGATTGGTCCTTGTCTGTAATGCCCATCTTTTCCTTAAAACTGTATAGTTTGCGTTTCATGGAATTTACGGTGATACAATAGATATTTGCCATATCCTCATTAGACAGTCCAATGCGAATAAGCATACACATCTGTATTTCATCATTACTAAGACTTGGATATCTCTCCTTGAGTTTGCTTACAAAATACTCTTCTCCACCTTCAAGCAGTGAATGCAGTTGATTCCAGTCATTATCATTAATAACGACATGACAGCTCTGACCCTTTGCATCCTTAATCTTTTTCGCAAGTTCAAGCCTTTCAAACAGTCCGTTTTTCAACAAGGCTATTTGCTTGTTCTTTGACTCAAGCAATAGTTTATGCTCTCTTTCCAAATATTCATTTTCCTTTCTTTGTGATTCAAGTTCCATTTCATACTGATCTTGCATATACTTTATCTCTTGTGCATGCAAGGCTTTCTTTTTTGAATAATTGACAAACACCAATGCCGACAATAATAATACTGTAATGACGATGAAAAATATTACACCGTTTCTGACCATCACTGCATTTTCCTGCCTCTCTAACTGCCGACCTTGACTGATGTTCTCCTCAAAATACTTCCCTTTATATGAATAAAGGTCCAGCATATACATCTCCGTGTATTTGTCCAAAGAATCAATGTCATCGGAATGTTGCTTGTCAAATAATCTTTTGCCAGACATCTTGCAGAGATCCATATACAACGTGTATTTTTGTTGGTTGCTACATCTTTTTACACAATCGCGCAGTATCTTTTCTGCCGCTTCCAAAGAGTCACTTTTTTGCAAACAGAAGGCATAAGAAATCAGCAATTTGTCACTATGCATTACCTCTAATGCCTTGCGTGAATAATATAAAGCAGAATCTGTTTCATCGAAATAATTATAAACTCCACTGTGAATATGATACACATCAGCGATAACTTCTTTGTCTATCTTGCTATTCAACATTCCCTTAGCCTGCCTTAAGTATGCAAATGCCGAATCCTTTTGGTCATCCATTGCGAAACTGAATGCGAGGTTTAAAGTATAAAAAACGATGTTCGCTAATTTTCTTGTCTTCGATGTTTTGTAAAGTGCCACCCCCTGACGGGCATACTCTATTGACTGCTTGGTGTTGCTGAGAACAATGCTTCGACTCAGTTTCTCCAATGCAAGACACTGGAGGTCAACGTCGCCACGCTCCTTAGCATTATTGACGACATTCTGGAAACATTCCTCACACTCAGTTGTACTATCGTTCAGGAAATAGTATTTGCCCATATAGTATTGGCTCAGCCCATAGTACTTCGTCTCCGGCTCACCTTCATAATATATGTAGGACTGGCGGATGAGCGTGTCCATATCCACATCTACGCCCGACTTGTCCTGTGCCATGGTGAAGAGCAGGCCATAGCGCGCCCTGTCTGATTTTGACAACGAATATCTGTCAACAGTTGACAGCAAAGCCAAGGATGAATCCGGGGATTGCTCGACAATCCTCTCGGCTTCATCCATGATTTTCGCATTCCTGCCGCATGAGCAAAGCATTGTCAGCAGCAATGCAATAAGTAACGTAAAATATTCTTTAGTCCCATTCATTGCCATTAAAGATGCTTATGATTCAGTCAAATTCGAATACAAAGGTACATCTTTTTTTGACAATGGCATCAGAATACGCAAAATTATATACTTTTTTAACAGCCCTTTCAACTCATTTCACTGCTGTCCCATTAAACTTTCTCAAATTAGCGGGACTGCAGTGGAATTACTTAAAATAAAGCCAATAGCCTGGAAGAACCTGATAACTATCGGAAATAGTCAGGCAAAGGCATATTGGAGTGTCAAAACTTCTTGGCACAAGATATGCCGCTGTCCAACTACAATCCTTGTCAATATCCTTTGTTTTAACGGTTACATGCAAATAGAACCCTTTATCGGTATCGGCTCTTTCAAAACTATCTAAAGTTATTTCTTTCACCTGTTTGATGTGCGAACCGTGGATAAGCAATAACTTCGACTTTCGAAAATTTATCTGCGGCAATTCTTTTGTATGGCATGCAAATATTCGGTTGAGTTCCGCTTCATTCTCGACAAGCACTAATACTTCATTTTCTATATCTAACGGCACTTGGGGTACACTACAAGGACTTATAATGCTTTCCTCATCACTGTCGTCACAACTGCAAGCTGCCAAGCATGGCAATATACAAAAACAAAATAATTTAATGAATCTGAACATATTATCTCTTTTTTATTACGCAACACTTTCGATTAATATTAATTTTGTGTATTTCCGAATTTCGCCTATTTCAGTGTTGCGTTAAAAACTGGCAAATTACGAAAATATCCTGCAAATATAAAGAGCGTTAATATATTTTGCACTGCAAATTTACATCAATTTGTCAAAATAAGCAAGAAAAACAGGTAGTCAATAGTTTATTCTTAAAACATACAATAAACAATTGGAAAACAATCACTTGGATGTAAAGATGGCTTTTTAGCCAGGTAGATTATTTTTGATTATGAAACAAATTCAAAACTAAATGCAACATTTTGCATAGCATTTATATCAATGAATGCCATCATAAGCCCTGAATTACGTTCCTCACGGATTGGTCCTTGTCTGTAATGCCCATCTTTTCCTTAAAACTGTATAGTTTGCGTTTCATGGAATTTACGGTGATACAATATATGTTTGCCATATTGAAGGACTTATAGTTCCTCGCTTTTAAACAGACCGCCAGAGCCATAGAGACGTTCAACTTCAATGTAAGACAGGAGCGAGAATGTCAAAGACAAGGTTATCTTGAGCTTCTCCCAACAGATTGTCAACATAGACTATTATGCCTCGTGGAAAGACACACCATCCATGAAAATTGGAATATCTTTTTTCTTTCAAAGGGAACTCCCCGACCACATTGAAATCCTTGTCCATAAAAGAGACGTAAAGTTTTCTTGCGTCAACTACAGAATCACGGTCTTTATGTTTTTTTACATCTATGCCGTCAAGTATGAATCTAACATACAATTCTACTTGAGGGATATAAGCCACATCAAAAAAGTGGACATTATTCCAAGCATATTCCAGCATCTCAACACTGTTAATAGACCCCTTGTATGGATTGATCGTATTATCCGTAAACTTAGATTCTGCCTTGTATTCTTGTTTCTCTCCTGTAGATAGTTCAATGGTTTGGATATTTGATTCGTATGGATAATTATATATAATCTTGTTGTTTGCAAATGAAACATTCGGATAGGTCATATAGCCGTACGAATTCTTGCCGTTTCTGTTACAGACAGCCCCATCAAGCTCAACCTCCTTTACTATCCTCTTTTGCTTAAGACTGTAATACTCCACAAAATATCTGCCATTAACATCTACAGGATATAACAAACAATCATTGTCATACCATCCCATAACGGCGGTTTGCATTGCATAGTTAGCATTCAAGAAAACAGATCTGTCTTCCTTGAATTTGTATAGCAATTTACCCTGGCTGTCAATCAGATAAAAAGCTACTTGGTCATATATCCAAATAGAATCTCTGGTGATTGGCATAATAGCAGTGGGGCTTCCCAAAATACCGTTTTCTCCGTGGTGCTCCAACTGTATCTTATTCAAAAGCGTAGAGTCTGAAAAAATGTCCAACGCATGTGTTCTGTAGTTATATCCAATAATGGCAAGACTGTCGCCACATGGATATGAGCAACTTAAATTATAAGATTGCAAAAAATGTATAGAGTCCACTGGCTGTATATACTTGGAGGAAATCTCCAAGGAGTCTATTATTGATGTATTTTTATCTGTAGTTCCAGACTTGTTACAAGAGAACATTAGAGTTTTGTAACTCGTGAATGCAGCCAATGTAAATAATGCAAAGACAGATAATGACATAATATTTTTCTTTTTCATTTTGATAAAAATTTGATTAATACTATTTAAACAATCACATTGATTAAAACACGACCTTGCAATTGGTAATGCGTCCGTAGTGAACTGGCTTCAATGTCTGATTGTCATATACGCAGATATATGCTATTCGCTCTTCTTGCCGATCCTTCGGAACATCCCTTTCCACATCTGTCGTTTGGATATACTCATCGGTGACATCAATGAAGTCTGGAGCCACGAACTGGGGCGGGACTTCTTTTTCCTCCCTGTTGCCGCCAGCCATATCCAAGGCATCATCAAGTCTTCTGGCGCAAGATACCATTGCGACAGAAGACAACATTATTATGGCTATAGCCAAGAAACAGAAGAAACTGGTTGTTCGCATTACTTCATCTATTTAAAACTATACATTATTATAATAGGATTGCTGTCTGGTTTTATTTTAGTTGCTATAGCCTTCAAATCAGCACTATAAAAAGATTTATTTGAAACGAATTCATCCGCAGACATATATGATAATATATACTTACCACATGACGCATAAATGACCTGATTCAAATGCATTGTCCTGTCATTATTAAATGAATTAAACACAATTGGCTTTTGATTTTTCAAACACAATACTTTATTATTAGTTTGAGAGGCAAAAGATATATACATTGAGTTATCTGTAAAATACAATGCCGAAATACCAGTTATTTTGTCTGTAGTTTGTATTGATTGCGGTTGTTTCACCCATTTTTCCACATCTTGTTTATTAGGAAGACGTTCTGATAAAACCATAATAGTATCAGACATTATCCCATTATTGTTTAATGAAAAGCAATAAGGTGAAAAACGATCATAAAAATACAATTTTTCACCTGATCTAAAGAAAGGCGAAGGAGAAAACATTGGCAACTCTATTTCACCATCAACCTTTGCACTACAAACCGTATTGATTTTCTTGTTTATTACATCAAAAAAGGCCAACTTAACATTTAGATTTGACTCCTCTGATACGTTTGCTAACCAAATATTGTTCTCGTCAATTATTCCAAGTCCTGTAAATACACGCCCTACTTCAATCTTTTTAATAAATTTCCCTTTTGGTGTATAAACGACTACATTTCTTTTACTTGCATCAGCAACAAAAATATTTCCATTTTTATCAACATCCATATCTATAGGCAAGATATACTCCTGTGGTCCTGCTCCACGTCTATCTATGGTTGAAATATGCCTACCATCAATTGAAAATATAGAAATCTTTCCATTATTCCTATCAAATATATAAATATGATTATTGCGAACCAAGACCTTGCTAATAGCACCAACTAAATTTGTATCATTAGTTTCTAATACTATTGCCTTGACTTCGGATATTGATGGCACTCTTTCTTCTGCGCCATCAATATCTAAAGTAATTTTGTTGTCAGTAATGTCATTGGCACAAGATATCATGAAACCGACAAAAAAGAAAACAAAGAAATTTTTCATAAATATTTTTTGATTATTTGTACACTTTCTGATCTTTTATGGCAAGAAGTTATCAATTGTGAATTGCCCATAATACTCTACCCCGTTACTAAAACGTATCCTTATAATATACGCTCCAACGGGCATGTCGGAAATGTCAAAATAGGCAAAAACGCAAACAATACGCAGAATGATAATTTTAATGTATTCATAACCATGTTATTTTAGTTTTTGCTGCAAAATTACATCAATTACTCATAATATGCAAGAAAAACAGGTAGTCAATTGCTTATTCTTAAAATATGCAATAAACAACTGATAATCAGTTATATAATCATCATATTAACATTATGAGCCAGGTAGATTGTTTTAGGTTGTGAAACAAATTCAAAACTAATTGCAACATTTTGCATAGCATTTAAATCAATAAAAGCGCTGTTTCAAAAAAAAATACTTATTTTTGTGACCAAAATAGTGAGATATGGCAAAATACATTAATCCTTTCACCGACGTCGGATTCAAGAGAATCTTTGGACAGGAACTGTCGAAACCGCTGCTGCTCGACTTCCTCAACAGCCTGTTCGAGGGAGAGAAATAGCTGACATAACTGTATTGACAATAGATGAAGTGAGGGACTTGTAGTTCCTCACTAATATAGGAACCCCAGTCACTGTGATTCTCAAAGAACCATATCATCCATGGAGAGCCCCTTTATGCTTATCTCCTTGTTCTGGAAATTGTGGCGTTGCATATGGGCCACCTTCTCCGCTAATCGGGCAGGATTATATTTCTTGGCATTGCGCTTCACTTCGTATGCCTCCACTTCGCCATCAATCGTTTCTGCCACTATATCTATCTCGAAATCGTCCTGATTGCCTTTTATATTCTGACCACCCGATTTCCACCAACCACCAATCTGCTGGTAGCGGCATGATTCCATCAGCTGCTGGCGGAACCACCGCTCCAAAGCTATACCCGAGAAAATGGCATAGTCCTCCTTCATGATCTTCTCTAAAGCTTGCATGTTCTGAATTTCGATGAGAGCAGCATAACGATATATATACCTGAACCAGAAACGGAAGAAATTGTCCTGTATTTCAAATCTTACTGTCTGACTGCCCTCCTTGGCACCTATCGGGCGTTTCTTGCGAATGATTCCATAGTTTTCCTCGAGCACCTTCATCTGTCCGCCAAGACTCTTCATGCCCGTGGCAGCCTCTATCTCACTCTGGGTCACATCGCCACGGGCTATCTGTCCCAAGATGCTGAAGTAGGTGCCATACTGCTTGCCAAACTCCTGGATGAGGATGTTCTTACCCTCATTCACAAAGAAACTGTCACCCGAAGAACACACGAAGCGAATCATCTTTCTTACGTCCGTACAGCCGTTATTCATCAGCAGCTCGATGTATCGGGCCACTCCGCCCGTGATAGTCCATAGCGCAAGCAAGTCCTCGGAAGAATAGTCGGGCTTATAATCGCTGAGGATGTCGCAAATCGTACGAGTGGTGAAAGGCATCAGACGGATGGTGCAATCGTCACGTCCGAAAAGCGGCTGTCCCTCATCCTTGAAGATTTTCTCCATCATGCGGAAGATAGAGCCAGACGCAATCAAGCAAATATTAGTATCCTTCTTGTATTTGTCCCACAATTCCTGCATATCGCTAAAGACGCCGGCATTAACATTGTCCCACTCCTGAAACTCGTCCATAAAGACCGTAAATCGCCTGCGTTTGCCAATCTCCAACAGCAACTGCATCAGTCCACGCATAGTACTGATACCATCGGGCACGAACTCACCTAATTTTGCTCGTATTTCTTCTGCAAAAGTCTGCACAAGCACGTTTTCCGTCTTTCTTCCCACGAAAAAATACAGTCCTGGAGCTTCCTCCTCAGTCTCCTGCATCAGCCTATACACCAAGCTCGTTTTTCCCACACGTCTTCTGCCGGTCAGCACTACAAAGCGTGAACAGTCCTCGTATGCCTGGCGCTGAACATCTTTCAGCCTTGCCATCTCTTGCGCTCTATCATAGAACTTCTTCATATATCTGAAATTTTATAGCCATAAATTTTACGGCTGCAAAAATACACATTTATTCTGAATTAACCAAATTTCTATCCATAAAAGTTGAGTTATTTTAGTTTAATCACGTCCTTCCATCTCGTTGTGGGATTGCCGCTGCGGAAGTCGTGGCGTATGGCATTGGCAAAGACATCCGCCTTGCCTGTCTCGTTATTGGTGTTGTATTGCTGCGCACCAAGAACGACGGTCTCAGTACCATAGATACGGTTGACACGGTCGATGGCCTCGTCGAGACAGCGCATACGGGTATATTTCTCGGGAGCAATGTCGAAGAGGTCGTGCTGCACAGGCATGTCGGGCGTAACACCCATCACTATCACCCCCGCCTTCTTGTATTTATATCCAGGGATAAAGATGGTTGCAAGGGCTTCCTTGGCGGCCTTCACGATTGTGACTGTGGAATTTGACGGAGTGGGAATTGTAACCTCGGCGAAGTTGGAATACTGTGGCAGGTCCTCACGGAAGAAATTAGTATGCGCGAACACCGCCACCACGGCAGCCACGGAATGTTGCGCCCTGAGTTTCTCGGCACAGCGGGCGGCATAGTTGGATACATGCGTGGAGAGGGTATCAAGATCGGCCACCATACCATTGAAACTGCGACTGGTGCAGATGCTCTTCTTGGCGGCATATTCCTCGTCGGGCACACAGTCCTGGCCGTTGAGTTCAGCCCATGTGCGCCATATAGTAATGTTGCGGAATGTGGCATTTATCCAGTCTCCATGCAGCGCCGAGAAGTCGTATGCCGTCTTCACCCCCACATTGGCAAGTCGGGCGGCATATCTCCGTCCCACTCCCCACACATCTTCCATTGGGTATAGCTTCAGGGCCTTCTCTCTCTTCTCCTCGGTGTCGATGATGCAGCAGTGATTATATCCCGCCACTTTCTTGGCGAAATGGCTCGCCACCTTGGCGAGGGTCTTGTTGGGTGCAATACCTATGCTCACAGGCATGCCCACCCACTGTCTTATCTTCTTGTGAAGATTCTCGCCCCATTCCTTGAGATTGACATTACTTGCGTCGGGAAATTTCACAAAACATTCATCTATGCTGTATCTGAAATACGATGGAGCTTCACTCCGTATGATATCCACCACCCTACCAGTCATCTCGCCATATAGTTCGTAGTTTGACGAGAACACGGCTATCTTCTTACCTGGAAACATCTGCTCCAACTGAAAGTATGGTGTTCCAGCCTTTATGCCCATAGCCTTTGCCTCATTGCTACGTGCCACCACACAACCGTCGTTGTTGCTCAGCACAACAACGGGTTTTCCCTCCAGATCAGGACGGAAAACTCGTTCGCACGACACGTAGCAGTTGTCGCAGTCTATGATACCATACATCGTCATATTTCCAATATATTCACTAATGATTATGCAAGAACTGGTTGCAAAAATACAACAAAATCACCATTTATCCAAACTTTTGCTGAGAAAAGCAACTTTGCATCCGATATTTGGACTAAAAAACGGAGTTGTACTCCTATTTTTAGTTCAAAAACAATAATAACCAATATGAACAACTTAGTGGTCTTAAAGCATTTAGGGAAGATTATTATTTTAAAATTTCTCGAACGTGCGTATGAGATGCACCACCACTCCCCACACCTCGAAGTTATCCCCCGCCTCGACGCGGAACACAGGGTAGTTCTTGTTGGCAGGGCGCAGTTCCACATACCCCTCACTCTTATGCGTGAGGTCAAGGTATTTCATCGTGAACTCCCCATTCCAGAAAGCCACAACAATCGAACCGTCATGAGCCTGCACAGCCCTGTCTATTATCACCTTGTCGCCATCAAAGATGCCGGCATCCTTCATCGAGTCGCCCGTGACATCACCATAGAATGATGCCTCGGGATGGCGTATATAATCGCGGTTGAAATCTAGTCGCTCATGCTTATAGTCATCCGCCGGTGACGGGAATCCCGCCACCACCGCCGCATGCTCCAGTTCGAGTTTCGAGGAGAAGTCTCCCCCCATAATCTTTATGTTTCCCATATAATCACTACTGATTCCATAATCAAAACTGGCTGCAAAAATACTACAAAATAACCATTTCTCCAAACTTTTGCGGAGAAAAAAGACCCTATTCTCCGCAAATCTGCGGAGATTATGGCAAAATCTCAACTAAATCCTGCCAAATCATAGAGGGCTGTGCTCTGCATTCTCCGTCGCTTGCGACCTGCTCTATTAAACTATGAATCTCCTTTTTTCTTTATCTATGTGGTTTAAATGTTAGTTCCTCCCCTCTGGGAGGTTAGGTGGGGGCTTTCGTTATTCACGATGCAAAGGTACAAGAAATAAAAATACCAATGGCTCACAATTGCTCATAACGGCTCATAACTTTGTGGAATGGAAGAATACCCGATTCTAAGGGTAGAAGAACCGAGTATCCTAAGGTCATTAGAACACCCGATTCTTGTATCATAAGAACACCCTGTTCTAATGTCATAAGAACTGGGTATCCTAATGTCATAAGAACACCCGATCCTAAGGACATAAGAACAGGGTATCCTAAGGTTATAAGAACACCCGATTGTAATGTCGCCCTTCCAGGACTTCCCCATATGCGGGTTTTAGGTCTTACATAAATTAAACACCCTACACTATGCAACTTAATCGTGTCACATATGACATATGATTCTTACACCTTATATAAAATAATATATATATAAATAAAATAATAATTATTATATTCATTATTATAAAAGTTTATATATTTATGTGTCACATGTGTCACAAATAGGACTTTCATGGTCAGAAAGGCATGGTGCCAGAGGCGGCTATACGGCTGCTGTTGATCTCCGTAGTCTCCAGATCCACCACGAGATAGCCACGCTTCTTGTTGGTGCGCAATCTTTGATGCCCCTTGTTGTCGAGTACATGGCAAAGTATTCGCAGTCATTATTCAAAAAAAGCCGACAATTACATAACGGTTATCAATGCTCTTAGCACAGTAGGAAAATATTACAAATTACATCATGCTTTTGAAATCTCGTTAATAAGGAGTTTCACATCGGCTTCGGTCATGCCTGTAGCTATGGCAATAATATCTACAGATGCGCCGGATGCCAACAACCTACGGATAGTGGCTTTCTTTTCTTTAGCCTCTCCTTTCGCTTCTCCTTTCTCCTCCGCCGTGTCAAGCGAGTTCTTGAGGTCGCGATAGGTCTTGAGGCTGTCCTCGTATTCCTTCAGTTCGACTGGAGTGAACTTGGCTATCTCAGCCACCTCTCTTTCTTCTATTCCTTTCATACCACAAAATATATTTTTGCTGCAAAAATACAACTTTTATATGAAATCAGCAAAAAAACCACGGAAATTTTGCAGATGAAGATTTATTTGTAAGTGGAGGGGGAGGGAAAAAAGTAC